>CDZQ01049680.1_pt1 | contig 104036 bp, 91 predicted proteins | sample 554831 | NCBI WGS metagenome assembly CDZQ01 (sample SAMEA3182112, study PRJEB8094) | gut metagenome | biome: human; feature: gut; material: Stool; isolation source: human stools | place: Canada | collected 2013-05-06 | reverse complement strand
ACATTGAACCATACTGTATGGGAAGATTTGAAAAACAGAATTATTGATTTGCATTGTTTTGAATATACGGACGAAGGTGAAATTCTTTATGATGGGGATTGTTTTCCGGTAGAAACTTTTTCGGGTAAAGGAAGAATTGAGGAAATAGAGGTTTCCTGTATTGAACCATATAGTCAAGTAATGTTCCATCTGGGATACGAGTTTGATGAAAATGATGCACATGATGTGAAGTTATTGTGTGAGACACTTCATATCGAAATTCCAAATGAGTATAGATAACTGCAAATAACAGTTTGTAGGGGAGTTCTGATACTCCCCTATAAAAATGGCTATTTATCAACTGTTTGTTGTGACATAGCCATTTGATTTAATTGAAAGCAAAATGAAAAGGCAGGTCATAAGACCTGCCTGGTGGTTGCGGGGGCAGGACTCGAACCTGCGACCTCCGGGTTATGAGGGTATTGATTGAAATACCCGCAAGAATTACCAAGGGTTATAAAATGCCTTTAAATCTGAGTGTTTATGCGATATTTTGATTATTTGTGTACATTTATAAAATGATTGTTATAAAAGGCAAAAACAAAAAATGTTAGAAAGTTGTTAGAAAAGTCAATGGCAGATATTTGCGGTAAACATTCGGCGTTTCGGGGTCCCAAAATTTTTGGGAGCCGAATGCCGAGTTTACCGCAATAAGATTACCGATACAGTTTAAGCAGCTATGATACCATAGCTGCTTTTTTTCTGTTATTTTTTGCCATTGTTATTGTTGTTATTAAATTCAGTAAGCTGTTCATTCATTTTTGTAAATGCGTCTGTCATAGCTTTCATCATATCAGCAAATTGTGGGTTTAATTCGCTGTCGGGGGCTGAAATAATGTCTTTTAATTCTTGTAATTCATTATTAAATTCATCAATTTGATTTTGTGCAACATATGTGCTTTTAGATAATCTGTTTTTTTGCAATATTACATCTGTTGGAACATCAAAGAGAATTGACAATCTAACAAGTATTTCAGCCGGTATCTCTCTTGTGCCGTTTTCATAAGTGCTGTATGTTACAGCTTTTATGCCTATCAAATCGGCAATTTGCGATTGAGTTGCTCCGCTTGCCTTTCTTAAAATTCGGAGCATTTCTCCAATAAGCTCTTTCCTTTCTGTTATATCAAATAAGTTTGCGTATTTTTTTAAATCCTTTATGTTTAACTCTAATTTTTTCTTTTCTTGCTCCATTGTCCTACTCCTTGCAGTGTGTAAATTTAGAAAAGGGCGCAGTGGTTAAAATGCTTAGCACACTCTTAATTGCCTTTTTGCGGTATGCTGTTCATAACAGGTCGCTGAAGTACCTGCAATTAGTGCTGTTGTTTAAGAAGTGTAAAGGGGCAACGCCCTTGAGCGATTAAAAGGTGTTCTTGTTTAAATAGCGCTCCCCGTTAAGTAGTGTAGCAGATTTTAACAAAAAAAGCAATACAAAATGTAGAATTTACAAAAAGCTATTGACAAGCTCATTTCAAAGGAATATTATGGGGTTGAAACAAATTGTAGGCACTACAATATGTATACGCAAGAGTTAGTATTACCTCTTGCGTACAAGTGTACAGTGTACAAATAATTATAGAAAGGGGGCATTTGAAATAGCTCGAAAAAAATCAAGCCGTAAATATCAGCTTACAATCAATAACCCATCTGATAAAGGTTATAATCACGAAACTATCAAACTTATTATGGAACAGTTTTCTCTTGTTTATTGGTGTATGTGCGATGAGATAGGAAAAGAGGGAACATATCACACACATATATTTTTTATAGCTAAAAACGGAGTTATGTTCGATACCGTTCAAAATCGTTTCTATGGTGCACATATTGAAGCGGTCAAAGGGAGTAACAAGGAAAACTATAACTATATAAGGAAAATCGGTGAAAAGTACGCTGATAAGCAAGAAACAAATTTATCTGATACTTTTGAGGAATTCGGCTCGCTTCCTGCTGATAGGAGTGCAGGCAATTCACTGAATTCGGAAATATTTGAAATGATTGAAAACGGTAGCAGTGATTATGAAATATTAACAACTTATCCAAATTCCTATAAAAGTTTAGAAGCAATCAGAAAGGCAAGACAGGTACTTGAAGAAGAAAAAGTAAAAAATCAATTCAGAAAAATGCAAGTGTATTATTATTGGGGTAAAACAGGCTCAGGCAAAACACGCACAATAATGGAAAAACACGGTTATGAAAATGTATACAGAATAACAAACTATGAACACCCATTTGATAATTATAACGGTCAAAAAGTAATATTATTTGACGAATTCAGAAGCAGTCTGAAAATAGCTGATATGCTTACATATCTTGACGGATACCCTATAATGCTTCCTTGCAGATACAGCAATAAAGTTGCATTGTTTAATACTGTTTATTTAGCAACAAATATTCCTATTGATAAACAGTACGAAAATGTTCAGATTTATGAGCCTGAAACATACAAAGCTTTTTTAAGAAGAATAAATGAAGTTAAAGAAATAAAGAAAAATACTGAAAACACAAACTGTGTTTCAGATGAGTTTATAAGTATAGATTAAAACGATTAAAGGAGGAACTTAATGTTTGAAAAATATCCCGATATTTTAACTGTACGCGATATTATGAGCGCACTTGATATTGGACGCAACAAGGCATATGAATTGCTTAAACTAAACAAAATAAAAAGTATTAAAATAGGAAGAAATTACAGAATTCCTAAAAAATACTTAATTGATTATATATATTTAAACAACTGTATTGGTTAATCTATCTGTCGGAAAGGAGTAAAAATGACAGGAAACCTGCAAATAAAAAACGGCAAATACTATGCCGTGTTAAATCTAAAAGTGGACGGAAAAAGAAAACAAAAATGGGTAAGTACGGGTCTATCTGAAAAATGTTCTAAAAAAGAGCGTGATAAAAAATTCAGAGAAATTCTTAATCGATATGAAGCTAACCCTCAATTAAATAATTCAAATGTTTTGTTTTCTGATTATGTGATTACTTGGTTAAAAGAAGCAAAAATAAAAGTTGATACAGTTACATATCAGCACTATGAAAATGATGCAAATAATCACATAATACCATATTTTAAGGATTTAAAAATTAAAGTAACCGATATTAACAGACAAATATTACAAGGTTACTTTAACACAAAATTTGAAAACGGCAGATTAAACGGCAAAGGCGGTTTATCTGCAAAAACACTCAGACACCATAAAAACATAATTCATCAAACGCTTGAACTTGCTGTAATAAATAAAGTAATATCAAGCAACCCTTGTAAAAATATAACTCTTCCCAAATTGGAAAAAAACACATATCGCTTTTTCAATTATGAGGAAACTAAGCAGTTTTTAAATGCCGTTAAAAATGAGCCCTTATATCCGCTGTATTTATTTACTGTGCTTTATGGCTTGCGCCGTAGCGAAGTTTTGGGAATAAAATGGGATAGCATTGACTTAAAAGCGAAAAAGCTCACAATTCAGCATACACGGACAAGGTGCAATGAAATAATCGAAAAGGATAGAACGAAAACAAAATCAAGCTTGCGCAGTTTTCCCTTGTCTGATGATATTGTAAATTTACTTGTAAAGATTAAATTACAGGAAAAGCGTAACAAAAAGTTATTCGGAAAAGAATATGTGTCAAATGATTATGTTTTTAAGTGGGACAACGGCAAACCTTATGACCCCGATTATATTACTCATAAATTTTCTAAGACACTGAAAAAATACGGCTTAAAACAAATTTCGTTTCACGGATTGCGCCATAGCTGCGGTAGTTTGCTTAATGAACAGGGATTTACATTGAAAGACATTCAAGAGTGGCTTGGACATTCTGATATTCAAACTACTGCAAATATTTATTTGCACTTAGATACTAAGCGAAAAGAGAATATATCAAAATCAATTTCAAGCCTGTTGATTTAAAAGTGTTAGAAAAATGTTAGAAACAAACAAAAAAGAAACAGAGCCAAAATAAAAACTTGGCTCTGTCTCAGTGGTTGCGGGGGCAGGACTCGAACCTGCGACCTCCGGGTTATGAGCCCGACGAGCTTCCAACTGCTCTACCCCGCGATATTGCTTTCCTTTCAGTATAAATATAATATATCATTCAGAAGAAAAATGCAAGAGTTTTTTTATATTTTTTTCAAACAATAGTAACGGCGGTGATACTTTGAAAGAAATATTTAATCGTTCTGCACAAATTGCGGCGGAAATTGTTGAGAATGGCGGAGAAATATCCCGTGCTGAAGAATGTGTTATAAAAATATGTGAAAATGCAGGCGCAAAGAAAATAAATGTTTTCATAATTCCGTCGCTCATTTTTGCCTCTGCAGAGTTTGAAGGCAAAAGATATACAGCTTTTAAACGTATATATAAGCATGATCTTAATCTCGGTGCGCTTGAAGAAGCCGATCAACTTTCCCGCTCAGCTTGCGGGTCAGAAATTCCTAATACTTTAAATTACACATATCCGCTTGTTCTGCGTGTTCTTGCCGCGGCAGCGGCAACAGCGGCTTTCTGCGTATATTTCGGCGGTTCTGTTACTGATGCTTTTTTCTGCGCAGCGGCGGGAGCTGTCATAATCGTTCTGCCGTCTCCAAAACTAAAACTCAATCTTTTTTCAAAAACACTTGTAGAATCAACCGCCTGCGGTGTGTTAGCCTTTCTGCCGAGAATTTTCGGAGCTGATGTAAGCCCTGATAAAATAATGACGGGCACTATTATGCTGCTTATCCCCGGTATGAGTATCGGGAACGCTATGAAAGATATGATGGGCGGGGACATTATAGCGGGTATTCTTGAAATAACTGAAGCTTTTGTAATAGCGTTTGCAATCGTGCTTGGTTATGCAGCCGTTCTTTTGGTAATGAACAATGTTTAAAGCAATTCTTTGTGTAATAGGAACAGCGGGCTTTTGTATCATACTCAATGTATCAAAATCAAAGTTTTTGCCGGCTGTCTTAGGAGGAGTCGTTTCTGCTTTTACTGCCGCTTTGCTGGAGAATAACGGCGCAGGACTGTTTAAAACCATTCTTGTTTCCATGATAGCTTTGTGCGCTTACAGCGAAATAGCCGCAAGATTGCTTAAAGCTCCCGTGTCGGTTATTATGATACCCGGCTCAATACCGCTTCTGCCGGGAGGAAGCCTTTATTATATGATGAGTTATTTAGTGCATTTTGATTCCCGCATGTTTTACCACTATGCCGCAGAAACAGTCATCACGGGTCTCGGAATAGCGCTCGGCGCAGTTATAGTTTCTATCGCGGTTAAAATTATCGCCGTTATTTCAAAAAGTTAATCGTGGCGGGTTTCGTCATCATAACATTCACAGAATCGTGCTGCGAAAGACGGTTCTTCACTGCCTGCATACAAATGTGAAATATCACCGAAACCGGTGCATCTGAATTGGGCTGTGCCTTTGCGCCTTTCTTCTGTTACAATTGTGGTTACAGAGGAGGGCAGCGCAACAAAATTGTGCCACAATACCATAGGCGACACGCTGAATATCCTGCTTAGTACAGCACATTCAACTGCGAAGTGGCAAAATAAAACTATTGTTTTTCTGTTTGGATTTTCCGCTCTGTAAAGTCTGCCGTCACGAACATAGCCGTGTTCGGCAAGAAATTCATCTGTCTTATCACAAACATATTTGTATTCCTTTTTTACATTAAGTGTTCTCATCAGCGGCGTTTTGTACCAGCTTTCAAAATCATAATAATCATCTTTTGCTGTCCAATATTCAGGCAGTCTGTCCCAGCAGCTGCTTATTCCTTTCGGGGTTATGACTTTGCCCTTGAATTCGTGCAGCCAGTCAAGTTCCTGTGCCTGCTTGCCGACAGCCTCAAGAGTATATGCCGCTGTATCTTTAGCCCTGCCCAGCGGGGATACGTATATTTCGTCAATGTCTGTTTTTGAAAGCCTTTGTGCAAGAAGCTGAGCTTCTCTTTTGCCTTTTTCTGTTATAGTATCATTTTCATAGTCCGGCTCTGCGTGCCGAGCAAAGATTATTTTCATATTAATTCCGCCTTTCTGATTAATAGTAGCATAATTATGTCTTATTTTCAATTCATGTCAAATTACACAAAAAATCATTTCAAAAATATATAGTTTTTATGGACTTTTTATTTTTGGTATGTTAAAATCTAAAATATAAATTTGTTAAGGGGGTATAACGTGAGCACGGAAAACACAGTGAAAGAAATACGTTATGTGGGTGTAAAGGAAAATCTTGCTTACGGTTTTGCTAATGCCGGTCAGGTTTTCGGTTATAACCTTGTAGCAGGAGGTTACCTTTCATTATTCTTTACAAAGGTTTTCGGTATACCTGAGGAAGCAGTTGCGCTGATGATTCTCATTCTCGGTATATGGGATACCGTGAATGACCCGCTTATGGGTTCTATTATTGACAAAACAAGAACTCGTTTCGGCAAACTCAGGCCATACCTGATGATAGTTCCGATACCGCTTTCGATTGCCACGATAATGCTTTTTGCAGGCCCTGAGATTTTAGCGGATGCGAAAAGCACCACAGTCAAAATAGTGTATATGTATATTTCATATTTTATATGGGAGTTTTTCTACACTATCGGCGACGTGCCTTTCTGGGGTCTCAGTACGGCTATCTCTCCCTCAACGTCGGATCGTACACGTGCTATTTCATCTGCAAGATTTATCTCCGGCATACTCGGCGGACTTTCAACAACTCTGCTGCCGGTTATGATGGATTTCACAAACAACGGCGTTTGGAAATTAACTCTTTCACACGATTTCCTTATACTTGCCCTTATTGCCGGCACGGTGGGAATGGCTCTTTTCTCACTTGCGGGATATAAGACCAAGGAACGAGTAGTTCAAACTATCAAAGAGCCTTCTGTTATAGACGGCTTCAAGGTGATGTTTAAAAACAAGCCCCTGATGCTTATAATTTTAGGCAATGTTCTCGGTACTCTTACAGGTCTTGCGGGCGTTTTCCAAACTTATTACTATTCTGAAGTTCTGAACCTCAGCTCTGCTGTGCTGTGGATAAATCTGCCGGGCACTATTTTCGGTTTCCTTACATATCTTCTTATTCCGAAACTAAAAGAAAAGCTTGATAACCGTCAGATAGTAATGCTCAATGTCATCTGCAGATTTGTTGTCAGCACTCTTGTGTTCTTTGCAGGTCTCGGATTTTACAAAACCAATATCGTTGTTATATCGATATTGCTGATGATTCAGAATTTCATTTTCAGCTTTTTCAATACCATTAACAGCGTAATTCCTACTGAAATGATAGGCGATACAGTCGATTATATGGAGTGGAAAACAGGGGAGAGAAACGAGGGCGTCAGCTTCTCAGTTCTTACTTTTGTCGACAAACTCACCGGCTCTGTTTCAACTTCTCTCGGAACAGCGCTTCTGCCTGTAATCGGACTTTCTTTCACTACAAATGAGCAGGGTATGCAGACTGCGATTAAAGGTGATAATACAGACCTTTATATCTGGGCGCTCTTCACAATAGTGCCTTATGTTCTCGGATTGCTCACCCTTATACCTTATGCTTTCTATAATCTTACGGGCAAACGCCTTGCTGTGATACGTGCCGAAATGGCGGAGCGCCGCAGTAAGCTTGCTGAAGAAATAAGCTCGGGAGGTGTTTAAATGAAAGATGTCTGCCCAAAATGCGGTGCTAAAATAAGCAAATTCTATTTTAAACAGTATTGCCCGGAGTGCGGCGTTAATCTTATGTATTATAAGCTTGACGAGCGGCTTGAGCAGGATGCAGAAAATGCTGAAAAAGAAGTCCGTGATATGTGGCTTTTTGTAAAGAAGCTTGATAAAGCTAAAGTCATAGAAAAATACTGTAAAAAGCACTCAAAACCGCTTCCGTGGGAGCAATAATATTTTTTGTTGACAAATCGTTTTCACTGTGGTAATATCTATTTACTTTGTGAGGGAGTAGTCGGCGCGCGCGGCGCGTGGCAAGTCAACATACTGGCGTTTTACGCCTGGCTTTTCTTAAATGACAAGACTCATATACAGATGATCTCTGTATATGCAGTTCTTGTCTTTTTTTGTTGTCTGCAAGTGCTGCGAAATTACGTCTGCTTGTTTATACGGGCGTTTGAGTGCCGAATATTTTTGAATTTTAAGGAGAACGTTATGGGTATCTTAGAAGTTTTTTTAATCGGAGTAGGTCTTTCAATGGATGCTTTTGCCGTGTCTGTATGCCGCGGCCTTAAAATGCAGAAACTAAGCGTTAGCCAAACTGTGCTTATTGCCGTGTTCTTCGGCGGCTTTCAGGCGCTTATGCCGCTTGTAGGCTGGTTTTTGGGAACACAGTTTGAATCTTATATCACGGCGGTGGATCACTGGATAGCTTTTGTATTGCTTGCCATTATAGGCGGTAAAATGATATATGATTCCTTTAAAGGCGAAGATGACGATAAAAACGAAAAATCTGTGCTCAATATAAAAGAGTTGCTTGTAATGGCTGTTGCTACAAGTATTGACGCTCTTGCTGTCGGAATAACATTTGCATTTCTTAGCGTAAACATATGGAGCTCAATTTCTATAATAGGCGTCACAACATTTGTGCTTTCCGCAATCGGAGTGTTCATAGGTCATAAATTCGGCGCTAAATACAAAAGCAAAGCAGAGCTTGCGGGCGGTATCATTCTTATTTTGATAGGTCTTAAAATCCTTCTTGAACATCTGGGCGTTATAGATTTCTGATAAAAAAACAAGCGGCAGCTGTTTATAACAGCTGCCACTTTTCTATATGTTTTATGCTTTTATTTCTTTTTTGCCGAGGCCTATAAGGCGAACGATAATCGGGCTGAGAACAACATTTACAAGAAGTTCAAAAATGAAGTTGAAACCTACAAGAGTTGTTATCATATAAGTTCCTGCTGATTCTATTCCCACTGCTGCCGCCCAGCCGTTGATAGTGGGCATAAAGAAGATAAGACAGCCTAAAAGGAATACACCCGTGTTCGCTATCGGAGCTGCTATTGCAGCGCAAATCGTTGCCGCAGTCTTGTTTTTCTTTTCAACAAGCTTATATACAGCACCTGAAAGCAGACCTGCCGCCGCGCCTTTTGCAAGTACGGTGATGATTGTACCGGGTACGTTTACGGCTAAAAATGCGCTTGCGTCACCTGATGCAAGTACGGTTACGCCGAAAACAAGTCCGAGCCATGCGCCCGCGCCTATTCCGTAAAGCGCTGTGCCTACAACGATCGGTATCAGTACGAGTGAGATGGAAAATGGGCCGAATCTAATGAAACTTCCCAGCAGCTGTAAAACAACTACTATGGCGGTGAACAGAGCAACGCCAACGATTTTTTTTGTGTTTTTGTTCATATTCAATTTCCTTTCTGCTACTGCTCCAAATTCTCGGCAGCAAACACAAACGGCCGAGTACCCGGGGAACCTTTACCCCTGCGGATGCAATGCGGCTATATTATAATATTCATTTTTGCGTTTTGCAATATCTTTTTCATAATAAATGATAAAGATTAATATAAATTTAAGAAAGGCGCCGCTATGTATAAAATCACCAAAAAAAAGCTGATTTTTTATACAAATGTTAAAAAATCTTGTCCTAATGGTTAAAATCAACATATAAAATTGACAAGTAACAAAAATTATTATACAATATAAACAAATATTTTGTTATTCGGGCGGTTAGCCGTCTGTATAGAAGAGGTTGTTTTATGAAAATTTATGAAGCTCAAAACATAAGAAATATAGTCCTTGCCGGCCACGCTTCAAAGGGTAAGACCACACTTGCGGAATCTTTGTTAAGCGTTGCCGGAGCCACAGAAAGAGTTGGTAAGGTTGATGACGGCACTACCGTTATGGATTATGATGCCGAAGAAAAGAAAAGGCGAGTATCGGTTTCCTGTGCTGTTGCGCCTGTTGAATATAAGGGAAAGAAAATTAATATTCTTGACACTCCCGGTCTTTTTGACTTTGCTGAGGGTGCGGCAGAAGGAATTAGAGCGGCAGAAACTGCTATTATAGTTGTTTCCGCCCGTTCCGGTCTTGCAGTAGGCGCTGAAAAAGCTTTTAAAAACGCAGGATCACGCCGTATGGCAAGAATATTCGTAGCAACAAAAATGGATGACGAAAGAGCTGATTTTTATAAAGCTTTTAACGCCATGGCGGCAAAATTCGGTACAAGCGTTTGCCCTGTAGTTGTTCCTGTAATAAGCGGCGGCAAGGTTGCCGGCTATTATAATATGATAGAAGGAAAGGCTTATTCATATAACGGAGTAAAAGCTGCAGAGACTGATGTAAGTCACGACGACGCCGCAAGGTTTGACGCTATAAAAGAGGTGTTTAACGAGGCGGTAGCCGGCACGGATGAGGACATCATGGAGAAATATTTCTCCGGCGAGGAACTCACTAAGGAAGACCGTATAAAAGGTCTTAAAATAGGCGTTGCGGACGGCTCTATTATTCCCGTATTTGCATTGAGCGGTCTCAGCGGAGCCGCTTGCGACCAGCTTCTTGATTTCGTTGCTGAAGTTTGCCCTGCGCCCACTTCAGAATATGCAATCAGCAATGATGAACCTATTGAGCTTTCAGCAGATTCCAACGGCCCGCTTGCGGCAGTTTGCTTTAAAACTGTTGCCGATCCGTTTATCGGTAAACTTTCATTTTTCAAAGTTCTCAGCGGTAAGATAACGCCTTCCTCTGTTGCGTATAATGAGCGCACCGGCAAAGAGGAAAGAATGGGCAAGATTGTTACCATGTTCGGTGCCAAGCAGATAGACTGCGCAGAGATTCCTGCCGGTGATATCGGAGCGGTTGTAAAACTTTCAGGCTTCAACACCGGAGATACTCTCTGCTCTCCCGATAAGGTTATAAGAGCAGACGGCGTAGCTGTTCCGAATCCCACATATTCCATGGCAGTTAAGGCTGTTAAAAAAGGCGACGAGGAAAAGATCGCGTCCGGTTTCGCACGCCTTTGTGAGGAAGACCCAAGCCTTGAATTTTCAGTAAACAACGAAACTCATGAGCAGATAATAAAAGGTCTCGGTGAACAGCAGATAGATGTTGCCGTATCAAAGCTTAAATCAAAATTCTCCGTAGACGTTGAGCTTTCTGCTCCTAAGATTGCTTATCGTGAAACTATAACTATGAAAGTATCAGCTCAGGGCCGCCATAAGAAGCAGAGCGGCGGACACGGTCAGTTCGGCGATGTGTTTATTGAATTTGAGCCTTGCAGCTGTGAAAAGCTTGAGTTCGCAGAAAGAATTGTCGGTGGCTCAGTTCCCAAGAACTTTTTCCCTGCGGTTGAAAAAGGCCTTAACGAATGTATGGAAAAAGGCGTTCTTGCAGGCTATCCTATGGTTGGTATAAAAGCTACTCTTTATGATGGTTCTTACCACCCCGTAGACTCAAGCGAAATGAGTTTCAAGATGGCGGCTGCCCTTGCGTTTAAGGAAGGCGTTTCAAAGGCTATGCCTATCCTTCTTGAGCCTGTTATGACCGTAAAGGTATCCTGCAATGATGAAGCAATGGGCGATGTTATAGGAGATATCAATAAGCGCCGCGGCCGTGTGCTTGGAATGACACCGAGCGGAGACGGCATGCAGGAGATACTTTCTGAGATACCGCAGGCTGAAATGGCAACATTCTCAACTGCTATGCGTCAGATAACCCAGGGCAGAGGCTCTTTTGAAGCAGAATTCGCGCGCTATGAAAGATGCCCGGAGCATATCGCTCAGAAGATAATCGAAGAAAGCGCAAATAATTAAATTTATGAAAGGGCGGTCAAACCGCCCTTTTGTTTTTAAATAAGTGAATTACGCAAATAATAAATATATCTTTATAAAAGAAAGGTTATGCCATGAGAAGAATTTTAACCGAAATAAAAAAATATTCTATAATCCTTATAGTAGTGTGCGCCGTTCTGGGCTCGCTTCTTATTGCATTCCCCGATAAGATGCTTTCCTATATATCTTTGTTTATAGGCGGCGCATTCATAGTATGCGGTGTTTTTGCTATTATAAATTATGCCATTAAACGAAATTATGTATTCACGCTGACTCTCGGAATAATCTCTGCCGTATCAGGCGTTATAATCTGCCTTGCTTACAGGCAGATTATTTCCGTAATAGTTTTTCTTATGGGAATATTCCTGCTTGTGGGCGGTCTTGTTAATCTTGTAAATGCGTTTTATGTTTCTTCGTCAATGCCGCGTGTCTGGATAGTTAATACTGTGTTTTCCGTTGCCTCAGTAGCGCTAGGTATAGTCAGCATGACAAATCCTTTCCAAACTCAGAATACTCTTGTTCAGTTTCTCGGAATAGGTTTGCTCATTTTTGCAGCGCTTGATCTGATAGCGTATGTCCAAATGCTGGAGATAGCAAAAAAGATAAAGAAAAAAATCGATGAAAACCGAGATACTAACCAGCCCGTTGAGGTCGATTACAGAGAAGTTGACGATAACTGACAGACTGCCGCATTGATATTATAAACAAAATATATAAAATGTATTATTTTAGCTTGAAGCCCAAACTTCAAGGTGATATAATTAGCTGAATTGTTTATTGTGTAGGAGGAACAATATGGGCTTTAAAGAAAAATATGCAAAATGGCTTGATTTCGCCGATGAAGAAACTAAAAAAGAACTCCTTTCAGTTTCCGAAAATGAGAAAGAAATTGAGGACAGGTTTTATAAAGACCTTGCGTTCGGTACGGGAGGACTGCGCGGGGTAATGGGCGCAGGCTCAAACAGAATGAATAAATATACTGTAGGCAGAGCTACTTTGGGAATTGCAAAATATCTTGCGGATAAATTCCCGGAAGGCGCTTCTGTTGCGATAGCTTACGATACCCGCAATAATTCAGCCGAGTTTTCTCTTGCGGCGGCGCGTATTCTTGCGGCAAACGGTATTCATGTCTATCGTTATAAATACTGCGTTCCCGTTCCTGTTCTTTCATTTACAACAAGGCATTTAAAATGCAGTGCGGGCATAATGATAACAGCTTCTCATAATCCCAAGGAATATAACGGTTATAAGGTCTATGACGAAACAGGCTGCCAGATATGCACTGAAGCCGCAGCAGAGCTTCTTTCCTACATAAATAAGGAAGAGTATTCTTCCGTAGCGACGCTTCTTTCTGCCGCAGATAACGGCAAAATTACCGAAATAGGCGACGAAGTGCTTTGTGAATATTACAAAGCTGTAAGCGAACAGTCGCTCTATACTGAAAGCTCAGATATTAAAATAGTGTATACTCCTCTTCACGGTACGGGAAATATCCCCGTGAGAGAGATGCTCAAAGGCTTTGACGTGTGCGTAGTTAAAGAGCAGGAACTGCCGGACGGTAATTTTTCAACTGTAAGAAGTCCTAATCCTGAGGAAAAGGACGCACTTAATATAGCTATAAGCAGGGCAAAAGAAATTTCAGCGGATATTGTTCTCGGCACAGACCCCGACTGCGACAGAGTGGGTATTGCCGTGCGTGATAAAGACGGCGAGTATCAGCTGTTCACAGGCAATCAGACGGGGGCTCTTCTTGTAAAGTTTGTGCTCGAACAGAAAAAAGCATCGCTCAATTCAAAGTCAACTCTTGTAAAGACCATTGTAACATCAGAACTCGGCGCAAATATTGCACGCAGTTTCGGACTTAATGTTGAAGAAACACTTACAGGCTTTAAATATATAGGCGATAAAATAAATAAGTATGAAAACAGCGATAACAGGGAATTTGTTATCGGCTATGAAGAGTCTTACGGATACCTCGTAGGCACTTACGCGCGGGATAAGGACGGCGTTGTTTCATCAATGCTTATCTGTCAGATGGCTGCGTGGTATAAGGCTCAGGGCAAAACGCTTATTGACGGACTCAATGAAATCTATGCTGAATACGGCTACTTCCTTGATGCGCTCGACCCCTTTGTTCTCAAAGGCAAGGATGGCGCTGAAAAGATAAATTCCCTTATGGATCATTTCCGCAAAAACGGTCTTTGCGTATTTGAGGGCGCTGATAAGGTTATTGACTATTCAAAGGGAGTTGATGATCTGCCGATTGAAAACGTGCTTAAATTCGTCTGGGAAGACGGCTCTTGGGTAGCTGTCAGACCGAGCGGCACAGAGCCTAAGATTAAAATTTATTACAGTGTTCGTGAGGAAAACAGAGAGAAAGCTCACGAGCGCCTTGAAAAAATCAGAACTTCTGTTAAGAATATAATTGAGGGCTGAGGTGGAAAAATGAAAAATATACAGGAATATGTTGAAAATGTACTTCAGCCTAAACTTCAGGGTGACGGCGGCTGGATAGAATTTGTTTCATTTGAAAACGGTGTTTTGACCGTTATTTTCAGAGGCGAGTGCTCAAAATGCCTTATTCTTGACAGATGTGTTTCGTGGATAGAGAGCGAGATTGAGCGCGATTTACAAAAAAAAGTCCATGTATGTGCAATACGCAAAAAACCATATTTTCAGGATGTTTAAGGGGGAATAGAAATGGCTCATATAAAAGTTGTTAGAAGGTCAATGCGCCCCGAGGAGTGGACTGATCTGCGCTTCGGCTGGCTCAAACGCCATATATATTCCTCAAAGTGGGAAATAAAAAATCTTATGGTGCGTGACGCGCGCCAGATTTCCGAAATGGAATATGAATATTATCCGGAGGATTACCACCCGCTGAATAAAGGCGATATGTATTTCACTCCTGACGGCACCGCTTTTTTCAAAGCCGATGTTGATATTCCCAAGGAGCTTCAGGGCAAAGAACTCTGGTTTTCTCTTAAAACCGCCGCTGAAATATGCGTAAAGGTTAACGGCAAATATATCGGCGGAGTTGACCCCAACCGTGAAAGAATGCTGCTTTCACCGTATGTTGATGACAAGCAGACCCTCCATTTTGAAATGACGGGATATAACAGAAGTAAGCCCGATGACGAAAGAAACCCCGAAAGTCTTTCCGTAAGAGGATGCCGTCAGATTTTTGAGGGAGCGTATATATGCACCGTTAATCATGCGGTTCAGGATCTTGTGTATGATTTTGAGCTTTTGCTTGATATTGCAAAGAGTGATCTTTTCAATGAGGATTACAGAAACTTCCTCAACAGAGAGCTCAATAACGCTATGAATTTAATTGATTTTGACAGCGATGAGCTTTCAGGTGTTGAAGAAGCGCAGAAATATATAAACGATGTTGTCTATGCCAACGATAACTATAAGGGCGCGGGAGATGTAGCTCTTATTGCCCATTCGCACCTTGATATTGCATATTACTGGCGCAGGATACACGCTGTACAGAAAAATCTGCGCACCGTTCTGATTCAGCTCAGACTTATGGACAGGTATCCCGATTTCAAATATACTCATACACAGCCGTATGTATATGAAACTCTTGAAAAATATTATCCCGATGTTTTCGAGGAATTGAAAGAGAAAGTACAAAACGGTCAGTTTGAACCTGTGGGAGCTATGTATGTTGAGCCGGACTGCAATATTCCGTCAGCGGAAAGCCTTATCAGGCAGTGTCTTTACGGTCAGCTCACATATAAGCGTATGTTCGGCAAGACTGTAAATAACGCATGGCTTCCTGATGTTTTCGGCAACAGCTGGATACTGCCGCAAATACTTAAAAAGAGCGGCGTTGAATATTTTGTTTCAAATAAAATGTCCACTTGGAATGATACAAACCGTTTTCCGCATAATAACTTCATATGGCGCGGGATAGACGGCTCAGAAGTATATGCCTGCGTTCCTCCAACTCACTTTATCACATGGAATATGCCCAGCCAGATTCAGGAGAACTGGGAGGCTTATATAGATAAAGACAGCGGCGGCCAGACTATGAATATGTTCGGCTACGGTGACGGCGGTTCAGGCTGTACCGAAGAAATGATAGAACTTATGCACAGGTTTGATAAGCTCTCCATAATGCCGAAATGCACCCATATGGGCGGCGCAGAGTTCCTTGAAAAGAATTTGAAAGACAATCCTAACCTTGAAACATGGGACGGGGAACTTTATCTTGAAATGCACCGCGGCACATTCACAACAAAGAGCAACCTTAAAGCCGCAAACCGCCGCCTTGAATACAAATTCAGAGCGGCAGAAATGCTCAGCGTTTTAAGAGGAGAAAATAATACTGAGAAGATAACTTATCTTTATAAAAAGTTCCTTGTTAATCAGTTCCACGATATTTTGCCGGGCTCTCATATTCATCCTGTTTATGAGGACACAATGGCTGATTATGAGGAGATAGAAAAAGAGCTTGATGAAATAATAGGAAACGGCTCAAAGTATTTCAATACTCTTAACTTCAAGCGTGATGCGCTTACATTCGTACCCAATAAAAAAGGCACTTCAACAAGAAAATTTGAAAAGGGCAACTGGATAATTCCCAATATTCCGTCTCTTTCGTCTGCTAATCTGCGCAGTGCTCAGTATAAAAATGAGTGGATATCAGCAGGGGAAACTATCGAAACTCCTTATTATTCGGCAAAACTGAATGAGGACGGATCTTTTGCTTCTCTTTATGATAAAGAACTCGGAAGAGAATGGGTAAAGGGCGACTTTAATAAAATAAAGATATTTACTGACTGCCCGGGTAATTATGATGCGTGGGATATTCTTCCTAATTACAGGGATAAGGAAATAGATACCCAGCTTGAAATGCCTCTTACTCTTCTTGAAAAGGACGGAGAAGCTGCGTCATTTGCGGCAACACTTAAAACAGAAAAATCCACGTGGACTGTTATTGTCAGATTTTTCAGACGCAGCAGAGGTATTGAGGTTGAACATATCGTTGACTGGCATGAAAAACATAAGCTTGCTAAAGCGGAATTTGAATGTAATGTGCTCTCAAGAAAGGCACTCTGCGATACTTCCGCAGGCTTCATTGAGCGGGATACTCATAAAAACACATCTTGGCAGCAGGCTCGTTTTGAGGTGTGCCAGCATAAGTGGTGTGACCTTTCTGAAACAAATGGCGGCATTGCAATTATAAATGAAAATAAGTACGGCGTTGGCTTTGATAAAAATCTTATAAGCCTTTCTCTGCTCAGGTCAACAATACGTCCGGATGTAACCTCCGATATGGGTACTCACAATTTCTGCTATATGATATTGCCCCACAGTTCTGATGCTGTTACTGCAGGTGTGAATAATCTTGCGCTTCAGTATAATGTGCCGCTTGTTAAAGCAGATGAACGTTGTGATCTTCCGTCTTTTGAGCCGCTCTATCTTCAGGCTCTTAAATACAGCGAGGACGGCTCAATGATTGTAGCAAGACTTTCAGAGCAGAACGGAGAGCGCGGCAGAATTAATCTCGGCAGAAAAGCGCGTGTTCTCAACATGCTTGAAGAAACTCAGCGTGAAACCGATGTCATAGAGTATTCACCATTTGAAATAATTACAGTAGGATTTGATAAGTAATGGAGCCATATCAGATAGTAATATTAATCGCAGTGATAATTATTCTCGGCATTGCCGTTTTGCCTGCTTTCAACAGATGGCAGTTTAAGCGCCTGCCGTATGATCAGCAGGTGCTTGCCATAATGCGCCAGGCAAAAGGACTTGTTTACTGGAAAAATATTTCACACGGCAGAACAGGCAGCCTTTTCTATGTTAAAAACAAGCGAAAGATACTTGTTTACCCGTGGGTAATAGATGAAAACGGAAAAATGGTTATCCAAAAAGAAAATCCTTTTGACTTTTGGGATTACCCTGCAGAGCATCCTCCGCTCAATGAGGATGAGGTAAAGCAGGCAAGAGAAGAATTTGAAAAGTATTCAAGCAAATCTGCGGTAAAGCTTGTTATTAACGATCCACTTGAAGACGGGGATGCACAGCAGAAGCCACAGCAGTGAAAACGGCAGGCATATCTGACCCAAAAGATTAAATGGCATGTTATCATAATTCCATACGTTCATACCAAGGCTTATGTTGAATATGCATCCAAATATGAATTCAACGCCTGTTATGAAAACGGTTTCCATAAGGCACTTCAGCAATAGAGGTGCCTTTTTCATTTATTTTTGTATAAATGCCAGAAACATCAGTATTATGCCGCCCGCAAGAAACATACTGTAATGAGTTCTGCCTCTCCATAAAATCTCAATGGTGCAGTAACCCTGCCCGCCAAGTAAAAACATAAACGAATAATAAGGTAATAATTTTCTCATAATTGTATTGTTTCGCCTTTTGTGGTAAAATAAACATATCAAGCGGAGGTAAAATTATGCAGATTTCTTCAAAGGCTAAAATTGTAATAAACGCCCTTGCGGATGCCGGATTTTCGGCTTATATTGTCGGCGGCTGCGTGCGTGATTATTTCCTGGGAAATCAGACTTCTGATACGGATATAACTACCTCTGCAAAACCGTGTGAGGTTGAAAAGATACTTGCTGATAAAAATATAAAAGTAGTTGAAACGGGATTAAAACACGGCACCGTTACGGCGGTTATTGATAAAACACCGTTTGAAATAACTACTTTCCGCACGGACGGGGAATATAAAGACAGCCGTCACCCCCAGAGCGTTGAGTTTGTTGAGGATGTTGAACAGGATCTTAAACGCCGTGATTTTACCGTAAACGCTATGGCGTATAATGATGAAAGAGGATTAGTGGATCTTTTCGGCGGTAGGGAAGATATAGAAAACAGAATTATCCGCACCGTAGGCGAACCTGATGCCAGATTTAAAGAGGACGCGCTTCGCATAATGCGTGCCCTGCGCTTTTCGTCAGTTCTCGGCTTTGATATTGAAGAAAAGACAAAAAAATCAATATTTGATAATATGTATCTGCTTGAAAACATTTCTGCGGAAAGAATATTTTCAGAACTTTCAAAGTTGCTCTGCGGCAAAAATGTATTGAATGTTCTTGATGAGTTCAGACAGGTGATCGGCGTCATTATTCCTCAGCTGATACCCTCTTTTAATTGTGCGCAGAAAACTCCATGGCATACGTATACAGTGTATGAGCATATTATTCATTCGGTTGATTTCGCACCGCGCGACCCTGTAATAAGGCTTACAATGCTGCTGCACGATATCGGAAAGCCGTCAGTAAAACTCACCGATGAAAACGGAAGAGACCATTTTAAAACTCATGCCGATGCGGGAGAAAAAATAGCGGCTGAAGTGCTCAGCAAACTCAAAGTATCAAATAATATATATAATAAGGTTACTACTCTTATAAAATATCATCAGTCCGTAGAAAATGTGAATGATGTCAAGATAAAACATTGGTTTAATAAGATAGGCGAGGAATATACTCTCTCTCTTTTTGATGTGCGCATCGCCGATTTAAAGGCACATAACCTGGGAAAAAAAGAAGTGCTTTTTGAGATAGAAAGGCTTATGTCGCTTGAGGAAGAGGCAAAGATGATTATTAAGCGCCGGGAGCCTTACAAAATTTCGGAGCTTGCCGTTAACGGTCATGACCTTATTTCTCTTGGCTTTTCCGGGCTTGAGATAGGTGATAAACTGTCTGCAATACTTACGCTTGTTATGGATGGAAGATTGAAAAATACCAAAAAAGACATATTGGATTTTTTAAAAAATAGTTAATTTGCCCTTTGACAATTCGTTTTTTAAGTGGTATAAAATATATGCGTGTAGCGATAAGCACAGCAAAGCGTACAACTCTTTGAGTTGTACGCTTATTTTTTTACAGGAGGAATTTTTAATGCCTAAAACTAAATTTCAGGGAGCTGTCTTCGGATTGCTGATGTCATACATAATGGCGTTTGGCATGGAGGTCTATAATACGGCGATAAAAATGGGCTTCAATCTAAAAGCAGGCAGCTTCAGCAGTATGACTAATATAGTCTTTTGGGAAGCTCTGAAGGAAACACTTTATATGGGGGCGATAGTGTTTGTAATCTCAAGTCTCTTCGGCAACAAAATAGGGGAGCGATTTGCAGAAAAATACTGTAACCCGCAGAAAGATAATCCTTATTTTTGCAGAATAATGCGTCAGGCGGGTACAATCGCAATTATGTGCCCCACAATGAGCCTTGTGGCAACGATACTTTTTAATATAATATTAGGCGGCTCAAGCTGGGTGAATCTGCCGGCTATATGGGCGGGAACTGTTATAAAAAATTTCCATATGGCTTTCTTTTGGAATATGTTTGCCGCAACAGGCTTGACGCGTATAATATTCGGCTTGGTATTCAGGAAAAAGAAATGTAAATAATTTTTTATAAATATTGACAAATGCAAATTATGGATTATAATATAATTAGCACTCAAAAGCAGAGAGTGCTAATTTTTTATAAATTCAGGGTGATAAAATGAGAAAGAAACAGTTTAAAGCAGAATCTAAAAAGCTCCTTGATATGATGATAAATTCTATCTATACAAATAAGGAAATCTTTATAAGGGAGCTTATTTCAAACGCTTCGGACGCTATTGATAAGCTTTATTTTAAATCCCTTACCGATACTTCCGTTGGAATGAATAAGGATGATTTTGAGATATTTATTTCAGCCGATAAGGAAAACAGAACTCTTACCATCACCGATAACGGTATAGGTATGACAGCTGAGGAACTTGAATCAAATCTCGGCACAATAGCAAAGTCAGGCTCATTTAACTTCAAAAATGAAAATGAGGACGCCAAGGAAAACGATATAGAGGTAATCGGTCAGTTCGGTGTCGGCTTCTATTCATCATTTATGGTTGCAAAAAGGGTAGAGGTAGTTTCAAAAGCCTACGGCGAAGATGTTGCGCATAAGTGGGTATCCGAGGGCGCAGAGGGCTACACTATTGAGGAGTGTGAAAAGGATAGCTGCGGCACAGTAATAACTCTTTATATGAAAGATGATACTGAAAATGAGGATTACTCACACTTCCTTGAGCAGTATGCAATTACGGAACTTGTAAAGAAATACAGCGATTATATCCGCTATCCCATTAAGATGGAAACGGTGCATTCCGTACCCGATCCTGATAAAGAGGGCGAATATAAAGAGGAAACTTCCGTTGAAACCCTTAATTCAATGGTTCCGCTGTGGCGTAAGAACAAAAATGAGATAACTCCCGAGGAATATAATGAATACTATAAGATGAAGTTCTTTGATTACCATGACCCGCTTGATGTAATTCACTTCAAGTCAGAGGGTACGGCAACATTTGACTCTCTTATCTATATCCCGTCAGAGCCGCCTATGGATTATTATTCCAAAGAATATGAAAAGGGTCTTGCCCTTTATACTAACGGCGTTATGATAATGGAAAAATGCTCAGATCTTGTGCCGGATTATTTCAGCTTTGTAAAAGGCATTGTTGATTCTGCCGATCTTAACCTCAATATCAGCCGTGAAACTTTGCAGCAGGATTATCAGGTAAGAATAATCGCAAAGGCTATAGATAAAAAGATAAAGTCAGAGCTTAAAAAGATGCTCACCAAAGACCGTGAAAAATATGAAAAGTTCTTTGAAAAATTCGGCGTTCAGATCAAATGGGGCGTATATGCCGATTACGGCGCAGAAAAAGACGGGCTCAAAGATCTGATGATGTTTAAATCCGTTAAAGATAATAAATATGTTACTCTTAAAGAGTATATTGACGCTATGCCGGAGGGCCAGGAAAAGATCTATTATGCGTGCGGTGAAACACCGGAAAAGATTGCTCTTCTTCCTCAGACAGAAGCTGTTAAGTCAAAAGGCTTTGACGTGCTTTGCTTTACTGATGATGTTGATGAATTTGCCGTTCAGATGCTTATGGAGTACGACGGCAAGCAGTTTGCCAATATCTGTAAAGACGATTTGAAACTTTCTTCTGATGAAGAAAAGAAAGCGCTTGATGAAAAGAACGAGGGCGCAAAAGATATGCTCGATGAAATGAAAGGCTATCTCGGAGACGAGGTTACAGCAGTAAAATTCTCCGATTCGCTTGGTTCTCACGCTGTTTGTCTTTCAAGCGAGGGATATGTTTCAATCGATATGGCAAAGATACTCAGCCGTATGCCGGGCGGAAATCAGGGCGTAAAGGCTCAGCTTGTGCTTGAGATAAATTCAAATCATCAGATAGCCGAAAAACTTTTCAAGCTCTTTGCAGAGGATAAGGACAAACTTCAGAAGTATACCAAGATACTTTATAACGAAGCTCGTCTTGTCAGTGGTCTTGATGTTGAAAATCCAACAGAATTTGCTGATATGGTTTCAGAACTGTTATAAGCTTTTTGTTTCACTTCAAAACTGCATATTTCAGGTAGATAAATAAAGCGCGGAGCCTTTAAAAGGCTCTCGCGCTTTTGTCGTTTACTTTCAATTATTTTCCCCTAATAAAAAACAGGGTGACAGCGGTAATATTGTATGGTATAATAAATATATAATATAATACAGTTATTTTCGGCTTTTTACCGAAAAGTTTATATATTTCATCGTTGGAGGTGTAATTATGAAATACAATGTTATCACAATAAGCCGTGAATTCGGCAGCGGAGGCAGATATGTCGGCGAGGAGCTTGCAAAAAAACTCGGCTGGGAATATTACGATAAGGAAATCATTTCCAAGGTGGCTGAAAAGACCGGCTTTGCTGAAGAATTTGTTGAGCAGGCGGGTGAACATTCACCGTTCAAGAGCATTTTCTCCTATGGCTTTGTCAGCAGAGACAGCGGCGGATCTTCTCTTGAGGACTATGTTTATTCCGCCCAGAGAAAAATAATACTTGAACTTGCGGACAAAGGCCCTTGCATTATCGTCGGCAGGTGCGCAGATTATATTCTGCAGGATCGCAAAGACTGCCTTAACGTATTTATCCACGGTGATGAAGAAAGCAAGATCCAGCGTATAATGAAATATAAGAATACGGATGTGAAGCAGGCAAGAAAACTTATGAAAGATATAGATAAGCGCCGCCGTATAAATTATAATTATTATACCGACAGGCAGTGGGGCAGGGCACAGAATTTTGATATCTGCCTCAACAGTACCTCACTCGGAACTGATAACTGCGTAAAGATAATTTATGACGCTGTTATAAATCTTGATTGGTTTGTTGCCGATTCTGCTAAATAAAAACTATAATATTAAAAAAGGTCTGTCATAAGGCAGACCTTTTCTTTTTTGTCAGTATTCAATTTCGCCGTTGAAAACAAGGTTGCAGTCGCCTGTAAGGGTTATCTTTTCGTCTGTATAGTTAACTATAAGGTCGCCGCCTCTTAGCTTAACGGTTATGTCAACACCCTTTGCGCATTTGCCTTCAAGTACAGCCGCAACAGCAGCAGCGCACGCTCCTGTGCCGCACGCAAGTGTTTCGCCGTTTCCTCTTTCCCATACACGCATTTTAAGCGTTCTGCTGTTTACAACACGCACAAATTCCGTGTTTATTCTTTCGGGGAAAATATCAGCGTTTTCTATCTGCGGGCCTACTTTTTCTATATCAACCCTGTCAACATTATCAACAAATATCACGCAGTGAGGATTGCCTACCGATACACAGGTAACGCTGTATTCTTTTGAGCCTATCTGTGCTTTTCTTGCGATAATGCTGTCGCCGTCAAATTCTGCGGGTATCTCAGCTGGCTTGAGATAAGCTTTTCCCATATCTACCGTAACTGAGGAAACTTTGCCGTTTCGTGTAAACAGTTCAAGGCTTCTTATTCCGCTTGCTGTTTCAACGGTAATGTTTTCCTTGTTTACAACAATGCCGTTGTCATACAGATACTTGCCAACACAGCGAATAGAGTTGCCCGCCATTTCTCCCTCTGAGCCGTCGCGGTTGAAAATTCTCATTTTCGCATCAGCTACATCAGATTTTTCTATAAGAACGATACCGTCGCCGCCGATACCTCTGTGCCTGTCTGTAAATTCTATCGCAAAACTTTCAGGGCAGGTGATAACATTCTCCGTATTGTTAAAGAAAATGTAGTCGTCGCTTGTGCCCTGCATCTTGCTGAATTTCAGTATGCTCTTTTCTTTTCGCATGCAGTTTATATCAACAAGCTCTGTGTTCATCTGGTTGTATCTGCTGGCAATGATGTCCGCAAGCGCATTAGCCGTGTCAAGTGATGTCAGCGTAGCAATTCCAAGCTGATTAGCTCTGTTGAAAAGCTTGATGTAGTCAGCAATGCTCTTCTTGTCGCTTTTGCCTGTGTATACGATATAATCAAGTTTTCCGCTCTCAACAAGATCCATAATGGAATTGTCCTCGCTGAGTTTATTTACGGTGTCAACTTCAATTCCAAGGCTTGCAATGGCTTTTGCCGTTTCGGGTGTAGCCCATATCTTTATTCCGAGATCGTCAAGTTTTTTCGCAAGATTTACTATTTCATATCTGTCTTTTTTGGTAACAGTTATGAGCACACCGTGGCGTGATTCCTTGCGAGACTCGATCTTGAACCCGGCTGATATAAGTCCTTTAAACAATGCTTCATTCAGGTTTTTGCCAACACCGAGTACTTCGCCGGTTGATTTCATTTCAGGGCCGAGCTGGCTGTTTACATTGTTGAGCTTTTCAAAGCTGAATACGGGAACTTTTACCGCAAAGTACGGAGGAGTTTTATAAAGTCCCGTGCCGTAGCCGAGGCTTTCAAGCGTTGAACCCACCATAATTTTTGTGGCAAGTTCTACCATGGGCACGCCTGTTACTTTGCTGATATATGGTATTGTTCTTGATGCTCTCGGATTTACCTCAATAACATAAAGTTCGTTTTGGTATATTAGATACTGTATGTTTACAAGACCTTTTGTACCGAGAGAAAGAGCAAGCTTTTCTGAAACATCACATATTTTTCTAAGCATTTTGTCGTTGATGTTGTACGGGGGATAAACGGCAATTGAATCACCGCTGTGTACGCCTGCCCGCTCAATGTGTTCCATAATTCCGGGTATTAAAACCTTTTCTCCGTCTGAAATACAGTCCACTTCAAGCTCGGTGCCCATCATATACTTGTCTACTAGCACGGGATTTTCTATGCCCTGAGCAAGAATGATGCCCATATATCTCTCAACGTCTTCGTCGGTGTAAGCAATAGTCATATTCTGACCGCCGATAACATAACTCGGTCTAAGAAGCACAGGGTAGCCAAGTCTGTTTCCTGCCTCAAGTGCGCCCTCAAGTGTTGTTACCGAAGTTCCTTTCGGTCTGAATATGCCAAACTTTTCAAGCAGTTTGTCAAATTTATCCCTGTCTTCGGCAATGTCAATACCCTGGGCAGAAGTACCAAGGATCTTTATGCCGTTGTCATCAAGGAATTTTGTAAGCTTAATTGCTGTCTGACCGCCAAAAGCCACAACAACTCCAACGGGCTTTTCAACTTTAATGACGTTCATAACGTCTTCCGGCGTAAGCGGCTCAAAATAAAGCCTGTCGCCCGTGTCAAAGTCGGTTGAAACAGTCTCGGGGTTGTTGTTTATAAGTATAACTTCATAGCCGAGTTCTTTCAGAGTCCATACGCAGTGAACGGAGGAGTAGTCAAATTCAATGCCCTGCCCGATACGTATAGGGCCTGAGCCGAGAACAATTATCCTCTCTTTTTCGCCGCGCTCTATCTCTCTGCTTTCGCAGTGTTCGTCATAAGTTGAATAGAAATAAGGTGTTTCAGCAGCAAACTCCGCGCCGCAGGTGTCAACCATTTTGTAAACGGCGTGTTTGTGATAGGCAAGGGGAGAGCCGCTTATTTTTTCTATTGCCGTGTCTGTATAACCGAATTTTTTGCCTTTAATGTACTGCTCAAAGCTTACCGGCGTGTTTTCTATCTCTTTTTCATAGTCGGCAAGATTTTTCAGCTTATATAAAAACCACTCGTCTATCATGGTGATTCTGTGTATCTCATCAACCGATACACCATTTTTGATAGCCCTGAAAACAGAAAAGAGCCTTAAATCGTCCTGATTATAAAGTGTTTTTACTATATCTGTGCCGTCAAGCTGTTTGTTGTTGAGCGTGTCGAGTCCTATTTCCGCGCCTCTTACGGCTTTCATTATCGCCATTTCAAAGGAGGGGGCAATGCTCATTACCTCTCCTGTGGCTTTCATCTGTGTGCCGAGTTTGCGTGATGCGTTAATGAACTTGTCAAAAGGCCATTTCGGCACTTTTACAACTACATAGTCAAGCGTAGGCTCAAAGCAGGCGCAGGTCTTTCCGGTAATATCGTTTCGTATTTCATCAAGAGTGTAGCCGAGCGCAATCTTGGTGGTAACTTTGGCTATCGGATAACCTGTTGCCTTTGAAGCAAGCGCAGATGAGCGTGAAACACGTGGGTTTACCTCAATAACGCTGTATTCAAAGCTTTCGGGATTGAGCGCAAACTGGCAGTTGCATCCGCCCTCTATTCCGAGTTCGGTTATAATGTCAAGGGACGCCGTGCGAAGCATCTGATATTCTTTGTCCCCAAGAGTTACGGCGGGGGCAATAACAATACTGTCGCCCGTGTGTACGCCTACGGGGTCAAAGTTTTCCATGGAACAAACGGCAATAACGTTGCCTACGCTGTCCCTCATAACTTCAAATTCTATCTCTTTCCAGCCTGCAATGTATCTTTCAACAAGCACCTGGGTAATGGGGCTCAGCATAAGACCGTGCTTTGCAACTTCCTCAAGTTCTTTTTCGTTGTAAGCAACACCGCCGCCTGCGCCGCCGAGTGTAAACGCAGGTCTGATGATAACGGGATAGCCTATTTCAGCGGCAATCCTCTTTGCTGTATCAACATCGTTTGCAATGTCAGACGGCACAACAGGCTGGTTGATCTTTACCATTGTATCCCTGAAAAGCTGTCTGTCCTCAGCCTTGTCAATAGCTTCTGCGTCTGTTCCAAGCAGGCGAACACCCATTTTATCAAGGTATCCGTCCTTTGCAAGCTGCATTGATATGGTAAGACCGGTCTGTCCTCCGAGGCCGCCCAAAATGCTGTCCGGCCTTTCTTTTTCAATAATTCGCTTTACGGTTTCCTCTGTAAGCGGCTCAAGATAAATGTGGTCGGCAAGCGCGCTGTCTGTCATTATTGTAGCGGGGTTTGAGTTTACGAGAACTACTTCAACACCCTCGTCTTTAAGTACACGGCACGCCTGCGCTCCTGCATAGTCAAATTCTGCTGCCTGTCCTATTACAATAGGGCCTGAGCCGATTACAAGCACCTTTTTTATATTTTTGTTAAGAGGCATTACTCATTACCTCCCATCATTTTTATAAATTTGTCAAATAAAAATCTTGTGTCGTGCGGGCCGCTGCACGCCTCAGGGTGGAACTGTACGGAAAACGCATTATTTCCCGGGTAATCAATTCCCTCGTTAGTGCCGTCATTGGCGTTGATATAGCTTATAACGCCGCCGCATTTTTCAACTGCTTCGTTCACAACGGCATAACCGTGGTTCTGTGAAGAAATGTAAGTTCTGCCCGTCTTTAAGTCTTTGACAGGCTGGTTTACTCCTCTGTGGCCGTATTTAAGTTTCTGTGTTTCAGCGCCCATTGCAAGAGCAAGCAGCTGATGACCCAGGCATATTCCGAATATCGGCTTTTTGCCGATAAGCTTTTTAAGCTCTTCAATACATTCAGTGTTTTCCTGCGGGTCTCCGGGGCCGTTTGAAAGCATAATTCCGTCAGGATTAAGCTTGAGTACGTCCTCAGCTTTTGTGTTGTAGGGCATTACAGCTACATTGCATCCGCGCTTTACAAGTTCGCGCGCAATGTTGTCCTTTTTACCATAGTCAAGCAAGACCACGTTGTATTTAGGACTTTCCGCCGCAAGGGGAACGGGCTTTTTGCAGGAAACTGATTCAACAGCTTTTTCTACTTTGTAAGCCTTTACTTTTTCCTCGTCAAAATCTCTTGGGTCAGAGCATATCATGGCGTTCATTACGCCGCTTTCACGAATTATCTTTGTTATCTCCCTTGTGTCAACGCCATACACACCCGGTATGTTGTTTGCTTTAAGATATTCGTCAAGTGTTCTGTTGCATCTGAAGTTAGAAGGATCGTCGCATTTTTCACGTACAATGTACGCCGTTACGCTTGATTTGTCGCTCTCAGCGTCATTGTCAATAAAGCCGTAGTTTCCTATAAGCGGAAAAGTCTGTAAAACTATTTGTCCGTAGTAACTCGGGTCTGTAAGCGTTTCAATGTATCCGCACATACCCGTGGTGAATACAAGCTCGCCAGTAACATCTCCGCCTGCGCCGAAACGCCTGCCTTCAAATGTTTTGCCGTTTTCAAGGCAAATATAAACTTTTTCGTTATCCATAAATAAACTTCCTGATCAGTTGTTGCTTCCAAGCAGTTTAACAAGTACCGCTTTCTGTGCGTGAAGTCTGTTTTCAGCTTCGTCAAATATTTCCTCTGCGTGAGCCTCAAATACCTCTGCGGTAATTTCTTCGCCTCTGTGAGCAGGCAGACAGTGAAGTACCATTGCTCCGTCTTTTGCAACAGCCATAACTTCGTCATTTATCTGATAATCTTTGAATATCTTTTCACGTTCTGCTTTTTCGTCTTCCTGACCCATAGAAGCCCATACGTCAGTATAAAGCACATCAGCGTCTTTTGCACATTCCTTAATGTCGGAAGAACATGTGAATTTGCCGTTTTCTGATGCCCACTTCATGATTTCAGCATCAGGCTTATAGCCGTCGGGGCAGGCAACAGCACATTCCATACCCATTGTGATTGCGCCTACTATAAGGCTGTTTGCCATGTTGTTTCCGTCGCCGATAAAGCAGAATTTAAGTCCGTCAAAAGTCTTTTTGTATTCTCTTATCGTCATAAGGTCGGCAAGCACCTGGCATGGGTGGCAGTAATCTGTAAGACCGTTAATTATCGGAATTGAGCCGTATTTTGCAAGGTCTTCAACCTCTTTCTGCTCAAAAGTCCTTATCATGATACCGTCAAGATAGCGTGAAAGCACACGTGCTGTATCCTGCACGGGTTCGCCTCTGCCTATCTGAAGATCTCTGTTTGAAAGAAACAGCGCCTGACCGCCAAGCTGATACATTCCTGTTTCAAAAGAAACTCTTGTTCTTGTAGAGCTTTTCTGGAAAATCATTCCAAGTGTCTTGCCCTTTAAAAGGTGGTGTTCAATGCCGTGCTTAGTTTCGTACTTCAGCTGGTCGGCAAGGTTTAAAATATCAAGTATGTCGTGGTGGTTCAGGTCCTGCAGTTTAAGCAAATGTTTCATCTTCAATTACCTCCTTAATAATAGCCAGTCCCTTGTCGGTTTCTTCCTTAGTAATGCTAAGAGCGGGAAGAAGTCTTACCTTTGTTTTTGCTGTCAGCACAAGAAGTCCTTTTTCAAGACACTTGTTTGCAATGTCAGCCGCTTTTTTATCCGTTTCAATACCCAGCATCAGTCCCATTCCTGAAACTGATTTAACGCCTTTTATTTCTTTAAGTTTGCTGATTATGTATTCACTCTTTTTAGTAACTTCGTCAAGGAATTTATCGTCAATTCTCTTTACTATGCTTATTGCACCTGCCGCGGCTATAGGGTTTCCGCCGAATGTTGAGCCGTGTGAGCCGGGTGTAACAGTGTTTTCAAGCTTATCGCCGAATAATACTGCTCCCATCGGCAGACCGCCGGCAAGTCCTTTCGCAGTGGATACAATATCAGGCTTTACACCGTAGTGCATATAAGCAAAATATTTTCCCGTTCTGCCGTTACCCGTCTGCACCTCGTCAACACACATGAGAATGTCTTTTTCCTTGCAGATTTTGTCTATCTCCTCAACAAATTCTTTGTCAAGATTAAGAACTCCGCCTTCACCCTGAACACATTCAAACATAATGGCGCATACATCGTCCGTTATCATATTGTTGAGAGTTTCAATGTCATTTGCAGGGCAGTATTTGAAGCCCGGGGTAAAAGGCCCGAAAATCTGATGAAATCCGTCCTGACCTGTAGCTGAAAGTGTTGTTATCGTTCTTCCGTGGAATGAATTTACAAGCGTGATTATTGTTTTGCGCCCCTCGCCGTATTTATCATAGCTGTACTTGCGCGCGAATTTTATCATTCCCTCGTTTGCCTCAGCGCCGCTGTTGCCGAAGAATACTTTTTTCATGCCTGTCTTTTCACACAGAAGTTTTGCAAGCTCTGCGCACGGCTCGGTGTAGTAAAGGTTTGAGGTGTGCTGTAACTTGTCTAACTGGTCAATAACGGCTTTTTTCCATTCATCGTCTGCAATGCCGAAAGCCGTTACACCGATGCCTGAGCCGAAATCAATATACTCTTTTTCGTTTTCATCATATACGGTGGAGCCTTTTCCGTGCGTGAGAACAACTCCAAATCTGCCGTATGCGTGCGAAACATATTGCTGGTCTGTTTCTTTAATGTCCATTGAAATATAGCCTTTCCGCTTTAAGATTTCTTTACGATACCGCTTTCAGCCTTTTGCGGTGCCGATTGTTTTTATATCAGTTATAATATTTATCTGCTTCTGAACATCGTTCCCATACCTTCATCGGTAAGCATTTCCATAAGTATGGAGTGGGGAACACGTCCGTCAATGATGAATGCTCTTTTTACACCCTCACGAATTGCCTGCGTCATGGAATCAATCTTGGGAATCATTCCTCCGCTTATAATTCCGTCTGCAATAAGTGCAGGCACATCAGATATATATACTCTGTGAATAAGCGAACTTTCGTCGTCTTTGTCGCGGAGAAGTCCCGCAACATCGGTCATTGAAATAAGAGCTTCCGCTTTGAGCTTTCCTGCAACTGCGGCCGCAACCGTGTCTGCGTTGATGTTGTAGCAGTTGCCCTCTTCATCGTATCCAACGGTGGATATAACCGGTATAAATCCGTGCTCAAGCGCTTCCTGAACAACATCCATGTTCATTTCTGTAATATCGCCTACATAGCCGTGAGTTTTATCAAGCGGGCGGCATTTTATCATATTGCCGTCCATTCCCGAAAGTCCTATTGCGTGACCTCCGAGATTGCCTATCTGGCAAACAAGGTCTTTGTTTACCTTGCCGGCAAGCACCATCTGCACAACGTTTGCCGTTTCCTTGTCTGTAACTCTGAGCCCGCTTACAAATTCGCTTTTAATGTTCATTTTCTCAAGCGTTTTGCTTATTTCGGGCCCGCCGCCGTGTACGAGTACAACTCTTATTCCTATGGTGGTTAGCAGAACAAGGTCATGCATAACGGATTCCTTGAGTTCTTTGTTTATCATGGCATTTCCGCCGTATTTGATTACAACAGTCTTTTTTCTGTAAAGCTGAATGTTGGGAAGCGCCCTTGCAAGCACTTCGGCTTTCATTGCATTTGTAATATCCATTTAGCTTCCTCCGTTATCAGGTTCTGTAATCGCCGTTTATTTTTACATAATCGTATGTTAAATCACAGCCCCAAGCCTTTGCGCTGCTTTCGCCCGCGTTGAGGTCTATGATTACATATATCTCGTCGCTCTTGAGTACTTCTGCGGCCTTTTCCTCGGAAAAGTCAACGCCCGCACCGTTCCTGCAAACAGCAATTTCGCCGAATTCACTCTTTATATCAACGTCAACTTTGTTTATGTCAAATTCAGCCGGAGCGTAGCCTACCGCACAGAGAATACGTCCCCAGTTTGCGTCCTCGCCGAATACAGCGCATTTGAAGAGAGTAGAGCCAACAACGCTTTTTGCTACTGTTATCGCCGTGTCTTTGTCAGCGCAGCCCTTGCACTCGCATTCAATCAGCTTTGATGCGCCCTCACCGTCTTTTGCAAGCATTTTAGTCAGGTTCATCATAACTTCATATAGAGCCGTCTTAAATGAGCTGAACTCTTCGCCTTCTGAGATAATCTCGTCATTGCCTGCCAGTCCGTTTGCCATAACGCTTACCATATCATTTGTTGATGTATCTCCGTCAATTGAAAGGCAGTTGTATGTAACTTTTACGATATCATCAAGTGCGGCTTGAAGCATCTTTGCGCTTATGTTTACATCACTTGTTATGAAGTTGAGCGTTGTAGCCATGTTAGGGTGTATCATGCCAGAGCCTTTTGCCATTCCGCCAACTCTGCAGGTTTTTCCGTTTACGCTGAATTCAACAGCATATTCCTTTTTGATTGTGTCTGTCGTCATAATGGCGGTTGCCGCTTCTTCATTTCCTGTGTATGAAAGCCCATCAACAAGCGGCTTAATTCCTTTTTCTATCGGCTCTATCGGAAGTATCTGTCCGATAACGCCCGTTGAAGCAACAACTACTTCGCTATCGTCAATTCCAAGTGCCTCTGCGGCAAGTTCGCACATTCTGCTTGCCTTTTCAACGCCGTCAGCGTTGCAGGTGTTTGCATTTTTGGAGTTGACAATAACCGCTTTTGCGTGATTGCTTGTTTTTTCAAGATTGCTCTTTGTTACTAATATAGGAGCGCCCTTAACTTTGTTTGTTGTGTATACTGCCGCGCAGGTGCATATTTCGTCTGAAACTATCATTCCAAGATCGTTTTTGTGCGGTGCGTTGGGATTCTGTTCGGCACTTGCCGATTTCTTAATTCCGCAGTAAACGCCGTTTGCCTTGAATCCCTTTGGTGCGCAAACGCCGCCGTCAATAATTTTAAAATCCATATAAATCAGTCCCCCAAAACAAGAGATTTATCTTCTTCGATATTGCATGCAATGTTCATACACTGCACTGCGGCACCTGAAGCGCCTTTACCCAAATTGTCAAACCTTGAGGTTATGACAAATCTTTCATCGTTCCCGTTGACCTCGATTTCCATATCATCGCGCCCGTCAAAATTGTTGCCGCCAATCATGTTTTTTGTGTAGCCTTCAGGCCGTACTTTAACAAGCTTTTCGTTTTTATAGTGCTCTTCAAGAATTTCTCTTACGTCTTTTGTTTTATATCCTGAGCAAAGCATGTCCGTGTGAAACGGTATGCTGACAACCATTCCGCACTTATAATCGCATATCATCGGTGAAAAAACAGGGTATCTTTCAATGCCCGTTATGGCTTTCATCTCTTTGAGATGCTTATGCTGCTGGGTAAGTCCGTACTGCCTCGGTGAGTCAAGTTCTGTATCTCTTTCTGCGTCCTCATACTGAGCTATTGCGCTTTTTCCGCCGCCGCTGTATCCTGAAACCGCAAAGCAGGTAAGGGGATAGTCTTTCGCAATAACTCCGTGGGCAATAAGCGGATAAACAATAGAAATAAAACCGCTTGCGTAGCAGCCGGGGTTCGCTATAAGTCTGTTTTCTGCAATATTTTTTCTGAATTCAGGTGAAAGCTCTGCAAAACCGTAAGCCCAGCCGGGCTCTGTGCGGTGAGCTGTAGAGGCGTCGATTATCTTTGTGTGTGAATTGCTGCTGTCAAGCAGTTTTACGGCTTCTCTTGCCGCGTCATCAGGCAGGCAAAGAAAAGTTATGTCGCTGTCATTTATGTATTTGCTTATTTCTGCGCTGTCTTTCCGTTTATCCTGCGGAATTTCAAGCAGCTCGATGTCATCTCTTTTGAGCAGTCGATCTCTAATTCTGAGACCGGTCGTTCCTGACTGTCCGTCAATGAATACTTTTATCATTTTATGCATATCTCCGCTTAATTAGTTTGTAATCTTTTTTATATTATACACTTGCATTTTTTAAAGTCAATAGATTATTGTAAAAAGTCATAAATATACACTAAAAATGTATAAATATACAGAATTATGATTGCAGAGTACATAATTCAAAAAGTGTTAAATTTTTTATGAAATTTTTTTCAATTCTGTGCTGTATTATAAGAATATTGAACATAAATTTGATGATTTATTTTACTTTTGATTAAAAGTGTAAAAAAATCAGAAATATAATTCTAAATCAGAATTTATAAAAGTTTTATAAGTTCGATTTCAGAATTTTATGAAGTAAATTTTCAAATATAATGCAGTAAAAGGGGTGAGGGTATGAAAACTCGTAAAAAAGCTTATGGGAACTGCAATATTGTAGGCAAAAATATTGAACGTTTAAGAAAAGAGCGAGGCATTAAGCAAAAGAATTTTATATCCAAAATCCAGGTTATGGGGATCGATATTAATCCAACCAGTTATTCAAAGCTGGAGGGTCAGCTTCGCATTGCCACTGATAAGGAAATTTATGTGATCGCAAAAGTACTCGGCGTTCCGCTTGAGGATCTTTTTTCAGAAACAAGTAAATAATAAAAAACCGATTCTAAAAGAATCGGTTTTTATCTCAATTTTCTGCGTCCGTCATTCGGGCGCTTTTTTACGGTTTTTTTATAACAGGTCTGTCTATGGGAATGATTGAAAGGGAATTCAGGTGTTCTTTCATTTCATTAATTAGGTCCTTCATAGAAAAAAACTTAGGGGAGTGAGCGTCAAGACCCATTATTACATCATTTCCCGTTTCGGCGGCAATTTTCCAAAAATCGTCCCTTGGGTAATTTCGTTTGTCCTCAAATCCAAGAAAATTGAATTCAAGCGGGCATCCAAGTTCTTTTGCGCCCTTGCAAAGCCTAAGCATCTCACGCCGATAAACGGTTTGATCGCCCGTGAAATTCAAAATATCCGGGTGGGCAAGATATGTGAAAACACCTGTTTCAAGTCCTTCAAGGCACTGTGTAACATACTTCTTTAACACATTCTCGTTCTTGGTTTCATTAGCATTGTAATGCCCCTGATAATCATATTCGTTGTTGATGTAGTGCTGTCCGAGAATAAGATAGTCTATATCAAAGCTTTTTAGATATTCCAGCTCCTTTTCAAAAAGTTCGGGGTAATACTCAAGCTCAAAACCGAGATGTATTTTAATTTTGTCTTTATATTTGATTTTCAGTTTTTTTATGCTTTCAGCGTAATCTTTCGCATCCTGCGGAAACATTCTGAATGAAGAATAGTAACCGCAGCCCTGCGGAAACAGCATTGGCGCATGGTCTGAAAAACCTATTTCGTCAAAGCCGTTTTCAATTGCGCTCAAAACATATTCTTCGTCTTCTCCCGCCGCGTGGCGGCATCTCTTTGTATGAGTATGAAAATTTTTCATGTTAAAAATTATAGCACAATTTTATAAAAATTCAATGCCATTCACTTGACAAGTTCTCTCAAGTTTCGTATAATACCATTTGCAACGCAGTTGTGTTGTTTATGGCCCGGTAGTTCAGCTGGTTAGAACGCCTGCCTGTCACGCAGGAGGTCGACGGTTCGAGCCCGTTCCGGGTCGCCATTTAAGCTGATATGGCTCAGGCGGTAGAGCGCATCCTTGGTAAGGATGAGGTCGGCGGTTCAAGTCCGCCTATCAGCTCCATAAAAAATCCCCGGTTGATTTTCATCCGGGGATTTTTTGATATATAAATTATAGTAAAAAAACTGTACTTATGCTTTGGGGCATAAGTACAGTTTATTTTTTATATGATTTTATACAATGTTTTTTATATTATACAAGACCCTGAGCAAGCATAGCGTCTGCTACTTTAAGGAAGCCTGCGATGTTTGCGCCTGCAACAAGGTTGCCCTCAACGCCGTATTCCTTAGCTGCTTCACAGCTCTTTGTATAAATATTTTCCATAATGCTCTTGAGTTCTTTGTCAACTGCTTCAAAGCTCCACGGATGACGAGAGCCGTTCTGGCACATTTCAAGTGCAGAAGTAGCAACACCGCCAGCATTTGTAGCTTTTGCAGGTCCAAAGAGAACATTGTTTTCCTGGAACTGTGCAATAGCCTCAGGTGTGGAAGGCATGTTTGCACCTTCACATACTGCTGTTACGCCGTTTGCAATAAGAGCCTTTGCAGCTTCCTCGTCAAGCTCGTTCTGAGTAGCGCAGGGAAGAGCAATGTCGCACTTAACATTCCATACACCGCTGCAGCCCTCATGGTATTCTGCTTCCGGATGGAATGTAACGTACTCGCTGATTCTCTTTCTTTCAACTTCCTTGAGCTCTTTGATAAGGTCAAGGTCGATTCCGCGTCTGTCAATGATGTATCCGTCGGAGTCGCTCATTGTAATTACCTTTGCGCCAAGCTGAGTTGCTTTTTCGCATGCGTAGATAGCAACGTTACCTGAACCTGAAATTGCAACTTTTTTGCCATTGAATGATGTGCCGTGGTCGTTCAGCATAGCCTCTGTGTAATAGCAAAGACCGTAACCAGTTGCCTCTGTTCTTACAAGAGAGCCGCCGTAGTTAAGACCTTTACCGGTAAGAACACCGTTGTTAACATTCATGATTCTCTTATACTGGCCGAAAAGGAAGCCTATCTCACGCGCACCTACACCGATATCGCCGGCAGGAACGTCTGTGTCTGCGCCGATATGTCTGTAAAGCTCAGTCATGAAGCTCTGGCAGAAACGCATAACTTCCATATCGCTCTTTCCTTTGGGGTCAAAATCTGAACCGCCCTTTGCGCCGCCGATTGGAAGTCCGGTAAGGCTGTTTTTGAAGATCTGTTCAAAACCGAGGAATTTGATGATTCCTTCGTAAACAGAGGGATGAAAGCGAAGTCCGCCTTTGTAGGGGCCGATAGCGCTGTTGAACTGGATTCTGTAACCTCTGTTAACCTGAATTTTTCCGTTGTCATCTATCCACGGAACTCTGAATTTGATAATTCTTTCAGGCTCAACTATTGTTTCGAAGATACCTCTTTCAATGTACTCCGGATGTCTGTCCGCAACAGTATCAAGAGATTCAAGTACTTCGTAGACCGCCTGGTGGAATTCGGGCTCATTAGGATTGCGTTTTTTAACTCTTTCCATAAGTCCTGCAAGATATTCATTGTTGATACTCATAGCAATTCTCCTGTTCTTATTTATTACTGAAATATTTTATCATTTATATATTTTGTTTACAATCAACAAGTTTTAAAAAATTATTGCCTGTATTCTTAAAATTATTAGACAGATTATATAAGAAATAGGCCTGATTTTGTGAGTGAAAATTCACATATATATGCTTCAAAAATAAAATAGAATAATTTACAGAGAGTTATTGCAAAATATACCAGTTTGTAATATAATGATACATATAATATATGCCATAGATAACTGACGAAATGAGGTAGATCAAATGAAACTTACAAAAGGCGCTTCAGAGGCCACGCAAAAGTATATGGCGGACGGCATCCGTTATGTTTGCGAAAATTTCAAAGAACGTTCACCCGGATCACACAGTGAAAGAAAGGCTCAAAAGTATCTTAAAAATGAGCTTGAAAAATGGGCTGACAAGGTTGAGATGGAAGATTTCTCAGTTCATCCGGCAGCCTTTATGGGCTGGATACCCGCCGCAGCTGTTATCGGTATGCTTGCCGTGCTGTTTTATTGGCTTACATATACCGGCGCCGTTACAGGCTCCGGCCTTGCAATAGCTTCCGTAGTTCTTACGCTTCTGGCTGTTGCTTGCCTTGTTGTTGAGTTCCTCATGTACCGTGAGTTTGTTGATTTCCTTTTCCCCAGAAAAGTTTCAAGAAACGTAATGGCTCGCAGAGCACCTAAGGGAGAAGTTAAAAGAAGAATAATCTTCGGCGGTCATACAGACGCTGCTAATGAGTGGACTTATTCGCTTCACGGCGGCATTAAGAGCCTTGCTCCTGTTATGGGTGGCTCTATCGGCGGACTTATCGTAGTTACGATTTTTGATATCGTATGGCTTATTTATTCCTTTACAGGCGGCGCTTATGACAGCAAATTCTGGCTTGTATGCGGAATTATCCAGATAATCCTTATTCCGTTTTTCATTGCAATCTGCTTCTTTATTAACTGGAAAGTTATAGTAGACGGCGCAAATGATAACCTTACAGCTGATTTTATTGCAATGGGCGTTTTAAAGGAAATGGCTGAAAATGATATCAGATTTGAAAATACTGAGGTATGCGCTCTGCTTTCAGGTTCCGAGGAAGCCGGTATCCGCGGTGCTCTTGCTTATGCAAAAGCTCATAAAGAAGAACTTGAGAATACTGAAACTGTTTTCATCGCAATGGATACAATGCGTGAAGTTAGCCAGCTTCAGATATACACTCAGGGTTGCACCGGTACTCAGAAAAACTCAAATGCAGTTGCAGAGATAATTTATGAGGCAGGTCAGAACTGCGGAATTGAAATGCCGGAAACAGAGCTTTATCCGGGCGCTATTGACGCTGAGGGCTTCAGCCGTCTCGGACTTCTTGCTTCAGGCTTCTGCGGAGTTAACCATGATCCCAAAACTTATTATCATACTCGTCTTGATACAGCAGATAATATCAGCGAAGAGTGTATCAATCTTTCTCTTGATATCTGCCTTGAGGCTGCCAAGCTTTATGATGAAAAGGGCGGCATAGATGCTTTCAGGGAAGAGGGCAAAAAGAGATTTAAGAGAGGCCATAATAACTGATTTATTAAGTTCTCAAATAAAAAACGCGCGCAGGTTATCCTGTACGCGGTTTTTTATTATATTCCGTAGGTTTTTGTAACAGCGTCCTCAAACATTGGTATCAGCGGGGGAGAGAAAGTGAAAAGTATAAATAATCCGCCTGTAACAATCAGCAGTAATAATGATATTATCTCGCTTGCCATGCCTTTGTATTTGGTGTTTTTTATTATTGTATAACTTATAATAAAGGCTGCTGCAACACCGGCAAAGAAAGATATTATGTCAGCTATCATGCTTTCATTTCCCGTTGCTCCTGTGTAAGTGTAGTGTATAAAAAGTATGGTAAGCATTCCGCTTATTGCACCTGTAAACTTTGAGAAAAACAGATTTATTTTCTTTTCGCCCAGAATAAAGTATTCGACTATTGCCCATAAGAAATACGGCGTGTAGATAAGCTTTAAGTGTTCCCATACACTTTCGTTTACAGGGCAGAACATTCCCACTATAATATTCTGTCCGCTCCAGTCATAAAAGAAATGCGAAAGAGTGCCCAAAATACAGCAAAACACAAATCCCAAAAGCTCAAACTTAAATAATTTGCTTTTCATATTATCACCGTAATTATTTTATGCATAAATATTTAAAATTATATGCATGTTTTTAGTTGACAATTAAGATATTTTTTGTTATATTATTAAAGCACCAAATCGGTGTATAACTTGACAGTGTGTGTTATAGTTACAGTTTTGCAGATGTACTCAAGCTGGTGACGAGGCGCCCCTGCTAAGGGCGTAGGGTGGGCAACCGCCGCGAGAGTTCGAATCTCTCCATCTGCGCCAAAAAGAAACAGTCACTTTTGTGGCTGTTTCTTTTTTTATATAATGAGAGATTCGAAAAGGGCAACGCGAAGCATAAAAACAGTCCGGCGGACTGTTTTGGTGCCCGGGTGCGTGCCGGCGAGCGCGGAAGCTCGCCGGGCGAACTCTCCATCTGCGCCAAGAAGAAACAGTCACTTTTGTGGCTGTTTCTTTTTTTATATAATGAGAGATTCGAAAAGGGCAACGCGAAGCATAAAAACAGTCCGGCGGACTGTTTTGGTGCCCGGGTGCGTGCCGGCGAGCGCGGAAGCTCGCCGGGCGAACTCTCCATCTGCGCCAAGAAGAAACAGTCACTTTTGTGGCTGTTTCTTTTTTTATATAATGAGAGATTTGTTAATTTTTTTCTTGCAGATTGATGATTTGTTAAAAATAGAGTATAATATTTTAAAGGAGGGCATGTTATGATTGTTTATTATACAGGAACGGGAAACAGCCGTTTTGCTGCAGAAGCTGTTCAAAGAGTATTAAATGATGAATGTGTTAATGCTTTTGATTATATCAAGAACAGGAAAAAAGGCAGTTTTACTTCCGAAAAGCCGTATGTTTTTGTGTGCCCTACATATTCGTGGCGCATACCGAGAATTTTTGAAAGATTTATCAGAGAGAGCAGTTTTTCAGGTTCAAAAAAAGCTTATTTTGTAATGACCTGCGGCGGAGATATCGGAAACGCCGAAAAATATATTAAAGCTCTTTGTGCTGATGTCTCATTTGAATATATGGGCGTACAGGGTGTTGAAATGCCCGAAAATTATATTGCTTTGTTTTATGTACCGGATAAATTCGAAGCCGATAAAATCATCAGTAAATCAATGCCCGTGTTAGCTTCGGCTGCACGTAAGATAGCTGAAAATGCGCCGCTTGATACAGCCTCTGTTTCCATAATGGATAAAATAAAAAGCGGTATCGTAAACGATGCGTTTTATAAATTTGTTATCTCAGCAAAAAAGTTTAAAGCGGGCGATAACTGTATATCCTGCGGAAAATGTGTTAATGTCTGTCCGCTCAATAATGTTAAACTTTCGGATTCAAAACCTGTTTGGGGCAAAAACTGCACTCATTGTATGGCGTGTATAAGTGTGTGCCCTGTTAGAGCAATAGAGTACGGCAATGCTTCTGTAAAAAGAAACCGATTTTACAACACGCATAAGCCGTCTGATTTTGAAAAATAATTATAAATTAGCAGAATAAAAAAGCACCCGGATTGCGATTTGCTCCGGGTGTTTTTGTTTTATTCGTTTTCTATTGCGGCTTTAGACGTGTTAGCCGCTTTTATTTTCTCATAAATTTCATCTGAGAATTTCTTTTTTCTGTCATAAGTATAAAGTCCGTTTTGTTCCTGTTCAACATCATAAAGCTGAGTGTAGCAGAAACCGAGTATCTTCGGATTTGAGGTTATTGCCTGCGTCAGTCCCGCGTATCTTTCCGCCAGTTCTTCTTCAGACTTAACATCATCACCGTAGCCCCACGATTTGACGCTTGTATCGGCTTCCCATTTTATACCGCCGTATTCGCTTATGAATACAGGCTCTCCGCCGTATTTCTGCCTGCCGGGATTGTCATTAAGCACGTGTTCGTAAAGTATTCCGTCTTTAAGCTTGTCATATGATTTTTTAAATTCGTCAGCCTTGAAACGGTAGTCGTGAACATCATATATGTCCGTCTTTACGTGAAAGTTTCCGCTTGTGTCAATGCAGGGGCGTGTGCTGTCTGCAAGTTTGGTCATTTCGTATACGGTTTCAATGAGTTCGTTTCTCTGTTTTCTGCCGTGATAATTCCATGTTTCGTTAAACGGGCACCAGCCAATTATTGACGGGTGATTGAAATCACGCTCAACTGATTCCAGCCACTGCGGCAGAAACTCGGCAAGAGCGCCTTTGTCTGAATAGTCAAGACCCCAGCTTGCGTATTCTCCCCACACTATGTAGCCGTAAAGGTCACAGTAATACAGAAAACGGGGATCAAATACTTTTTGATGCAGTCTTGCTCCGTTAAAGCCTAAAGCAAGTGAAAGCTCTATATCCCGCTTGAGTTCGTCATCGTTTTTTGCGGTGTAAATTCCCTCACGGTAGTATCCTTGGTCAAGCACAAGGCGCTGAAATACGCTTTTTGAGTTGAGCAGGAATTTAAATCCTTCAAGCCTTACGTTTCTAAGACCGAAATAACTGTAAACGGTGTCTTCTCCGAAAGTCATCTCAAGTCTGTAAAGCCGACCGTGCATGCATTCCCACAGGTGCTTTTCAGAAAGCGGAATGTTGATATTAATATTTCCCGCTGCCTCAGATATTGTTTTGCTTCCCACTTCTGTATCTTCGTAAAAAGCTTTTACTGTCAGCTGAGAACTGCCTTTTAATTTGAATGAAATATCACAGCAGCACTGCTTTTCGTCAGGATATATTTTAAAACTTTCAATATGGTTTTCAGGTATAAACTCAAGGTAAACATTTCCCCAAATACCCGTGGTGCGTGTGTAACTGCAGGCATAGCTGTTTTTTCTGTCACTCTGTTTTCCTGCCGGCACATACGGGTCTCTTACTTCATCTTCGCAGAGAATGAATATCTCGTTTTCACCGTCTTTTATATAATCTGTAATGTTGAATTTAAAAGAGGTGTAGCCACCTTTGTGCCTGCCCGCGCATTTTCCGTTAATAAGTACCGTTGTAAGGTAGTCAGCAGCGCCTATATTCAGAAATACGAGTTTGCCTTCAGCGTGAATATTTACCTTTTTTCTGTACCAGACATAATTTATAAACCCTGTATATCCTATTCCCGATAATTTGCTTTCCACACAGAACGGGACGTTGATTTTATAATCGTATTCTGATTTTTTATGTATGTCACACGCAAAACCTGCGTCTTTTGAAAATTTGTATGAATGCTTTGCTTTTTGAAATCCAAAATCCCATTCACCGTTAAGGCTCAGCCAGTTTTTTCTTTCAAACTGCGGGTTGGGGCTGTTTGAAAACGAAGTCATAGTTTTTAACCTCCTGTTATCTATAATCTCATTCTAATGTATACCGCAGTCATAGTCAAACTATTTCTCGGCTTTGTAAAATTATATTATTGAAATTTTAAATTCTATATTGTAAAATTAAAACAGAATATTTATTTCAGGTGATTAATTTGGAAAAAATCCATCTCAGCGGGTCGGAAACGCTCGGTATAGAGTTAGGCTCAACAAGGATAAAAGCGGTTCTTATTGATGAAAACTGCAATCCTATTGCATCAGGCTCCCACAGCTGGGAAAACAAGATGCAAAACGGATATTGGACATACAGTCTTGACGATGTGTGGAATGGCATCAGAGATGCTTACAATAACCTAAATAATGAAGTGCTAGAAAAAAGCGGAATGCGCATAAAAACACTCTCCGCAATCGGCTTCTCTGCAATGATGCACGGCTATCTGGCGTTTGATAAGGATGGTAATCAGCTTGCGGAGTTCAGAACATGGCGCAATACAACAACTGCGCGGGCGGCTGAAAAGCTTACTAATCTTTTTGGTTTTAATATTCCTCAGCGTTGGAGCGTTGCACATCTCTATCAGGCAGTGCTTAACGGCGAGCCGCACGTTAATGATATAAGTTACATAACAACTCTTGCCGGCTACGTTCATTATATGCTTACAGGCGTAAGAGCAGTCGGCATCGGTGAAGCATCCGGTATGTTCCCGATAGACAGTGAGATAAATGATTACGATAAAGTGATGCTTGATAAATTTTCGTCTTTGCCGGAGGTAAGCGTATTTTCATGGAATATACGTGATATCCTCCCCAAAGCGCTTCCTGCGGGCGCAGAAGCAGGCAGACTGACTGCCGAGGGAGCAAAGCTGCTTGATGAAAGCGGAAATCTTGAACCCGGTATTCTTCTTTGCCCGCCTGAGGGCGACGCAGGCACAGGCATGGCGGCAACAAACAGTGTGCGTGCAAAAACAGGTAATGTTTCGGCAGGTACGTCAATTTTCTCAATGATAGTTCTTCAAAAGCCTCTCTCAAGGGTTTATGAGGAAATTGATATGGTTACAACTCCATCGGGAAAGCCCGTAGCAATGGTGCATTGTAACAACTGCTGTACAGATCTTGATTACTGGGTAAATATGTTCTTCGAACTTTTGCATTCATGCGGAAGCGATATAGAAAAAAGTGCGCTTTACGATATTCTTTATGCAAAGGCTCTTGAGGGGGATACGGATTGCGGCGGAATAGTAAACTATAACTATTTTTCCGGGGAGCCGGTTGCGCACACAAATTCAGGCGCTCCGCTGATGTTTAGAAATCCCGAGTCAAAACTAACTGTTTCAAACTTTTTCAGAGCGCAGATTTATTCAGCGCTTTCCACCCTTAAAATAGGTATGGAGATACTTGAAAAAGAGGGCGTTGAGATAGAATGTATCAATGGTCACGGCGGGCTGTTTAAAACTCCCGTAGTAGGGCAAAAACTTCTTGCCGCAGCGCTCAATACTCCTGTTTCCGTTACGAAAACAGCGGGTGAAGGCGGTGCGTGGGGTATTGCACTGCTTGCGCGTTACGCGTTTGATACAAAAGGCGAAACACTTGAGGATTATCTTGATAAATATGTGTTTGCATCAAATGAAAGCCACGTCGAAAATCCAGATGAAAAAGATGTTGAAGGCTTTAGAAATTATATGGCAAATTACAAAAAAGGTCTTGCAGCTGAGATTGCCGCAGCCGATATTATAAACGAATAAGGAGATATATGTATGTCTATAAAAGATTATGAATTTTGGTTTGTTGTGGGAACTCAGTTCCTTTATGGTGAAGATATTTTTGAAACTATCAATTCACATGCACAGGAGATGTGCGCTGAGTGGAGCAGTAAAATGCCATGCCGCATAATTGTAAAGCCCTGTGTAAAGATATCTAAGGAGATACTTGATATTTTCCGTGCGGCAAATGCTGATGATAAATGTGCAGGCGTTATTACATGGATGCACACTTTCTCACCTTCAAAAGCGTGGATAGCCGGCTTCAATGCTCTTCAGAAACCGTATCTGCATGTAAACACACAGTACAACCGTGATATTCCGTGGCAGGACATTGATATGGATTTTATGAACCTTAATCAGTCCGCGCACGGAGACAGGGAGCACGGCTTTATCGCCGCCAGAATGAGACTTAAAAGAAAAGTTGCGGCAGGATACTGGAAAGATGAAGATTTTCAGAAAAAAATGGAAACATGGATGAGAGCCGCTGTCGGCGCAGCTGAAAGTAAAAAAGTCCATGTTCTGCGTATTTCAGACAATATGCGTAATGTTGCCGTAACGGACGGCGATAAGGTAGAGGCTCAGATAAAACTCGGCTGGCAGGTAGACCATTACGGCGTGGGTGATATTATTAAAGAAGTCAATGCCGTTACTGATGAAGAAATCGACGCGCAGATGGCTGAATATGAAAAGAATTACATCATGGATACCGATAATATTGACGCCGTAAGATATCAGGCGCGCGAGGAAGTTGCAATCAAGAAATTTATGGACAGATACGATTTCAACGCATTCCATACTAATTTTGAAGATTTGCAGGAACTTCGTCAGCTTCCCGGTCTTGCCGCTCAGGATCTTATGAGACAGGGTTACGGCTTCGGCGCTGAGGGCGACTGGAAAGTTGCCGCAATGCTCCGTGTTATGACTTCTATGGCAGAAGGTCTTGAAGGCGGAACTGTGTTTATGGAAGACTATACATATCACTTTGAACCCGGTAACGAAATGCTTCTCGGTTCGCATATGCTTGAGGTAAGCCCGCAGTGCGCGGCTGAAACTCCTAAAATTCAGGTGCATCCTCTCGGTATAGGTGACAGGGAAGACCCCGCAAGACTTGTTTTTAAGGCTAAAACAGGAAAAGGTATCGTTGTAACCCTTGTTGATATGGGAGACAGACTCAGAATGATATGCAACGATGTTGAATGTATGGAGCAGGTAAACGATATGCCGAATCTGCCTGTTGCCGGCGTTCTGTGGAAACCGCTGCCGTGTCTTCAGACTTCAGCAGAAGCGTGGATATATGCGGGCGGCGCACATCACAGTGTGCTTTCTTACAGCCTGACTGCCGATAATATGCGCGACTTTGCCGAGATAATGGGTATAGAATTTATCCATATCGGCGAGGAAACAGATATCAACGTATTTAAGAAAGAGCTTTTCTATAACGATATTGCTTATAAGCTCGGAATGTAAGGTGCGCTATGCTTGAAGAATTAAAAGAAAAAGTATATAAGGCAAATCTGCAGCTTGTTGAATACGGGCTTGTTGTGCTTACATGGGGCAATGCCTCGGAAATAGACAGGGAAAGCGGATTATTTGTAATCAAGCCGTCGGGAGTACCCTATGATAAAATGACTGCTGATGATATGGTAGTTATGAATCTTAATGGTGAAAAGGTAGAGGGAAAACTCAATCCGTCATCCGATACTCCCACTCATCTTGAGCTTTACAGAAATTTTCCGAATATAGGCGGAATAGTTCATACCCACTCAAATTGGGCTTGTTCATGGGCGCAGGCGGGCAGAGATGTTCCCGCTTATGGCACAACACACGCTGATTTCGCAAACGGCTCTGTGCCTTGCGCAAGGGGACTCACTGCAGAAGAGGTACAATCGGAGTACGAACTCAATACGGGAAAGGTAATCGTTTCTGAATTTCAAAACAGAGGTATAAGTGAGGACGAAATTCCTGCCGTGCTCGTTCATCGCCACGGCCCGTTTACATGGGGCAAAGATGCTTTCAAGGCAGTTGAAAATGCCCTTATTCTTGAGGAAGTCTGCAAAATGGCATCTCGTACAGAACGAATTGCCGTTATGGATGAGACTTCGGATATTGGAATAGAACAGTATTTGCTTGATAAGCATTATCAGCGCAAGCATGGTAAAAACGCCTATTACGGGCAGTCAAGGTGATGCTTGGCAAAAGGGGAGTTTATGAAGAAAAAGATGTTCACAGCTGCGATATGTCTTTTGCTATGCGCAGCGGTATGCTCGGGGGTCTATTTAGTATATTCGGGTGCGCTTCCGCTTAACGAAATGTATGAAACCAAGCCTGTTAATTCTCTGAATGCTCAGAATGGGGCGGTGGAGAGTACAGATGACGTTTCAAGAGCAGAGGTAATTTACGAAACTACTACCACCACTACCGAGAAAAAAGAAACCACTACAAAAAAGGACGGCGGCAGTAATGAAAACAGAAGACCGTCCTCGTCAATGCCGTATCTGATAAATGTTAACAGAAAGCAGAACATAGTAGTGATTTATAAGAATGACGGAAACGGCAATTTCAACGAACCCGTCAAGGCAATGGTGTGCTCTGTTGGTCTTACAGGGGAAACGCCAAAGGGTACATTTAAAACAAGCGATAAGTATACGTGGAGATTGCTGGAAGGCAATGTTTACGGGCAGTACGCAACAAGAATCACAGGCCACATACTTTTCCATTCCGTACCTTATGCCGAAAAATCAAAGGATTCACTTAAATATGCGGCATACAATAAACTTGGCAAAGCGGCTTCCGCAGGATGCATACGCCTGAGCGTGATAGACGCCAAGTGGATATATGATAATTGCCCCAAAGGTACTACGGTAGTTATCTATGACAGCAGCGACGAAGAACCGCTTGAAAAACCAACTCCAATAAAAATAGATACGTCAGACAAGCGCAGAGGATGGGATCCAACTGACCCGGACCCTAATAATCCGTGGAATGACTGATATTAATAAAGGTATGAAAAAACTCCGCCGAATTTCGGCGGAGTTAATTTTTTATTATGCTTTTTTCAGCGAATTATCTTTTAAGATCATCCCAAGCAACGCCGTTGATGTGGAATATCTCATCAAAGTCGTACTTGTTGTTTTCATCTTTTCTGTGGCTGGGATACCAAACCTGAGCAAAGAACGGATTTGTCTTAGCGATTGAGTCATAATCCCATGCCTTCTGAGGAATATAGCACTCGGGGCACCAGTGACCGCCAAGAAGAATAAGTGCGGGGCTTGCTTCGAATTCTGCGCCGCAGTGTCCGCATTTCCATTTAAGCTTTGTAGCCATATCGCCCTTAGTCATTGTTTCTGACAGGCATTCGCCGCCTCTGAACTTAGCAGCCTGCTTCATATCTTCAATATCAAGCTCTGATTCAGGCTTGCTTTCATCATAGCCGTGATCAAGTTTGAACTGCTCAGCAGCGCTGTTGTCTTTATCAAATTTAATGATCTCGAAATCTTCCCACTTCTTGGGGATCTTCTCCCACTCTTCTTTTGAGCCGTAGTAAGCAGACATACGGTTGTGATCGTTTGTCTTAACCCAGTCAAGAGTACCGAATCCTGGAGTTTCAGCAATCTTCTTCATGAACGGTTTAGCGCATGCTGCAACGAGTCCCTTCGGAAGATATCTCGGAATTTTGAAGTAGAATTCAACATGGTCTGCAAGACGGTTGAAATAATCCTGAATTGGAAGATTCTCTCTGAAGTGGAGAAAGTCTTCAAGCTTGTCACCGTCTGCATAGAACTGACCGTGGAAGTTCTTTGTGATGAACCAGTTGGGCTCAAACAGCTTTTCAGGACCGGCAAGACCAAGTGTGCCGAGAAGAAGACATTCAAACTCATAGTTTGAGATTCTGTATTCTTTACCTGAACCGATGTTGAAGAAATGGTTCCAGAAATCCTTTCCAAGATGGCCGGCAGCGTCTTCTGTTACAAGGTTGCACATAAGTCTGCCTGAATCCTCAACAGTACACCATTCAAGAACACCGTTGATCGGTACATGGAACATGATAGGATCCATATTCTTGAGAATGTTGGGATAAAGGATACCTGACTGACGCATTACAACCCAGTTCTTGATGCCGCTTTCAACAAAAGTACGCTCAGCAACTGTCTTTGAAACTGCATAGTGGTCATAGATAGAGATTTTGATCGGGTCTCCGCAGCGGCCCCAGTGAATCGGATAGTTACGTCCGCCTGTTTCAGCAACTGTGCCTATGTAGCAAACTTTAACAGCGTCAGGATCGGGCTGTGCAAGAACTGCCTTGCAGATATTCTGAGCTGCGCCGATGTTTGTTTTCTGAGTTCTGTAAGGCTTCCAGTCTGCGGTGGGAGAAACCATGCCGCCAACGTGAAGTACATAATCGGAACCTGTTACACCTTCAAGAATAGCATCGTATTCAAGAAGATCGCCCCAGATAACCTTTACGTTTGGTTTTGAAAGCAGGGGCTGTAAAAGTTCTTCGTTTTTCTTGCTCTTTCTTGCAAGCATTTTGATATTGATCTCGTTGGGCTTTTTAAGCATTTCCTGAACGGCTGCCCAGCCCATGTTACCGGTACCGCCGGTAATAAATACTGTTTTCTTTGCCATTTAATTTCCTCCTTAAGAAAAGTGCAAATTAGCATTTCATATTATAAACTATTTCTAAACAAATTACAACACAATATATAAAAAAATATTAAGAAATTGTTTATATATTTAACAAAACATATAATAATCGACGTGTTTCAAAAATTTGTTGACTTTTGATGTTGCCTGCGTTATTATATTCTTAAAATTAATATGCCTTATCAAGAGTGGGGTAGGGACGGGCCCGTTGATACCACAGCAACCTGCGTTTGCAAGGTGCTAATTCCCGCGGTTTTACCGAGTGATGAGTGATTCGGCGCATTCATTCGGGTGCGCTTTTATTTTTTTTGATAAGGCTTTCAGGAGGATTAATATGTCTAAAACCTTATTTACAAGTGAGTCGGTTACGAAAGGCCATCCGGACAAGATTTGTGACCGTATTTCAGATGCTATTCTTGACGCTATGCTCGAGCAGGATCCTCAGAGCCGTGTTGCCTGCGAAACTTTCTGCACAACAGGTCAGGTTCATGTTATGGGTGAGATAACTTCAAATGCTCAGGTTGATATTCCTGCTATAATCAGAAAAACTGTTTGCAGTATCGGTTATGACAGCGGCGAAAAGGGCTTTGACGGAAATACATGCGGCGTATGCGTTTCGCTTGATAAACAGAGCCCCGATATTGCGCTTGGCGTTGATAAATCATTAGAACTTAAAAACGATGAAGATGATGAGTATAACCTCAACGGAGCAGGCGACCAGGGTATGATGTTCGGTTATGCCTGCAATGAAACCAAGGAACTCATGCCGATGCCTATCAGCCTCGCTCACAAGCTTGCGGTTAAGCTTACTGAGGTAAGGGAAAACGGTGAGCTTCCGTATCTTTATCCGGACGGAAAAACTCAAGTAACAGTTGAGTATGATGACGGCAAACCCGTAAAGGTTACCACCGTTGTTGTTTCAAGCCAGCACAGTGCTGATGTTTCACTTGATACACTCAGAAACGATATAATCGAAAAAGTAATAAAGACCACAGTTCCGGCGGAACTTATGGACGATGATACAGTATTCTATGTAAATCCCACAGGCAGATTCGTTGTAGGCGGCCCTCAGGGAGACAGCGGCCTTACCGGCAGAAAAATAATTGTTGATACATACGGCGGATACGCACGTCACGGCGGTGGTGCTTTCAGCGGTAAAGACCCAACAAAGGTTGACCGCAGTGCCGCTTATGCAGCAAGATGGGTAGCAAAAAATATTGTTGCCGCAGGTCTTGCTGATAAATGCGAGATACAGCTTGCTTACGCAATCGGCGTAGCAAAGCCCGTATCAATCATGGCGGATACTTTCGGTACAGGAAAAATGGACGATGACAAAATTGCCGATATCGTAAATAAAGTATTTGATCTCCGTCCGTCTGCTATCATTGATAAACTTGATCTCAGAAAGCCTATCTATGAGCCGCTTTCAGCTTATGGGCACATGGGCAGGGAAGATCTCGGCGTTAGCTGGGAAAAGACCAATATGGTTGACGAGATTAAAAAGTATATGTAATAATCATAACCACCAGTTGAACTGGTGGTTTGCACAGGCCCTATAAGGGCCGCCTACTGGCTTGCCGACTAAAAGTCGGCACTGAAGTTTGGCATCGCATTACTATTTCAAGCAGCCGCTCTCGTGCGGCTGTTTTTCTTTTGCTTACTTATTCTTGTTACCCGTGAACGGGTCTATGTACTCTTTTATTGATACCTGGTCATTTGCATAATCTTCCTCAAGTTGATTTTGTATGTACTTTTCTATCACTTTCTTGTTTCGACCGACTGTATCTACATAGTACCCTCTACACCAAAAATGTCGGTTTCCATACTTATACTTTAAATTTGCGTGTCGGTCGAAAATCATCAGCGTACTTTTCCCCTTGAGATATCCCATGAATTGTGCTACACTTGTGTACGGTGGGATTGACACCAATAGGTGTATATGATCTTTGCACGCTTCTGCCTCTATGATTTCTACTCCTTTTTGTTCGCACAATTTTCGGATTATTTCTCCGATATCTTTTTTTATTTTTCCATATATCTCTTTTCTACGATATTTTGGTGCAAACACTATATGGTACTGACATCTATATGTAGAGTGTGATAATGTTTTTATTTCATTGTTTCCGTTCTTTTTTATCATATTTTTAACCTCCTGTATTTTAGTAACGCGGCTGCCAAACCGTTTCTATTATACCTGGAGGTTATTTTTACCTATACTCTCGGCTTGCTTTTAGCTAGCCGTTTTTATTTTTACTAAAGCTTTTTATTTCCCCCGGTAGAACCGGGGGTTTTTTCTTTGCTGAAGAAACAACAAAAAATCCCGCGCGGCTGATAGTGCCGTGCGGGATTTTTTATATCAGTATTTTTTAAGTTTATCTTCGTCAAATGTTTCAAGGAATTCGTCATAAGTTCCTTTATAATCCGTGATCTTGCCGTCAGCAATATCCATAACTCTGTCTGCTATGGTCTGTATAAACTGATGGTCGTGAGAAGTAAAGAGCACGGTTTCGGGATAACGTATAAGTCCGTTATTGAGTGCCGTAATGGATTCAAGATCAAGGTGGTTTGTGGGCTCATCAAGCACAAGCACATTTGCGCCGCTGAGCATCATTTTGCAGAGCATACATCTTACTCTTTCACCGCCTGAAAGGACATTCGCTTTTTTAAGAGCGTCATCACCGCTGAAGAGCATTCTGCCGAGCCAGCTTCTGATATCGGCCTCAAGAGTCTGTGTGGTGTACTGCCTGAGCCAGTCAACAAGCGTTAAATCAACGCCGTCAAAATATTTTGAGTTATCACTCGGGAAATAGCTTTGTGTAGTTGTAACGCCCCACTTGAACTCGCCCTCATCGGGTTCCATCTCTCCCATAAGTATCTCAAAAAGAGTTGTTTTGGCAACTGTATCAGAACCTACGAAAGCTACTTTTTCACGCGGATGGATAATGAAAGAAACATCATCTAGAACTTTTCTGTCTCCCACTGTTTTAGAAAGGTGGTCAACACGAAGCAGGTCGTTTCCGCATTCTCTGTCAGGCTTAAAGTCAACATACGGAAAACGGCGGGAAGAAACGGGCATCTCAATCATTTCAAGGGCGTCAAGCTGTTTCTTACGGCTGGTTGCCTGCTTTGATTTTGATGCGTTTGCGGAGAAACGCTGAATGAAATCCTGAAGTTCCTTAATTTTCTGCTCGTTCTTCTTGTTCTGATCCCTCATCTGGCGCTGACGCATCTGGGTGTACTCATACCAGAAATCATAGTTGCCTGCATACATCTGAATCTTACCGAAATCAACATCGCAGATATGTGTGCACACCTTATTAAGGAAATGCCTGTCGTGCGAAACAACGATAACGGTATTTTCAAAGTCAAGCAGGAAATTTTCAAGCCAGCGGATAGCAGAAAGATCAAGGTGGTTCGTAGGCTCGTCAAGCAAGAGTATATCGGGATTGCCGAAAAGTGCCTTTGCAAGAAGAACTTTTACCTTGAGATCATTCGGTAATTCGCTCATCTTCATATAGTGATATTCGTCTGTTACTCCGAGTTTGTTCAGCATAAATTCAGCATCACTTTCGGCATTCCAGCCGTCAAGATCTGCAAATTCCGCCTCAAGCTCACCTGCGCGGATGCCGTCCTCCTCAGAGAAATCGGGTTTTGCGTAAAGTGCGTCTTTCTCCTCCATTATTTCTATAAGGCGGGGATTTCCCATAAGAACGGTACGCACTACCTCATATTCGTCATATTTGAAATGATCCTGTTCAAGAACGGAAAGGCGCTCTCCGGGAGTAATAACTACCTCGCCCTTCTGCGGTTCAAGATCGCCGCTGAGAACTTTAAGAAAAGTTGATTTGCCTGCGCCGTTTGCGCCGATGATACCATAGCAGTTGCCTGCGGAAAACACCACGTTTACACGTTCAAAAAGCGCGCGGCCGCCGAACTGAACAGTTACATTATTAGCCTGAATCATAATAAATTCCCCCGAAAAATAAGTATTTTTCTGTGTAATTAAAGTTTTTCCTCTTTCGGTCTGATATATTTTACTACACTTAATATATAATTACAAGTATTATTTAATTTATAATAAAGGTTGATTTTAAACGTCCTGAAATGTATAATACTTAAAAGGAAGTAAACCGTTTATCAAGGCGCTTTTGCCTGTGGAGGCGTATATTATGGAAATTAAAATTGCCCCGTCCGTTCTTGCGGCGGACTATGCTAATCTTGAAACAGAACTTAAAAAATGCAGTGATGCGCAGTATATACATTTGGACGTTATGGACGGCCATTTTGTACCGAACATTTCAATCGGCGCACCCGTTATCAAAGCTATCAGAGCAGTTACAAAAGTACCTTTTGACGTGCATCTTATGATATCGCATCCGCTCAAATATGTTGAGGATTTTGCAGATGCAGGCGCAGACATCATCTGTTTTCACATTGAAAGCGAAAGCGACACACAGGAAACTATAGACAAAATAATAGCCAGCGGCTGCAAAGCGGCAGTTGCGCTCAAACCAAAAACGCCTGCAAGCGCTGTTATGCCGTATATTGACAAACTTTCAATGGTGCTTGTTATGACGGTTGAGCCTGGCTTCGGCGGACAGAGCTTTATGGCAGATATGATGCCTAAGATTGAAGAGATAAGAAAAGCCGCTCCGGATATTGATATTGAAGTTGACGGCGGAATAAATGCAGAGACGATAAAGGCCGCTGCGGCAGCGGGCGCAAATGTTTTTGTTGCCGGCAGCGCGGTTTTCAAAAGTGAAGACCCGAAAAAAACGATTGAAACGCTTAAAGAAAACGCAAAGAATGTGAAATAATAATGAAGAAGAAACGCTTTTACAAAAACGTAAAGCGCAACACTAAATGGACGGAAGAAGAAAAGGGCTATCCCATTGACTTTGCGGACAAATACGCATCAGATGAAGGTATTTATTCCGACAAATTTGATTACATGCGTCCTAAGATAAAGAAAAAGCGCAAGCACAAGGCTAAGGCACGCACACTGCTTAAAAGACTCGGTATTGCGGTGCTGTGCTTCGCAATAATCTGCGTGGGCTACACTTGCATGGATGTATTCATGCTCAGAAACGGCATGCCGGAAATGAGCGCCGCAACCAACACAGAGGACCAGAACGCAATAAACACCGTAAAGATGAATCTTCACTGCGCTTACGAGGACAGTATTTCTATGGACGGCTCTGTTATACTCGATTCGGTTGTGGAAAACATTACGGCGGGAGCCTACAACAGTGTTGCGATAGATATTAAGAGAAATGACGGCACTATCGGCTACCGCAGTGCCCTTGCAACCGTAGATGCTTACAGCGCAATGGCTTTTACTGCGTCCGATCTAAGAGAATCAACTGCAAAGCTAACGGAACAGGATATACTGACGGTTGGAATAGTATACTGCTATCTTGACAATCTTGTACCAAGGCAGGAGCGCTCCGTTGCAGTGCTTGACAGCAACGGAATACCGTATGAGGACTCGCACGGCAACACATATTTGAATCCAAACTCGGAAACAGTTTATAAATATATAAAAGACATCATTTCAGAGGCTTCCGAAATGGGGGTTACCGTTTTCGTACTGCGCGGAACCGATATTCCGGACAGTGCAGGAACAGGATTTGCCAACGGCTTTGACAGGCTTGCTTCAAGGCTTTATGAAGATATAGGCACAAACATAAAACTGCTTGAGGGTGTTGACGTGGATATAGATGATTCCCTCGTTAAGGCAGTTACTGACCCTGACGGTGAAAACGAAGAAGAGGAAACAACAGAAAGTGAAAACAGCGGTGACAGCGGCGAAGAAAGTACTCAGGAAACAACCACGCTTGCACCGGCAAAGGAAAGAATACTCAGTTTATTTGACGAAGATCTTGGAACAGATAAAATTTATATTGTTAATGCCGATGACAGCACCGGTGAAATAAAAAAGATTTTGGAGGAAGGCGGAATAGAATCCTTTATTCTACAAGCCGAATAATCATGAAAAGAATACTACCTGCTTTATTAAGCCTTATATGCCTGATGTGCGGCAGTATCTTTGCAAATGCCGCAGAAGCGCCTATTCAGAACGCCCCGTACCTTGAAAGCATTTCATTTTCAAACGCTGATATTGACGGCGGATTCAAAACTGGTGAAACATACTTTACACTTACGCTTCAGAATCCGAACCAGAGCGCCGCTTTGCAGAGCTATACCGTAAACGGCAGTGCAAATGTTATTGCTACATATCAGTATGATAACGCAAATCATCAAACCGGAATTACCGTTACGCTGGAGTTTGACAGCGGAAGTGTTATATACACTTTTACATATTCCAACGCACCTGAGTATTCCGTTAACTCAAATGCCAATCTGGCTAATATAAGCTGTGAATACGGCGAGGTGCGGCCGGAAATAAACAGTGAGGACACGGCTTATAAGCTTTACGTTCCGAGTGACCTTACTGAAATAAACATAACTCCCGTTACACAGGATATCAACGCCACGGCAACATCAATGCCCGTAACACTCCGAGAGGGGCAGGAAACTGAAATCCCCATTACTGTTACAGCATCTGACGGAACTACTAAAAAATATGTTTTTGACATTACAAGAGTAAATAAGACCACTGAAGAAGTAAAAGCCGAAATGGCACAGCCGGGATATGTATCTTTTGTTGACGGCGAACGCTTTTACGAACAGCCTGTTTTTGCCGTAACAGTGGGCGCTGTGGCAGGCGGACTTATAGTTATTCTTATCATAGCGGCTATAGTTAAACGTGTTGCCGCCAACCCATACGATGAGGATGAAAAGGAATTTTATTCACCTGTTGAATAAATAATAATACAAACGCGGCAAAAGCCGCCTGAAAAGGATGTGAGCTCTTGGAACTTGAGGAAATGCTTGATTATACGGACAAGCTGCACGATGAAAAAAATATTAGGGAACTGAAAAATTTCCTCAATGAGCTTAATCCCGCCGATATAGCGCTTCTGCTTGAAGAGATAAGCAACGAAAGAAAGCGCATGTTCCTTTTCAGGATGCTCACAAAAGAAAACGCCGCTGAAACCTTTGTTGAGCTTGACGGCGATACTCAGGAACGGCTTATCCGTTCTTTCTCGGACTCAGAGCTTAAAGAAGTTCTTGATGAGCTTTATATAGATGACGCGGCGGACATTGTTGAAGAAATGCCCGCATCCGTGGTTAAGAGAATACTTAAAAACACTGACCACGAAACGCGTGAGGCTATAAATACAATACTCAAATACCCCGAGGATTCCGCAGGCTCCATTATGACGCCGGAATTTGTAGACCTAAAACGCAGTATGACGGTTGAAGACGCTTTTAAACGTATAAGGCGAACCGGTGTAGACAAAGAAACAATATACACTTGTTATGTTACCGATGAATCGAGGCACCTTCTTGGCGTTACCACTGTAAAGGAGCTTCTGCTTCACGATTCGGACAACATGATAGATGAGCTTATGGAAACGAATGTTATTTCCGTAAACACGCTTGACGACCAGGAAAAAGCATCGGCATTACTTTCCAAATATGACTTTCTTGCACTGCCTGTTGTTGACATGGAAAACAGGCTCGTAGGCATTATCACAGTTGACGACGTTATCGATGTACTTCAGGAAGAGAACACAGAGGACATTCAGAAAATGGCCGCCATCGTGCCCACCGACACGCCTTACCTGAAAACGAGCGTTATTGAAACATTCAAAAAGCGAATTCCGTGGCTGCTGCTTCTTATGATATCGGCAACCATTACAAGCCAGATACTGACAACATTTGAAAACAAGCTTGCCGCTGTTGCTACTTTGATAGCCTTTATCCCCATGCTTATGGGCACAGGCGGAAACTCCGGCGGCCAGTCAAGCGTGACTATAGTTCGCGCGCTCTCACTTGGGGAAATATCTCTTAAAGATATTTTCAAAGTAGTATGGAAAGAAGTGCGTGTAGGAGCCATATGCGGCTTTGTGCTTGCGGGAGTATGTTTCGTAAAACTGCTGTTATTTGACAAATATGTACTCGGAAACAGTGACATAACCGTTATGATAGCGCTGGTAATAAGCCTTACAATATTAGTTGAAGTAATATTCTCAAAAATAATAGGCTGCTGCCTGCCGATAATCGCCAAGAAGTGCGGATTTGACCCCGCTGTTATGGCAAACCCGTTTATTACAACTATTACAGACGCTGTTTCTCTGCTGATATATATTTCATTTGCGTCCATTCTGCTCGGAATTTAAATTTAGTAAAAATAAAAAGCCCGGAGCTGCTCCGGGCTTTTGTTTTGCAAATAATTAATATGTTATATTATCAGTAGTTATGTATTCAACTCCGAGAGAAGCAAGTCTGTCTACAGCCTCAGAATCATTAACAGTCCATGCGCCTACTGTAAGACCGGAAGCAACGCATTTTTTGATAACCTCATCCGTATTATCCTCTTTTGCGTAATTGAAATCTATTCCGCAGTCCCCGCCTATTGCAAGGGCAAGCTCTATATCCTCATCGGTAATGGTCTGCACAAGATACCAGCAGGGCGCATCCGTAAGGGCACGCATAGCGGTCAGATCCTCATAATGGAAAGAGATAAATACGGGATTAAGATCCGGATATTTGGTAAGCATATCCGTTATCTCGCTGTAATACTCAGTATTGTTTTCGCTTTTGAGTTCGATTACGGGTACCATACCATAACTGCTGCATATCTCAAGATACTCCTCAAGGGTGCACATTTTAAGGGAATCGTAATCATCAATATTAGAACCGTTATCAACAGTTTCCTGCATAAGTTCTTCATAAGTTTTGCTTTCAATAGTGCTCATGCCGTCCGTCATACGGTATGTATTGAAATCGTGGTGAACTACCCATACGCCGTCCGCAGTTCTGTAAACATCACATTCAGCGCCGTAATAGCCTGCTTTTCCCGCTTCCTCAAAGGCAGGTGCAGTATTTTCAGGCGCTACCGCCCTGAAGCCTCTGTGAGCCACAAGTTCAACGTCCTGCGTGGTCTGATAAACAGTATAATCCGGAGTTTTGCAATACCAGTTGAGAGCAATAAGGCCGCCCGCAACGATAAGAATAACAAGCGCAAGCAGAACAGAAAGCACTATGATAAGTATTTTTTTCTTTTTGCTAATTTTCTTTTTAGTGGTATCACTCATTTGTGTCTTCCCCCTCTTCATTTTGATTTTCAACATTTGGGAATTTCAGTATTCTCTGCGTATCCTCTACGAAAGTACCGTTTTCCCATTCGCCTTTAACTCCCTTTGCGCTCATGCCAAGCTGGAAGTGGAGCTGAGCTATGCCGAAATCGATGCTTTTATCCGAATACGGCTCACTTACGCTTGCGGTAAGCTTTCCGTTTTCGTACCTGAATTTTACCGGGCGCCGGTTGACCGAGCTTGGAGCCTTTTCTACAAGGCGCATTGCAAATACTATATCATCCGGCAGTTTTCTGTCACACACCTCAAACATTTTCTGATAAGGCTTGCTTTTTTTATGAGTTGTATTATAAATAAGTTTTTCTTTAAGGCTTTTGCTCTGAGATACATTACCGACTGCTATAACACAATAAAGTCTTATACCTTTTGGGAGGTCTAACTTCTCAAGCACCTTGTTTTCATTATAAGTGCCTACCCAGCAAGTGCCTATACCGTGATAAGCGCACTGCAGAACGATTACCTCGCCGTAATATCCGCACGCTTCCCTTGCGGGGATAGTATCGGGCCCGCAGACTGCTATAAGACTTGTCATACCCGAGTGTACGTTAAAGGCAAATCTTCCGTCGCTCATAAAAACGAAATTCAAATCTGCCTTTTTATTGACATAATCAACAAGGTCTTTTATTACCTGCTGAGTATCATCATCAAGAGGGCGGTTTTTAAATGTGCGCCTGGACGAACGCATATCTATCGCCTTCAAATATTCCTCATTGGTCATTTTATTTCCCCCAGTTGTCTATAACAGACATAAGCTTATCGTATTCTTTTGTGGTAATATTATCCGGCTTTGTAACAAGCATTCTTTTCATATCAAACTTAGTGTTGACAGTCCATACCGAAAGCTTATAGCCGTGTTCATGAAGCAGATTGGAAAGAGTTGCACAGGCATACTTATAATTGCAGTTTATGCCTATTGCGCCCGTTTCCTCAAGCATATCTATTATCTTAACCTTATAATCTTCCGTAAATATCTTTATACGCGACGGCTGACAATTAAGATAATAATCCATATCCGCACAGGCAGATTCCTTTACGGCATTTACGTTGAGCTGGTCAATGCCTGTTAAAAACGCCCTGCCCAACAGATTATACTCAATCAGCATATCGTGAAGAGCATTCAATGTCCGCGTTTCTTTAATATCAAGATTGATAAGGCAGTCGTCTTCCTGAAGGAGCTCAAAAACATCAGCAAGCGGAGTACCCTCGTTATTCATAACAACGATATCATGGCTTATAACAAGAGTTTTATCCGGACGCTGACGCACATCCACCTCAATTATCTCCACATTATTATCTATCGATGCCTGTATAGATTCTATTGAATTTTCCGGAGTATCAAAAGCGCCTGTATGCGCCGTTATTGTAAATCCCTGCACGAAACTCAGAGTCCTTTCATCATAGCTTTTGTTTACGGCATATACCGTAACGCCGATAACAAGACACACTGAAAGAATAAACGAAATCACCTGATAGCTGAAATGCTTTGCCCAGGTGGGAGTCATATTTCTTTTTAGAAACTTCTTGAATTTCTGCCATCTGGTTATCTTCTCTGCCATCAAATACCCTCTAATCAGAAAAGGGCATTAAACGAAACCGTTTAATGCCCCTTAAAAATTAATCCTGCCTGCTGCCTGAATAGTTAGGAGCCTCTTTTGTGATATAAACATCATGCGGGTGGCTTTCAACAAGTCCGGCGCCTGTAATCTTTATAAACTTGGCTTTTGTACGAAGTTCCTGAATATTATGACAGCCTACATAGCCCATACCTGAACGGAGGCCGCCCATCATCTGGAATACAGTGTCGCCTACTGCTCCCTTGTAAGGAACTCTTCCTTCTACGCCTTCGGGAACGAATTTCTTGGTACCTGTCTGGAAATACCTGTCTGCCGAACCCTTGCTCATTGCACCGAGTGAGCCCATGCCGCGGTATACCTTGAACTGACGGCCCTGATATATTTCTGTTTCACCGGGAGCTTCCTCACAACCTGCAACAAGAGAACCAACCATAACTACGCTGCCGCCTGCCGCAATTGCTTTTACAATCTCACCGCTGTACTTGATGCCGCCGTCCGCAATGATCGGGATACCGTATTTATCTGCCATTTCAGCACTGTCATATATAGCTGTAATCTGAGGAACACCTATACCTGCAACAACACGGGTAGTACAGATAGAACCGGGGCCTATACCAACTTTTACGCAGTCAGCGCCTGCCTTGATAAGCGCCTCTGTAGCCTCTGCCGTTGCAACATTGCCGGCGATAAGTGAAACCTCGGGGAATGCATTTTTAACTGTTTCAACAGCTTTCATTATATTCTTTGAATGGCCGTGAGCCGAATCAAGAACGAGTGCGTCAACATGAGCGTCAACAAGTGCTTTTGCACGAACAAGCATATCATTTGTAATGCCGACAGCTGCCGCGCAGAGAAGTCTGTCCTGAGAATCACGGGCTGTGTTGGGATATTTAAGGCTTTTCTCAATATCCTTGATAGTAACAAGCCCTGTGAGTTTGCCGTTTTTATCAACAAGAGGAAGCTTTTCTACCTTGGATGCCATAAGTATCTTCTTTGCCTCATCAAGAGTTGTGCCGCTCATTGCGGTAACAAGCTTCTCCTTGGGAGTCATTACATCAGCTATCTTAACTGAAAAATCAGTCATGAAACGCATATCACGGTTTGTAAGGATACCTACAAGTGTGCCGTCATCCTCACAGATCGGAACGCCGCTTATCTTATATTTGCGCATAAGATTTTCTGCATCCTGAGCCGTGCTCTGCGGGTGGAGATAAAACGGATCGGTAATAACGCCGTTTTCAGATCTCTTGACCTTATCTACCTCTGTAGCCTGCTCCTCAATGGTCATATTTTTATGTATTACGCCGATGCCGCCCTCACGCGCAATAGCAATTGCCATAGTGGATTCCGTTACGGTATCCATAGCGGATGTCATAAGAGGGATATTAAGTTTGATAGTTTTTGATAAATTGGTTGAAAGATCCACCTCGTTGGGAAGCACGTCGCTTTCCGCGGGGATAAGAAGAACGTCATCAAAAGTGAGCCCTTCTTTAACAAATTTTGCACCGTATTCGCTCATTTAATAATCCTCCCTGAAAGTTGTTATTATATTTAATCTATAATATCATAAAACAGGCTTTATAATCAAGTGTTATTTTTCGCACACATCAACTATTTCGGCTACGGTATCATCAATGGTATTTCCGTCGCAGTCTATTACGAAATCGGCATATTTTTCATACAGAGGAAAACGCTCGTTATACATATCAAGCAGCGTCTCGCCGTGTTCAAGTACGATACCGCGTGTTGAGAGATTGGTAATGCGTTTTTCCATTTCTTCGAAACTGAGGTGCATATATATCACCTTGCCCATGCTTTTAAGGTGTGCCATTGCAGCAGGGCTGTAAACAACGCTGCCTCCGGTTGCTATTACCGTACCTTTAAGGTCAAGCGAAAGTATTGCAGCCTCCTCTGCCTTTTTGAACTCCTCAACGCCCATTTCGTTTATTATCTGCTGAAGGCGCTTTTTTTCCATACTTTGAATAAGAAGATCGGTATCAAAAAAATTCTTGAGCAGAATTTTAGCCGCAAGGACTCCGCAAGTTGATTTTCCCGCACCCGGCATACCTATAAGAATAATATTTTCTTCGTTTATAAGCGGTTTTTTCACTTTTTCACTCCTGTTTGCCTGCAAATTTCTTTCATTTTGCACTCGCTGCACTTTGGTTTTCTTGCCGTACACACATCCCGCCCGAAAAGCACAATTCGGTGGCAGAAATCAGAGCCCTCCTGCGGGGGAATTATCTTTTTGAGCGCAAATTCAATTTTTTTCGGATCCTTATCCGCAACAAGACCTATCCTGTTTGATATTCTGATACAATGGGTATCAACAACGATTGCTTCTTTTCCGAAAATATCGCCCACTATCAGATTGGCGGTCTTTCTGCCCACGCCTGGCAAAGTTATCAGATCATCAATATTATCAGGCACTTCACCGCCGAAATCGCTTAGTATTTTTTGCGCCATTCCGACTATCGACTGCGCCTTGCTTTTATAAAAGCCGCAGGAGTGAATATATTTTTCAACCTCCGCCACATCTGCGTCCGCAAAATCCTGCATGGTTTTATATCTGTCAAAAAGAGCGGGCGTTACAAGATTAACTCTTGCGTCCGTGCACTGGGCAGACAAACGCGTGGCAACAAGAAGCTGAAAAGGGGTTTCATATGTAAGTGAGCATACAGCGTCAGGATAGAGCTCTTTAAGTATCTCCACGGCTCTGAGTGCTCTTTCTTTTTTAGTCATCATATTTCCTCTTTATCATTTTTTATTTTTTGAATTTTTTATTTTATCCCAGTAGGCTTTGAATGCCTGTTCGTTTTTGTTATTTCCGGGATTATAATATTTAACATTTTTTATGACATCGGGCAGATACTGCTGCTCCACCCAGTGATTTTCAAAATTGTGGGGATAAACGTAAAACTGACCTTTAACCTCCGCATCCTCTCCGTCGAAATGTTTGTTCTGAAGATTACGCGGAATTGGACCGTATTTACCTTTTTCAACATCAGCCAAAGCGGCGTCAATAGCCGCCTCGCCCGCATTGCTTTTTGGTGCGGACGCCACAAGGATAACAGCATCCGCAAGCGGAATACGCGCCTCCGGAAGTCCTACCGCCATAGCTGTATCCACTGCCGCTTTAACTATAGGAATTATCTGAGGATATGCAAGACCGACATCTTCACACGCACACACCAGCAATCTGCGGCATGCAGACGGAAGATCGCCCGCAGAAAGCAGTCTTGCAAGATAATGCAAAGCGGCGTCCGGGTCTGAACCGCGCATACTTTTCTGGTAAGCAGAAATAATATCGTAATGCTCATCGCCCTCACGGTCATATTTTACGGAACTGGACTGAGTAAGCTGAGCCGCTGTTTCAAGCGTGATATGCTTTTTTCCGTCAACGCTTGGCGTTACAAAAAAGCAGTTTTCTGCTGAGTTCAGAGCTTTTCGTACATCACCTGAACAGCCGCGGGCAATTTTCTCAACAGCTTCTTTATCCGCCGTTACCTCAACACCGTTTTCTTTGGCAAGAATGTTAAATCCACGCTCAACAGCAGGCACCACGTCCTGCCACTCAATGCTTTTAAATTCAAAGACTGTTGAACGGGAAAGAACTGCGGGATAAATATAAAAATAAGGGTTTTCAGTTGTTGACGCAATTAGCGTTATTTTGCCGTTTTCTATGTATTCTAGCAGGCTTTGCTGCTGGCGTTTGTTAAAATACTGTATCTCATCAAGATAAAGCAGCACGCCGTTTACGGTTTCAAAAGTATCAAGTTCACCAACGATTTCCTTTATATCCTTGGTGGAGGCATTGGTGCCGTTAAGACGGCGAAGTGCTCTGTTTGTTTTTCTGGCTATAATTGAAGCAACAGTGGTTTTTCCGGTGCCTGACGGCCCGTAAAAAATCAGATTCGGAATATTGCCGCTTTCTATAAGATTATAAAGCGGTTTGCCCGGCTCAAGCAGATGACGCTGACCTACAACCTCCGAAAGCTCTGTTGGTCTTATTCTTGCCGCAAGGGGATCATTCATAATTTTTCTCCTTTTCCTGTGAGGCTTTTTTTGAAAAAGCACAGCCGCAGAAATTCTGACGATAGAGATCATACTGGTGGGAAAGTTCTATTGAACGCTTATATCCCTCTTTTTTCTTAAAATCGGACGGAAGCCATTTTACACCGTATTTTCCAGAAATCTCATATCCTATCTCATTTATTTTCTGCGCGTTTTTGAGCGGGCTTATAGAAAGAGTTGTGCAGAAATAATCAAAGCCTTTTTCTTTTGCAAGGCGTGCCGTTTCCTCCAGGCGAAGGCGATAACATTTAAAGCACCTCTCCCCGCCTTCGGGGCAATTTTCAAGACCTTTTGAAATATTCAGAAATTCGCCGTAATCATAGCGGCCCTCTATTATGCCCACTTCATTTTCAAACGGCATATTATCTATAAGGCGCTTCTCCTCTGCAAGGCGTTTTTCAAACTCAGCCTGCGGTGAGATATTGGGGTTATAATAAAACACCGTAATTCTGAAATATTTGTTGAGATACTCCAGGCATGCGCTGGAACACGGCGCACAACACGCATGAATTAAAAGAGAGGGCAAAATATGCTCTCTCTTGTTTTCTTCAATAATAGATTCTGTTTTTTTGCTGTAATTGATTTTATTCATAACTTATTTGCTTAAATAATTTTTCGGATTTATTCTTGTGCCGCCTACTCTGATCTCAAAATGGCAGTGCGGGCCGGTTGAATTTCCGGTTGAGCCCGATTTTGCTATCTGCTGACCCTTGTAAACCGAATCGCCGGGTGAAACAAGTATCTCCGAATTATGTGCATAAAGAGTAAATACCTTGGCTCCGTCTGCATCAGTGCCGTGATAAATGAGCACGTAATAACCGTAGCTGTAATCAAGTCGCTTTACACCGGCAACAACGCCTTTTTGAGCGGCAACCACCTTTGAGCCCGTGGGGCACGGAAAATCTATTCCTCCGTGATATGAGCCATTGCTGTAATTGGGGAAGCCTGCAGAAACAGTGTAGTGACCCGGAACAGGATAAGTCATATTATAAACGCCGTCTGATTTATTATAAACATCAGTGTTGTTATAAATGACATTCGGCTCATCATCTCTGCTGCCTGTTGTGAAATCAGATACTTCTTCGGGAGAAATAACACCGTTCATAAGATCCTCTATCTGCTGTTCGGCAGCCTCGCTGAGAGCGGCATCCTCATTTCTATACTCAGTATACATACCTGTTTCGGCTGTAAGCTGTGCAAAAAGCTGATCGCTTTCTGCTTTATCCTGAGCAAGTGTTATCTTCTTTGAGGCTATATCCTCCTGCGTCTGTGTAAGCGATTCCTGCTTATACTTCAGCTCATTCTGCTGAGCAAGCAAAGTCATATTAGTATTGTCCAGCGCTGTTTTCTTTTCATTTAAATCAGATTCACGCTCAAGTATGCGATTGGTTTGATCCTGAATCTCCTGCATAAGCTCTGCATCGCTCTTTGATACTGCTTTTATCATTTCATAACGTGTAAGCAGACTTGATATATCACTGCAGGTTAAAAGAGCAGTAATAAGATTGTAACTGCCCGATATGTATATGGCACGCATGCGAAGACAATACGCATCATACTTTGCCATGAATTTTTCGTTGAGTGCATCAAGCTCTTTCTGAACGGCATCAACCTGAGCCTGAAGCTCATCTGCCTGTTTCTGATTTGTTTCTATATTGGTTTGGAGAACTTTAATATCCTCCTCATAATCCATAACCTGTTCGTCCAAAACGGTCAATTGCTGGTTTATGATACCTATTTTTTCATCAAGCGCGTTTATGTATTCTTCCGTGTTTTTGGAATCTGCGGCAAGAGCCTGCAGACGCTGCTCCGCAGCCTCAAGATCAGCCTCAAGCACAGCCTTCTGTGCCTCAAGCTTCTTTCTTGCCTCCTCGCGCTTTTCCTCTTCCGTCTTTTCAGGTGCAGTCGTGCTTTCCTGTTCTGATGAAGAAGATTCTTCTGCGGCAAAGGCAGGAGCAACACCTGATGAAAGAGGTGTAAACACCATTACCCCAGCAAGCAGCGCAGACAATAATTTCAATGTTTTGTTGTGCTTCATTACCATTCAGCAACCTTATAAATAAATTTTACCCCAAAGTTATCTGCCCTTACGGTAAGTAAAGGGCAGGATCTTTACATGAAGAATAACTTGAACTCGGTGTCCTTACCTCAAAATGGCAATGCGGACCCGTAGAATTGCCCGTTGAGCCGGATTTTGCTATCTGCTGACCCTTTTCAACGTGCTGACCGGCTGATACAAGTCTTTCCGAATTATGAGCATAAAGTGTATAAACTGCATCGCCGGATGAAGTTGTCTTATCATGTTTAATTACAATATATCTGCCATAGCTTCTGTAAGTGCCGTCAGCATTTTTAAGATCTTCCGAAATAATTACCGTTCCTGATTCGGCGGCAACCACTTTAGATCCTGACGGGCAGCTGAAATCTGCCCCGCTGTGGCCTGAGTACTCGCCAAAGCCGCAGGTTATTGTTGTTTGTGACGGAACCGGATATGTCAGACTGATATATTTACTGCCTGAAGAACTGCCGGAAGTAGTGCCTGACGTTGTGTTTTCAGAAGAACCGCCCGAAGTTGGCTTTTCCTGCTCAGTTGTTTCTTCTTTATCATCGTTATCGTACTTATCTTCAGCGGCCGCGATAGCTGCATCTACTTCCGCCATAGCCGCTTTGTTATCCTCAAGATATTCGGTATAGTTACCCGTTTCATCATTGAGTTCTTTAAGCAGTGTATTTGCGTCACCGCGCTCTTTATCAAGCTCCGTTTTCTTAGTTTCAAGCTCCTGCTGTTTCTGTTCAAGTTCAGGTATAGCGGCCTCAAGTGAAGATTTTGTGTTTTCAAGGGTTACCTGAGTTACCTGAAGCTCCGCTCTTTTCTTTGTTATTTCGTCGCGCGAAGTATTTATTTCATCAATTTCCTTATTGATGGTCTCAAGCAGTTCCCCGTCCATCTCTGAAACACGTTTTATCATTTCCAGTCTTGTCAGAAGCTGAGATATATCGTTACTTGTTATAAGAAATACAAGCACATTGGTTTCGCCGCTTATATACATAGCGCGCATACGTTTAGCAAATGACTGATATGTTTGTGAAAACTCCTCCTCTGCGGCGGCGCAGTCTGCTTTGAGCTGCTCTATCTCGTCACCTATGGAAGCAATTTCTTTTTCATTTTCGGAATAAGTATCTTTTAAAATCTCTACCTGATTTTTATCTTTTTCTACTTCATTGCTGACAAGCTCATACTGTCTGTTGAGATAATCTATCTTTTCTGTGAGCGTATCGAAATATTCCTGCGTGCTTGCCGACTCCGCCTCAAGCTGGCGCAGTTTTTCCTCAGCCTCTTTTATCTGCTGTTCAAGCTGTGCTTTTTCCTGCTGGGGAGTAAGCTCTGCAGCATCAGCAGTAACATTCTGATTAAACGGATAAAGAGCAAATAAAAAAACAAACAGTGAAGCCAATAAAACACACATTCCCTGTTTGAACATGCTTAAAAGTTTCATTGACTCCACTTCCTATTATATAATAAATTAAAGTTACTGTAAATATTATTTACAATCTTTTTATATGTATTAAATTTTTTGTAATTAATTAAAGATAATTCATCGGGTTTACTCGTGTTCCGTTCTTTCTTACCTCAAAATGAACGTGAGGGCCTGTTGCGTTGCCGGTTTCGCCCGAATAAGCTATTATCTGACCCTTCTGAACTGAATCTCCTTGGCTTACAACAAGAGATGAATTGTGAGCATAAAGAGTTGAAAGCCCGTTGCCGTGGTCAATAAGGATATACTGACCGTAGCTGTATGTAAGTTTCTTGGCAATTACTACAACGCCTGAATCGGATGCGTGAACGGGAGTGCCCGTGGGACACGGCCAGTCTACACCGCCGTGGTAAGAGCCGTTGCTGTAATTCGGATAGCCTGCTGAAATAGTTCTGTAACTTGTGGGATACGCAAGCTGACCGGTACCCGGTGTGTAATTATCACTGCCGGGTTTATTGCTTGATGAATTGAGTGCCGCATTGATTGCTGCAAGCTCTTCTGAATTATCATCAATCGTTTCCTGAATCTCAGCCTGTGTATTCTCAATACTTTTGATTGCGGCATTACATTCAGCAACCTGTGCGTTAAGCTCCTTTTTAGAAGCGTTATAATCATCAATTGATTCCTGAAGTTCAGCTTTTCGCGAATCAAGGCTATCTTTATCCTTGCCGAGCTGTATCTTATCCTGAGCAAGTTCCTCGCGCTCTTTGTTGATCTCCTCCATTTTGGTCATAAGTTCATCAAGTGTAGCGCTATCCTGCTCAGAAACTGATTTAACCATTTCGGCTCTTGTAAGGATGGAGCTGATGTCGCCGCTTTCAAGCAATACCTCAAGCATTGAAACATTACCCGAAATATACATTGCGCGAAGTCTCTGGCAATATTCTTCATAAACGCCGTCAAATTCTTTTTCCTTTGCCTCGATTTCAACCTCTGCCTTTTCTATCTCGGCCTGGGTCTCATCAATTCTTTTCTGAACCGCATCTATTTCACTTTGAAGAGCGTCTTTGCTGTCCTCAAGATTATCAAGCTTGTCCTGAAGAAGTTCAACCTGATACATCAGAGCATCGGCATATGCCTCTTTATCAGCTTTTTCTGATTTAAGAGTCTCTATCTTCTTTTTTGACTCGGATATTTCAGCTTCGATCTTATCCTTTTCTTTATTGAGTTCGGAACTTGATTTTGCCTGTGCTGTAAATGCTGTAGAGAATACAAGCATTACGCTGAATACAAGGCAAAGAAGTCTTAAAATAGCTTTGCCTTTTATTTTAAATTGCACTTATCTCACTGCCTTCCCTGTTAAGATACCTGCTCATTGAAATCAACGCGCCGCCGACACCGGTTACGATACCTATTGCAACGAAAATGCCGAGCATCGGAAGTGCGAAATCCGCAAAGTTGAGCGCATCGAGCTGAAGAGAGGTGAGGAGATCGCTGAACTGGTTAATAGCGAATTCATAGAACGCCCATACAAGCCCCAGCGATATAACACCGGAAATTATACCGAGTATCATACCCTCTACAACAAACGGCAGCCTTACAAAACTGTTTGTTGCGCCAACAGACTTCATAATGCTGATTTCAAGCCTTCTTGAATATACGGTTAGTTTGATCGTGTTAGAAATAATGAATACACTTATTGCAAGAAGAACCGCTACGATTACTATTGAGATAACCTCAACACCGTGACGAATTGTAACAAGTTTTTCAGCCAGATCCTTATTTTCTCTTATTGTGTCTATATGATCCAGCTTTTCTATTTGGTTTACAGTCTGGTCAAAATAAGTAAGATCATCTACTGTAACCTTATACGCGTCCGGAAGCGGAATATCAGAGCTTATCTCCGTAAAGAATTTTGCCTGAGCCTCTTCCATTGTGGCAAGCTGCTCTGCCCATGCGTCCTCTTTGGGAACAAATTCAACTTCCTTAACATTATCTATACCCTTGAGAGTATTGCCCATAGCTGTGATATCAGCATCTGCCGTATCATCTTTAATATAAACCATAACAACATTTTCTTCTTCGATTCTGCCGAGAAGAGATTCAATGTTGAGGAATATCATTGACGCACAGCCTATAAGAACAAGGCAGCTCATAAGAACACAGATAGACGCAATACTCATCATTCTGTTTGACCATGTATTTCTAAAGCCCTCTTTAAAGAGGTATCTGAAGCTTGAGCCGGTCATTATTCCTCACCTCCGTCTTTTGCATCTTCATTTTCGGCGGGAGAAGAACCGTCGTCAATAGTTTCAAAAATATCTTCAATCTCACTTCCGAGTTTAACATCCTCGTTGAAGAAATACATATCAGTTGATTTCTCGGGATGAGCCGATTCAAACTGAGCATGAGTGGGATCCGGAGTATCGGAAACCACTTCGCCGTTTTTAATAACGATTACACGGCGCGGAAACGCTTTTACAAGCGTATGCTCGTGCGTAACCATAATTACGGTAGTGCCGTTATTATTTATCTTAGTGAGCATCTCAACTATTTCATGGCTCATTTCCGGGTCTACGTTACCTGTAGGCTCGTCCGCGATTATAAGCTTTGGATTGTTTACAAGTGCTCTTGCCAAAGAAACACGCTGCTGTTCACCGCCTGAAAGCTCATTCGGCATTGAACGCGCCTTGTGTGAAAGGCCTACAAGCTGAAGAATATACGGAACTCTTTTTCTGATTTCTTTTTCCTTGGCGCCGATAACACGCATTGCGAAAGCAACATTGTCATAAACGCTCATCTTAGGAATAAGCCTGAAATCCTGGAAAACGATGCCCATTGTTCTTCTGTAATAAGGCACCTGCTTTTTTTTGAGTGTATCGGAGCGGTAATCGCCTACGATAACAACGCCGTCAGTGGGTTTTTCCTCATGCATGATAAGTTTGAGGAAAGTACTTTTACCTGCGCCCGACGCACCTACAACGAAAACGAATTCGCCGTCTTCGATTTTTATATTAACATTATTGAGTGCCTTGGTGCCGTTACTGCCGTACACCTTGGTTACATCACGAAATTCAATCACTTTTAATTTCCCTCTTTAATTTATTGAAACATATTTAAATCTTTAAACTCTGCCACCTATATATAATAAAGCAATTCACCTAATAAATCAAGGATAAAATGTTTCTATTTTGTAAATCATGTAATGAATTTGTAATAAGCGGGACAATAGAGGTGTTTTTGTAAAAATTTGTGGTTTTTTGCATAGCTTTTTTATAATCAAAAATAAAAAAATCGGCAACACAAAAAGTATTGCCGAAAAATTTCTGATTTAATACTTTACCGGGCTTGATTCAAGATATTTATTAACCATAAGGGCTACCTTGAACACGATAGCGTCATCAAATTCTCTTAAATCAAGACCTGTTATCTTTTTAATCTTTTCAAGTCTGTAAACAAGCGTATTTCTGTGAACGAACAGTTTTCGGCTTGTCTCAGATACATTAAGGTTATTCTCAAAGAATTTCTGAATAGTAAACAAAGTTTCCTGATCAAGTGAATCAATTGAGCCTGACTTGAAAACTTCTTTAAGATACATTTCGCACAGAGTTGTGGGAAGCTGATAAATAAGACGAGCGATACCCAGATTTTCATAGCTTGCTATAGGCTGTTCGGTATCAAACACCTTACCGACCTCAAGAGATACCTGTGCTTCCTTAAATGAGCGCGCAAGATCTTTTACACCTGTTACGCAAGTGCCTATACCTACAACAGCTGTGCAGAAAAATTCCGTTGACAGCGTATCGCAGATAGAACGGGCAAGCTTTTCAAGGTCTTTCATCTCAACATTGGGACGTACTTCCTTTACAAGCGCAATATCTGTTTCATTTACGTTTATAACAAAATCCTTTGCCTTATCAGGGAAAAAGTTCTGAATAACATCAAAAACGGAAACATCTGTTTTCTGCGGAACCCTGATTATAAAAACAACTCTTGTGGCGTCATTATTGAAATGCAGTTCACGGCTTTTTATATATATATCGCCAGGAAGAATATTATCTAATATAACATTTTTAACGAAATTTGACCTGTCAAATTTTTCGTCATTTGTCTGCTTTATCTGATTAAATGCAATGGAAATTATATCTGCGTAGTGCTTGCTTAAATCATCCGTATTATCAACAAAAACCGCGTATTCCGGATGCACCGAATTTCCGAAAGCTTTGTAGGTGCAGCCGTCCACACAAGTCTGAAGACCTGCGAATACACCGGCGGAAACAACACCTTTTCTGATTTCACCTATCTGGCCGAGCTCTGAGCAGGCAATAACTGTGCCGTTTTCATCAACTACGCCCAAATCGCGGTCCATTGTATCCCTCATCTGATTTACAAGGCCCTGAAATAATCTGTTAGGCAAAATAACTCCTCCTTAATAAAAAAGCCGCTTGAAATTATGCACAAAAGCAACTGCGTTATCTTGTTCATATTATACAAGGACGTTCAACATTTTGCAAGCTTTTTGCCAAAATTTTTATGCTTTTTTGTTAAACTTGCATAAACTCATTTTCAAAGGCGTTAAAAACCACAATATATAGTGTTTTTTATCATTTAATGTCCATAGAATCAGCAGAAGTTATTAGAGAGAGTTCTTTTTCATCTATAAATCTTGCTTCACCCGGAGCAAGATTTTTGTCAAGCTCAAGACCGCCCATAGCAACTCGTCTGAGTTCAAGCACAGTTATGGAATGTTTTTTAAACATTCTTTTTATCTGATGGTACATACCCTGCCTGAGAATTATTTTTGCCTGTTTATTGTCAGTGCTGAGGCTTTCAAGAAAAGCGGGCATGCATTTCTCGCCGCTGAGCTCCATACCGTTTTCAAAATCTGCTTTTACAGCGCTGTTAAACGGCTTGTCCAGCACTGCGGTATACGTTTTGGGAATATGATTTTTAGGGCTCAAAATGTTATGTGCAAATTCGCCGTCATCAGTTATGAGCACGAAGCCGGTAGTATCCTTGTCCAATCTGCCGGCAGGGAAAAGATTTTTCCGTTTCATCTCCGGCGGCAGAATATCCACTACGGTTTTCTCGCCTGTTTTATGCCCGTCTGAAGATGATATAACGCCCTTAGGCTTATTCATCATTATATACACATGTTTATTATATGAAACATCTGTGCCGTTAGCCGAAACAAGATCTTTCAACGGGTCTATCTTCATATCCGCTGTTTTGGCGTGAAAAGAATTCACGGTTACGCCGCCCGATCTTATCACGGCTTTTGCCTGAGTGCGGGTAATATTCAGTTCACGTGATAAAAACTTATCCAGTCTTTCCATTATTTATTCCTTCTGGAGCGCCTCTATAAAGCCGTCTGAAACGGATGTTGAGCACACGTCGCCGCCTATAAGAACTCCGCCGCACACAAGCAGATTGGCGTAAACGCAGTCCCTGTTTTCATAGCCGGCATAATTGGTTATGTTATAAGTATATACGGTTACGGTCTGCCCCTTATATTTTTCCAGATCAAAGCCCTGTGTCTTTTGTATCTCATTGTAATCCGTATATGTATCGTTGAATTCCTCCGGTATCTGTACTTCTTTTTCCTCGCACGGTGTATTGAATTCCCATCCGAGTGAAGTAAGATACTCTTCTCTTTGCGCGTCAGTTTCAAGCGAAACATCGTTTGTTGCCGGTCTGCTTAAAGCCGCGTGATTTGAAAAGAAAGTTATTGCAATAACGATAATGCCCGCCGCTATAAGAATAAGGCCGAATATCGTTTTCGGCTTGAGCCTGAGCGTAAACATTTTCATAAAACCACCTCATAATGATTTTATGAAACGGCGGAATAAAATATAATCAGGATTACAAAATATATTCACTTATTTTATCAAGATATGAAACATCGGCAAAAGCATCTATTTCGGTTCCCTCGTCCGTATATTTTTCAGAAATCACTTCGCCGTATTTTCTTATCTCGCCAAGTATCTCTCCGCGTGAAAACGGAATAAGCAGTGTTACCCTGCGCCTTGATGCGGGAAGCGCCTTTGAAACGGCGTCAAGCAGTTCATCCATACCATAGCCTGTTTTTGCGCTTATTCTGACACTTGAGCCAATAACGGGGTAATCGAGCATTTCGGGGGCAAGATCACATTTATTAAGAACATTGATTACGGGTTTGCCGTCACAGCCGAGTGATGACAGAAGGTCATTAGTCACTTTTATATGCTCTGCGCACTCGGGACTTGAAGCATCGCACACATTGAGTATTACATCAGCCCACAATGCTTCCTCTAGCGTTGAGCGGAAAGCATCAACAAGCTGGTGCGGCAGGCGGCGCACAAGGCCTACCGTATCAACAAGCATTATATGCCTGCCGTCAGGCAGAGCAAGCCTCCTTGCAGTGGGGTCAAGCGTTGCAAAAAGCTTGTCCTCAGCAAGTACGCCGGCATTTGTAAGCCTGTTCATTAAAGTTGATTTGCCTGCGTTTGTGTAGCCTACTATAACGGCTGAAAGCACCGAATTCTTCTGTCTGCGAGTATGAGTGGCAAGACGGCGCTTTCTTATTTTTTCAAGGCTGTCATTCAGGTGTTCTATTCTGCGCCTGATATGCCGTTTATCCGTTTCAAGCTTTGTTTCACCGGGGCCTCTTGTACCTATACCTCCGCCGAGTCTGGAAAGGCTTTTTCCCTGCCCCGAAAGCCGCGGCAGGAGATATTTGAGCTGAGCGAGCTCTACCTGTATCTTGCCCTCAGCGCTTCTTGCACGGGCGGCAAAAATATCAAGTATCAGCGCAGTTCTGTCAACAGTGCGCACACCGCATACATCCTCAATATTTCTGACCTGAACAGGAGAAAGCTCTCCGTCCGCAATAACGATGTCCACATCATTTGAATTGCAGAAATCAACGAGTTCTGCAAGTCTGCCAGGCCCGATATAGGACGAGGGAGACGGAGCTTCACGCCGCTGAATAATTGCGGCGAGCACCTCAGCGCCCGCCGTTTTTGCAAGTTCCTCAAGTTCTTTTACTGACGCCTCAGCGTCAAAGTCACCTGTATCAACACAGATGAGCACCGCTTTTTCGGGGGTGCTGTCCGTTTGTATTTCAGTATACTCCAAAATATCTGTTCCTCAATCAATCGCTTTCGCTGTCAATTATGGCGTTGAGCACTTTTTTAGCCATTGGGCCTGCCGTCTGTGAACCGGAATTACCGCGCTCCGCTACAACTACAAACGCATAGGGATGCTCTTCGTCATCCATAAATCCAACAAACCATGCGGTATTGTGCTCATCAACATCATCTATCTGTGCAGTACCGGACTTGGCGCAGAGATTAAGTCCCTTATACTTGCTTTCGCCGTACTGTACCTTTACATTGTTTCTCATAAGGCTCTTCATCTGAGAAGCTATATCCGAACTGAGCACCTGTGTTTCGGTGCTTGTGTATCCGATATCCACAATATCCCCTGAAGAATTTTCAAATTTGTCTACAATATTAAAAGAAACGGCTTTTCCGTCATTTGCTATTGCGCACATAAGGCGAAGCATGGCGGCGGGAGTAACAAGCGTATCGCCCTGTCCAATTCCCGTCCAGCCCGTATAAGCGTCTGCATCACCGGCTTCAAGGAAAAATCTGCTTTCTGAAGAAGTAATTGTTCCGCTTACCGTTACAGCCTGAGTAAGCCCGAGAGAATCAACAGTTTCTGCAAGCTTTTCAGGGCCGAGTTCAATAGCTATTTTACCGAATGTGATATTGCAGCTCTTTGCAAACGCCGTTTCAAAATCAATAGTGCCGTGGCGCGCGTTGCAGATTATATTATCCTCTTCAATTCCGTCAACATCATATACTTTACTGCACTGCCATGTTCTGTCATAAATATCGTCGCCCATATTCTGAAGAGCACTTATTGCAGTAACTACTTTGAAAGTTGAACCGGGTGTATAAAGACCTGTAAGAAATCTGTTTATATAAACGCCCTCATATTCACTTGAGGTATCTATATCAGAGGGAACATTGTTTACATCATAAGTGGGATTTGAAACCATACAGATTATATCGCCCGTTTTGTAATTCACAACGCCGATAGTGCCTTTATAATCTCCGAGAGCATCAAGAGCCACTTTGTTTATCTCGCTATCTATAGTTAGAACAAGGTCATTGCCGCCGGAATTTTTTTTGATATTATAAACGCCGTCAACAACATTATACCCAACAAGCTGGGATTCAAACTGAGTCTGAACGCCTGTTGAAATAAATCCCCTTGTATCGCCTACAACATGCAGAGTTGCAAAGCGTGTTTCTTTATCATCGCTGTAAACCCTTTTGCCATTCTCGGATTCTGAGAGCACAACTCCGTTTTTGTCCTTCACAGCGCCTGCCGCTATTAGCTGACCGTCACTGTAAACATGGCGGTTATAATTTTTCATTACCCATTCCGAGCCTTCGGTAACAAGACTGAAAGTAAGAAAAGCTATGCCGCATATAAATAGGGCACATAATATCCAGAGGAAAATTCCTCTTTTTGTAATCATTTTCATTTCTTCTTTGCGCCTCCTAGATAATTATAGGTACGCACATCAGATGCCTTGATATAAGCAAGAAGTGCCCAGCAGCTTATCATGGATGAGCCGCCCTGGCTTACAAATGGAAGCGTAACGCCGGTAAGCGGCAGTACATCGGTTATGCCGAATATATTAAGAGCTGTCTGGAAAAGCATAAGACCTGCTGCCGCAACAGCCGCTATTGAATAAAATGTTGAACGGGCGGCTATTGAGTTTACAAGAGCGGATACGGCAATGGCAACAAAAGCTAATACAAGTATTATACCGAAAACATATCCCCACTCCTCACAAATAACTCCGAAAATAAGGTCTGTGGTGGACGCATATACCGTGCGTGTATATCCATTGCCGATACCAAGTCCGAAAAGTCCGCCTGAAGCAAGCCCCACAAGCGTTCTTGTCTGCTGGTAGCCGCTTGAATTATAGTAATCCGCTTCCCACACATGCCGGTAAACGGAAAACCGCGCCATAACATACGAACGGTATTTCAGCACGATACCTGCTCCGAGCACAGCGGAAGCTATTGCAAGGATTATTGTTTTTATATCGCCGGATGTCATAAAGGCAATAATAAGGAATGTTACAAAGAATATCAGCGCTGTGCCGAAATCCTTAATAAGTATCAGCGAACCTACGCACGCAACAGAAAAGCCGATAAAAGCAAAAATATTTTTGCTTGTCTGTATCTTTTCAAGGGTTGCGGCGCCTACGAATATAAATGCCACTTTAACAAATTCAGACGGCTGAAGCATTATACCGGAGCTTTCTCCGCCTATTCTTATCCAGTTTCTGGCTCCGTTTGTGGTTTCCGCTATTATCAGATTGACAAGCAGAAGCAGCAATGCCGCTATTGCAACGGGCAGTCTGAGTTTCATACACAGATCCACATTGCCGAGCAGGAACACCATCACGATGTAAACTATTACGCCGGCAACTATCATAAGGCACTGTTTGAGCGCCGCAGACGGGCTTACAGACGCTATAACCGAAATGCCTGTTGCGCATAGGAAGAACGCTATCATTTCAAGTTCAAAATTGCGTCGGTGCATTGCAGTGTAAAAAACTATAAGATAAACCCATTCAACAACAATGAGTATGCCCATTGCGGCAAGCGCCTGAAAGCTTATTGCATCCTCCGCGGCGTAGGCGGACATAAATGCTGTGATAACCTCAAAAAGTGTGAGAAAAGCCATCAGGGCAAAATTATTTATAGGTTTTATTTTAGGCAGCTTTTTCTTTTTTACTGCCTTTTTTTCTTTTCCCATCGGACTTCGCCTCACTTTTCATAAAAGATAAATACCCTGTCCCCGAAAGTAATAGTATCCTCGTCAAAAATGAGCTGTGTTTGGGTAAGGTATCTGCCGTTGAGCTTCGTGCCGTTGTGTGAATCAAGATCGCACAAAGCCCAGCCGCGCGTAGTTTTATAAATTCTTGCGTGTTCTGAGGATACAGTATCAGAAAGTATCCTGATGTCGCACTGCTCTCCCCTGCCTATCAGAACATCATTTCTTTTAAGATATACAGGCTTGCGGCTCTTTACGTCCACAAGAACAGCATATGCAACTGTGTGGCCGCCCGCATTCTGCCTTATCTGTTTTTTGGTTGAGCTTGAAATGGCGTCCGCACATTCAAACCTGAGCGGAACGGTTCCTATTGAGATAACGTCGCCGTCCTCAATAACAGCCTTTCCGTCTATCTTTTTTCCGTTTACAAGTATTCCGTTTTTAGAGAAAGTATCCGTTACTACCCAATCTCTGCTTTTTTTTGCGATAACTGCATGAAATCTTGAAACTGACGGAAGCGGCAGTACGATATCGTTTGCCTTTGACTTGCCTATAGACGTCTCCCAGTGGTTTATCTCAATAACAGAATCATTGTTTTCATCAGTCAGCTGTGCCATTTTATGCACTCTGGGTCTGTTTCTGAAAAGCGAAACAACGCAGGTCAAAATAACTATAACCGCCGCAGCGGGAAACGCATACCGCATTACGGAGGTAAGCATATCAAGTAAATCCTGCATAAAAACACCTCTCTTAATATCGACAAAAAGCCGTAATAATAAAACTTACTCAGTATAAGAATATATTTGAAATTTTAAATTGTCAAGATTATATTGAATTTATTTACATTTCGGGTTATACTCGATACATACTATAAAATATAGATTAAGGGGTAAATTATGAGTATCACTAAAACTTTTTTCGGCAAGGTAAAGGACGAGAATGTTGACCTTTACACTATTACAAACAAAAACGGCGCAAGCGTTTCGATACAGACCTTTGGCGCAGGGATTCAGGCTATAAACGTGCCTGACAGAAACGGAGTTATGGGCGACGTTGTGCTTGGGTTTGACAAACCCGAATATTATGCCGACCCTGATTTGGGATACCAGGGGCTTGTTGTAGGCAGAGTGGCAAACAGAATAAGGGACGCAAAATTCGTTATGGACGGCGTTGAATACCACACGCCGAACAATCAGGGCACATGGACACTGCACGGCGGCGGCAGATTCAGTTTTTCTGTGTGGGAAGTTGAAAGCACTGCGGATAATTCCATCACCCTGAAAAAATTCTCTCCCGATATGGAAGACGGATTTCCGGGTAATTTTACGATGAAAGTTACATACACTCTTACTGAGGAAAACACACTGCGTGTCGAATACTCTGTTATAAGCGATAAAAAGACAGTGGCCTGCCCTACAAATCACGCATACTTTAATTTAAGCGCCGACCCGCAGGCTGATATAGAAAATCATCTGCTTAAAATAAACGCCGATTTCTTTACTGAAACAGACGCCGACCAACTTCCCACAGGAGAACTCGGAAAGCTTGCCGGCACCATGATGGACTTTTCCGAAATGCACAAAATCGGAGATAAAATTGACGAGCCTTTCAGAGCAATAATTGACGGTATTGGTTATGATAACAACTACTGCCTGAGAAACAAGTCTGGCGAACTTGCCGAAGCCGCTGTGCTTTATGATGAGAAAAGCGGCAGAAAAATGAGCGTTTGGACTGACTTGCCGGGAGTTCAGCTTTACTGCGGAGGATGGCTTGCAAAAAGCGGCAACCCGGGAAAGGCTAACGGCGCAGTAACATACAGGCGCGGCGCTGCTCTTGAAACTCAGTTTTACCCTGACAGCGTTAATCATGCAGACAAATTCCCGTTTAAATATGTTGAGCCGAATAAAGAGTTCAAAACAGTTACAGAATTCAGATTTACGGCAGAATAACAATAAAAATATGCATAATATCATAAAATGCAACCGATAGTTGCGCAAATTCAAACCAGAATTGGTGGTGTGCAACCGAATTTATCTGCTACAATGAAGCCGAGGTGATGATATGAATATTGAAACAGCTACAAGACTTTACGAATACAGAAAAGCACACGGTTATTCGCAGGAAGAGTTAGCCGCAAAAATAGGAGTATCAAGGCAGGCAATATCAAAATGGGAAAGAAGCGAAAGCAGCCCTGATACAGATAATTTGATAGCGCTTGCACAGTTGTACGGCGTATCTCTTGACACATTGCTTATGGGTGATGAAGAACCGGCAAAGCAGGATCCTGAAGCGGAAAACACTGCCTCCGAAAACAGCGAAACAGCCGAAGAGGCCGCAGTAACCGAAACAGAAAGCACAGAGGATAAAGCTGAAGAAGTTCCAAAAGGAAACGATTATACAGTTCCCACAGAACAGCCGCAGGATAATATTGCTTATTATTCTAACACGGAAAATGCGCAAAATTACTCAAACAGCCCCGCAAATGTAACATATTATTCTCCCGATCCGAAAAAGAAACTAAGCAAAGGCGCTAAAATAGGAATAATAGCTGCCGTTATAGCGGCTTTGATAATAATAGCCGCAGTAATTGGTATTGAGGCATATTCTGAAATCAGAGAAGAACGCCTTGAAAACGCAATGGAAAATTCAACGGTAACAACAACCATGTCACCAAGCAGTTCGGCACAGGGCGGCACGCAGAGTGCCAACTCGGCAGACGCATCTGCAATAAGCAAAATATCCGTTGAATGGGGCAGCGGAAATATAAATGTTTCTTATTATGACGGCACCGAAATACAGTATGATGACGGACTTGACGCAAATGATGATTGTGCTCTTGTAAGCAGAATAGAAAACGGAGAACTTAAAATATATTTCCAGAGAAACGGCATCTCAAATATAAAAGAGCAGAAAGACCTGCAGATAAACATTCCAAACTCAATGACGCTCAGAGAATTTGATATAGAATGCGGTTCAGGAAATATTACGGTAAACGGTATCAGTGCGTCCTCTATTGAGCTTCACAGCGCATCGGGTGATATTAACGCAACAGGCGCATTCACATCAATTGATGTTGAAACTAATTCAGGAAACGCGCAGGTAACAAATACCTCCGAAACAATAAACAAAATAGACGCAAATTCAACAAGCGGCAATATCACAATAACCGTTCCGCAAAGCTTAAGCGGATTCTATATGGAATATGAAACTGTGTCAGGCAGCATTAGCAACGATTTCGGCGCCCAGACAAACGGCTCTTCAAGAAACGGCACGGCAACTTACGGCAACGGCTCAACGCAGATAGAAGTTGAAACCGTGAGCGGAAGCTTTTCACTTAAAGCAACTCAATAAAAACTCTTTATTTAATCAAAAGACCTGCGGTGATTACCGCAGGTCTTTTATTTTTAAAAGCATGTTATTATCCGAAAAATATACTTTATTTTTCTACAGGTTTTGAATTTGCATAAATTTCATTCATTTTTTCATCCGGATAATGAGTATCAAGAAATTGCTCTATTCTGTTTGAAGGAGATACTCCCTGAGCTCTTTCGTTCATACGAAGCGCGGCAGAAGCGGAAAGCACACAATCAAACACGAAAAAAACAATAAACGCGCTGACAAGCAGCCTTTCGTGCGGCAGTTTTACGGAACCGAAAACCTTTTGCAGCAAAGGAATCACAGCCTTTACCCAAAAAACGCCGAGAACTCCCCAGAAAAGAGAATACAAAAGACAAACCCTGCCGTTTATATTCAGAGGAAGTTTGCTGTAATCCCAAGCGACCGAACCAAAGCATATTTCCTGCCCGAGAGAGCATATGTATTCCGTGACCGTACCTGACAAAAACGCAACAAGAAAAATTTTCCACAGCTTTGATTGCTGGAAATGCACAAGTATAAAAGTAAGCAGGACAGCTCCCATTCCATATGCAACACTAAGATGACCCAGCACAAGTGACTTGCGGCTTTCAATATAACCGTTTTTAATTAGGCACCAAACCGTTTCAACCAAAAAGCCCCCGTAGCACCCTGCAACAAATATCCATACATACTGAAAGAATGTAAAATTCTGCTTTTTCATTTTCAGTCCCTCCATACAGCTTAAATAAAAGTATAAGACGGGATTTTTTAACTTCAACTGAATTTGTCAAAAATTTATCAATATTTTATATTTTTTTCTACATGGATAAAAAGGTGTAAAAAAAGCGGAGCCCGAAGACTCCGCTTTGTTTATTAATTGTAGATTTCGGCTTAGCCAAGCTCTGAGAAGTACTTGATTGTGCGAACCATCTGTGAAGTATAGCTGTTCTCGTTATCATACCAAGAAACAACCTGAACCTCATAGAGACCTTCAGCAATCTTAACAACCATTGTCTGAGTAGCATCAAAGAGTGAGCCGTAACGCATACCAACGATATCTGAAGAAACGATCTCATCAGTGTTGTAACCGAAGCTCTCGTTTGCAGCAGCCTTCATAGCAGCGTTGATGCCGTCAACAGTAACATCGTCGCCCTTAACTACAGCAGTAAGGATTGTTGTTGAACCTGTAGGAGTAGGAACACGCTGAGCAGAACCGATAAGTTTGCCGTTAAGTTCCGGAATAACAAGGCCGATAGCCTTAGCTGCGCCTGTTGAGTTAGGAACGATGTTAACAGCAGCAGCACGAGAACGACGAAGGTCGCCCTTTCTCTGCGGGCCGTCAAGAGTCATCTGATCACCTGTGTAAGCATGGATTGTTACCATGATACCGCTCTGGATCTCAACATAATCGTTAAGAGCCTTTGCCATAGGAGCAAGGCAGTTTGTTGTGCAGGAAGCAGCTGAAATAACTGTATCTTCCGGCTTAAGTGTTTCGTGGTTTACATTGTAAACGATTGTGGGAAGGTCATTGCCTGCGGGAGCTGAAATAACAACTTTGCGGGCACCTGCCTTAATATGAGCTGAAGCCTTGTCCTTTGAGGTGTAGAAACCTGTGCACTCAAGAACAACGTCTACTCCGAGTTCTCCCCAAGGAAGCTCAGAAGCGTCTGCTTTAGCATAAATTTTGATTTCCTGACCGTCAACGATGATAGAATCCTCTGTTGCTTCTACCTTATCTGCAAGAGCATATTTGCCCTGAGATGAATCGTACTTAAGAAGATGAGCAAGCATCTTGGGGCTTGTAAGGTCGTTGATAGCAACAACTTCATAGCCTTCTGCGCCGAACATCTGGCGGAAAGCAAGACGACCGATACGGCCGAAACCATTAATAGCAACTTTTACCATTGGAATTTACCTCCGTAAATTTTATTTTAAAATATTGGATTGTCAATATTTTATCGATATATATTTTATACTGTTTCACTGCGAATATCAAGCATTTTTTTCCATTTAAAAAAGTTTGTTAAATCTAAACAAAAGAGCGTGCAAAAGACAGTGTGATTATATTGATTTTTTGCTTTTTTCTGTTTTAAGAAGCACGATTATGGGTATCAGAGCGAAAACTGCAACCGCGGCGGAAGCAAGGAAAATATTCGCCGTAGGTATAGTTTTTACCGTTCCGAGTTCAACATAAGTCTGATTATTGTTTGCTATTACGGCGGCTCCTATATACGGCCCCGTTACCATCGGTATAAGCACCTGAAATACTATTCTGACGCCCTGGAAAAGACCCACTTTATCTGTGGGTGTATAATCCCTGATAGTACCGCAGATACACGCCGAAGAAACAAGATAAGCACCCATCATTACCGTGCCGAAAGCCATTAGTATAACAAGATTATCTCCCTTGGCAAAGTACATGAGCACAAAGCCTGCAATAAGCACTATTGCGGCGGGAAGCAGACAGCGTATTTTGCCGAACTTATCTATAACCCGGCCGAGAAGAACGGAAATAACAGCCGACAAAATAAGTATCACACCGAGCGGTATTGCATAATCCGTTATGCTGAGAGTTTTTTCAAGATAGATAATGATATACGGCATAAACACCTGATAAGCGATGCTGAATATGCAGAATGCCGCGAACGCAATGTAAAGGCGAGGATTTTTCTTTACTGTGGACGGACGAAAACCATAGATGATATTTTTGAAATAATTTTCGTTATTTGCTTTTATACCCGGCTTATCTTTAAGGAAAAAGATGCCGAGGAAACCGCAAACCGTGGTGGCGATTCCGACGATAAGGAAAAATGTCTGCCACTCTCCCCTTTGCTTAAAGCCGTCAAGCACACCGAAAACAAGAATCATTGCAACAAGCGGAAGCGCCTGAAGAACAGTTTCCGCCCTGCCTCTGTTTGAATCGTCGGTTATATCAGTTACCCAGCTGTTAAAAGCGGCATCAAAAGCCGTTGAGCCGAAGAAAGTCATAACACAGTCCATGACGATTACAAGAAGCGCCGCTGTGGCGGCTGCATTTGCAGCATGGAAGAACTTTTGGGTATTGTCTACCGTTATAAAACCGAATGAAGCCGTAACGATACCCCAGAATATGTAACCCGTAACAATGAACACCTTACGCTTGCCTATCTTATCAGAAAGAGCGCCCATAACAAGCGTTGTAACTGCAGCGGTAACTGCCGAAGCGGCAACCATTGCGGCAATATCGTTTGCCGTGCCGCCGACCGCATCAAAAAGGTACACATTGAAATACATATTTTCAATTACCCATGCAAGCTGCCCTATAAGTCCGAAAAGCACCACGCTGAACCAAATTCGAGCACCGAGTTTTGCTGAACTTACTTTTGTTTTAGGCATAAAAATCACCCCTTTGATTTTATTATGGCACAAAAATCAAAGGGGGTCAACAAAATACTTATAAACAAAAGATAAACAGTAAAAAACGCGTTCCGGTAAATATCCGAAACGCGCTTTGAAACACATTGCATATTAATTTTTGCTGCTGTGAAGCTTTGCCGCCGCTGAAACAAAGCCGCGGAAAAGCGGGTGAGGTCTGTTTGGTCTGCTCTTAAATTCCGGGTGGAACTGACAGGCAACAAACCATGGATGTGACGGTATCTCCATCATTTCAACAATATGGTTATCAGGCGAAGTACCCGCAAATATAACGCCGCTCTTAGCAAACTCCTCGCGGTAGTCATTATTTACCTCATAACGATGGCGGTGACGCTCATAAATCATAGACGCGCCGTAAAGCTGATAAGATTTTGACTCGGGATTAAGTACGCAGGGATATTGACCAAGGCGCATTGTGCCGCCCATTTCCTGAACATTTCTCTGCTCAGGCATAATATCAATAACAGGATTTGTTGTTTCGGGATTTATCTCTGCAGAATTTGCATCAGCAAGTCCCAGCACATTTCTTGCAAACTCAATTACCGCAACCTGCATGCCGAGGCATATTCCAAGGAAAGGAATATTATGTGTTCTGGCATAGTTTACGGCTTTGATCTTGCCTTCTACACCTCTGCTTCCGAAGCCTCCGGGAACAAGTATACCGTCCATATCTCCAAGAATTGCATCAAGGTCTGTGCCCTCAGGCTCAAGAGTTTCGGAATCTATCCAGTGAATATCAACTGCTGAATGAGTTTCTATTCCGCCGTGCTTGAGCGCCTCGTTTACGGAAATATAGCTGTCGTGCAGTTCAACATATTTGCCGACCATGGCTATCTTTACCGTGCGAACGGGATTTCTGAGAGCGTCAAGCATTTCCTGCCAGTCTGAAAGCTCAGGCTCGCCGCATTCCAAACCAAGTTTTTTGACAGCAACATTGTCAAGCCCTTCATCATGAAGCATCATGGGAACAGCATAAAGAATATCACAGTTATTATTTTCGATAACGCAGTCCTTTTCAACATTACAGAAAAGCGCAATTTTATTTCTTATATCGTCCGTAAGAGGATGCTCCGTACGGCACACTATGATATCGGGGTGAATACCGAGAGCCAGCATTTCCTTAACGCTGTGCTGTGTGGGTTTTGATTTAAGTTCATCCGAAGCCGCAAGATATGGCACAAGAGTTACATGGATAAACAGGCAGTTTTCCCTGCCGTATTCAACAGAAAACTGACGTATAGCCTCAAGAAACGGCTGGCTTTCAATATCTCCGATAGTGCCGCCTATTTCAACAAGGCATATATCCGCACCTGTTTCTGCATTTCTGTAAATATACCTCTTGATTTCGTTAGTAACATGTGGAATTATCTGAATAGTCTGCCCGCCGTACACACCCTTTCGTTCGTCCGCAATAACATTCCAGTATACTCTGCCTGATGTGAGGTTAGAGTTCTGGGAAAGGGATTCATCAATAAATCTTTCGTAATGGCCCAGATCAAGGTCTGTTTCAGCGCCGTCGTCCGTAACAAATACCTCTCCGTGCTGAACGGGATTCATGGTGCCGGGGTCTACATTGAGATAAGGATCAAGCTTCTGCGCCGTTACCTTGAGCCCGCGGGCTTTTAACAGCCTGCCCAGGGACGCAGCTGTTATACCCTTGCCAAGTCCGCTTACAACACCGCCTGTAACAAAAATGTACTTTGGCTTATTCACAATTATTCCTCCTAAAATTTATTACTGCCGGCTAATTGTTCTCCGGCTCACATGTGAGACGCATACCGAGCTTTTTAAGCACATTTTCATCAACATGAGAAAGAAGCACGGTAGAATGCATCTCGCAGTTTTTAAGATTTTCAAGCTGCGCAACTGCCGCAGCCGCATTTTTATCGCTGCGCGCTGATATTGAAAGTGCAATAAGCACCTCGTCAGAATGAAGACGCGGATTTTTGCTGCCCAGATATTTTACTTTGAGTTCCTGAATAGGTCTGATAACCTCAGGGTCTATAAGAAGCACATCATCATCTATTCCCGCCAGGTGTTTAAGGCAGTTTATAAGAGTTGCCGAAATACAGCCGAGCAGAGCTGATGTTTTACCGGTGATAACAGTACCGTCCGCAAGTTCCGCTGCCGCACCGGGTTTTCCGGTATTCTGATATATCTCTCTTGCCGCAGCAGTGCATTTGCGTGAAGTTTCGCTTATATCAGCCTGCTTCATAAGAAGTTCAAGCTTATATATCTCATCACGGTTTTCCGCGCCTTTTGCTGCGTTTCTGACCGCATTGAAATAGCGGCGTATAATTTCCTGCTTTGCGGCTTCACAGACTGCATCATCGTCAAAAATGCAGTTGCCCGCCATGTTTACGCCCATATCAGTGGGTGATTTATAAGGGCACTCACCGTATATCTTATCAAATATAGCTTTAAGAACAGGGAATATTTCCACATCCCTGTTGTAATTGACAGTAGTCTCGCCGTAAGCCTCAAGATGCCACGGGTCAATCATATTTATATCGTTGAGATCTGCCGTTGCTGCCTCATATGCCATATTTACGGGGTGACGCAGGGGAAGGTTCCATATTGGAAAAGTTTCAAATTTTGCGTAGCCTGCTTTTACGCCTCTCTTATTTTCATGATAAAGCTGAGACAGGCAGGTTGCCATTTTTCCGCTTCCGGGGCCGGGCGCCGTAACAACAACAAGTTTTCTTGTAGTCTTTATGTAATCGTTCTGACCGAAGCCCGAGTCACTGACTATATTTGCAATATTTGACGGATAGCCGTCAATTATATAATGATGATAAAATTCAATGCCTTCTTTTTCAAGTTTCTTTTCAAAAGCAAGCACACGCGGATGAGGGGCATACTTTGTGAGCACTATGCTGCCCACCATAAGGCCGCAATCCGTAAATGCCTTTACAAGGCGGAGCGCATCTACGTCATATGTAATGCCAAGATCGCTTCTTACCTTGCATTTTTCTATATCCTCAGCATTTATAACGATAACGATCTCCGCTTCATCTTTCAGCTGAAGCAGCATCTGAAGTTTACTGTCAGGCAAAAAGCCCGGAAGCACGCGTGACGCATGGTAATCATCAAACAGCTTTCCGCCGAATTCAAGATAAAGCTTTCCGCCGAATTCAGATATTCTGTCTCTTATACGCGCGGACTGCATCTGCAAATATTTATTGTTATCAAAACCGATTTTATACATATCCCTTTTCCCTCTTTGATAATGCCTTAAAAAAGAATAAGACGGCTGCACGCGTGTACAACCGTCTGTACTTACATATTATATGGCAAAAGTGTTTATAAATCAATAGCACAGCTAAAAAAATAATCAAAAAATTGATTATTTTTGCTTTCTTTTTTGGCAGCTTCCTTAACTATTGCAAAAGCCTGAGCATCAAATTTTCTGTCTTTAAAATAAAATTCTATATCTTCTTCGGTTATTTTTCTTATAACCCGGCAGGGATTTCCTGCCGCTATAACACCCGACGGTATATCCTTTGTAACAACACTGCCCGCGCCGATAACAGTGCCGTCGCCGATAGTTACACCGGGAAGAACTACACTGTTGCCGCCTATCCAAACATCATTTCCTATTTTAACGGGTATACCGTATTCATACATAGTGCCGCGTGCAACAGGGTGAACGGGGTGCCCCGCAGTATAGATTGACACATTAGGTGCAAAGAAAACATTGTTTCCTATATCCACCCTGCCCACATCAAGAATAACGCAGTTGTAGTTTGCGTTAAAGCAGTCCCCCACATAAATATTTTTACCGTAATCGCAGTAAAACGGCGGATTTATCCATGCGTTTTCACCCAGCGAGCCAAACATTTTATGCGCTACCTGATTAAGTTTATCAAAATCCCAGGGATCAATAACACTGTTGAACTGATGAACAAGGATTTTGTTCTGTTTCATAATCTCGGCAAGAGTATCATCCACCCTGTAAGCCATGCCTTTTTCCATTCTTGTTTTATTATCCATTGCAATCCCCTTCAAAAAATACTGCGGCGGATATTTACCCGCCGCAAAGATTTTATATTATTATTTGACACTACGCAAGATATTCGGATACATTTTCATAATTCTTTACCTTTTCGGCGTTGTTCTCAACTATCCTTTCGGTAAATCCAAGGCGCCTTGAACGCTTGCCGAATTTTTCTTTATATCTCCTTGAAACAGCAATGAAAATAACGAAAATATAAGGCATTCCAAGATTGGTTTCAAGCAATGAATTAATTATCATAGGAGCAATTTTTTCTTCAATTGATGAAAGCTCAGCACTTCTGATACCGCCGAGGTAAAGTCCGATCTCCCAGCCAAACTGAACAAGTATTCCTATCGCTAATAGCCACGGTATATTAACACGTTCACTCTTCTTTTTGCGCGTTACATTCCAAATTATCAAACCGAGATAGCCGACAAACAGTATAAGTGCCATCCAGCCGTGATAAGCGCCTGTTGTGCGCTGGATAGTTATGTAATCGTCGTGAGGGCCGAAAGTCTGGGTCAAAAGCGGGCAGCACAGCCACCAGCCAAGTATCAGTATAGTCCATTCAAAAAGATTTTTATCTTTTGAAATCCAAAGCCAGATCCATGCAAAATTTGTAAATCCGTAACTCATGCTCATCCACAGCAGCACCCAAAAGAGACTGTGCCCCTCAGAAATGGAACGTGAATGGGTAGCAAGGTGAAAGATACCGTAATCAACAACCTGATATAATATTCCGGCAAGGAATCCTACAATAACGGTTGTGTACTTTTTCTTATAAAGCAGCAGCCCTGCAAAAACTACAAGAAACGCAATGTCAAGCCACATATAAAACGGCTCAAACACCCTTTGTGCAACAACTTCCATAAATAATACTCCTTAAAAAATAAAAATTGAGCATAAAAACTCTATTTAATTATAAAGCATTATTTGAGGCTTTGTAAATATATTAACAAATTATTAATAGCAGTGAATATAAAAATTTATACCCGTTATTTGTGCATTATTTACAATAAAGGCAGCGCAAAAAGCTACGCTTATCAAACATATATAACAAAACCGAAATGAAATTTGAATTTAAAAAGAAAATTGACGGCGACGAAAAATTAAATTTGCTTATCCTTGCGATAATTACTTTTATCAGTAAATCACAAATTTTCCTTACAAGAATATTCATGCGCGCTGATTTTAAAAATACACACTTCATCAAGCGCCGCTTTGGGTATTTCCCACTGATGATTTCCCGTATAATGCTGCATTATAAGGCAAAGCGCTTTTTCCTTCTCGGAGCTGTCTTCAACGAACTCAATATTTCCCCAACCGACAATACCGGAATATTTAGCAGTATAGCCGCAAGCTTTTTCAGCTGCTACAAGCCGGCGGAAAACGTCCGTTTCAAAGCCCGCCGACGGGCATTTCCTTATGAGATCAGTCTTTTTGCCTTTGCGCGCGCAGTGAAAATAAAGAATAAGCTTGTCAGAAACGGACTCGTAACCGTAGCTGAGAGGCACGATGTACGGCGCATTTTCATCATTCAGAGCAATACGGCACACTCTGCATTCATCAAGAACCTGCAAAATCCTGTTAAAATCCTTAGTTTGTCTTTCCTGTCTGTTCATAAAAGCCTCCAAAAGATGCGTAACAATTCTGTTTCAACTGCTGTAAAAATATCACACCAAGCATTCAAAGTCAAGCGGAGAAAGCCATAATACGTGATAGTTGTTTTTTCTGAAATTACATAATAGAATTAAAAATTTTTAATTAATATTATACAATATTAACTCTTGATATAAAGAGTTCCATTTGTTATAATATCACCAGTATGTTTAAAAGCCAGAAGGGGTGGCGCGCAGATGGAATTCAAAACTGTATTCGGTCCTCAAATTAACGGGCCGTCAAATTTTTACAGAATACCCTCACTTATCACCGCAAAAGACGGCGTACTTATCGCCTGCGCAGACGCGCGCTACTGTTCCGGAATGGACAATCCAAACAGGATAGACAAAGTAATCCGCAGGAGTTTTGACTGCGGAGAAACTTGGGAAGACGCTGTAATTGCCGTTGAAGAGCACGGCACAAAACAGATGAAATCTTCCGCCGCAATCGACCCTGTTATGGTATACAGCAAAAAAAGCGGCAGGGTGATTCTTATTTACTCGCACACTCCCGCCGGTATAGGAATAAGAAACAGCAAGGTCAGCCGCGGCGAAGATGAAAACGGCAACAAATACATACGCGGCAGATTTTCAAAATACATTTTAAAAGGCAACAGGCTTTATAAAAGAAGCGGAGCTCAAACGCCCTACACAGTAAAAGATAACGGCGATGTTGTTAAAGACGGCAAGACCGTTTGCAACATTTTCACAGGCGGCCGTTTCAAAGAAGAGAGCACTTCGTATCTTATGATGGTATACAGCAACGATAACGGAAAAACATGGTCTGCTCCCCGCTCTCTGAATAAAATGGTAAAAAAGGAATACATGAGCTTTATAGGCCCCGGACCGGGCTGCGGAATTGAAATAAAAAGCGGTAAATATGCGGACCGTCTTGTTGTGCCCGTATATTTCGGAACAAGAACTTTTCCGCTTAGACTGTCATGCACCGTGATTTACAGCGACGACGGCGGTGAAACTTGGACAATGGGTGAAACACCCAACAACACAAGAATGATAAACGGAAAACGCGCAGACTGCATGACGATAAAACAGCAGGACATGCTGACCGAATCCCAGCTCATTGAGCAGGAGGGCGGCAGACTTAAATACTTTATGCGCAACCACGGCAAAGAGCGCAGCACAGCAGTTGCCTACAGCGACAACGGCGGAGAAAGCTGGTATGATTACAGGCTGGACGAAAATCTGCCCCAGCCGATTTGCCAGATGAGCGTTATTAAGCTTGAAGGCACAGAAAAACCGACGGTTATTTTCATCAACCCTGCCGACAGGCAAAAACGCAGAAACGGAACAGTGCGTTTGTCCGAAGATGACGGAGAAACCTTTGGCTGGTCAAGGCAGATAAAAGACGGTGACTTTGTATACAGTGCCGCGGCACAGATGCAAAACGGAAAAATAGGCGTTTTGTTTGAGCCGGACAATGAATGCAGGGAAATAAAATTCGCATCATTTTCAACAGAATGGATAAAAGGGAATGAAGCATAATCAAGAGCGGAAACGCTTTAATTTTAGGGGGTAAAAGGTTTGGCAAACCTGGTCAAGAAAATCGGCGGACTTGCAAAAGACGTTAAAATGTACTGGAACGAGCCGCCCAAAGGGCACTACATGCCCTTCAAAGAAGTTTTATCCTACGCCGGCGGAGGCATAGGCGTAAAATTCCTTGCCGTTATGGCAACGAATATGATTCTTTCCGCAACCAACGTATTGATCGGAAACACACTCGGCGTTGAACCGATTGATATGTATATCATGTATTTTATTTCTGTTATTGTAAATATTCCTCTTTCCGGTATAAGGGCGAATATAATAGACAACACCAGAAGTAAAGAAGGTAAATACAGACCCTACATAGTTAAGATGGGTATCCCCAGCGCCATAGTTACTATACTTTTCGTATGGTTCCCATACAATCAGTTCGGCGCACTTTTCGGTGAGGGCACTTTCTTCGGAAAAGACAGGGCTTATGTTATAACTTGTGCCATAATTCTGATATTCAACTTCATTCAGAATTTCTTCTACTATTTCTTCTCCGAGGCATATGATAACCTCATTCACGTTCTTTCCCCCAACACGCAGGAAAGAGCTGACGTTTCAACCATCAAAGGCGTTATCTACTCGCTTGCACCTTCAATCCTGAACCTTGCGATGCCTATTTTCGCACAGCTGTTTACAAACAACAATATGTATGACATCAGGCTTTACAGATACATTTATCCTCCTCTTGCCATACTTTCCGTTATGCTCAGCATCGTTGTTTACGTTAACACAAAGGAAAAGATTGTTCAGGCAAAAACCCACGTTATCCAGATCAAATTTATGGACTCCCTGCGCGAAGTACTTCGCAACAAGTATTTCTGGGTAATCGCTATGGCAACATGGCTCGGTTTCCTTGAGTCATCAATGACCGTTGTGCTCGGCTGGCTGTATAACTACGGCGGTATTTGCAACGGTACTACATATTCAATAATCACTCTTATATGCCAGAACGCCGGCCTTGTAGGCATGCTGCTTGCTCCGTTCGCTATCAGAAAATGGGGCAAGAGATTCGTGCTTATCAGCACAAATGTTATGAACATCGTGTTCATTGCACTTATGTTCCCCGTTGTAAAAACAATCGATATGACCGGTGAGAGCACAAGCGCTCTTCACACCTGGATGCCTCTTATCCTGCTTGTTGTATGCTACTGGATGAACAACCTTATGAATGCGTTCATGCAGATTCTTACACCGTCAGTAAACGCTGATATCAGAGATTATCAGCAGTATGTAAGCGGTGAAAGAATTGACGGAATGTTTTCAACCATCACTGCCGTGGGCGGACTTGTTACCGTTGCCAGCAGCGGTATTGTAAACCTCCTTTATGACAAGTTCGGTATCAATATTGAAACCGCTGAACAGGTAATGAACAACCCCGAAGTAATGAACAAGGTGCTCAGAAACGGCTCTGTTGTAAAAGACGTAATAGCACAGGCAGACACCTCAAGTATCTCTTACTTCTCTCTTTATGACGGCGATGTTCTCCAGACTATTTGCGGCGTTCTTATTCTCGCCTCAATAGCAGGTGCTTTCATCAACGTTGTACCTTACTTCTTCTATGACCTTACAGAACTTAAACAGCAGGGTATGGTACGAGTTCTTAAAATCCGCGCATTCTTTGAAGACTTCGGCAACAACACCCTGAGCGATGACAACTTGGTTGAAGTTGTTGACATGGTTGAGGAAGCTAAGAAACTTATAAACGAAGAACCTGCTAAAGTTACCAAGGACGGCATAAAAGCCGCAAGGGCAACTAATGGCACTAAAGAACAGATAAAAGAAGCTGTTAAGAAAGCAAAAGAAGAAAGAAAAGCAGCACTTCAGCGCAATCAGAAAATCAAGCTTGCACCGTTCGTGCTTAAAGAAATGTCAAGATTTGAGAGCGAACTCGGCAAACTTCAGATTGAGCACGCACAGAAGATATATGATGAAGGCCTTGAAGGTCTTGCAAATCACAGCACAAGCGAACTCAGAAGAAAACTCAAAGACGCAAAGAAGCTTCCTAAGAAGACTGAAGACGAAAAAGAATTCCGCCAGTATTCAATTCATTTTGCAAGAACAAGACTTACTGCAAGAAAATATGAAGGAAAGTACTTCAGTGACGGCAATATTATTGTTCCGGATGATTCAAAGCTCAACGCACTGTTTGAAACAGAAGAGCAGTACGATAAAAAAGAAGATGCTCTTTACAAGAAGCTTTATGAAGCTCAGGAAGCAAAAGACAAAGACGAGATTAAAAACATCAAGGCTGATATCAAAGTGCTCAAGGGCGATTTCAGAGAGCTCAACAAGAAGATCCGTGATGAGCAGAACCACCGCACAAACTACAACCGTTCTGCAAAGCCGTATCTCGACGCGCGTAACCTGCTGAGACAGGCAGAAAATTATACTCACTTTGAGGAGATCAAAGAACTGTATAATGAGATCCGCGCAAGAGAAATCGCTGAGGAAACTGTAACAGCATAACATCAGGTTAATACGAAACATTAAAAGAACCCCTAAGAGCTATCTTTGGGGTCTTTATTTTGCTGTTAACCGCACAGTTTTTGCGCTTTCTGTCTGATTATGTTAATGAAAAGTTTTCCACACTGCAACAGATTGATAACAGCTTTGCTTTATGATATAATCGGTTTGCGGCGTAAGACTAATACAATTCGCCGCATAACCGCAAATTCATATGCAAAACATCTTGATTAAGAAAGGAAGCCTTCAAATGAAATACTCGGTAGTTTACAGCAGTAAAACGGGAAACACAAAAGCGCTTGCAGAACACATAAAAAACATTCTTCCGAGCGGGGAGTGTGAATATTTCGGTGAAGCAGATAAAAAGGCGCTGGACGCTGATATGATTTTTGCCGGATTTTGGACCGACAAAGGCTCCTGCGATGAAGGTTTCGGAGAATTTCTGCAATCTGCAGCCGGAAAGAAGTTATTTTTATTCGGCACAGCAGGCTTCGGAGGATCTCAGGACTATTTTGACAAGATACTTTCAGCAGTAAAATAAAACATTTCGGAAAACTGCATAATAGCAGGCGAATTTATGTGCCAGGGAAAGATGCCTGCCTCTGTTAGAAAAAGATATGAGACAATGGAAGACACGGCGCAGAAGCATATACTTATAGCTAATTTTGACGCCGCCGAAAGCCACCCTGACAGCAACGATTTAGCAAACCTTGAAGCCGCTGTACTTGCGGCATATGATCAGGACTGATACTGAGCACCACCGAACATTTAACGGATCGGCATTTATATTCATATAATGGTATGAATCCCGATTCGGAGGTGATAAGGTGAAAAAAGGTGAAATTTGTACATGCAAAAAACATTATAAAAAAGAACCTTTGGTTTTTAATATAAACTGCTGTTCAAAAAAGAACAATTATTTTAGAACAGCTTTGTGGACGGGAGAACATTTACAGATAACACTCATGAGTATTCCGTGCGGATGCGACATCGGCAAAGAGATGCACAGCGATGTCGATCAGTTTATAAAAATTCAGCGCGGAACAGCCAAAGTGATTATGGGCAAATGTGAAAATGAAACTGAATTATGCAGAGAAGCAGACGCAAACTGCGGTATTGTGATACCTGCCGGTTACTGGCACAACATTATAAATACAGGCAGTACGCCGCTCAAGCTTTATTCAATATACGCTCCTCCCCAGCATCCGTGTGATACAGTACACAAAACAAAAAAAGACGCCGAGGAGTACTGATAATATAAAATAGGATAAATAAAAAGCGCCGGATATTACTATCCGGCGTTTTAATTTTTGCCATGCAAACATTAATATGCGTTTTTGAGCTCTTCACATATCTCATGGTATTCATGAGAAAAGACGCTTCCCCTGTTCCACAAAAAGGTAAAATTATGCTCTATATTAAAATCATTGAGTTTTATTTCTTTAAGCGTTTCGTTGTTTATCTCATCAGTAACAGCGGCTTTATATAAGAACGATATGCCGCAGTCGCTTTTAACAAGATTTACTATAAGATGAATATTATCTGCCTGCACACAGCCTGAAAAATCAGCTATGCTTATATTTCTCAACTCAAGACTTTTTTCAAGTATATCTCTTGTGCCTGATCCTCTTTCACGCACTATGATGCGCTCTGACAAAAGATCTGCAAGGCTGTGAACCTGATTGCCGAACTGATGATTTGACGAACAGACGGGAATGAATTTTTCTGTTTTAAACACACATGTATCAAATACGGACTTATCAAAATTACCCTCAACAAGAGCGATATCCAGCTCGCCGTCTGTAATATATGATGAAAGCTGAGCCGTATTTGCAAATTTTACGACTACATCCGTGTCATGATGCCTTTTTATAAATTCAGCAAGCGGCTTTGCTATAACATATTCGCCTATTGTAAGTGTAACGCCCAGCCTGAGCACCTTTTTCTGCGCGGCTGAGCTTTTTATATTTTCCTTTATTGCTGATTCATCGTTTCTGATAGCAGTCATTGCCTTGAGCAGAGTTTCCCCTGCAGGGGTTAATTTTATTTTTTTGCCGTCACGCTCAAAAAGCTTTGCCGAATAATAATTCTCAAGAAAACGAATATGCTGTGATACTGCCGGCTGTGTTATGTGCAGCTCATCGGCTGCGTAAGTGAAATTCATATGCCTGCATACGCATAAAAATGTTTCTATTCTGAAATCAAGCACAAAACCACCGCCTTTAATATTTTTATCATAACAAATATTTATTATATTATCAATATAAATAATTTTTCTTTTTGATAAATATGTTATATAATACGCAGGAGAAAAAAGGAAAACGAGGTAACATTATGGAATGGATCAAAAAGAATTCTCCCGGAATACTGCTGTGCCTTGCCATTGCAATACCTTCTTGGTTTATAGGAACGGCTTTCCCCATTATAGGAGGTGCAGTAATCGCAATACTTGCCGGAATGGTACTCACACTGATAATAAAAAATAAAGGCGTGCTTGATTCCGGAATAAAATTCACTTCAAAAAAAGTGCTTCAGTGGGCCGTTATACTGCTTGGCTTCGGCATGGATTTAAATGTTGTGCTCGAAACAGGCAAACAATCGCTCCCCATAATAATATGCACTATCGGCATATCGCTTATTATGGCATTTCTTATCAATAAATTTATAAAGATGCCCGCAAAGGTTGCAACACTTATAGGTGTAGGCTCTTCAATATGCGGCGGCTCTGCAATTGCAGCAACCGCACCCGTTATTGACGCGGACGAAGAAGAGGTTGCGCAGTCTATATCCGTTATATTTTTATTCAACGTGCTTGCCGCGCTTTTGTTTCCCTCATTCGGACAGCTTATAGGATTTGACACAACTTCGGGCGAAGCTTTCGGCATTTTTGCGGGCACGGCAGTAAATGATATGTCATCAGTAACTGCAACTGCCTCAACATGGGACGGAATGTTCAATCTCGGCACCGCAACACTTGACAAAGCAGTAACTGTTAAAATGACAAGAACACTTGCTATAATACCTATTACTCTTGTGCTTGCTTTTGCAAGAGCAAAAAAGCAGAAGTCAAACAATGCCGGCAAAATAAACATTAAAAAAATCTTTCCGTTTTTCATACTGTTCTTTATCGGTGCATCAATAATTACAACAATCGCAGTAAGCTGCGGTGTAAGCGCTGACCTGTTTGATCCTTTAAAAACGCTCAGCAAATTCCTAATTGTTATGGCAATGGCGGCAATCGGTATGAACACAAATATTGTTAAGCTTGTAAAAAGCGGAGCAAAACCCATATTCCTTGGGTTTTGCTGCTGGGTAAGCATTACGGGCGTAAGCCTGCTGCTTCAGCACATAATGGGTCTTATTTAAAATAATACATAAAAAAAACGGGCAGTCCGCTGTTGCAGACTGCCCTGTTTTTATTATTTAAACGATTACTTTTCAGCTTTGTACTCTTTCTGGATCTTTCTCTGCTGATATCTTTCTTTGATCTGAGGACCTGATACCTGAATAAGAATAACGATGATAAGGATAATACCTTTGATCGTATCGTTGATAAGAGAATCCATTTTAAGAGCAACTATGATCTTATCGATTACAGTGTAGCTGAGAGCGCCGAAGAATACGCCGAGGATTCTGCCCTTGCCGCCGCTCATAGCGATACCGCCGAGAACAACAGCAGCGATTGCATACATCTCATAGCTTGAACCTGTTGTGGCGGGGTCTGAAGAACCGTTCATTGCTATCCAAAGGAATGAAGCAAGGCCAACCATTAAGCCGGTGATTACAAATACGCTTACTTTAATAAGTGAAACATTGATACCTGCAAGAGACGCCGCTTTTTCGTTACTGCCTATTGCGTAAACCTTTTTGCCGTATTTTGTTGTGGTGGAAACAAATACGAAAATAGCTGTAATTATAATTAATATCAAACCAACGATGGGTATCGTTGCTACTTTACCGTTTCCGAACTGATAAAAGCCCTGATAGCTGCTGAGAGCAGTTGACATTTTATAAACTGAGCTGCCGCCGCCGATGAGATCTTTATCAACATGCTGGCAAAGATACTGAGTAAACGAACGGAAAATAAGCATTGTTGCCAATGTAACAATGAAAGCCGGCATTTTTACAGCGCCTACAAGGACACCGTTAATAAGGCCAAGCAATCCGCCGAAAACGATAGCGAACAGAAGGGTAATGACAATACTGTTCGTCATATTAAATACCATTACCGAAAATCCGCTGACCATTGCAAGCATTGAGCCTACTGAAAGGTCTATCTCACCGGTAAGGCACACAAGACCCATGCCTATACCTATAATTCCTATAACGGTTGAGTGGCGGAAAATATTCATTACGCCGCTCCATGTAAGACCGCCCTGGCTGATTATTGCATATATTGCAAATATTACCGCAAAAACAATTATGTAACTATACTGCGAGATTATTGAGCCTATCTGGCTTTTCCCCGCCTTTTTGATTTTTTCAGCGCCCATTACATTGCCTCCTTAAAAGTACCCGTTGAGTACATCATCACTTTTTCTTCACTAATCTCGCTGTGCGGCAGCATTTTTACTATGCTTCCGTTATAGAACACAGCACAGTAATCCGCAACTTTCTGGAGTTCGGGTATCTCAAGCGTATTGATAATGATTGTTTTTCCCGATTCCGCAAGTTTTAGGATAAGCCTGTATATTTCAGCCTTTGCGCCTACATCTATACCCTGAGTAGGATTATCGAAAAGCAGAATATCCGCCTGGGTATTGAGCCATCTTGCGATGAATATCTTTTGCTGATTACCGCCGCTGAGTGAGGTTACCGCATCATTTGCCGACTGAGCCTTTATATGCAGTTCCTCTTTGAATGAATCATACCGCTGGGCTTCTTTTTTTAAGTTTATTAAAGGTTTGTTTCCGGAAAGTGTATGTTCGCTGATATATGTATTTTCCAGAATACTCATATCCGGCAGAACGGAGTTTTCCTTTCTGTTTGCGGGAAGCATTGCTATTTTGCTTTTCATTGCAAAGTGGATTGAATTTTTATGCATCGGCTTTCCGTTAATATATATATTGCCGTTATAGCTTTCGCCTGCACCGAAAATGCACTGCATAAGTTCGCTTGAACCTGAGCCCTGAAGTCCTGTAAGGCCTATTACCTGGCCTTTTTTGACTTCAAGATTAATATTTTTAAAACCGTTTCCGGTCAAGTTTTCGATTTTAAGTACAGTGTCGCCGAATTTTCTGGGGCTGTAAACATCCTCAACCGAATATTTTTCACCAACCATTTTTTTGGTAACTTCCTCGGGAGTAGTATCTTTTATATTGCCCTCGCAGATGTAATTACCGTTTCTGAAAACGGTATATCTGTCTGCTATCTCAAAAACTTCCGGCATTTTGTGACTGATAAATATAAACGATGTTCCGTTCTTTTTAAGCGAGCGGATAATCGAGAACAGGTGATCGACATCATCGTTTGTAAGAGAAGTGGTAGGTTCGTCAAGAATAAGCAGCTTAGCGTCAAAGAAGAGCGCCTTTGCAATTTCAAGCAGCTGCTTTTTACTTGTTTTAAGGTCTGATACCATTGCGTTCGGGTCGATATCAACACCCAGTTTATCAAAAAGCTCTTTGCTTTCCTTTATCATTCTTTTTTTATCAAGGATACCGAGCTTGTTTTTATACTCTTTAGTTAAAAAAATGTTTTCATATACTTTAAGGTCATTAAAAAGATTGAGCTCCTGATGAACAAAAGCTATGCCCATACTTTCGCTTTCTTTAACAGATACGTGGCTTACCTTTTTATTATCGAAAACAATCTCGCCGCCGTCACTTTGATAAACACCTGTCAGAATGTTCATCAGCGTTGACTTGCCCGCGCCGTTTTCTCCCAAAAGAGCATGTACTTCACCTGTATTCACATTTAGATTAACGCCGTTTAAAACTGAAACGCCGTTAAAAGATTTATGAATATCTTTCATTTCCAGAAGCTTCATTTACATTCCCTCTTTTGATTATTTAATGTGCAAGGCCGTTGCCGGCCTTGCACATCGTTTCGTTCATGTTTGTATTGATTAAATAGTTTGTTATGAGAAAGATTTGTATTCGGATACGTTTTCGGATGTTACATTTTCACAAGCGATTACGTGATCCTGAGTAACTTCTTTACCGTCAAGATAATCAACCATATCCTGAATAGCTGTCTGGATCATTGACGGTGAATATGTTACTGACATGATGCCGCCGCACTGAGAAGAAATATCAGTGTAGGTCTCGCCGCGAAGTACAGCATAAAGCTCTTCAAGTCCGCCGCAGCCTGTGATGAACGGCTTATTCTCAAGGAATGCGCTCTTTGTGGAATCAGCTATACCGCCGCCCTGAAGAGCCTCAAGGATACCCATTGTAAGCTCGTCGTCCTGAGCGTAGAACCATTTAATATCTGCGTTGTTTGCATCGCCCATAAGGGTTTCGAATGAAGTCTTTGTATCACTTCTGCTCCAGTTCATTGCGCCTGAATATGTGATAGATTTAAGATCTTCTTCTGTCCATTTCTTATCCTCGGGGATAGTCTGGCCGTTGAATTCAAGTTCACCGGTGAGATACTTTGTGAAGCCATCGTTACGAAGGGTTGTAACTGAAGATGTATCGCCCTCATAAACGTAAATGCTTTCGCCCGGGGTAAGTCCGTTTTCAACGAAGTATGCAGCAGCGCCTGCGCCGATGCCTTCGTTATCGCCTTTAACGTTTGCTACTGCTGATGATGAAACAGCATCTATAATACGGTCAAAAGCAACATAAGGAATACCTGCGTCAACAAGTGACTGGATAGCGGACTGAACAGTATCGTCCATAGGCTGAACTACAACTGCAATGTCCTTTTCGCCTTTAGCGATGATGTCTTCGATCTTTGTGATCTGGTCTGAAGCACTTGATGCGGTGATAACTTCTGCGGTGTATTTGCCTGCATTGTTGATCTCCTCTGCCTTTTCCTTAGCGAATGTAGCTACGGAACCGGTCCAGCCGTGGTCTTCAGCCGCCGTCAGAATATAGATATGTGATGCCTGGCTTGTTGTTCCGCCTTCATCAGATGAATTTGAACAAGCGGCAAAACAAGCTGCAACCATAAGCACTGCCAGAATGACGGCGATTATTTTTTTAGCTTTCATAAATTTTCCCTCCAAAAATTTTTTCTATATATCCGGTTTAACCGGTAATAGATTCAGATAACAAATTGATCCATATAGCGCTTTGAAAGAATTATGCTGTCCTCAATTTTTTGACGGCTGTTCTCAAACGCTCTGTCCTCAACCTCAATACAAACATAAGAATCATAACCTATATCGGTAAGCGCGCTGACATATTTGCCCCAGTCAACATCTCCCAAACCGGGAAGCTTGGGCGCCATGTAATCAAGCGGATATGCCATTGAACCGCACCTTTTCAGTTTTTCAGGATAAAGTTTTATATCCTTGAAATGAACATGAAAGATTTTATCTTTAAATTCATATATAGGTGCTATATAATCCATCATCTGCCATACGAAGTGTGACGGATCATAGTTGATTCCAAGGTAATCACTGTTGAGAATATCAAATACCTTGTGCCAGATAACCGGCGTTGTCATAAGATTCTGCCCGCCTGGCCACTGATCCGGCCCGAAAAGCATAGGGCAGTTTTCAATTCCAATCTTAACCTTTTTCTGCTCTGCATGCTCGATTATAGGTCTCCATACGGATTCAAGCTCTGCCAGATTTTCATCAACAGTTTTATATTGATCCCTGCCTATAAATGTGGTGACCATATTGATGCCGAGCTTTGCGGAAGCATCTATGACGCTAATAAGATGCTCTATATTAGCCTTCCTTTTTTCAAGGTCATGATCCATGGTGTTGGGATAATAGGCAAGAGACGAAATCTCAACATTTCTGCTTTTGCAGTAATCAAGAATATATTTTGCCTTTTCATCCGTAAGGCCTTCCGCGTCAAGATGGCTTACGCCCGCATAACGCCTTTCAGCCTTTTCTTTTTTCCACGAAGCAAGCTCCACGCACTTGAAACCGTTTTCTGAGGCAAAATCAATTACTTCCTCAAAAGTATAATTTTCAAGTATGGAGCTTACAAAGCCCATTTTCATACTATTTGATCCCCCCGTTCTTATCTATTATAACCGTCTTTCCCGTATTTGAGGATTCAATTGCCGCAAACACAGCACGCATTGCCGGCAATACACTTTTTGCCGAGATAGTCGGTTCGGTATCACTTTCAAGGCACTGAGCAAACATATCGATAATACCTGATTTTGTTTGATTATCATTTGTTTGAATCTTATCTATATCATATAAGACCCTTTCACCATTGCTTTTTGTTATGGTTATTGAATAATCAGGATCATCGTATATTCTCATAATTCCCTTTGTGCCGTAAAGCACCGTTGAATTATCTTCTGCCCCGTAATAAGTCCAGCTTGCGCACATTGTGCCCACAACACCGTCATTCATTTTGTAAATGCAAAAAGCGTTGTCATCCACTGAAATGAGCTCGCCCGTTGAATATCTCTTATCAAGGGTAATAACTTTTGCTGAAACTTCTGTAACATACTGACCGGTAAGATACTGAATAAGATCCGTCTTATGTACTCCAAGATCAGCCATTGCGCCCATTGCAGCTCTTTTCTTATCAAAAAACCAGCTGTTCATACCGGGGTCTATGCTCCACGTTTCGGGACCCGAATGGCCGAAAGTAGTTTTGAATGTTACTATCCTTCCGATCTCTCCGTTTTCAATAAGCTCCTTAGCCTTTCTGTGAGCCTTGGCAAGCCGCTGATTCATACCTATCATAAGATATCTGTTATTCTTAACAGCGGCATCATACATCTTTTCACAGTCATCAAGTGTGGTCGCCATAGGTTTTTCGCAAAGCACGTGTTTCCCGGCTTCAAGCGCTGCTATCGTAATTTCCGCATGTGTATCATTTGAAGTACATACCGAAACCGCATCAACACTGTCATCTGAAAGCATTTCTTCTACGCTTTCATACGCCTTGCCTGAATATCTCTCGGCAAGTTCCTGCGCACGCTTCATATTAAAATCATAATAACCTGCTATTTCTGAATACGGATTATCCAAGTATTCAGGTATATGTCTTGTTTGGGCTATTTTTCCACATCCGATTATGCCGACTCTAAACACCGGTAATCCCCCCTTGCAATATATTGAAACGTTTTTCATTTCGCCTTCATAATAGCAAATGAAATATCGCAATACAATAATTTCAAATCAACTTTGTATAAAAATTACTATATATATCAAATTCGTATATACATGTTTCACAAATAATCATGAAAACTTTATGAAAACTTTTCATATTTTATGAAAAGTTATTGCAGTTCTTTCATTTGTGAAATATAATAAAAACATACAAAGCAAAATATATTATTCAGGTGAGTCAAAATGTCTAAAAAAGTTACAGTAAGCGACATTGCTGCGTTTGCAGGCGTATCAAGCGCAACCGTTTCCCGAGTTATAAATCACAGGGAACTCGTAAAGGCGCAGACAGTTAAATCAGTTGAAGATGCCATGATGGCGCTGGGCGTATACCCCAAGCAAAACGCCGTTCAGGATTCCTACTCCAGAAATATAATAGTTTTAAATGTGCAGGACATACGCAACACCTTTTATCAGCAAATAATGGACGGCGCAAATATAAGCGCCAAATCACACGGCTGTGATTTGATCATCACCCAGTCCTCATTAAAGAGGGACAGAATCCCGGATTTCATACGACTTCTTAAAAATGTAAAAGCATCGGGGGTAATTCTGCTTTCTGCTCTTCCAACTCAAAGTCTCGACGCCATTTCACAAGAATTTCCGATAGTTCAGTGCAGCGAATACAACCCCGAATCAAATCTGCCCTATGTTGCCATTAACAACTACGAATCTGCAAAAGTGGCAACTGAATATTTAATTGCGTCAGGCAGACATAAAATAGCGTTTCTTAACGGGCCTCTTTCTTATCAGTATGCTATTGAGCGAAGACGCGGATATATGGACGCGATGAACAATTACGATCTATCGGTCAGACCCGACTGGTGTATACAGCTGCCGAAAGTAGACTTTGATATGGCATACACATCTGTAAGAAAGATGCTTGATTCCAGAATACTGCCGAATGCTATATTTGCTGTTTCTGATATTCTTGCCGCTGCTGCTCTGAAAGCCGTAACTCAATCAGGGCTTGATGTGCCTGAAGACATAAGCGTTGTAGGATTTGACAACAGCCCCATATCTGTAATGACCTCGCCCTCCATAACAACGGTAAGCCAGCCTGCATATCAGCTGGGATTCTGTGCCTGCGATATGGTTCACGACATTGTTTCAAACAACTCGCTCGATTCAAGATCCATCATGCTCAATACGGAATTCATAATAAGGGAATCAACTCAGCTTCAGCTAAAAAGAAAAAACGTGTGACAACAGCATATCTGCATATTAAGTTGCAAAAAATATTAATCATAACCACCGGCTCAGCCGGTGGTTTGCTCTGCCCCTATAAGAGGCTGTTACTGGCCGCCACTGAGGTGGCGCTGAAGCGGTTTGCCAACCGCATTTCTTTTTCTCGCTTACGCTAAAGCGTTATTTTTTCTTGCTCTTTTGTACCGTCTCACCCGTAAACGGGTCTATATATTCTTTGAGCGACAGTTGATCAGCTACAAGATCCTCTTGTAGCTGATTTTTTATGTACTCTTTTTATCTTTTTACTGTTCTTTCCCACTGTATCTACATAGTATCCCCTACACCAAAAATGTCTATTTCCATATTTGTATTTTAGATTTGCGTGTCTGTCAAATATCATCAAACTACTTTTCCCTTTGAGATATCCCATTATTTCTGCCACACTGTATTTTGGTGGTATTCTCACTAACATATGCACATGATCTTTGCAACATTCCGCTTCTATTATTTCTATTCCCTTTCTATCGCA
>CDZQ01037905.1_pt1 | contig 107475 bp, 93 predicted proteins | sample 554831 | NCBI WGS metagenome assembly CDZQ01 (sample SAMEA3182112, study PRJEB8094) | gut metagenome | biome: human; feature: gut; material: Stool; isolation source: human stools | place: Canada | collected 2013-05-06 | reverse complement strand
CTCTTAATCAGTGGGTCCCCGGTTCGAGTCCGTGAAGGTGCACCATGGCCCCATGGTCAAGTGGTTAAGACAGCGGCCTCTCACGCCGTTAACGTGGGTTCGAATCCCGCTGGGGTCACCAAAAAAGCGCTTGACAAGGGAGTCGAGCGGTGGTATAATGATGAATGTTCTCGGGCAGAAGCCTGAAGACAGATAAATAGTTGGTGTTGATTGCGGTGAGGGTACACCTGTTCCCATCCCGAACACAGAAGTTAAGCTCATTTGCGCCGACAATACTTTGCGGGTGACTGCACGGAAAGATAGGTAACGCCAACATAAGAACCTGCCAATCGGCAGGTTCTTTTCATATTCTACCCTTTCCCATCCACACATCACACAGAACACAGAATCGGAGGCGCTGCGGCGCGCATAAGGAGGATATTTTTATGAAAATGCTTCGTGTCCTGATGCTCAACGGCAGCCCGCGCGCGAACGGCAACACGTCCATCGCTCTGCGGGAAATGGAAAAAGTTTTTGCGGAAAGCGGTGTTGCGGTCGAGACCGTGCAGGTCGGCAATCAGGCCGTGCGCGGCTGCATTGCCTGTAACGGCTGCGCCAAGCTCGGCAAATGCATGTTTGACGACGTTGTGAATGAGCTTGCCCCGAAATTTGAGCAGGCGGACGGCCTTGTCGTGGCAAGCCCTGTCTACTATGCCTCGGCCAATGCGACGCTCGTCGCCTGCCTCGACCGGCTGTTTTACAGCACGTCGTTTGACAAGACGATGAAGGTCGGCGCCAGCGTGGTCTGTGCCCGGCGCGGCGGCTGCTCGGCGACGTTCGATGAGCTGAATAAATATTTCACGATCTCCGGCATGCCGGTGGCCTCCAGCCAGTACTGGAACAGCGTCCACGGCCGCGCGGCAGGGGAGGCAGAGCAGGACGGCGAGGGCCTGCAGACCATGCGCGTTCTGGCCCGCAACATGACCTTCCTGATGCGCAGCATCGCGCTCGGCCGCGAGCAGTTCGGCCTTCCGGAGAAGGAAGCCCGCATCGCGACGCATTTCATCCGATAAATCCGGAATAGCATGGGGCGGTTTCGTTCGGAAACTGCCCCGTTTTTTGCAGGAAGGGCTTGACAGATCGGGCGGAATATGGTAACCTGCGCATAGAATGCAAATCCAGATTGAAATTTGATACAGAAAGGCGGAACCTCCATGAACTCGAAGGAAAAAATCCTCCGCACGGAGCTTGTCTCGGCGGGCGCTGCTCTGCTTTGCTGTCTGCTGCTCTGTATCGCCTGTTTCCTGCTCGCGGGCCTGCCATCCGCCAGCCTGATCCTGCTTGCAGCCGCTCTGCCGCTTTCCCTCGTGATCCTGCCCTGTGCGCTGACCTGGTACAGCGGCCGCTTCTGCTGGGCTGCTCCGATCTTCCTGACGTTGGGCTTTATTCTGATCCCCAGCTATTTTCTCCGCGGCTATTTTCTGGAGATCGGTTTGGCCGGTCTGGCGTCCGGCCTGTTTGCGGCTGCCGTGCAGGGGTTCCATCTTGCGGCACGGCGGGAGATGCCATGCACGGCGTGGGCGGCCTATGGCGGTCTAACCGTCCTGTACCTGTTTGTCAGTTTGCTCGATCTGCTGCATGACGCGCTGTTCACAGGCGGCTCGATGGCGGGCATCTGGATCGCAGCGGCGGTGTGCTGCCTCGGCATCACCCTGCTCGTGTTCCGCGCCGGACGCCGTGTGACGTTCTACCCGGCGGCATGGATGGTCGTGCTGTTTGCGCTGCAGTTCGGCATGACCTACTGGACGCTGCCGTTCGACCTCGGCCGGGCCGCGCTGCATTTTGCGGTCGTACTCGTTCCGCAGCTTCTGTTGACGCTCGTCCTGCTGCTGCGCAGGCCGCGGGCGGTGCAGGCATCCGAATGAGATTTCCCTTGTAATTTCCCGAATTCTCTATTATAATGAAACCAAATTTTGAGCCGCGCTGCGGCGCGGCATCGGAAGTGGAGTTGAGAAGATGCGCCATATTTCCTGCTGAACGTTGGGCTGACAAGACAAAGCGGCGAAGCGGCCGCTTGGCTTTGCTATGCCCTGATGCAGGAATATGCGGATCCCTCAACTGCGCGTGACCGGTCTGCCCTCTGGCGACGGATGCACAATGGCTGCGGGATGCTTTCCTGCGGCCATTTTTACGTCATGGAGGGCACACAATGTCACAGATCCAAGTCAAAAATCTGACGTTTACCTATGATGGAAGCTATGAGCCTGTTTTTGAGAATGCCAGCTTCCAGATCGACACCGGCTGGAGACTCGGCCTTATCGGACGCAACGGGCGCGGAAAAACAACGCTGCTTCGCCTGCTGTGCGGGACATATCCCTATCAGGGAACGATCTCCGCGAGCACGCCGGTTTCCTATTTCCCTTATTTGATCCGTCGTCCGGAGGCACCGGCCATCGACGCCGTCTCGGAAATGGAGCCGGATTATGAGCTCTGGCGGCTGCAGTGCGAGATGGAAAAGCTGCGGCTCGACGAGTCGATCCTGCTCCGGTCCTATGCCACGCTCAGCGGAGGCGAGCAGACAAAGCTGCAGCTTGCGGTCCTGTTTTCGTCGGAGCAGCACTATTTGCTGATCGACGAGCCGACAAACCATCTTGATCTGCCGGGGCGCGAGCTAGTAAGCCGTTATCTCAGCCGGAAGCGCGGATTTCTTCTCGTTTCTCACGACCGGGCATTTCTGGACGGATGCGTCGACCACATCCTCTCGATCAACCGGGCGGATATTCAGGTCTGCAGGGGGAATTTTTCCACATGGATGGAGAACCGGGAGCGACAGGACGCCTTTGAGCAGCGGAAAAACGAGAAGCTCCTGCGGGAGATCGCCCGCCTGCAGGATACGGCGCGCGAAAAAACCCAGTGGGCGGGAAGGGCGGAGGCCCGGAAGATCGGCAGCGCGCCTGCGGACCGGCCGGATAATTACCGCTCCTATCAGGGAGCAAAGGCGGAGCGCACGATGGCGCGCGCCAAGGCCATCGAGAAGCGGCGCGAAGCCGCGCTGGAGGAGAAAAAGCTGCTCCTGAAAAACCTGGAGCGGCGGGAGGAACTGAAGCTCGTCCAGCTTCCGTTTTATACAGAGCGGCTCGCAGAGCTGCGGAACATCCGCATCGCATATGGGGCGCGGACTGTCTGCGATTCGTTCGGCCTTTCGGTGCGGGCAGGGGAGCGGATCGCCCTGCAGGGGCCGAACGGATGCGGCAAAAGCAGTATCCTTCATCTGCTGTGCGGCATGGACGTCCCGCATGGAGGCGAGGTCCGGCGTGGCAGCGGCCTGCGCATTTCCTTTGTCGGGCAGAACACGTCGGGGCTCTGCGGCAGCGCGGCAGAGCTGATCCGCGAAAAAGAGATCGATGAAAGCCGCTTCTATTCCATCCTGAACAAACTGGATGTGCCGAAGGCCCAGCTGGAGCGCGACCTGCGGCTGCTCAGCGAGGGACAGCGGAAAAAGGTGCTGCTGGCGGCTTCACTCTGCGAGCGGGCGCACCTGCATGTCTGGGATGAGCCGCTCAACTATATCGATGTGATCTCGCGCATCCAGATCGAGGAGCTCCTGCTCCGGTTCCGGCCGACCATCGTGTTTGTGGAGCATGATAAAGCGTTCTGCGAGCACGTCGCAACGCGGATCGTATCGATGCAGAAGGCATAAATGCAATTTTTCGCAAAAAAGACACCCTGCAGATCGCTCTGCAGGGTGTTTGTTCTGCTGTAAGATCAGTCTGCGACGTAGGGCAGCAGGGCGATCTGACGGGCGCGCTTGATGGCGACGGTCAGCTGACGCTGATGCTCGGCGCAGGTGCCGGTCGTGCGGCGGGGCAGGATCTTGCCGCGCTCGGACGTGTAGCGGCGAAGCTTGGCAGCATCCTTGAAGTCGATGCTCGTAACCTTGTCCACGCAGAAGTTACAAACCTTTCTGCGCTTGCGGGGCCGAGTTCTATCATTGGCCATGATGAAATCCTCCTTCTTGCAATCTCAGGGAAAAAGCTCAATCAAAACGGGAGCTGGCTGTCGTCGTCCTCGATCATCGAGAAGTCGGAAGCCGGCGCGGGGGCAGCGGGTGCGGCGTAGCCGTGGGAGCTGCCCGCAGCAGGCGCAGCCGGTGCGCTGTAGCCATAGGACGGCGCGGGGGAATACCCGCCGCTGTCGCCTGCGGCATCGCGCTTGGAGTCGCCGAAGTAGACATTGTCTGCCACGACCTCTGCGCTGCGGCGCTTGTTGCCCTCTTTATCGGTCCAGTTGCGGATCTGGAGCCGACCGGAGACCACCGCCATGCGGCCCTTGGTGAAATACTTGCTGACGAATTCCGCCGTATTGCGCCATGCCACGATGTCGATGAAGTCCGTTTCCTTCTCGCCGTTGTTCGCGCTGCTGCCGAAATCACGGTCAACCGCGAGGGAGAAGGATGCGACCGCGATGCCGGAACCGGTACGGCGCAGCTCGGGGTCACGGGTGAGACGGCCCATGAGAACGATATGGTTCAGCATGAGGAGTCCCCCTTACGCTTCGACAGCGACGATGATGGAGCGCAGGATACCGTCGGTGATCTTGAACACACGGTCCAGCTCAGCGGGGAGCTCGGGCTTGCATTCGCAGTTCATCAGGACATAGTAGCCTTCGGGCAGGTCGTTGATCGGGTAGGCCAGCCGGCGCTTGCCCCACTCCTCGATGCTCGTGAGAGTACCTTCTGCCTCAACCATCGCCTTGAACTTTTCCACGAGAGCGGCAATACCCTCCTCGCCCTGGGCGGGGTCGATGATATAGACGATCTCATACTTACCGGAAATCTTAGCCATTGTTGTTTGCACCTCCTTTTGGACTTGTGGCCGCCGCGCTGCGGCGGCAAGGATCGCCTGAAATTCACAGGCCTATCTATTTTACCGTTCCGTGCGGCAAAAGTCAAGCATTTTCCAAACTTTTTTGTGGAGAAATTCCGCGTGTTCCGGAGAGAGCACCGGAAAACAGGATCACAGTCCCAGAATCGTGACTACGAGTCCGGCAATGCCCAGCAGGATCATGATCGCGCCGCCGATGCGTGTGCCGATCAGAAAAGACCGGGTCGGCTCGCCGTTTGCTTCATTTTGCTGGGAGTTCACGATCTCAAAGATATCCTCCGGGAAGAACAGCATGAAAAAACCGATCAATGGGAAAAAGAATCAGCTTGTCAAAAAAGTCCCTCTAGGGCTTTTTCGCCAAGCTGCTTCTGGAATTGCAAAATAAAATTTTGTAACATTATTTTGCAATTCTGCCGCTGCGGCGGGTGATCAAACGCGAAAGGACACCCTGACGGTTTCCTTTCACACTTTTCTTCCCTCCGAAACTTATGGCTTGGCAGTTTTTTGACAGTCTGAAAGAATACCAATTGAACATCATTGCGGATACCCCCTTGTGAACGCATGACAGTACAGGAGCAGCACCGCGTGATGACAGCTTCGTCATTCGCAGGGGACTGCTTTGCAAATGACTTTCCTGTATCAGGTGGTGCTGCCCCGAGAATTTCCCCTGACTGCCGGAGATCAGCCGGACAGTCGCTCAATGAGAAGGGCAACAAATCCACCGATACCGATCAGCATCATGATCGCGCCCCCAATGCGCGTGCCGATCAGAAAAGACCGGGTCGGCTCACCGTTTGCTTCATTTTGCTGGGAGTTCACGATCTCAAAGATATCCTCCGGGAAGAACAGCATGAAAAAACCGATCAGCGGGAAAAAGAATACTCCGATAAATTCCATCGTTTGCACCTCCCTGCAGTCTCATTATAGCACAGTGCGGCCTTCCGTCAATGAGGCAAAGCAGGGGAAATGCGATTTTCTCCCGGTTCCACAAATCCCGCAGCGCGAAAACGTTTCCAAAGCGGCTCCGCTTGTGGATTTTTCCCGCGCGGGATGCATCCTGCGTGAAAACAGCTTGCATTTTTGCCCGGAAAATGCTATTCTTTATGGGTACAAGGCTGTAAATTTTGACGCAGACAGGAGGAACGCAGAATGAAAAAGCTAACCGGTTCCATCGTCGCGCTGGTCACTCCGTTCCATGAGGACGGCAGCGTTGATTTTGCCCGCCTTCGGGAGCTGTGTGACTGGCACATCGCCAACGGTACGGACGCGATCCTTGCGCTCGGCACCACGGGCGAGACGGCGTCCACCTCGCTGGAGGAGGATATCAAAACACTGGAATGCGTGATCGACCACATCAACGGCCGCGTCCCCGTCATCGCGGGCGCAGGCTCGAACTCCAGTGAGATGCAGAAGCACAAGAGCGTCATCTATTCCCAGATGGGCGCGGCTGCGCTGCTGTGCATCAGCCCCTATTATGTCAAGACGAATGAAGAGGGCATGTACCGCCACTTCATGATGTCGGCGGATGCGGCTACCGCGCCGATCATCCTCTATAACGTCCCCGGCCGCACCGGCTGCAAAATTTCGCCGGACGTTGTGCGGCGGCTCTCCGTCCACCCGAACGTCATGGCCATCAAGGAGGCCAGCGGCGATATCGGCTACGCCATGAAGGTCGCGCGTTACCTGAGCGACGACTTCACGATGTACAGCGGCAACGACGACATCACCATCCCGCTGATGTCCCTCGGCGCGTCCGGCGTCATCTCCGTGTGGGCGAATGTCATGCCGCGCACCGTGCACGACATGGTCACGGACTATCTGGCGGGCCGCCACGAAAAGGCCCTGCAGACGCAGCTGCGCTATCTTGACCTCATCAACGCCCTGTTCATGGAGGTCAACCCCATCCCCGTGAAGACGGCCATGAACCTGATGGGCCTGCAGGCCGGGCATTTCCGTATGCCGATGTATCCCATGGCCCCGGAGAATCTGGGCTGTCTGAAGCGCATCATGCGCGAGGCCGGGCTCCCTGTGCAGGAGGCTGCGGAATGAAGGTATTTCTGAGCGGCTACGGCAAAATGGGCCGAATGCTCGAGGAGCTGGCGCTGGAGCGCGGCTGGGACATCGTCGGCCATGCCGACATTACCTGCCCCGAGGCCTATGAAACGGCCCCCGGCGCGGACGTCTGCCTCGATTTTTCCGGCGTCGGCGCGCTGCAGCCCCTGCTCGGCTACCTGCACCGCACGAAGACCGCCCTTGTCAGCGGCACAACCGGCCTGACGGAGCCAGATCTCGACGCCCTGCAGGAGCTGGGCCGCGAGCTGCCTGTCATCTGGACGGCGAACTACAGCACGGGCATCGCCGTGTTCCGCCGGATGCTGCATGATTATGCGGGCGTCCTTGCGGGCTGGGACAAGGAGATCGTGGAAATCCACCATAACCAGAAGGCCGACGCGCCGAGCGGCACGGCAAAGCTCCTGCTGCAGGAGCTGGACCCCGAGGGCACGGCGACGGTCCTTCACGGCCGCGAGGGCCTCTGCGGCAAGCGGAAGCCGGAGGAGATCGGCGTGTTCTCGCTGCGCGGCGGAACGGTCGCGGGCGAGCATACCGTCTATTTCTTCGGCGAGGACGAGACGCTGCAGATCACGCACAGCGCCGCAAGCCGCAGAATTTTTGCGGCGGGCGCTTTGCGCGCTGCGCAGGCCATCTGCGGGCGGGGCCCGGGCTTCTATACGCTCGATGAGCTGCTGTTTGAAATCTGACCGATATCAATATAAGGAAGAACGACTATGGAAAAACTGAAACCCCGCACTCTCTCCGGCTTTATGGAGCTGCTGCCTGCGCCGCAGCAGAAGTTCGAGCGTATGCTGGAGATCCTGCGGAAGAACTTCGCCCTCTACGGCTTCACGCCCATCGACACGCCCATCATCGAGTCGGCCGAAATCCTGCTGGCCAAGGGCGGCGGTGAGACGGAAAAGCAGATTTACCGCTTCCAGAAGGGCGACTCCGATCTGGCCCTGCGCTTCGACCACACCGTCCCGCTGGCAAAGTACGTCGCCCTGCACGAGAACGAGCTCTGCTTCCCGTTCCGGCGCTATGCCATTGGCAAGGTTTACCGCGGCGAGCGCGCCCAGCGCGGCCGCTTCCGCGAGTTCTATCAGGCCGATATCGACATCATCGGCGACGGCAAGCTCTCCGTCGTCAACGAGGCGGAAATTCCGTCCATTATTTATAAGGTATTCTCGGAGTTCGGTCTGAAGCGCTTCTGCATCAGCGTGAACAATCGCAAAATTCTCAACGGCTTCTATGCCATGCTCGGCCTGACGGAAAAGTCCGGCGATATCATGCGCACGGTGGACAAGCTTGACAAGATCGGCCCGGACAAGGTCCGCGTCATCCTCGTCGAGGACATCGGCCTTTCGGAGCAGGATGCCGACGAAATTCTCCGCTTCATCGCCATCCGCGGCACGAATGCCGAGGTGCTCGAGCGCCTCGAAGCCTACCGCGGCCGCGACGAGGCCTTTGACACCGGCCTCGACGAGCTGACGACCGTGACGAAGTATCTGGCGGCCTTCGGTGTGCCGGAGGAGAACTTTGCCGTTGACCTGACCATCGCCCGCGGGCTGGACTACTATACCGGCACCGTCTATGAGACGCGCATGCTCGACCATCCTGAGATCGGCGCGATCTGCGCAGGCGGCCGCTATGACAATCTGGCGGAGTATTACTCCGACCGCAGCCTGCCCGGCGTCGGCGTAGCCATCGGCCTGACGCGGCTGTTCTATGTGCTCGACGAGCAGGGCATGCTCAATCCGGACCTGCTCACGGCCCCGGCCGACGTGCTGCTGCTGCCCATGACGGACGACTTTACCGCCGCCGTCGAGCTGGCGACACGCTTCCGCAATGCGGGCCTGCGCACACAGATCTACTCCGAGCAGAAGAAGTTCAAGGCGAAAATGACGTATGCCGACAAGCTGGGCATCCCGTATGTCGTCTTCCTCGGCGAGGACGAGATCGCGCAGGACGTCTGCTCCGTCAAGGACCTGCGCACCGGTCAGCAGGTCAGCCTGTCGCCGGATGAGGCAGTCGAGCTGATCCGCAAGGGAATTTCCGAGCTGAACAAGGGCTCCGTGATTTTAGAGAAATAATTTTTGGGGGAATTGATCCATGACGCAATCGAGAACGCACAACTGCGGCGAGCTTCGTCTCGCCGACGTCGGCAAGACCGTCACGCTGGCGGGCTGGCTGGAAAATATGCGCGAGGTCGGCAGCAATCTGGCCTTTGTCGTCCTGCGCGACTTCTACGGCACGACGCAGGTCGTCATTGAGTCGGAGGAGATGATGCAGGCCTTCAAGCCCATCAACCGCGAATCCACGATCTCCGTGACCGGCGTGGTACGCGAGCGCACCAGCAAGAATCCGAAGCAGCCCACGGGTGAGATCGAGGTCGTGCCGGAGAGCGTCTCCGTGCTTGGCCGCTGCCGCTACAATGCGCTGCCTTTCGAGATCAACCGCTCGAAGGAGGCTGACGAAAATCAGCGCCTGAAGTACCGCTATCTGGACCTGCGCAACCCGGAGGTCAAGAAGAACATCATCCTGCGCTCGAATGTCGTGGCGGACCTGCGCCGCAGCATGACGGAGCGCGGCTTCCTTGAGATCACCACGCCGATCCTGACGAGCTCCTCGCCCGAGGGCGCGCGCGACTATCTTGTCCCGGCCCGCAACCATCCCGGCAAGTTCTATGCCCTGCCGCAGGCCCCGCAGCAGTTCAAGCAGCTGCTCATGACCTCCGGCTTCGACCGCTATTTCCAGATCGCGCCGTGCTTCCGCGATGAGGACGCCCGCGCCGACCGCAGCCCCGGCGAGTTCTATCAGCTGGATATGGAGATGGCCTTCGCTACGCAGGACGACGTCTTTGCCGTCCTTGAGGATGTGCTGCCCCCGGTGTTCACGAAGTACGGCAAGTACAAGGCGGCCTCCGCGGCGCCGTTCCGCCGCATTTCGTTCCGCGAGTCCATGGACCGCTATGGTTCCGACAAGCCCGATCTGCGCATCGACCTTGAGCTGACCGACGCCGCCTGCCTGCAGGACTGCGGCTTTGAGCCGTTTGCCGGGCAGACCGTCAAGGCCGTCGTCGTACCGGACTTCCACAAGACCCGCAAGTTCATCGACAAGCTCTGCGCCGAGGCCGAGATGCTCTCCGGCGGCAAGGCCTACTGGTTCCGTCTGGACGAAAACGGCGAGCTGGTCGGCGGCATCTCCAAGTTTGTCGCCGAAAAGAAGGACGAGGTCATCGAAAAGCTCGGCCTGACGAAGAACAGCTTCGTCGCGCTGGCCGCCGGCAAGCACGGCGCGGCCGTCAAGACCGCAGGCGTACTGCGCAAGCTGCTCGGCGCGCAGGTCGAGGGCCATATGGATGCCGAGCGCTATGAGTTCTGCTGGATCGTCGACTTCCCGATGTATGAGATCGGCGAGGAGTCCGGCGAACTGGAGTTCTGTCATAATCCGTTCTCCATGCCGCAGGGCGGTCTGGAGGCGCTTGAGCGCGCGCATCGCGGCGAGATTGACCCGCTGACGATCAACGCCTATCAGTACGATCTGGTCTGCAACGGCGTGGAGCTGTCCTCCGGCGCCGTCCGGAACCACGACCCCGAGATCATGATCCGTGCCTTTGAGCTCGTGGGCCTCGGCGAAGCCGATGTCAAGGCCAAGTTCCCGGCCATGTACAATGCGTTCTGCTACGGTGCGCCCCCCCATGCCGGTATCGCTCCGGGCGTGGACCGCATGGTCATGCTGCTGGCCGGTGAGGACTCCATCCGCGAGGTCATCCCGTTCCCGATGAACAAGAATGCGCAGGACCTGATGATGGACGCCCCGTCCGCCGTCGATCCGAAGCAGCTTGCCGATGTGCACATCGCCATCGTCGAAGACAAATAAGCAAAACAATGACCCTGCTGCAAACTCGCAGCAGGGTCATTGCTTTACGGCTGTTTCTCTGGCGGATTTTCCTGCACATAGGCATCGAACAGGGCTGCGGCGCTTTCACACAGACCGGCGCAGGGACGTTTGGCGTAATACTGCGCCGTGCGGGCCTCCGGCGCGCCGCCGGGCGTCGTCTCTACCCCGGCCAGAAGGTCCCGGCAGAGATAGGAGCCATGGGCGGTCTGAAAGCGATGGGCCAGCTCCTGCACGCGGGCGTAATGTGCCTGCTTGCGCTCGTGCGTCGGGATGTCCGCATCCGCATACAGCAGCCCGGCCAGCAGGACCATGGCGCTGACCGCGCCGCAGACCTCGCGGAGCCGCCCGATGCCGCCGCCGAGGGAGGCACCGAGTTTCATGGCCGTCTCGCGCGGCAGCAGCTCCGGATAGGCGCACAGGACGGCCTGCGCGCAGTTGCAGCCCGTTTCAAAATTCGCGCGGGCGAGCGCGGCATGGCCCGTCATCGCGGAGCCTCCGGCAGCCTGATGCCGTTGAAGCGGATGAGATAGCGGATGGGGTAGTAGTGGTCGAGATAATTTTCGGCGTACCACTCGAACGTCGCCTGCGGCAGATGCACAAGCTCCGGCGCTTCGCAGCGGAACAGCTCAAACGTCTTGCGGTCGCCGCTGAGCAGGGCGGCCATCAGCTCCTTCTGGTCCTCGCTTGCCAGACGGTCGAGGCAGGCGTCCATCACGGCCGAGCAGATCAGCTCCTCCCGCGTGGCGCGGCTCTCCAGCCCGGCCAGCCATTCCAGCAGGGCCTCCGGCGGGAAGGCCTTGCGCGTGGTGACGAGCGCGAGCTTCTGGAATTCCTTGTCCGCGTTGCGCTGCAGCACGTCGATGAGATAGCGCAGCAGGTCCTCATCCAGACTGCAGCAGTCCAGCAGCACGGAGTAAACGCTGCGGGGATCGTCCGGCTCCTCGATGACGGGGGGGTCGGGTTCCTTCGGCCCCTCGAGGTCCTCAAGAGCCTCGGGCGGTGTCTGCGTCGGCGCGGGGTCGCGGGCCAGCGCGGCAAGCAGATTCTCCGGCTTCAGGGCCTCCAGCTCGTCCTCGTCCAGCTCGGTTCCGTCCTGCGCGGCACAGCGGCGGAGGAACTCTGGCAGCCCCATGCCCTGGATCTGCTGCTGCAGCTCAATGGCGCGGGGCAGCGGCTCCTGCTGCGACAGAGAGATGCCCTCCGGCGGCTTGCGCGTCCCCTCGGAGAGCTCCTGCAGGAGCGTCATATAGTATTCCGGCACTTTCATGGCGCGGCCTCCCTTTGAGAGATCAAGAACGATCCCGAATTTCTTTGACTTTAGTATACTATATCGCGCGCAGGAATGCAACCGCGCCGGAGGATGCTTTTTTGCCCGACGAGTTCTTGACAGAGTTTTTTTTACAGGATATAATAAACAGTAATACCGCAAAATTCTGCAGAATGGGAGAAACCTATGAAAATCAAGATCACGTCCGACAGTACCTGCGATCTCTCGCCGGAGCTTCTGCGCGAGAATGACATCGAGCTTTTCCCCCTGTTTATCAACAAGGGCGACGAGAGCTTCCGCGACGGCGTCGATATCCAGCCCGCCGATATTTTTGCTCATGTTGCAGCGGGCGGCGCGCTGTGCAGCACGGCAGCCGTGCCGGTCGGCGTGTTCCACGACCGCTTTGCCGAGCTGGCAAAGGAATATGACGCCGTGTTCCATGTGAACATCGGCTCCGGCTTCTCCGCATCGCATCAGAACGCTGTTCTCGCTGCAGAGAACCTGCCGAATGTCTACGTTATCGATTCCCGCAACCTCTCCACCGGTCAGGGCCATGTTGTGCTCGAGGCCTGCCGCCTTGCAAAGACCGCCACAGACCCTGAGGAGATGTACCGGCAGCTCAATGCGTTTGCCCCAACGGTCGACGCCAGCTTCCTGCTCGACCGGCTGGATTACATGGTCAAGGGCGGCCGCTGCTCGTCGGTCGTGGCTCTCGGTGCGAACCTGCTGCGCTTGAAGCCGTGCATCGAGGTTGTGGACAACAAGATGATCGTCGGCAAAAAGTACCGCGGCAGCTATGTCAAGTGCATGGAGCACTATGTCCGCGACCGTCTGGAGAACTGCGACGACCTGCTGTACGACACGATCTTCATCACGCACACGCCCGTCCCGCAGGAGATCCTTGACACCGTGCACCGCACCGTGCGCGAGTGCGGTGATTTCAAGCATATTTATGAGACAAACGCGGGCTGCACGATCTCGTGCCACTGCGGCGAGGGCACGCTCGGCGTGCTGTACCTGCACAAGCCCAAGAACTGATATTCGTACCATATTTTATGAATTTTGGCAAAAGCCTGTCGAAGAGGCCCAAGGGACTTCTTGACAGGCTTTTGCATACCTGTCCGCCCTGCCGCATAGCCTGTATCACGAGACTGTGGGGGAGGCTGTGATAATGAGCAATCTTTACGCCGACATTGCCAGAAGAACGGGCGGAGACATCTACATCGGCGTGGTGGGACCGGTGCGCACGGGAAAATCCACGCTGATCAAGCGCATCATGGAGGAACTGGTGATCCCCAATATCGAGGATCTCTATCAGCGCGAGCGGGCGCGCGACGAGCTGCCGCAGAGCGGCTCCGGCCGGACGATCATGACGGCGGAGCCGAAATTCGTGCCGGAGGAAGCCGTGGAGATCACGCCGGACGGAACGGCGCGCCTGTCCGTGCGGCTCATCGATTCCGTGGGCTATCTTGTGGACGGGGCCATCGGCGCGACGGAAAACGGCCAGCCGCGCATGGTCACGACGCCGTGGGCCGACACGGAGCTCCCTATGGAGGAGGCGGCCGAGCTCGGCACGCGCAAGGTCATGGAGGAGCACAGCACGGTGGGCCTCGTCGTCACGACGGACGGGTCCATCACGGACATCCCGCGCGCAGACTACCGCGAGGCAGAGGCGCGGGCCATCCGGGATATGCAGGCAACGGGGAAGCCGTTCCTCGTGGTTGTGAATTCTGCCGCGCCGAATGGCGGGCAGGCACAGGCACTGCGCCGCGAGCTGGAGGAGACCTATGGCGTGCACGCCGTGACGGCGGACTGCCAGTCCCTGCACGAGGCGGAGCTTGGCGAGCTGCTGCGCGCGCTGCTCTATACGTTCCCGATGCGGGAGATGCGCGTGTTCCTCCCGGCGTGGGTACGGGCGCTCGAGCTGGAGCACCCGCTCAAGGCAGCACTCTATTCCGCCCTGCGGGAGAACGCGGCGGGCATCGCCTGCCTCGCGGATGCCGAGCCGGCGCTGCGCCGCGCCTGTGAGCTGGAGCAGGTCTGCGGCTGCCGCATTGCAGACGTCGACCTCGGCAGCGGGACCGTCACCTGTGAGCTGGAGTTCCGCGAGGGGCTGTTTTACCAGATCCTCAGCGAGCGCACCGGCTTCTCCGTGGGGAACGACGGCCAACTCCTGCGCCTGCTGACGGAGCTTGCGGCCATGAAGCGGGAGTATGACAAAATCTCTGCCGCGCTGGATGAGGTGCGCGCTACGGGCTACGGCATCGTCATGCCTGCAGCGGAGGAGATGCATCTCGAAGCGCCGGAGATCGTCCGCAAGGGCGGGGCCTACGGTGTGAAGCTGCGCGCGAGCGCGCCGTCCATCCATATGCTGCGCGCCGACATCCAGACGGAGATCAGCCCCATGGTCGGCAACGAGCAGCAGTCCGAGGACCTTGTGCAGTATCTGCTCGGCGGATATGAGTCCGATCCGGAGAAGCTCTGGGAAAGCAATATTTTCGGCCGCTCCGTCTTTGAGCTGGTGAACGAGGGGCTGAATACGAAGCTCAAGCGTATGCCGGAGGACGCGCGCTATAAGCTGAAGGACGCCCTGACGAAGATCATCAACGAGGGTGCGAACGGCCTCATCTGCCTGATGTTCTGAGGGAAGGCTGCCAAATACGAACAGGCTGCCGCTCAAACGTCAAGTGGCAGCTGCTAATTTCCGTATACCGGGGAGCGGACAGCCGGGCCCGGCGCTGCGCGGCCGGCCGGTGCAGTTTGACGGTAAAACGGTAATAGCCCCCAAATTGTCATTGCGAGGCCCCAACGGGGCCGTGGCGCCCTGAGCGCGAAGCGCGAGGAAGTGCCCTTGGGGTGCAATCTCGGGAAGGCAGTTGCAATTTCGCCGATGGCTTTCCCACGATTCAGCCGGATACTGCGAGATTGCCACGTCGGCCTTCGGCCTCCTCGCAATGACAAACTCGGGGGACTTGCGGCACAGAATGTGCTGCAATCATTGCCGACCTGCAAGGCGCTCGCTACCCGTAAAGGGCACGCCGCCAACGGCTGCGCAGGGAACGCCGCTGCAGAGGCAATTGGTGCCGCTGTTCTAACGATTGCCCGTGCCTCCTGCTGGCGCGTCGCCGGGCAGGGCATGCCCTGCCCCTACAACTTTATATGAACAAACCGGGAGCAGCCTGCTATCTGGCTGCTCCCGGCAGTTGTATTCGCCTTATTTTGTGCTGTCCTGCGGCTGGACGGCCTCCTCGATCTGCTGCTTCGCGGCAAGGAGCTGCTCATACAGCTCATCGGAGACCCGCTGATAGTAGTTGTTCTCATACAGCCGGACGGCGTCCGCAGCATCGAGGACCTGATAGCGCGGCGCGGTCCCTGCGCCGCAGTCCGCCGTGGCCAGCGGGGTGCAGCGCACGTCGCTGATGACAGTCGACTCGCCCGTGCGGGTGAATTCCACGGTCAGCGCCAGCGAGGCGTTCGTCTCGCCCTCCTGCGCGGCGCAGTAGTCGCCGAGGCCGTAGGCGAGCACAACGTCCTTCTGCACGCCGTCGTCCGTCGTGATGCTGCGGCGCTCCACGGGGCCGACGCGGTGGGAGTGCGAGCCGACGATGACATCTACACCGCGGCGGAACATCAGGTCGGCGATCTTCTCCTGGGTGTCGCTGATGTCGCTCACGTCCTCGCTTCCCCAATGCAGGGCGGCGACAATGATGTCCGGCGACAGGGCGCGCGCGGCGACGATGGCGTCGGTGATGCCGTCCGTGTCGATGTGGGAATAATTGGAATCATAGTCCGTGTAGAGCAGGTTCGTGCAGTATTCCGCGCCGCTCGGCAGGCGCATGCCGTTCATGCCTTTCGTGAAGGCTACGACGGCGATTCGGATGCCGTTCGCCTCCACAAGAACGGCGCGGTTCTGCGCGCGGTCCTCTGCACTCTCATAGGTGCCGACGGGCGTGAGCCCGGCGCTGCGCAGGATGGTCTTCGTGCGCTCCAGCCCGCTCAGGCCGTTTTGAATGGTGTAGGAGTTTGCGGTCTGCACGAGCGAGAAGCCCGTGCTGCGCAGGGCTGTGGCCAGCGCATCCGGCGCACTGCCGTCGTTATACGGCTCGCCGGAGAGGGTCGTCTCCAGATTGCCGATTGCAACATCGGCCGCGCCGACAACGGCAGTCGTGCCGCGCAGAATGTCAGAAAAATCATAGCTGCCGCCCTGTCGGGCTGCCTGCAGCAGTTCGTCGGTGATGCGGATGTCGCCGACGGCGCAGAGCGTCGCCACTGCCGTTTCGCTGCGCGGCGTTTTGGACTCTGTGGGCGTGTCGCTGCCGCTGCAGCCGAACAGCGGGAGCGCAAGGCAGAGCGTCAGAAGCGCCGCTGCGCCCCTGCGAAGAAAACGGGTCAAGATGAAATCCTCCAATCAAAATGACAAGATGCAGCTTGTCAAAGAAGTCCCTTCGGGCCTTTTTGCCAAGCTGCTTCCAGAATTGCAAAATCAATTTTTGTATCATGATTTTGCAATTCTACCGCTGCGGCGGGTGATGGAACGCGAAAGGACACCCTGACGGCTTCCTTTCACACGTTTCTCCCCTCCGAAACTTTCGGCTTGGCGGGTTTTTGACAGTCTGAAGATGATCAAATGTATGCGCCTATTCTACAATACTTTGCCCGCGGCGGCAAGTCCGAATTTCGAAAAACGGCGGCTCTTGCCGCGGGTTGACGAATGTGGTATACTGTAGGCACGACAGAAAACCGCCTTCGGCGACCCGAAAGGACAGGGATATGACAAAGAAAAACCGAAAACACAGTGCAGGCATCGTGCTGCGCGATATTTTGCTGGCGCTGCTGCTCGTCGCTGTGGTCGCGGCATCCGCCATTCTCGTTTACCGCCGCTTTTTTGAGAGCGGACCGGCCACACCGGACGAGAAGCAGAACATTGCCAAGAATCACTATGACGCCGATTCGTTTTATGAGGAGAACGGCATGCTGCGCTATGCAAAAAGCGCACATCTGACCGGCGTGGACGTTTCGGAGCATCAGGAGAAGATCGACTGGGCTGCTGTCCGTGCGGCGGGCGTGGATTTTGCCATTCTCCGCATTGGCTACCGCGGCTATACCGAGGGCTCGCTCCGTGAGGACAGCTGGTTTGCCGAGAACTATGCGGCCGCACGGGCTGCGGGCGTGCAGATCGGCGTGTATTTCTTCTCGCAGGCCACGACGCTCGAGGAGGCCCGCGAGGAGGCCGATTACACGCTGGAGCTGCTTGACGGCCGCACGCTGGAGCTTCCCGTGTTCTATGACTGGGAGACGGTCGCAGGCTCCACGCGCATCCCCTCGCCGGATGGCCTGCCGCTGACGCAGTGCGCAGCTGCCTTCTGCCAGACGGTGGAGGCCGCCGGGTATACGGCAGGCGTTTACTTCAACCAGACGTATGGATATACATACTTTGATCTGGGCTATTTGCAGGACTATGTTCTCTGGCTTGCGGAGTACGGCACGACACCGGAATTTCTTTATCACTTCGACTGCCTGCAATATTCCAGCACCGGGGTGGTCGATGGCATTACCGGCGACGTGGATCTCAATCTATTTCTGATGCCGGAGAAGGCAAAAATGACGGATTGATTCTGAAAAATGCAGCGCGGGCCGCTTCGAATTGCGAAGCGGCCCGCGTTGTTTGCATATATTTCGACGGTGTTTCCTGGCGCACAACAGTTTAATCCTAGCATATGGAAGGAAAAATGTCAATAGAGAACGGAAATAAATGAACAAATTGAGAACGATTTGTGAATGCCGTTACTTTTTTGACATGCAAAATAGCAAAAATATGGAATTGTTGCGGGATTGACAGATGCAGGCGCGGAGAGTAAACTATTTGCATATTTATTCTCTCTGCACGGAGAACCCGGCAGGAGAATAAAAAATACAAGGAGGAAAGATATGAAAACGTTGGCGAAAAAGCTGATGGCGCTTGTCCTTTGCCTGGCAATGGCGCTCGGCCTTCTCGGCGTGACCTCTGCCGGTGCAGTGCAGAGCGCTCCGAAGGCGGAGGAGTCGGCCAGCAAGGTCATCTATGCCACAGACAGCAAGACCACCTACGTTCCGGCGGGCTATACCTATGTATACCAGTCCACCGACGGACGGATCTACACGCGCAAGGCAACGCAGGATACCTATATTTCCGGCCGCACCCTCAGCGCAACGGAAGCCAAGGCGCTGGCCTCTCTGTCCTATGGCGCGGAAAGCACCATCACGACGGACGATGGTCAGACGCTGGTCTGCCGCGAATATGACGCGAAGGAAGCGGCAGCCTATTCCGATGCCGTGAAGGCGATCCTGAGCGGCGAGGATTACAGCGATGGCGATAAGGTCACCGTCGTGAGCGAGGCCCACGAGAAGAACGACAAGGTCAAGGTTATCATTTCGCTTGAGGCCCCGGCCGTCTGTGAGATGGACGGCATGTCCGTGGAGCTGGGCAAGGGCCTCGGCAAGGCAGAGCAGGCCGCCGTGCAGAGCGTGAAGAATGGTCAGTCCTCCGTCCTTTCCGTCGCGAAGAAGAAGCTTGGCCACAGCATCGAGGTCACTGGTCAGTTCTCCCTCGTGACGAACGCCATTGCCGCCACGGTTTCCTATGGCGATATGGAAACGCTCAGCAAGCTGCCGGGCGTCAAGAAGGTCTTCCTTTCCCCGTGCTACTCCGTGCCGGAGATCAATGCCGTGGAGACGGACGCCTCTCAGATCAGCACGAACATGAAGTTCGCGGCCGCCGGTATGGGCGCGAACGCCGCATGGGACGCGGGCTATGACGGCACCGGCATGAGCGTCGCCGTCATTGACACCGGCCTGTGCTTCGAGAACCCGACGTTCTCCAAGGAACCCACCGATCCGGACGCCGTCGCCTACAGCAAGGATGACATCGCGGCCATCCTCGACAGCAAGACCCTGCATGCCGAAGAGCTGGATAAGTCCACGGCGCTTGACACCATTTATTACAGCAGCAAGGTCCCGTTTGGCTTCAACTATGCCGACGGCGAGGCCAACTTCGGCTCCGATGACGACACCATGATGGGCCACGGCACACACGTTGCCGGTATCATTGCGGGCAACCTGACCGAAGCGGATCAGGAGCAGTTCGATATGACGTCCCTCGGCATTGCGCCGGAGGCACAGCTTGTCATCATGAAGGTCTTTGACCAGGGCGGCAACTGCTATTTCGATTATCTCATCGCTGCCATTGAAGACGCCATCACCCTCGGCGTCGACTGCGCGAACCTGTCCCTCGGTAGCTCCAGCGGCCCGTATTACTACGAGGGCGTGACCGAGGTCTATGACGCCGCCACCGCAGCGGGTATCAGCGTCTGCGTCTCCGCGGGCAACGATGGCTTTACCGGCACCGAGAGCCTCTGGGGCGATGACCAGATCAAGTCCACGAGCGTCTCCAGCGGCACGCTGGGCATGCCCGGCACGTTCGACTCCGTCCTGACCGTCGCCAGCGCCGAGAATGAAGGCGTGAAGTGGCTCAACCCTACCGGCGTTCTCGGCTGGTACAACAAGGGCATGGCGGCTGACCAGTACATGTCCGTGAGCGAGATCGAAAATGTCCCCGAGGGCAAGGGCTTCTATGAGAACCTGCGTCCGACGGAAGACCTCGTAGGCGGCACCTATGGCTACACCGAGTCCATCAAGAATTCCAACGGTCAGATCGTCTATGTCCCGTTTGAGGGCGGCAACGGCGACTCCATTATTGCGGCGGCAAAGGCCGCAGGCGCAGCCGGCGTCGTGTTCTACGACCCGACTCCCACCGAGGAAGAAAAGTGGGACTATGTGGATGTTGAGCTGACCAGCTTTGATGTCCCCGCTGCCCGCGCGAACCTGACCGAGTTCGAATGGATGAAGGTCAACAATGACACCGGCACCGTCTCTGTAAAGGCCGACTGGAACCGCAACAACGCCGCAGGCGAGATGTCCTCGTTCTCGTCCTGGGGCCCGACGGAAGGCCTCTCCCTGAAGCCGGAGATCACCGGCATCGGCGGTAACGTCTTCTCCGCATACTATGGCGAGTTTTTCGCAGTTGCCTCCGGCACCTCGATGTCTTCTCCGGCCGTCGCCGCCTCCATGGCGCTGCTGCGGCAGTATCTGAAGACGACCTCCATCCCGGAAGAGGACTATGCCAAGGTCGCCAACTGCCTGCTTATGAGCACGGCAACGCCGATCGTCGATGAAGCGAACGGCACCTATTACTTCGTCCGCCGTCAGGGTGCAGGCCTTGCCAACATCGGCAACGCCGTGAAGTCCGGCGCTTACATCGCCGTCGAGGGCACCGACAAGGCCAAGCTTGAGCTGGGCGACGATGCCGAGAAGACCGGCAAGTACGAGATGAAGTTCAGCGTCGTCAACTTCTCCCAGGAAGCCAAGACCTATGCGCTCAGCCTGCAGGGCCTCGGCCAGGCTGCAGAGGGCGGCCTCGTCAAGGGCGGCAAGGTCACCTATCTCACGCAGAACTATGCAAAGAAGCTCGACGCGACCTATACCACCAGCCTGAACGGCAACGAGCTCACGGTTCCCGCCGGTGCGACTGCACAGGTCACCGTGACCCTGCAGCTGACCGACGCACAGAAGGCCTACTATGACGAGCGTTTCCCGAACGGCGCATATGTCGAGGGCTTTGTCCAGCTCACGAGCAAGGACGCCGTCACCCTGTCCGTCCCGTTCCTCGCATTTTATGGCGACTTCGGCGCGGCTCCCGTTGCCGAGACCGGCAGCTACGCGACCATTCTGGGCGGTGCGCGCTCCTACAACACGGCCGATCAGGTCGTCAGCGGTATCTACAGCTACCGCCCCATCAGCGACAGCGATGCTCTTTCCTGGATGACCGAGAAGTCCTGGCTGGGCGATACGGCCGCCCCCGGCATGTCCATGCTCCCGATGGACGAGTTCAATTTCTCCACGATGTTCGCGGCCTATAAGGGCTTTGTGCCGGAGACGGCGGGTGTCTCTCCGAACGGCGACAATTCGCTCGACGCGTTCTACCTGCAGATCGGCCTGCTGCGCAACGTCGATAACATCCACTACACCGTTACGAACCTGACGACGGGCGAGGTCCTGTCCGAGCAGGATACCGAATTCCTGCAGAAGAGCTACGCGGGCGGCGTTTACGCCGGCAGCGAGGCCGGAGACTTCGACATGAGCTGGTTCTACGCCAAGGGCGTGAACGAGGACGGCGAGGAATATATTGATTATTCCAAGTGCAGCCAGCCGGAGAATTCCATCATCTCCGTCAAGGCAGAGATCACCCCGGAGTGCAAGACCGCCAAGACCCAGACGCTTGAGTATATGTTCTATATCGATACGACCGGCCCGAACAGCAAGAAGCCGACGTTCAGCTACAAGACGGAAGACTGGGGCTGGGGACCGGAGTCCATGTACACGATCTCCGTGGAATCGAACGAGGCCTGGTATCAGGACTACGACATGAGCATCACCATCGAATATGATGAAGAGACCGGCGAGATCTTCGCCTCCGCCTTCACCTCCACCTATTTCCCGACCGCGAAGCCGAACGGCGAGGGCGTCCACGGCATGAGCGAATCCGGCAGCATGATGTACACCGACTCGCGTACCGATATCTTCCTCGGATATGACTACGCAGGCAACTGCTCCGCCTATACCATCACCGGTTCGCAGCTCGATGACAACATCAGCCTCTCTGCGGAAACGGACTCGATCTACATTGGCGAGGAAGTGACCATCCAGAATACCGATGTCGACGACTATGCCATGCTCCTGAACTGGGAGGTCTCCGATCCCGAGATCGCCGAGATCGTCTCCAGTGACAACAGCAGCGTGACCATCAAGGGCCTGAAGCGCGGCGACGTGGCTGTGACCGCCTCCGTCGGCGACTTCAAAAAGTCCGTCACGATCCATGTCCTGGACAAGAACTATGAGGATCTGAAGGGCAAGTTCCAGGATATCTCCGGCCACTGGGCCGAGGAGACCATCCTTGAGGCAGTCTACCGCGGCCTGTTCAACGGCGTGAGCAGCGACCTGTTCGATCCGGACAGCGCCATCACCCGCGCCATGTTCGTCACGGTGCTCTACCGTATGGACGGTCAGCCCGCAGTCGACCAGAAGGCAGGCTTCACGGATGTGGCAGAGGGCAGCTACTACGCCGCCGCCGTGGATTGGGCCGCAAAGAACGGCATCGTCAACGGCGTCTCCGAGACGTCCTTCGACCCGGATGCCGCCATCACCCGTGAGCAGATGGCAGCGATTCTGTATCGCTACGCCGCCTATTGGGAGCTTGACGTGAGCGCAGAGGCCGACCTCAGCGCCTACGAGGACGCTTCTTCCGTCAGCGCCTATGCCCAGGCTGCCATGCAGTGGGCCGTGGCCAACGGCGTGATCAACGGCACGTCTGCCACGACGCTCGAGCCCGCCGGTACGGCGACCCGCGCGCAGGCCGCGACGGTGCTGGTCCGCTTCCAGAACAGTATGAAGAGCTGACGTTTCAAAACCGACGCTTTCCTTTCCTTGGCGCCCCCCTTTCGCTTCGGCGGGAGGGGGGCGTTGATTGTTTGACAGGCGCCTTCATTTATGGTACAATCCCGGCGGAAGGTGAGATTATGCATGTGATTTCCCGCCCGGCCGCAGGGGATATGATCCGACGCCTGCTTCTGGCGTGGCTGCTGACCGGAGCCATACAATATACCTGTCTGCCCGCGCCCGAACGGGTGCTGAGCGGCTTTTCCGCCCTGACGGGGCAGTCGTTCCCGCTGTTGCTCGTGGGGACGGCGGCCTCCTTTGCCCTGCTTACGCTGGCGGGCCTTCGCTGGCGCACGGCGCACTGGGAGCGCGCGGCCCTGCTGCTGTGCTTTGGCTGGCAGCTCGTGCTGGGCCTGTGCGCCTCGTGGTCCGTGCCGCTGCTGTGCGCCGGGCTTGTCGTGCTGGCCCTTCTGCTCGTCTACGCCGCCTATGGCGCGCGGACGGACGCAGAGAGCCTGACAGCTGCGCCGGTGTGCACCGGCCGCCGCGCGGGACTTGTGATCGCCGCGGCCGCCGCAGCCGTGTTTCTGGCGGCCGTGCTGGCGCTGACGGTGTTCCGCGTGCTGAGCTATGCCGCGCCGACCTATGACTTCGGCATCTTTTCCCAGATGTTCCACAGCATGCGCACGACGGGCCTGCCCGTGACGACGTGCGAGCGCGACCGCGTGCTGTCGCACTTCGCCGTGCATGTTTCGCCGATCTACTATCTGTTCCTGCCATTTTACGCCCTGTTCCCGTCGCCCGTGACGCTCGAGGTGCTGCAGGCCCTGCTGCTGGCTTCGGCGGTCATCCCGCTCTGGCGCATTGCGCGGCGGCATGGCCTGTCCGGTGTGACGGCCGGTCTGCTGTGCGCCCTGCTGCTGCTCTGGCCTGCCTATGCGGGCGGCACGAGCTATGACGTGCATGAGAACAAATTCCTCACGCCGCTGCTGCTGTGGCTGTTCGACTTCCTCGACCGCCGCTGCGTGTGGGGCGTTGCCCTGTTCTCCGTGCTGACCTGCATGGTCAAGGAGGACGCGCCCGTCTATGTCGCGGTCATCGCGCTGTGGGTGGTCCTGCAGGCCTTGACCCGCACCGGGGCGGAGCGGCGCTGGGGCCTGCTCACGGGCGGTGCGATGCTCGTCGGCGCAGTGGGCTATTTCCTCGGCGTGACGGCCTGGCTCGCTGCCGACGGCGACGGCGTTATGTCCTATCGCTACAGCAATTTCCTCTACGACGGCTCGGATTCGCTGTTCACGGTCATCAAGGCTGTGCTGCTCTCGCCGGTGCGGACGCTCTGGGAATGCTTCAAGGGCGAGAAGATCGCGTTCTTCTTCCTGACGATGGGGCCGCTGCTGTTCCTGCCGCTGTGCACGCGGCGCTATGAGCGGCTCGTGCTGCTCATCCCGTTCCTGCTTGTGAACCTGATGTCGGATTACACCTATCAGCACAGCATCTTCTTCCAGTATACCTATGGCTCTGCGGCCTGCCTGTTCTACCTGACGGCCGTGAATCTGGCGGAGCTGCCGCGCGTCTGGAACCGCCCGGCGCTGGCGGCTACGGCGGCCCTGCTGGCGGGCGTGTGCTTCTGCGGGAACATTCTGCCGCTCTCTGAGAATTATGTCAACCGTTATTTTGACTACCGCGCGGTCTGGCAGGAGACGGACGCCGTGCTGGACCGCATCCCGGACGATGCGAGCGTCACGGCCACGACGTTCCTTGTGGTGCCGCTGTCGCGGCGCGCCGTGCTCTATGACCTGCGCTACTGCTCGCAGGAGCACCTGCTCAGCACGGACTATGTCGTTGTGGAGACGACGGACAGCGGCAGCCTGAAGCCCTATGCCGTGGACGGCGGGGACGGGCTGGAGGGCCTGACGGCTCTGCTGCGCGCCGCGGGCTATGCGCAGCTGCCGGATACCGGAAGCCGCCTGCAGCTCTGGAAAAGGCCGTAGAGGCCGGAATATACAGCAGATCGACCTGTGGAACCGTTTCAATGCGGTACGCCACAGGTCGATTTTTGGTACATTTGCCGTCTTGTAAAATTGGGGGGGAGTGGTATACTGGAAGCGCAAGAAAGGACTTTTCAGGCCGGACAGGAGGCGGCACAGAATGAAACAGAGCGGAAGAAGGATCGCGGCGGTCGTGCTGGCGCTGGTGCTGGCTGCCGCCGGGATGGCGGGCTGCAGGATCAGCCGGACGCGAGCCATGACGGACAAGGAACGCATGGCCTGCGAGGCCTACACCATTTCGTTCCCGGAGGAAGTCCTCGGGGATAAGACCCTTGCGGAGACCATCCTGTCGCTCTGCGCGGCGCAGGAGGAGACGGAATATGGGACCGTCTATGACGGGGCGGCCCTGCAGCCGTATCTCTATCAGTGCAGCGAGGTCACGGAGGTCGTTTCCAGCATGGACCGGCCGATGCATCTGAACGTGAGCTACAAAACGCAGGACGATATCGAGGTCTCGCTTGAGATCGACTATGACGTGATCGTGCTGCGCTCGGTCTACTACCCGGATGAGGATGCATATGCGCTCGAGCAGATGGGGAAGGCGGTCTGGATGACGCATTTCCGGTATGGAAGCTAGGAGGGCGGAATGGAAGAGTCTGAACTCAGAAATACTGTCCCGGAATTTGACCCCAAGCCCTGCCCGCTCTGCGGAAAGCCCATGCGCTGCGGGCTGCTCCAGAGCGGCGGTGTCCTGTATTTCACCGATAAGGAGAAGTACTGGATCAACTGGCCGCTGAAGTCCCGCGGGGACATCCCGCTGCTGGGCGGGAAGCTCTTTCCGGCCTTCCCGGATGACGGCGCGACGAAGCTCGCCCAGATCTGCACGGACTGCGAGGTCGTTCTCTTCTACTACGGCAAGAAGTGGGACGACCGGCGCTGGAACAGATAAAAACTGCCGGGAAAGCCCTTAGGGCTTTCCCGGCACAGCTTGTCAAAAAAGTCCCTTCGGGCCTTTTTCGCCAAGCTGACCTCCACCGGCTGTGCGGTGGAGGCCATTTTTTTGCGTATCAGGTGTTGAAGAAGTAGAAGCCCTCCGTCGGGGTGGGGATGGTGCCGTCCACAATGCCGTTCACGGCGTAGACGAAGAGGATGATATAGAGAATCAGCCACAGCACCGAGACGATCAGCCCGATGATGGACATGATGCGGCCCTTGCGGTTGCGCGGCAGGTCAAAGCCTGCGCGGCGGCGCGAGAGGGACGCGAACACGAGTCCGGCGATGCCGAACTGGATGCCGACGAAAAGCGTGACGAGGGAACAGATGCCGCAGACGAAGGCGACGATGGAAAACGCCTTTGCGGTTCCGGGAACCGGGCGCTGCGGCTCGGGGGCGGCAGGGATGACGTCCTGCTGCGGGTCATAATTCTGCATGAGGGGGATCTCCTTTCTGATCGTTGGGTTCGGGGTGGGTATCGAGCCACTGTCGCCAGCCGTCCAGATCGTCCGGCTCCGGCGTGGTATCTTCTGCGTTTTCGGGTGTTTCGGCTTCTGCCGGGGCCTCCGGCAGGCTATCCGGCAGCAGGGCGAATTCCGTCACGGGCGGCACGTCCGCCTCGCCGCCGAACAGCGGGCGGCGGCGCAGGAGCAGCGCCAGCAGCAGGAACAGGCCGAGGCTCACGCCGGAGATGATCGCGCCGGTCTTCAGGCCGGGCGCGGTGTAGCGCAGCTCGACGGTGTGCTGCCCGGCCGTCAGCGGGAAGGCTATGACGGCGTCCGTCAGCCGCACGCTCTCGGACAAGGCGCTGGCCGTCTGCGCCAGCGGGACTTCAACGCCGTCCACATAGGCGCGCCAGCCGTTCTCGTAGGGAATGGATGTGTAGAACAGGCCGTCCTCTGCGGCGTCAACCGTGCCGGACAGGCTGGTGTCCGTGTCCTCCGTCACGTTCCAGACGCTCCGGGACAGGCGGGAAAGTCCCGCGTCGAACACGGCGTCGTTCTGCTCGGCCACGTCCAGCGAGATCGTGCCCTCCTTACCCTCGGCGACGGGGTAGGTCAGGGTGACGGTGTCGCCCGCATTGAAGCAGCCAAGGCTGAACAGGCAGCGGACCTTGATGTTGCGTGTGAACAGCCGCTCGCCGTTGCGGTAGACGGTCAGGTCATAGTTGCCGGACGACTTCGTCGTGGCGACGAGCAGGCCGTCCTGCGGCACGACATAGGAGATGCTCAGCTCGCTCTGCCCGTCAGCGTCCTGCGTGGAATAGCTGTACTGCGTGCCGCTCGTGCCGCTGGCGCGCAGATCGCAGGTGTCCGGCGCTTCGAGCGTGTCATATTTCAGGTGGGTGTAGAGCGCGTCGTCCAGCCCTGTGGCCATGCGGAACATTTCCTCCTGCTCCTTGATGGGGTTATAGACGTTCTGCTCCGCCACAAAGCTGCCCAGCGCACTGTCCGCCACAAAGCCGAGGCCGAGATAGGCGCGGTTCTGCAGCAGCAGGACATTGCCGGACTGCGCGGCGACGGTCGTGTAGGACGTGTCGCGCTGCTGGCCGTCGCGGTCGATGAGGTATTCGAGACCGCACATCAGATTCGTGAACGGGCTGCTCTCATAATAGAGGTAGCGGTTGCTCGCGGGCCACGAGGCCAGACCGAGCGAACGGCTGAAGCGGTTGAAGCGGACGTTTGCCGACGAGGTGAAGATGGAAATACCACGGTAGCCGTTGAGCGCGGCGTCGTTGAGCGTCTGGTAGGACGTGACCTCCACGCGGCCGCTGCCCTCGGGTACGGCCTGCAGGACGGCCTGCACATCCTCAGACTCGCGCGGATAGGACGAGCGGGACGTGAGCGAGACCTTTGCCACGCCCATGGCGATGCTGCAGACCATTTCCGCCCCGATGACGGCAAACAGCAGCGCCATGCTGAGGAGCTGCCGCCTGCGCTCTGGGCGATACAGCACGAGCGCAAGGCATACAATGGCCAGCGCCAGCGCGCTCAGGAGCATCCGGCGCAAGCTGCCCTCCAGCCCCAATCCGCACAGGATGATGCCGAGGCAGACGGGGAGGATGACGAACAGATATCGCTTGCGGAAGCAGTCCAGCAGTGTCCACGCACGGTAGGCCATGACGATGAGCACAAAGCTGAACAGGAAGCTGAAGCGATAGGGGAGCATATTGGGGAAATGCCCGCCGTGCCAGTAATAATCCAGCGTGCGGAACAGGAAGCTCAGCAGGAAGAAGGCGAGAAGGCCGACGCTCAGGAGCTTTTCCCGCAGGCGGACCTTTTTGCAGCACAGGAAGAATACGGCCAGCGCCACGGCGGCAAAGCCGCAGTAGACGTTCGGCAGGCCCTCCATTTTTGTCGGCTCCGTCGAGGTGAGCAGATTGGCCAGCACGCGGCGCGCGCCGTAGGCGAGGCCGGGCAGCGTCTGCTCCTTCAGCAGGTCCAGCGTGCTCTGGCCCTCCGCGGCCTTGCCGGAGGCGTCCTCTGCGATGTTCAGCGCCAGCAGCTCCGGCGCCTCGTTCCCGGCGGAGTGGGTGTTCTGCAGGCCGTAGAGCGTCGGCAGCAGCAGAACGGCTGCCATACCGACGCCGAGCAGCGTGCACAGCGCGATGCGGCAGAAGCGGCGGAAAAAGCGCTTCCAGCCGTCCCAGCGGCAGATGCACCAGACAAAGAAGCTCAGCCCGACAAAGATGCAGCAGAAAAACGAAAGATAGTAGTTGCACAGCAACGAGAGTGCCAGCGCCAGCGTATACAGGCGGAAGCGGCCCTCGCGCAGCAGGCTGACCATGCCCGCCAGCATCAGCGGCAGGAGGGCCAGCGCATCGAGCCAGATGATGTTCCAATAGTAGCCCGCCACAAAGGAGCACAGGGCGTACATCATGGAAAACGGCACGAGCGCAGGCTCGTTCCGGCGGAACGCCGTCCGCAGGAAGACGGCGAAGAACAGACCGGCCAGTCCGATCTTCGTCAGAACGAGCAGCGCGAAGAACTCCCGCAGCAGCGACGCCGGGACCAGCACGGACAAAAGATAGAGGGGACTTGAGAGGTAGTAGGCATACAGAGGCAGGTAGCCGATGCCCATGCCCGCCTCGCGCAGGTACTGCAGCGAGCCGCCGGAGCGGAGCTTTTCCCGGAACGAGACGAAGAAGGGATAATACTGATGCCACATGTCGTGCGCCAGCACCTGCCGGTCGCCGAACGGCCACAGGCCGCCGAGCACGAAGCACAGCAGCATCACGCCGAACGGCACGGCGAACGACAGGGCGAGATAGCGGCGCTTCCGCCGCGTGCGGTCAATTTTCTGCATGGGAGGGCCTCCTTTGCGCCATGCGGCGGAGAAGTTGGGGGATGGTCGCCTCGAAGCTCACGCCGTACCAGCGGGCATCCGGTTCGCGCCGGGTCTCGGCGATGGTGTCCGCAACGTAGGCGGAGGCCAGCTCCATGGCATCGTGTACGCTCCAGCCGAGCGTCAGCGCGCCTGCGCAGGTGCTGGCGAACAGGTCGCCCGTGCCGTAGAACACGGCGGGAACATATGGTGCGCTGCACTGCGACACCGCGCCCGCGGCATCCATGCACGCCACGCCGACGCGGCCCGGCTCCGTCCGGACGCCGGTCAGGATGGCCGTGCGCGCCCCGAGCGCGAGCAGCCGCTCCAGGAGCGTGCGGATGTAGCTGTCGTCATGCGTCTCACGGTATTCCAGCCCGGTCAGCAGGCAGGCCTCCGTGATGTTCGGCGTGATGAGGTCAGCCTGCGCGCAGAGCGTGCGGAGCACGGCGGGGAAGTCCGGCTCCAGCCCGGCATACAGCGCGCCGTGGTCGGCCATGACAGGGTCCACGAGCCGCATGGCGGGGAAGCGCGTGAAGAAGTCGAGCGCCTGATCCACCTGAGCCCTGCCGCCGAGATAGCCGGTGTAGATCATGTCGAACTGCAGGCCGAGCTGCTGCCAGTGGTCCGCGACCGGCGTGAGCGAGAGCGGCTCATAGCGGAAGCCCTCGAAGGCGGTGTGCGCCGAAAGGACGGCCGTCGGCAGCACGGCGCATTCCAGCCCCATGGCGGAGAGCACCGGCAGCGCAACGGTCAGCGAGCATTTTCCGATGCAGGACAGGTCCTGCATGGTGACGATTCGTTTCATAATTATGACTCCAGAGCGTAAGTTCATATTCATTATAACGCGCTTTTGCCGGAAAGGAAAGCCCTGCTGCGAAAAAAGGCATTCCGGCCCGTTAAAAAGTTTTTTGGAAAATATTGTGGTTAGGACTTGAAATAACCACAAGATATAGTATAATAGGGGTGCGTGAACGACGGCTGGATGCTGCACTGCCTCAAAAAATGCGCAGCGGGAAACGGCTGGGATCGTTCTGAAAGGATCGAGAATTCGGAGCAACACAGAGAAACGGGCAAAGCCCAGGGAGAGAATACCATGAAGATCATCAAGAGAAATGGAGCGGAAGAGACGTTCCGCATCGAAAAAATCATCGTGGCCATCACAAAGGCCAACAATGCGGCCGAGGAGGCCGAGCGCCTGACGCCGCTGCAGATCGACCGCATCGCGCAGGCCGTCGAGATCCGCTGCGAGGAAATGAACCGCAGCCTGTCCGTCGAGGAGATCCAGGATCTCGTCGAGGACCAGATCATGGCGCACGGGGCCTTCGAGGTCGCCAAGCGCTATATCACCTATCGCTATACCCGCAGTCTCGTCCGCCAGTCCAACACGACGGACGACCGCATCCTGTCCCTCATTGAGTGCAACAACGAGGAGGTCAAGCAGGAGAACGCCAACAAGAATCCGACCATCAACGCCGTGCAGCGCGACTATATGGCGGGCGAGGTCTCGAAGGACATCACGCGCCGCATCCTGCTGCCGCGCGACATCGTCGAGGCGCATGAGGCCGGTATCATCCACTTCCACGATGCGGATTACTATGCCCAGCATATGCACAACTGCGACCTCGTTAATCTCGAGGACATGCTGCAGAACGGCACGGTCATCTCCGGCACGCTCATCGAAAAGCCGCATTCCTTCTCTACGGCCTGCAACATCGCCACGCAGATCATCGCGCAGATCGCCTCGAACCAGTATGGCGGCCAGTCCATCTCTCTGACGCATCTGGCCCCGTTCGTGGACGTCAGCCGCCGGAAGATCCGCGAGAGTGTGGTGCGCGAGATCCGTGAGCTCGGGGCCGAGGCCGCGGAGGAGCGTATTTCCAAGATCGTCGAGGAGCGCCTGCGCGAGGAGATCAAGCGCGGCGTGCAGACCATCCAGTATCAGGTCGTCACGCTCATGACGACGAACGGCCAGGCGCCGTTCATCACGGTGTTCATGTACCTCGGTGAGGCGCGCAATCCGCAGGAGAAGCACGATCTGGCCATCATCATCGAGGAGACACTCCGTCAGCGCTATCAGGGCGTGAAGAACGAAAAGGGCGTCTGGATCACCCCGGCCTTCCCGAAGCTCATCTATGTGCTCGAGGAGGACAACATCCACGAGGATTCGAAGTATTTCTACCTGACGCGGCTGGCTGCGGAGTGCACGGCGCGCCGCATGGTGCCGGACTATATCTCCGAGAAGAAAATGCGCGAGCTCAAGCTCTCGAAGGGCGAGACGCCGGGCAACGGCGATGTCTACACCTGCATGGGCTGCCGCAGCTTCCTGACGCCGGATTCCTCCGGCAACGGCTGGGACAACGTGGCCAATGCCGGGAACTATGAGCCGGGCAAGCCGAAGTATTACGGCCGCTTCAACCAGGGCGTCGTGACGCTGAACCTTGTCGATGTGGCGCTGTCCTCCGGCAAGGAAATGGACAAGTTCTGGAAAATTTTCGACGAGCGGCTGGACCTGTGCTACCGCGCACTGATGTGCCGTCACGAGCGCCTGAAGGGCACGCTGTCCGACGCGGCCCCCATCCTGTGGCAGTATGGCGCGCTGGCGCGCCTGCCGAAGGGCGAGCCCATCGACAAGCTGCTCTACAACGGCTATTCGACCATCTCGCTCGGCTATGCGGGCCTGTATGAGTGCGTGAAGTATATGACGGGCAAGTCCCACACCGATCCCTCGGCGACGCCGTTTGCGCTGGATGTTATGCGCTATCTGAACGCGGCCTGCGCCAAGTGGCGCGCGGAGACGCACATCGACTTCAGCCTCTACGGCACGCCGCTGGAATCCACGACCTACAAATTTGCCAAGTGCCTGCAGAAGCGCTTTGGCATCGTCCCCGGCGTGACGGACAAGAGCTATATCACGAACTCCTATCACATCCATGTGACGGAGAAGATCAACGCCTTCGACAAGCTGGCCTTTGAGTCGCAGTTCCAGGCCCTTTCGCCCGGCGGCGCCATCAGCTATGTCGAGGTGCCGGATATGCAGAACAACATCGATGCCGTGCTCGAGGTCATGAAGTTTATCTACGACAACATCATGTATGCCGAGCTGAACACGAAGTCCGACTATTGCCAGGTCTGCGGCTACGACGGCGAGATCGAGGTGCTGGAGGACACGGATGGCAAGCTCGTCTGGACCTGCCCGAACTGCGGCAACACCGACCAGAGCAAGATGAATGTCGCCCGCCGCACCTGCGGCTACATCGGCACGCAGTTCTGGAATCAGGGCAGAACGCAGGAGATCAAGGAACGCGTGCTGCACCTGTAAGACGTGCTTCTGTGCCATAAGTTCCAATATTCCGGGTGGGGCTGCTGTTAACGGCAGCCCCACCGCAGTCTGTCGAAAAACCTTCCCAGCTGAAGGCAAAGGAAATCGTCAGAGTTTCCTCAGTCTGTATAAAGAGCCTCGCAGAGTTTGCGCTCGCAAGCGCAAAGAAAATAGGAATCCTTTTCTCCGGCGGCGTGTACGTCGGAGAAAATACCGCTCGGCTCGCAAACGTGCGAAGGGTGTGCCCTTCGTGCGCTGCCGCGAGCCGCAGCCTTTTCAAACGAGAGCCCAGTGAAACGGGTCTCGTTTGAGAGCGTGTCGAAAAGGCTTTTTCGACACGCTCGGGTAGGGCTGCTGTTAACGGCAGCCCCACCGATATTTCGGGAGGGAAAACCATGTTCGGCGATCTGCATATCCATATGATCCTCGACGGCGTGTATTATCGCGCTGCCATCGACGCGCAGAAGGAGCATCCGCTTGACGGCCTCATCCGCGCGCGGCTGTCTGATTATCAGGCGCGCGGGGTCTGCCTCCTGCGCGACGGCGGGGACGCCTGGGGCGTCAGCCTGCGAGCGCGGGAGCTGGCGGGGGAATACGGCATCGATTACCGCAGTCCAGCCTTTCCCATCTACCGCCGCGGGCACTATGGGGCCTTCATCGGCCGCGGCTTCGACACGGAGGACGAATACCGCGCCCTGCTGGACGAGGCAGGGGAGAAGCGGGCGGACTTCATCAAGCTCATGATCTCCGGCCTCATCGATTTTGACCACTTCGGCGTCCTGACGGAGCCGGGCCCGGAGCCGCAGGACATCCGCCGGATGATCGAGCTGGCCCACGCGGCCGGATTTGCCGTTATGGCGCATGCGAACGGCGACCGCGCCGTTACGGCGGCCCTGCAGGCGGGGGTGGACTCCATCGAGCACGGGGCCTACCTCTCTGAGAGCGTGCTGCTCCGCATGGCGCAGCAGCGCACGCTGTGGGTGCCGACGCTCTCGACCATCGGGAACCTGATCGGCAGCGGGCGCTATCCCGATGCCGTGCTGAAGCGCCTGCTCGCCCAGCAGCAGGAGGCCGTCCGCTTTGTCGCGGCGCACGGCGGCCGCATCGGCCTCGGCAGCGATGCCGGGGCGTGGCATGTGATGCACGGGCAGGCCATTTCGGACGAGCTCGGGTATCTCACTGCGGCGCTCGGCCCACGCGCGGAGCCGCTTCTGCTGGAGGCCGAAGCGCATGTTTCTGTTACATTCTGCCGAAAGTGACCGTTGATTTGCCGAAATTTCTCCGATATAATAATTAAGGAACCTCTGAATAAATCGACTGCGGCGCTCAGCGGGTCTTTCGCCCCAACTTATCGGTTTGAAAATCTTGAAATATTGCGCAGCCGTTGGCGGCTTTGCCGCCTTACGGATGCGGCATGCCCCTTGCGGGTACACAAAGTATTCCTGCAATTTTCAAACCTCAATTTGGAACAAAATCCCTCGCTGACCGCTCTTGCAATTTAATCAGAGGTTCCTTAAAAATGCCAAAAGGAGAGAGAACGGTATGCAATATGTGCTTTTTAATCCGCAGGCCGGAAACGGCAGCGGTGCGCAGCAGGCACGCGCTCTGGATGCGCGCTTCCCGGAGGAGACGTTTTCCTATACCGATATGACAACGATCAGCGACTATGCGGCCTGGCTCGGCACGCTCCCGGCGGATGCGTCCCTTATCATCGCGGGCGGCGACGGCACGCTGAACCGCTTTCTCAACGACACGAACGGCATGGCCCTCCCGGAGCAGCTCTATTATTTCGCCACCGGCAGCGGAAACGACTTCCTGCATGACCTTGGCCTTGAGAAGGGCGCGGACCCGGTCCCCGTGACGCAGTATCTGCGCGATCTGCCCACGGTCACGGTGAACGGAAAGCACTGGCGCTTCCTCAACGGCATCGGCTACGGCATTGACGGCTACTGCTGCGAGGTCGGCGACGCTCTGCGCGGCAAGTCCGACAAGCCCGTGAATTATACGGCCATCGCCATCAAGGGCCTGCTGTTTCACTTCCACCCGGCTAACGCCGAGGTCACGGTCGATGGCAAGACGAAGCGCTATCGCCGCGTCTGGCTCGCGCCGACGATGAACGGCCGCTTTTACGGCGGCGGCATGATGGTCACGCCGGACCAGCATCGCGGCAATGCTGAGGGCAAGGTCAGCGTGTGCGTCATGCACGGCAGCGGCAAGATCAAGACGCTGGCGGTATTCCCGTCCATTTTCAAAGGCGGCCATGTGAAGCACACGGAAATGGTCGAGATCCTGACGGGTCATGACATCGAGGTGCGCTTTGACCGCCCCTGTGCGCTGCAGATCGACGGCGAGACCATCCGGAATGTGACGTCTTACAGCGTCCACACGGGCGTCCCTGCGCGGGTCTGACAGAAAAAAACGGCCGGAGTATGGATTCCTCCAGCCGACGGTGTGTCAAAAAAGCCTCGCAGAGTTCGCCGCCCGCAGGCGGCGAATCAAATCGGATCATTTTCTCCGGCGGCGTGTACGTCGGAGAAAATACTGCGCAGTCCGCCAGTGTGCGGATCGTCCGGCAAAGGCGGACGATCGTGCGCGCAGCGGACTGTAGTCCCTTTGTTTGGAAAGCCCAAAGGGCTTTCCAAACAGTTAATTGGCCGGAGCGCTCAGCGCTCCGGCCGTTTTATGTGGGTTTTACTGCTTCGTGAAGACCATGGGGAACAGATCGCCCAGCATCTCGCTGAGAGACTGCAGGTCCATCGCGTCGCCCGTGACGGACGTGAAGGTCAGCTTGCCGCCCTCGAGCGTGTAGGAAACATAGTCCTCTTCGGAGAAGTCGGCTTCCTGCTCCTCAAAATAGAGCTTGCCGTCAGCTGCCTTATAGACGCCGGACTCCTCGTCCTCTTCCAGAGAGCTCAGCAGGGACTCTTCGTCGAGCTGGCTGATCTGTTCGGCGACATAGTCCGAAACGCTGGAGCCGGTGCTCTGCTCGAAGGCAGCCTCGAAGTCCTCACGGGACAGTCCGGATTCCTCGGCGGTCTTGTAGAGCGCCGCCTCAATGGCGGAGCCGCAGCCCTGCAGATAGGTGTGCAGCGCGGTAACGGTGGCTTCCTTGTCGGCCTGCATGGAATAGGTGCCGTCTTCGCCCAGCGTCAGAGTGTAGGGAACGGGCAGGGTCAGGTCGGCCAGATCCTCTTCGGCAAGGCCGAGCTGGGTCATGACGGAGTTCAGGGCAGGGGCCAGATCGAGATCGATCTTGTAGGTACCGGGCAGGTCGGACTTGCCGCCGCCGCAGCCGGCGAGCGCAAGGACAAGGGCCAGCGCCAGCAGGCACAGTGCGAGAGACTTTACATGTTTCATGATTTTCTTCCTTTCTTTTTTGCAAAAATGCAAGTTGATTATAGCATAACGGGATGCGGGTGTCAATCCATCGGGCGGCCGTTCAGAACGGCTTCTGCCAGCCGGTCGCCCTCGTAGCGGAGCTTCAGCGAAAAAAACGGCGCATGCTCCCGCATAAGGCGCAGGAAAATGCGGTCCCCCTCCCACTGCGGCAGGGCGGCGAACTGTGTCTCCGGGATCCACGCCAGCTCGCCCTCGTCGCAGTCCCGCAGGCTCCCGCGGCAGGCCGAGGCGTGGAACAGGTGCATGTATTCGCCCTCCCAGCAGTCGCTGACGAAGGTCACGATGCCGCAGTAGCGGTATTTTGTCAGCTCCAGTCCCGTCTCCTCGCGGAATTCGCGGCGGACGCAGTCGTCCGGGCTTTCGTTTTCCTCGAATTTTCCACCGATGCCGATCCACTTGTCGTGATTCGGATCGTTTTTCTTTTTGTTGCGGTGCAGCAGGAGCCAACTCCCGTTCTGCTCCAGATAGCAAAGCGTGGTATTTTTCATAGCGTTCTCCCGAAAAAAGCCCCTGCAATCGCATGACGGTTGCAGGGGCCGGTTTTATTCTGCGGCGCTGGGATTGGTGGCGGGGTTTACGATGACTCGCACAGCATTGTGCAGGTTCTCTGCGACGCAGTGCGCCTGCCCCTTGGCCTGCTCGCCGTCGAGCGTCCAATCCATGTCGGCGGGGGCGTCGATCTCCAGATGGCTGGCGCTCGTGAACGTCAGCATGGGCGTGTGGTAATCCTGCGTCGTCAGGGCCAGCACGCAGTCGCTCAGCTCCATCAGGCTCTGCGGCTTGCGCACGAGCAGCAGCTCGAACACGCCGTCGTTCATGTCCACGATCTCCGGGGAGAGCGTCAGAATGCCCGCAACGGATGTGGAGTTGCTGATGGCGCCGAAGATATAGTCGTCCTCGAGCACGGTCTCGTGGTCGAGCAGAAAGCGCACATGGCGGCTGCGGATGGACGGCAGCTCCTTGATGCCGCCGAGCACATAGGCCAGATGGCCCAGCGCATTTTTTACGCTCTGCGACGTGGCGTAGGATGCGCGGGTGAACGCGCCGAACGAGGCGACATAGGAGAAGCAGCGGCCGTTGAAGCTGCCGAGGTCCAGTGTGTGCGGCTCGCCCTCGACGATGTCGCGCGCGGCCTGCAGCAGGTTGCGCGACAGGTGCATGCTGCTGGCAAAGTCGTTCGTGCTGCCTGCGGGGATGTAGCCGATGGGCGTGTCGCTTCCGGCCGCATAGACACCGGAGACGACCTCATTGAATGTGCCGTCGCCGCCTGCGCAGACCACGCAGTCGAATTCGCGGCAGCGGGATGCTGCGACCTGCGTTGCGTCGCCGCGGGCAGCTGTGGTATAGACCGTGACGTCGTAGCCGCCGCGGTTGAAAATGCTGACGATCTCCGCCAGCGCGCGGTTCGCACGCTTTTTTCCCGAGCAGGGGTTCAGAATGAGCAGCAGCCTCTTCATCGCACGATCCTCATGCGGAAACGCACCCAGACAAAGATGCAGCCTGCGGCGATCACAAGGCCGATGCCGAGCAGCGCCCACTGCTCCTTGGAGCGCGGCTTGCGGATATGGAACGGCATCACAAAGCTGGCGCCAGTCAGCGCCATAACAACGAGCAGCGCCCCATGCAGGATCGCGGCACGCTGGAAAATGTCGAGGAAGCAGAAGAAAAACGGGAAAATGAGCGCGGCTGAGGTGATGGGAAGGCCCGTGTAGGTCTTGCGGCACTCGTCCGTCTCCTGCTGGCGCAGCTCCTCCGTCACGTTGAAATAGGCAAGGCGAATGAGCCCGGCGAGCACATAGAGCGCCGCAATCAGCACGGCATACCAGACAGAGCCGCACACGACGATCGTGATGACGGCGGGCAGGATGCCGAAGGCAACGATGTCGCACAGAGAGTCAATCTGAATGCCGAAGCCCTTCTGCTCCGCCGTGCGGTTCTTCTTCGTGCGGGCGACGCGGCCGTCAAACATATCGCAAAGGCCGCTGAACATCAAACAGAGGATTGCCAGCAGCGGGTGGCGGGCGACGGCCAGCCCGATGCCGGTCACGGCAGACAGCAGGCTGAGGTAGGTCAGAATGACCGTGTAATCATAGAAACCAATCATAAATAACTCCTTCTGCCGCAGGACGGCACCGGAAAACGGACGTCGGATAGACGAATCATAGTCGTCTTGTTATTATCCCACATTTTCGGCGATTCGTCAAGTCCCGGTATTTTCCGACAGAATGCGGCAGAGCAGGACGGAAAAGGCGTGGTCCTGCGCGGGCTTCCGGGCAGCCGTACGGTGCAGGCGGACACCGCCGCGGCGCAGGCGGGCGGACTCGGCGCGAACGGTGAGCAGAGCGTCGATATTGTCCTTTGTGTAGGCATGGCCCGCCGGATGCAGGGCCTGCGCGCTGCGCGCAAGGCACAGGGCGGCAAGGCCGTAGTCCTGCGTGATCACAACGTCGCCGGGGCGCAGGTGCGACAGCAGCAGATAGTCCGTGCTGTCGTGCCCGCAGTCCGCAACAAAGACCTCCACGCCGGGAATGGAAAAGACATGCGCCGTGTCGCAGAACAGCAGACACGGCACATGGAAGGCGGCGCATTGCCGCACGGTCTCGCGGACGACGGGGCAGCCGTCCGCATCGATCAGAACGCGCATGGGCTTCAGTGGCGGGGCGTCAGCAGGCCGCGCTTGTCGTGGATGACATTGCGCGGGCAGGCCATGGCGCACATGCCGCAGGAGAGGCACTTATCCGCGTAGATAAAGGCGCGGTTTTCCGAAACGACGATGGCTCCGGCCGGGCAGGTGCGCTCGCACAGACCGCAGCCGATGCAGCTCACGGCGCAGACATCGCGGCAGCGGGCGTCCTTGTTCGAGCAGAGGACGACAATGGGGTTGTCCTCGAGCCGCAGGTGGATGACGCGCTGCGGGCAGGCCTGATAGCACGCGCCGCAGCCGATGCAGCGGCTCTCGTCGACCTCGGCCACGCCGTAGGAGTTCAGCGAGATCGCGCCGAAGCGGCAGACCTCCATGCACGCACCGCAGCCGGTGCAGCCGTAGAGGCAAAGATCGTAGCCCTCCGGGCTCTGGTTGGCGCGGCAGCCGCCGTTGCAGTGGACGCAGGCAACCTTGGACGGGAACTTCTTTCTGACTTTCATCTCATGCAACCTCCCCGTTATTTGCGTGCATAGGGCGTGCCGGTCAGCGGCAGACTGGTGCGCGGCTCGCCGTCGAGCCGGTAATAGGCATCTGCAATGGCCGGTGCGGTGGGGATCGAGGTGATCTCACCGATGCCGATCGCGCCGCAGGCCACGTTCAGGCCCGGCTTGTCGATGACAATGGCCTTGATCTCCGGCACCTGATGGGCACGGAACAGGCCGAGCGTGCCGAAGCGCGCCGTCGGACGGCAGTTTTCGTCGATGGGATACTGCTCCGTCAGGGCATAGCCCATGGACATGACGACGCCGCCCTCGATCTGGCCCTCGCAGGAGAGCGGGTTGATGGCCTTGCCGACGTCGTGCGCGGCTATCATTTTGCGGATGAGGCCGGTCTTCTCGTCGAGGATGCAGACCTGCGTGGCGTAGCCGTAGGCGACGTGGGAGACCGGGTTCGGCACATCCGCACCGAGCGGGTCGGTCTTCGCGAGGTATTCGCCGTAGAATTCTTTCCCGATGAGGTCGCTGAGCGACTTCCCGGCCAGCGCCTCGTGGAGCTGCAGGCAGGCGCGGCGGCAGGCCTCGCCGGTCACAAGCGTCTGGCGGGAGCCGGACGTGTCGCCGGAGTCCGGGGCAATCCAGGTGTTGGAACGCTCATAGACGATGTCGTCGCGCGAGAGGTTTGTGTTTGAGCAGACCATCTGCACCAGCACGGTGCCGAGGCCCTGCCCGATGCACGAAGCGCCGGAATAGATATGGACCTTGGAATCGCCCTCGACGATGAGCTTGCAGCGGCCCCAGTCCGGCAGGCCGACGCCGAGGCCGGCATTCTTCATGGCGCAGGCGATGCCCTTGATCTTGGCGTTGTCGTATTCGTCCTTTACGGCAAGGAGCGTCTCCACAAGGCCGGTAGAGTCATCGACGATCTGCCCGTTCGGCAGCACACCGCCGGGACGGATGGCGTTGCGGTAGCGGATCTCCCACGGGGAGATGCCGACAAGGTCGGCAGCACGGTTCAGCAGCGTCTCCACGGCGAAGCACGTCTGCGTGACGCCAAAGCCGCGGAACGCACCGGCAGGCGGATTGTTTGTATAGTAGGCATAGCCGTCGATCTCGAAGTTTTCGTAGGTATAGGGACCGGCGGCGTGCGTGCAGGCGCGCTCGAGCACCGGGCCGCCCAGCGAGGCGTAGGCACCAGTGTCAGAGACGACCTTGGCCTTCACACCCTGGATGATACCGTTTTCGTCCACGCCCATCGTGAAGTCCATCTCGAAGGGATGGCGCTTCGGGTGGATGAGCAGGGACTCGGCGCGCGTCAGCTTGCACTTGACGGCGCGGCCGGTCTTATAGGCGATGAGCGCGGCCAGCGGCTGGACGGTCATGTCCTCCTTGCCGCCGAAGCCGCCGCCGACGAGGGCATTCTGAATTTTGACCTTCTCGGGCGGCAGGCCGAGGGCCATCGTGACCTCGTGCAGCGTGGTGTGGGCGCTCTGGTCCGTCGTGTAGAGGCGGATGCCGTCTCCGTCCGGCACGGCCACGGCGCATTCCGGCTCAAGGAAGGCGTGCTCCGTGAACGGGGTGGAGAAGTGATCCTGCACGACAAATTTCGAGTGGGCAATGGCCTCCTCGGCATTGCCGCGGGAGACGTGCTTGTGCGCCAGCAGGTTGCCCTTGCGGTGGACGAGCGGCGCATAGGGCGCGGCCGCCTCCTCTGGGTTGTGCACGGCGGGCAAAATCTCATATTCCACCTTGACGAGTTTCTTGGCCTTTTCCAGAATCTCCGGCGTCTCAGCCGCGACAAGGGCCAGTGCGTCGCCGAGGAAGTGGACGACGCCGCCGACGGGGACCATGACGTCCCAGTCGTGGACGATGTGTCCGATGATGTTCTCGCCCGGCACATCCGCTGCGGTCAGCACGCAGATAACGCCGGGCAGCGCGGCCGCCTTGGACGTGTCGATGGACAGCACGCGGGCGCGCGGATATTTGCTGCGCACGGCGGAGCCGTAGCACATTTTTTCGGGGTAGTAATCGTCGGGGTATTTGCCGGTGCCGAGGACCTTCTCCTCGACGTCCAGACGCTGGACACGGGAGCCAATCTTCCAGTCCGTCGTGGCGGGCAGGGGGATCTTCTTTTCACGCAGGATCTTCCCGGCCAGACGGATGGCCTCGACGATCTTGACATAGCCGGTGCAGCGGCAGTAGTTGTTGCGGATGGCCCAGCGGATCTGCTCCTCCGTCGGGTCCGGCGTGCGGTCGAGCAGGGCCTTGGCGCACAGCACCATGCCGGGAATGCAGAAGCCGCACTGCACGGCGCCAGCCTCGCCGAAGGCGAAGGTGTAGGCAGCCTTTTCAAAGTCGGAAAGGCCCTCGACCGTCAGGATGTGCTTGCCGTCGAGCCGCTCGGTATCCGGAACGCAGGCGCGGCAGGGCTCGCCATTGATGAGCACGGTGCATGCGCCGCAGGCGCCCTCGCTGCAGCCGTCTTTTACGGAGGTGAGATGCAGCTCATCGCGCAGGTAGCGCAGCAGCTTCTGCTTTTTGGCGACGGTAACTTCGGCACCGTTTATGTAAAATGTTGCCATGGAAACAGGTCCCCTTTGTAAAATAATCCGGTCGCAGCCGGTGGACGGGCTCGTATCACTCAGATTATACTATAAATAGAGAAAGCCTGCAAGGCAGAGACTAACTTTTTTTGCGATTTTTTTCTGAATTTTGACTTATAACAATAAAAAACTACAAGGAAATCGCGATTTTTCTATCGATAAGCTAAAACTTTTTTTGTACTCGGCAAAAAATGCGGGAAAGGATTGAAAATCGGGTGTGGATTTGGTACACTATCTAAGAAATGAAAATGCGGAGTTTCGGCTTTTTTGCGCCGCATGCGCCGCATGGGTAATATAGCAGACTGTCAAAAAACCTGCCAAGCCAAAAGTTTCGGAGGGAAGAAAAGTGTGAAAGGAAACCGTCAGGGTGTCCTTTCGCGTTTGATCACCCGCCGCAGCGGCAGAATTGCAAAATCATGCTTCAAAATTTATTTTGCAATTCCAGAAGCAGCTTGGCGAAAAAGCCCTGGAGGGACTTTTTTGACAAGCTGAATATAGGTAGGGGAACTGGTATGGAAACGACAAAGACATTTCAGGAGCTCGGTGTCAGCGAGGAGATCCTCCGTGCGCTGGAAAAGAAGGGCGTCGCAATGCCGACGCGCGTGCAGGAGGAGGCCATCCCGCCGCTGCTGGCGTGGCGCGATGTCATCGCCAAGGCGCCGACGGGAACGGGCAAGACGTTTGCCTTTGGCATCCCGATGATCGAGCACATCGATCCGCAGTCCGACGATCTGCAGGGCCTGATCCTGGCCCCGACGCGCGAGCTGGCCATCCAGATCGCCGACGAGCTGCGCGGCTTGCTCACATTTTATAAGGATATCCGTGTGACGGTCGTCTATGGCGGCCAGCGGCTCGAGCCGCAGATCCGCAGCCTGCAGCAGCATCCGCAGATCGTCGTGGCAACGCCCGGTCGCCTCATGGACCACTATAACCGCAAGAACCTGCGCCTCGACCGCATCAAGACCGTCATTCTCGACGAGGCGGATCGCATGCTGGACATGGGCTTCTTCGATGATGTGACGAAAATTCTCGACCGCATCAAGAACCGTACGAACCTCGGCCTGTTCTCCGCGACGATCTCGCAGGAGGTCATGACCGTCAGCTGGATGTACCAGCGCGACGAGGTGGAGATCACCGTTGCCCCGACGGAGGAGAGTAAGCCTGATATCGATCAGTATTCCATCACGGTCCCGCGGCTGGAGAAGGAAGAGGCTATGCTGCGTATCCTGCGCTCCGGCGCGCTTGAGCGCGTGATCGTGTTCTGCAACACGAAGGTCATGTGCCAGCGCCTGAGCGACGACCTGCGCCGCGCGGGCATCCGCGCCGACTGCCTGCACGGCGACATCAAGCAGGCCACGCGCGAAAAGACCATGGCCGATTTCCGCCATGGCAAGCTCCCGGTCCTCATCGCGACGGACGTTGCCTCCCGCGGCATCGACGTGGACGACGTCGACGGCGTCATCAATTACGACGTCCCCGAGGAGAACGAATACTATATCCACCGCATCGGCCGCACGGGCCGCGCTCGGAAAAAGGGCATCTCCTTCACGCTGCTCGGCTCGTTCCCGGAGAAGGCCAAGCTGGACGAGATCGCAAAATTTGCGGGCTTCCGCATCGTTCCGATGATCTTTGACGAATACGGCTGTCTGGTGCCCGCACCTGCAGAGGAAAAGCATCCGACATCCCGCAGGCGCTTCTGATGCGCCCGGCGGAGGAGGGCCTGCTCCTACTGTGCTGCGCGCTCGGCACGCAGGATGTGCCGCTGACCCCGGCGCAGTACCGCACGCTTGCCCGGCGCGTCCGGCAGACCTGTCAGGCCGGAGACGGCGAGGTGACGCCTGCCTATCTCCGGGCGCTCGGCTATCCGGAGGCGGCCGCCCTGCAGATCACGGCGCTGCTTGACCGGACAGACACGCTGCACCGCTATCTCGAGGCCGCTGCCGCGCAGGGCATCACGGTCCTGACGCGCCTTTCGGACGGCTTCCCGGCGCGCCTGCGCCGCATGGGCGAGACGGAGTGCCCGCCCGCCCTGTTCTGCCGGGGCGACACGGCCCTGCTCGGCACGCGCTGCGTTGCGCTCGTCGGCTCGCGGCAGCTCCGGCCGGATAACCGCCGCTTTGCCGTGCAGGCCGGAAAGCTCGCTGCGGCCGAGGGCTTTACGCTCGTCTCCGGCGGGGCTGCCGGTGCGGACACCGCCGCGCAGGAGGCCTGCCTTGCAGCGGGCGGCCGGGTGATCTGCTTTGTGCCGGACAGTCTGCTGGATCATCCCGCGCGGCAAAACATGCTGTATTGCAGCGCGGGCGGCTATGAGCTGCCGTTTTCCACGCCGCGCGCCCTGGCCCGCAACTGCCTCATCCACGCCATGGGCGAAAAGACCCTTGTGGCCCAGTGCGCCGAGGGAACGGGCGGGACCTGGTCCGGTTCGCAGTGGAACCTGCGCCGCGGCATGTCGGAGCTTTACGTCTTTGACGACGGATCGGCGGCAAGCGCGGCACTGCAGTCCTGCGGAGCGGAGAGGTTGCCGGATATTCCGGCGTCTCTCGCCCTGTTACGGCCCTTCCAATTGTCCATTTTCGATGGGAAATCGGACGAAAAGCGGAAAAAGTAAATTTTCAGTTGATTTTGACAAAGCAATCGTGTATAATCTCCGTACGACACCGAAGATCATGGATCTGACCTGACGTATGGAGGTTATTTTTATGTGTGGAATTGTTGGTTATGCCGGTTCGAAGCAGGCAGCTCCCATTTTGCTGGACGGCCTTTCCCGTCTGGAGTATCGCGGCTATGATTCCGCTGGACTGTGTGTTTTTTCGGAAGGGGAGCTGAAGCTCGCCAAGTCCAAGGGCCGTCTGGCCGTCCTGCGCACAAAGACGGAAAACGGCGCGACGCTCCCCGGCTATCTCGGCATCGGCCATACCCGCTGGGCGACGCACGGCGCACCCTCGGACGAGAATGCGCATCCGCAGCTGTCCACAAACGGCAGCATCTGCATCGTGCACAACGGCATCATTGAGAATTTCCTGCCGCTGAAGGAGTTCTTGCTGAAGCAGGGCAAGACGTTCCGCTCCGAGACGGACACGGAGGTCATTGCCAATCTGCTGGAATACTATTATGAACAGGAAAACGATCTGATGAAGGCCGTCCGCCTGACGCTCGGCCGGATCGAGGGCAGCTATGCGCTCGGCATCCTCTGCGCCGACCGGCCGGATTCCATGATCGCCGTCAAGAAGGACAGTCCGCTGATCTTCGGCTTCGGCGAAGGAGAGAACTTCATTGCCTCGGATGTCCCGGCCATCCTGCCGTATACGCGCAGCGTCGTGTATCTCAACGACGGCGATATGGTCGTGTTCACGAAGAACGCCGCGCAGTTCTATGACGCAAACGGCACGCCCGTGCGCAAGGCCCCTGAGCACATCGAGTGGGAGATGTCCGCTGCGCAGAAGGGCGGCTATCCGCACTTCATGCTCAAGGAAATTTACGACCAGCCCAAGGCCCTGCGCGACACGATCAATCCACGGATCCGCAACGGCCGCGTCGTGCTGGACGATGTGAAGCTTGATGAGGGCTATCTGCGCGGCCTGCGCCGCATCTATATGGTCGCCTGCGGCTCGGCGTCCTATGTCGGCAATCACGCCAAGTATATCCTCGAGCGCACGACGCGCATCCAGGTCGAGCCGGTGCTCGCCTCGGAGTTCCGCTATTCCGAGCCGGTGCTCGGCGACGATACGCTCGTTATCATCATCAGCCAGTCCGGCGAAACGGCCGACACACTGGCCGCCCTGCGTGAGGCTAACGCCCGCGGCGCGCGGACGCTTGCCATTGTCAATGTGGTCGGCAGCGCCATTTCCAAGGCGGCGCACGACGTTATCTACACCTGTGCCGGCCCCGAGATCGCCGTTGCCACGACGAAGGCCTATTCCACACAGCTGGCCGTCATCTACCTGCTGGCCATGTATATCGGCGAAAAGCTCGGCACGCTTGCGCCGGAGTGCTATGCCGCCATGCTCGAGGGCCTGCAGCGCCTGCCGGACCAGGTGGCGCAGATCCTTGTGCCGGAGAATCTGGCAAAGATCGAGGAGGCTGCGGAGGCCTTCAGCCACAACCACGACGTGTTCTTCATCGGCCGCAATCTCGACAGCGCAACCTGCCTCGAGGGCAGCCTGAAGCTCAAGGAGATCGCCTACGTTCATTCCGAGGCCTATCCCGCCGGTGAGCTGAAGCACGGCCCCATCTCCCTCATCGAGGAGGAGACGCTCGTTGTGGCCCTTGCCACAGTCGAGAAGCTCTTTGATAAGACCATGGCCAATGTCCGCGAGGTCAAGGCGCGCGGCGCGCACGTCCTCGGCGTGACGACGGAGGACTTTGCCGGGGAGATCGAAAAGTATGCCGACCGCAGCCTCATCGTGCCGAAGGCGCACCCGCTGCTGCAGCCGAGCCTGACGGTCATCCCGCTGCAGGCCTTTGCCTACTATATCGCACTGGCCCGCGGCTGCGATGTCGATATGCCGCGCAATCTGGCCAAGTCCGTCACGGTCGAATAATTCAAAAATTTAGATTTCTGCGGAGGCTGCCATATGGCGGCCTCCGCCTTCGTTTGCAGTCTGTTGTGCGCACGAACTGCCCGCCAAGGGCGGACAATTCGCACACTGGCCGACTGAGCGGTATTTTCTCCGACGTATGCGCTGCCGGAGAAAATGATCTCACCTTCTTCGCCGACTGCGGGCGGCGAACTCTGCGAGGCTTTTTCCTGCATTGCGGAGCGGAGCAGAGAGGCCGCTGCTTGTTATTTTGCGGGATCTATGGTAAAATATCTTTATCCTATCCCAAAATTCTATGAAAGTGGTGAAACTATGTTGGACTTTCGCCCCATCTGCCTGGAGGACCGCGCATGGATCGAACCCGTGATGCAGGCTGCGGCCGGGCATGGCAGCGAGTTTTCCTTTGTGAATCTCTACCTGTGGGGGGACCAGCGCGTAGCGTCGGTGGACGGCACGCCCGTGTTCCTCAGCAATTTTTCCGGGAGCCTGACGTACCCGTGGCCCGTGGGCTGCCGGGACTTGCCGGGCACGCTGGAGCTGCTGCGGCAGGACGCATGTGAGCGCGGCATCCCGCTGCGCCTGTTCGGCCTGCTGCCCGAGGAGCGCGACCGGCTCGAGGCGCTGTGTCCCGGCCGCTTTCGCTTCCACAGCGTGCGCGACAGCGCGGACTATGTCTACGAGACGGAGCAGCTTGCCCAGCTGCACGGCAAGAAGCTGCAGGCCAAGCGTAACCACTGCAACCGCTTTGAGGCGGCCTACCCGGATTATCGCGTCCTGCCGCTGACTGCGGACCAGCTGCCGCGCTGCCGCGCCTTTACGGACGAGTGGTATCGCCTGCATTTTCTGGAGAACGACCCCGCGGACTACGCGTTGGAGCAGCGTGCCATCGGGCTGGCATTCGACCATTTCGATGCGCTCGGAATGACGGGTCTTGTGCTGGAGGTCGAGGGAGAGGTCGTCGCCTTCGCCATGGGCAACCCCATCCGGCCGGATATGTTTGACGTGAACTTTGAAAAGGCCCGCGCCGATATGAACGGCCCATATCCGATGATCAACCGCGAATTTGCCCGCCGGATCGCAGAGACGCCCTACCGCTTTCTGAACCGCGAGGACGACATGGGCCTCGAGGGCCTGCGCCGCGCGAAGGAAAGCTATATCCCGGACCTCCTGCTGGAGAAGCTGCTGGCAGAGGAGCTGCCCGCATGAGGGCGGCGCGAAGCGACCTGCCCGCCCTGACGCGGCTGTGGCAGGCCTGCTTCGGCGATACCGAGGCGGAGGTGCGCGCGTTCTGGCAGGCGCTGTTCGACTGCACGCCCGTCTATCTGCGCCGCGCGCCGGACGGCAGCCCCGCAGCCATGCTGTGCGCGCTCCCGGCGGAGCTGGTCGGCGACGACGGAGACGCTGTCCCTGCTGCCTATCTCTACGCCGTCTGCACGGCCCCGGCCCTGCGCGGGCGCGGCCACTGCCGCCTGCTCTTGCAGGAGGCGGAGCAGGACCTCAAAAGGCAGGGCATCCGCGCGGCCGTGCTCGTCCCGGCGGAGGAGAGTCTGTTCGGGTTCTATGCCCGCTTTGGCTACCGGACCGTGTTCACCTGCCGGACTGAGACGGTCCCGGCGGCGCGCGGCGACTGCAGCATCACGCCGCTCACGCCGGATGGCTGGCAGAGCCTGCGCGAGCTGCAGCTCTATGACAGCCATCTGTCCTATCCGCCGGAGCTGCTGCGCTGGCAGGAAACGATCTCCCGCAGCAGCGGGGCTGGCCTTTACCGCATCGAGACGGGCGATGCCGTCTGCTGCGCCGCGGCGGAGCGGGACGGCGAAACGCTGCTCGTGCGCGAGCTGCTGCCGGACTGCCCGGAGGCCGCCGCCGCACTGGCGGACAAGCTCGGCTGCCGGGAGGCCGTCTTCCGCACGGCGGGCGGCATGCAGCCCTTCGGCATGGCAAAATCGCTCGACGGAACGCCGCTCCCGCAGCGGGCCTACCTCGGCCCGGCGTTTGAGTAAGGCGGGGCTTTTGCACTGGCTCCCAAGTTTGTCATTGCGAGGCCCCAAAGGGGCTGTGGCAATCTCGGGGAGGTACAGGCTGCCGAAAAAATGTACACACCGATTGCGTCTGTAGCGGCGCTCAGTGAGCGCCATGCACGGGACGATTCAACCGCGCAAGGGCACTGGTGCATCACGGCACTCCCCTGATGTGTCATTCCGAGGAGCGAAGCGACGTGGGAATCTCCTGCAAGTGGTTTCGTTTTCGCCGAGGCCCACCTGTTATCCACCATGGTTCTGCGAGATTGCCACGTCGGCCTCCGGCCTCCTCGCAATGACAAATTTGGGAGCATAGTGCGGTCGGCGATGCCACCCTATAACTTGCCGGCCCGCAGGGCGCTCGCTGAGCGCCGCTACAGACGCAAATGGTTCATACCGCTTTAACGATAGCCTGTGCAAAGCGCAGGCGCGCGGGCCTGGCTGCCCCGCTCCTGCAATATACGAAATAAATGATATAAAAACTGGAGGAATTTATCATGAAACGTTGGCTTTCTCTGATCCTTGCGGCGGCGCTGGCCGTCTGCGTCTTTGCTGCCTGCAGCAAGGACGACAACACGTCCGGCTCGGCCGGAAAGCACCATGTGGAGATCGAGGTGCAGGATTACGGCACCATCGCCGTGGAGCTGGACGGCGACGCCGCCCCCATCACGGTTGATAACTTCCTGAAGCTGGCAAAAGAGGGCTTCTATGACGGCCTGACCTTCCACCGCATCATCGACGGCTTCATGATCCAGGGCGGAGACCCCGAGGGCACCGGCATGGGCGGCTCGGATGAGACGATCAAGGGCGAATTCTCTGCCAACGGTGTGGAAAATAACCTGTCGCATACGCGCGGCGCGATCTCCATGGCCCGCAACAACGTCAGCATGGACAGCGCGAGCTCACAGTTCTTCATCGTGCAGAGCGATTCGACCTTTCTGGACGGCCAGTATGCCTGCTTCGGCTATGTGACGTCCGGCATGGACATCGTCGACCAGATCTGCAAGGACGCGCAGCCGACGGACGGCAACGGCACGATCCCCGCAGCGGAGCAGCCGGTCATCACGGCTGTCCGCGTCATCGACTGATGGGCAGACAGCTCGTTCTGGCGGAGAAGCCCTCCGTCGGCCGGGAGCTGGCGCGCGTGCTCGGTTGCAGGCGCGGCGGCGAGGGCTACCTGGAAGGCGACCGCTATGTTGTCACCTGGGCGCTCGGGCATCTGGTCACGCTGGCTGACCCGGACGTCTATGAGAAAAAGTGGGAGAAATGGGACATGGCCGACCTGCCGATGCTCCCGCAGCATAGGAAGCTCGTCGTCATCCCGCAGACGGCGCGGCAGTTCCGCGTGGTGCAGGGCCTGATGAAGCGCAGCGACATCACCGGCCTCATCATCGCCACGGACGCCGGGCGCGAGGGTGAGCTCGTTGCGCGCTGGATCATGGCCAAGGCGGACTGGAACAAGCCTGCAAAGCGGCTTTGGATCTCGTCCCAGACAGACAAGGCCATCCGCGACGGCTTTGCGGACCTGCGCCCCGCTGCGGACTATGATAACCTGTTCCGCTCCGCGCAGGCGCGCAGCGAGGCCGACTGGCTCGTCGGCCTGAACGTGACGCGCGCCCTGACGTGCAAATACAATGCGCAGCTCTCGGCCGGGCGCGTGCAGACGCCGACGCTGGCCCTTATCGCCGCGCGGGAGCGGGAAATCCGCAGCTTTGTGCCGAAGGAATTCTACGGCGTCCGGCTGAAGCTCGCGGGCTTCACGGCCGTCTGGCGCGATGCAAACGGAAACAGCCGTACATTTGACCGCGCGCTGGCCGAGCGGATCGCCGAGGCCTGCCGCACGGGGACCTGCACCATCCGGCAGGTACGCCGGATGCGCCGCATGACGCCGCCGCCTGCGGCCTATGACCTGACGGAGCTGCAGCGCGATGCGAATAAAAAATACGCCTATTCCGCAAAGGAAACGCTGAATCTTATGCAGGCCCTCTATGAGCAGCACAAGCTGCTGACCTATCCGCGCACGGACTCGCGCTATATCTCCGACGACGTCGTTCCGACGCTGCCGGACCGCCTGCGCGCCGTGATGACAGGGGACTACAAGCCCTTTGCGCAGGAGCTGATGCGCCGCCGCCCGCTTTCGACCAAATATCTGGTGAACAATGCCAAGGTCACGGATCATCACGCCATCATCCCCACGGAGGAGGCCCCGGACCTGTGGCAGCTTTCCGGGCCGGAGCGGAATATTTATGACCTCGTCGTGCGCCGCTTCCTTGCGGTGCTGATGCCGCCGTGTGCCTATGAGGAGGTCGAGCTGACGCTGCGCGCCGGGGACCATGACTTCACGGCCAAGGGCCGCATCGTCTCGGAGCCGGGCTGGCGCAGGGTCTATGACCGCAGCTTCCGGCTGGAGGACGAGGAAGAGGACGAGCCGCAGACGCTCCCGGCGCTGGAGCAGGGGCAGAGGCTGTCGATCCTCGGCGCGTCCGTTGCGGTGGGCAAGACGCCGCCTCCGCCGCGCTATACGGAGGCGACGCTGCTGACGGCCATGGAGCATCCGCAGGCGCAGGTCACAGACAAGGCCCTGCAGAAGATCCTGGCGGAGACAAGCGGCCTTGGCACGCCTGCCACGCGCGCGGACATCATCGAAAAGCTGTTCTCTGCATTTTATATTGAGCGGCGCGGTAAGGAGCTCGTCCCGACGTCCAAGGGCATGCAGCTTGTGGAGCTGGCCCCGGAGGACCTCCGCTCGGCTGCGCTCACGGCGCAGTGGGAGGACCGCCTTGCCCGGATCGCAAAGGGACAGGAGCGCGACGCAAAATTCGTCGAGGAGATGCGCGCCTATGCGTCGCGTCTCGTTGCGGCCGTCAAGGCAAGCGATGCAAAATACACCCACGACAACCAGACGCGCAAGACCTGCCCGGACTGCGGCAAGTTCCTGCTGCTCGTCAAGGGAAAGCGCGGCGAGATGCTCGTCTGCCCGGACCGCGAGTGCGGCTATCGCAAAAGCGTCACGCAGGTGACGAACGCACGCTGCCCGAACTGCTTCAAGAAAATGGAGCTGCGCGGCGAGGGTGAGAATCAGATGTTCGCCTGCGTCTGCGGCTACCGGGAAAAGCTCTCCGCCTTCCAGGAGCGGCGCAAAAGTGCCGGGGCGGGCAAGCGCGATGTGGCAAAGTATCTGCAGCAGCAGAAGGATGACAAGCCTGTGAACAGCGGCATGGCCGACGCACTGGCCAAGTGGCTTGAGAAAAAATCAAAAGTAGGGCATTCTTAACAAAAATCACGGAGCTGCACGGCGAAATTCGTGCGGCTCCGTTCTGCACCGGGAATTGACACCGGCGGGGATGTTTGCTACAATAATTCCCGTGAGAATATGGGACAGCAGGAGCGGTGGAGTCTGTCATAGGGTCGTGGGGCCCTATTCCTGCTGGATCGGCTGTGCCGTGCTTCTGTGCGGCACACGGATCGGACAGGACTGCCGTCCTGTCTTTTTTTATGCCGCGGTATGCGGCGAAAGGGGATTATCGCTATGAGGAAAACAAAGATCGTCTGTACCATCGGCCCGGCCAGCAGTGACCCGGCCGTGTTTGCCGATATGTGCCGCGCGGGCATGAATGTGGCCCGCCTGAATTTTTCGCACGGCACCCATGCCGAGCATCAGGCCAAGATCGACATGATCAAGCAGGTGCGCGAGGAGCTTGGTCTGCCGATCGCCATCATGCTCGATACGAAGGGCCCGGAGTACCGTATCGGCACGTTTGCCGCGGGGCATATCGAGCTGCATGACGGCGATGCCTTTACGTTCACAACGCGCCCGGTTGAGGGCGACGAGACGATCGTCAGCGTGAATTACGCCGGCCTGCCGCATGATCTGGCCGTGGGCGACCGCGTGCTCGTGAACAACGGTCTTGTGATCTTCGAGGTGCAGGACCTCACGGAGACGGACGTGCACTGCCGCGTCGTCGTGGGCGGCGAGCTTTCCAACCGCAAGAGCATGAGCTTCCCGAACAAGGTCCTGCACCAGATCTATCTCAGCGAGCAGGACAAGGACGACCTTCTGTTCGGCATCCGCAACGGCGTGGATTTTGTCGCGGCCTCGTTTGTCTCGTGCAAGCAGGACCTGCTCGATCTGCGAGGCTTCCTGCACGCCAACGGCGGCGAGGACATCGACATCATCGCCAAGATCGAGAACCGCGCGGGCGTGGACAACATTGAGGAGATCAGCGAGGTCTGTGACGGCATCATGGTCGCACGCGGCGACCTCGGCGTGGAGGTCCCGTTCACGGAGCTGCCTGCCATTCAGAAATACCTCATCACGAAGTGCCGCCTGCTCGGCAAGCGCGTCATCACGGCCACGGAAATGCTTGAATCTATGATCCACAATCCGCGCCCGACGCGTGCGGAGATCTCCGATGTGGCCAACGCCGTCTATGACGGCACGAGCGCCGTCATGCTTTCCGGCGAGTCAGCCGCGGGCAAGTATCCGGTGGAGACCGTGCGGACCATGGCGGAGATCGCTGAGGAGACGGAGCGCCACATCGACTACGCCAAGCGCTTCCGCACGAACGAATTTGTCATCCACGACCGCGTGGACGCCATTTCCCACGCAACGTGCGGCATGGCCATCGACATCGGGGCCAAGGTCATCGTTGTGACGTCCATGTCCGGCATGACGGTCCGGATGGTCTCGCGCTTCCGTGCACCGATGGACATCGTCGGTATGGCGACGAACAAGCGCGTGTGGTATAAGCTCTCGCTGTCGTGGGGCGTGCTGCCGGTGCTGAGCGAGCAGTTCAACTCCACGGACGTGCTGTTCTATCATGCACTGCGCGCCGCCCGCGACACGATGCACCTGCAGCCGGGCGACAATGTTGTTATGACCGGCGGCATCACGAACGGTAAGTCCGGCAACACCAATCTTATCAAGATCGAGGCGGTCTGACGGCCGGAAGGAAGCAGTTATGATCGAAATTCGGGAGATCGACGAGGCACATCAGGCAGACATCCGCCTGCCGAACGAGCCGTTCCCGCTGACCGGGCAGCTCATCGAGTACGCCGCGCAGCTCGCGCTCCGGAAGGGCTGCCGCGGGCTGTAGTTAGGGGACCGCAGTTCGCACTGACTGTCGTAAAAAAACGCACAAACCGATTGCGTCTGTAGCGGCGGTCACTGCGCAGCCGTTGGCGGCTTTGCCGCCTTACGGATGCGGCGTGCCCCTTGCGGGTAGTGACCGCCTTGTACAGGGTAATTGAACTGTGTAAGGGTGCTGATGTACCACGGCACTTGCCTGAATTGGCATTGCGAGGCCCCGGAGGGGCCGCGGCAATCTCGGAAAGGCGGCTACGATATTGCCGATGGTTTCCCTGTTATCCAAGCGGGTACTGCGAGATTGCCACGTCGGCTGCGCCTCCTCGCAATGACAATTCAGGGAAATGCGGCGGCGCACCTGTGCCCTTTTGCGATTGAATTGTCCTCTGCTGGGCGCTCAAGGAGCACCGCTGCATGCTCTAGCTGCCCCAGATGAAAAAATTCGGACGCACCCGCGCGGGTGCGTCCGTTTTGTCAATTATTCCGGTATAAGCTGCGCCACTCGGACTCCGGCAGGAGCTCGAGCGCGGCATTGTGCAGACGGTAAACGCGGCTGCACAGCGACAGCACGCTCGGCCGGTGGGTGCTGAGGATGCACGTCTTGCCGGGCAGGGCGGCGATGTTCTCGAGCACGCGCTGCTCCGTCTCCAGATCAAGCGCCGACGTCACCTCGTCGAGCAGCAGGATAGGAGCATCGGCCAGAATGGCGCGCGCAATGGCCAGCCGCTGGTTCTGGCCCTCGGACAGCGAGCCGCCGCGTTCGCGCAGCGGGCAGTCCAGCCCGCCGGGCAGGCCGCGGACGAAATCCTCGGCGCAGGCGGCGCGCAGCGCGGCCCACAGGGCCTCCTCCGGGGCGTCCGGGCGCACAAGGCGGAGCGTCTCGGCCACGGTGCCAGAGAAGATCACGTTGTCCTGCGGCACATAGGCAAAGCAGCAGCGCGTGGAGGGGGAGACGTCCAGCGCCTCGCCGCCGCCGGTCAGCACGGCGCTGCCGCCCGTCGGGTGGAGCAGGCCAAGCAGCAGACGGAACAGCGTCGTCTTGCCGCTGCCGGACGGGCCGACGATGGCGATCATCTCATGCGGCTGCACCTGCAGATCCAGCTGCTTCAGAACGGGCGCGCGGCCCTGATAGGAAAACTCCAGCCCCTGCAGCGACAGCGCCAGCGGAACGCCTTCGCGGACGAGCCGCTGTGCGCGCTCCGGGTGGTCGAGCTGTTCACGCGGCAGCTCCAGCACGGACATGATGCGCCGCGCGGAGACGGAGGCCTCGATGGCGGAGGGAACCAGATGGATGAGCGCGCTGAGCGACGAGGAGAGATAGGACGCCAGCTGCAGGAACAGCACCATCGTGCCGAAGTCGATCCGGCCCTGCCACAGGCGGTAAGCACCCCAGCCGAGGCAGAGGTAGCTTACGAGCATGCCGCACGACGAGAGGAACGACGAGGTCAGAATGGAGAAGCGCTGAAACGCGATGCCGGTGTCATAATACCGCTCCTGCACGCGATCGAGCCTCTCGCGGAAGGTATCGACGAGGTGGAATGCCTTGATGGCGGGGATGTTCTGCAGCGTTTCCTCCTGAAAGGCCGTCATTTCGCTGCCGACGGCGCGCATATCGCGGTTGAAGCTGCGCATTTTTCCCACAAGCGGCCGCGACAGCAGCAGCGTCACGGGCGCGCTCAGCAGGGCCAGCACTGCCATGGTCGGGTCGTAGACCAGAATGACGGCCAGCGAGGCCAGAAACTGCGTCAGCCGCAGGATAAGGGACGGGATCCAGCCAAGCACGCTGCCCGCCACATTCGAGACGTCCGTGTTGATGCGGCTGAGCAGATCACCGGAGTGGAACTGCTGCAGGGATTCCCAGTCCGTGTTCAGGAACATGCCGAAGACCTCGGCGCGCAGCTCATTGCCGATGCGGAGGTTGATCTTTGCACTGAAACGGCTGACAAGAGCATTGAGCACGATGGTCGAGCCTGCCAGCAGCACGACGATAACGCCGCAGAACAGCACGCGCCGTCCGCCGCCCTGCAGATAGACAATGGCGTTGATGAGCTCACGCGAGGAGAGACTCGACAGCAGGCTCAGCGCAATGGAGGCGATGCCGAGCAGCACATAGGCCGCAATGGAGCGGCGGTAGCGCTTGCTGTGGTGCAGGACCCAGCGCGTTTCGACCCAGAGGTCGTGCAGCGTTGCGCCCTGCAGGCGGTCGCGGAGCTTTCGAATCAGAGACATGCCCGCCCTCCTCAGCGCCGGTCGCCTGCGTCGGAGCTGTAGTGGCTATAGTGGCTGTAGTGGCTGCTGTAGCCGTACTGATAGCCGTAGCGGTAGCCATAGCGATAGCCCGAGCGCGTCGTTCCGGCCTGCGTGCAGTTCAGCACGCAGCCATACAGCGGCACGGCGCCGGAGAGCGACTGGACAGAGTTGACGATCTGGACGGAGTTTGCCATATCCTGCCGCACGATGTAAATAGCGCCGTCGGCATATTTGGCCAGCGCTGCAGCGTCGGACAGAACGCCTGCAGGCGGCGTATCGATGAGGATGTAGTCGAGCTTCTGCCGCAGCAGCTCCAAAATCTGCCCCATGCGCGGCGAGCCGAGCAGGCGCTGCGGCTGGGCGACAGTGCCGTCGCCGGAGAGCAGCAGCAGGCCGGAATCCGGAACGGGCAGCAGGCGGAAGTTCTTCGCCTTGCCGCTGAGCACCTCGACAAGGCCGTCGGAGTGCGCGCCAATGCCGAACAGCGGCTTGAGCGACTGCTTGCGCAGGTCGCCGTCGATGAGGATGACGCGCTTGCCCTCGGCGGCCAGCGCCAGTGCGAGGTTCGAGGCAACGGTCGTTTTGCCCTCGCCGGGGACGGTGCTCGTGATGAGAACGACCTTTGCGCCGTGCTTCGAGGTGATACGCTGCAGCTTCAGGCTGAGGTTGCGCATGGCCTCGGAGAAGTCGGAGCCGGTGCCCGCATGCGTCAGCAGAAGCGAGGGAGCCTCGCGGCGGGTGCGCTTTCCGCGGCGCACGGCGGGGATGGAGGAGAGGCAGGACAGACTGATGAGGCGGTGCAGGTCCTCGGCAGAGTGGACGGTGCGGCGCGTCAGGGAGAGCAGCGCCACAAGGACGAGGCCGAGGACCAGCCCGACGACGCCGCGGCGGATGCCGGTCTGCAGAGCCGTGTTGGCGTTGATGGGCGCAGCGGACGGCTCGACCGGCTGGTCAATGACCTGAATCTGCGTGTCGCCCAGAATGGTGGTCGCCGCAGCGGGGTAGACCTCGATGGCGGCCAGCAGCGTGTCATAGACGGCCTGCGGATCGCTGCCCGTTGCCGTCAGCGTGAACAGGGCGGCATCCGCCACAGAGCTGGCCGACAGGCTGACGGGAGCACGCTGATCGCCCAGCTCCTGCTGGAGCAGCAGCTGCATGCGATCGCTCTGCAGGACATAGGGGAACGTGGCTGAGAGCTGCGCGGCGGCGTTGCTGTCGAGATAGGTGCTGTGGCTGAGGATATCCGTCGAGGACGAGAAGCCCGCGCTGACGGAGAACACGGCGGAGCTCTGATAGACCGGGGCATAGCTGCGCGCGGCGCGCAGCCAGCTCATGCCGCCGAGCAGCAGACCGAGCACGATCGGGACCCAGAAAAAGTGCTGCAGGGTGCGGCGGAAATTGTGCAGGAAAACGGAAAGGTCAATTCCTTGCGTCGTCTGTTCTTCCATGAGCGGCCTCCTTTCCTTGCTTGCTGCCGTAGCCGTAATAGCCGTATTTTCCGCCGTAGCTGCCATAGCCGTAGCCGTAGCCATAGCCGCCGAGACGGCTGCCGAAGTGGAACGACTGATAATTATTGAGCACGCAGCCAAGCAGCGCGGCGTGGGCGGCGTTCAGATCGTCGATGGTGTCGTTTACGACGGCGGCGGGGACGAGGTCCTGCCGGACGACGAGGATCGCGGCATCGGCTGCATCGGCCAGCACCTCGGCATCGGCGAAGAAGCTGAAGGGTGGCGTGTCGATGAGAATGTAGGAATAGCTCTCGCGCAGCGCGTCGAGCAGCGGACGGAATGAATCCGGGCTGAGCGCCTCGCTCTGGCTGCGGCGCAGCGGCGCGGCATAGAGATGGGACAGGCCGGTCGCTTCATCACGGACAATGGCCTTTTCCAGCGCCTCGCGGTCCGGGCGGTGCGTGATGAGATAGCCAAGGTCCGTGCCGGGGGCAGGCGAGGCCGAAAAGATCAGCGACTGCGCAGGCTTGCGCAGGTCGGCGTCCAGCAGCAGCACGCGCTGATGCTTCTGCGCCAGTGACAGGGCAAGATTGGCTGCAACGGTGGATTTGCCCTCGTTCTCTGCGCAGCTCGTGATGAGGAAGACCTGCCGGCCATCCTTTTCATGTGCCCGCTCCACCTGCGCGCGGAGCTGATGGACCGTTTCGGTGTAATAGAAGCTGCAGGTCGGGTCCGAGATGAGCAGGGCGGATTTTTTATTTCGCAGCAGCGCGCCGCGCTTGCGCTCGTGGCGCAGGGTGGCGAGCAGCTTCGTGTCGAGCTGATCGCGCGCGCCGGGGACGGTCTGCACCGTCTCCTGCGAGACGGCGAGAAGCAGCAGGACTGCGATCATGGCCAGCGCGCCGATGGGCCCAGCCAGCCTGAGCAGACGGTCGCGCGAGGCCTGCGCGCTGGGCTGCGACGGGAGCGTCGGGCCGTTGATGGGGTTCAGCACGGCCGAGGCGAGGATGAAGTCCGCATAGGCTTCGTAGCAGTCCATCACGGCCAGCGCCCCGCGGAAGGCAAGCTCCGGCGTCGGGGCAGTGACGGTCAGAATGAGGATGTTCGTGTTCTCCGGCACATCGACGCTGCACGTCCCCGGGAAGGCGTTCAGGCCCATTTCGGCGGCAGCGGCGGTGCGGACGGGATTGCTCTGCAGCAGCTCGCCGAACTGGCTCGCCACGGAGTCCGTCACGGCGATGCTGCCGGAGGCTGTGGCGGAGGCGCTGCGGCTCGTCACGGCGAAGGTGACCTGGCTGTCATAGCTCGGCTTGGACACGAGCGTCTGCAGCAGATAGACCGCCATAACGCAGATGAGCCCGGCCAGAACGGTCATCCAGAGATTGCGCAGCACATGGCGCGCAAGGCACAGCGGATTGAAGTTGGACCATTTGGTCGTTTTCTGTTCTTTCATGGCTGCCCCCTTACTCCACGACGACGGTCAGAATGACGGAGCTCTCCAGACCGGCGTCGTTCGTATAGGAGAAGAGCACGTCATAGCTGCCCGGATGCTCGTGGTCGATCTTCCCGGAGATCTCGACCTTCGACGGATCGACGCTCGCTCCGTGCTCCGACTGCAGCACGGAGGTGATCAGGCTGCGGTAATCCTCCGGTGTCTCATCTCCCGTGGCATAGACGAGGTAATCCGAAAGCGTGATGACGGGATGCCGGGCCGTGCGGTTGCGGATCATCACGGTCAGGGAGAGCATGGACGTGTCACCCGCACTGTTTGTGACCTGCACACGGATGCGGTAGTCGCCCTCGGTGCCGACGGACAGGTTCACAAGCGTCAGGCGCATCTTGTCCGTGAGATCGCCGTCAAGCACATCCTCGGCCTTCAGACGATCGAGCAGGGTGACGGTGCTGCCGACGCCGTAGACGAGCGGCTGCGACAGGGAGAAGCGCGGCTTGTGATAATCCGTATAGTAGATCGGCCGCGTGAACGTGCAGAAGTTCGAAGCGCTGTCAAACACGGTGTAGGTCGCCTGCGCGCTGTTCGCGCCCGTGAGCTGCGAGACGCGGCGGACAATGATGCGGTCGGTGAGGTCGCCGTCGCGGTCGTCCGCTGCGGTCAGACCGGCGCAGAGCTCAGCGTCCGTTGCGTTGACGCTGACCTCCAGCGGAACACCGTCCGAGACGATGCGGGGCGCGGTATGATCGGCCGTCAGGCGGTCGTGCAGGAACACGGCGCAGAATGCAATGGCAACGGCCAGAAACAGGGCGATCAGGGTGATCTGTAATTTCCTCATGAAAAGCCTCCTGCGGGTCAGTCGGATTGAAGCGGCGGAATGGGGATCGGTTCATCGCGCAGGATCCTGCGGGGATTGCCGTGCAGGAGCAGCGCGATATAATCGGGGTGGCATATGGGCTCGAGCACCGGCAGAAGCGACCGGAAGCCCGTTGTGCGGAAGCGGTCGTCGTGGGCGTCGCTCGCGATGAGATGCGCCAGACCGTGCGAGAGCAGGTGCAGGGCGGTGTCCTCTGCACGGCTGCCGAGCAGACCGAGCAGGCTGCCCTTGTTCAGCTGCAGCAGCATCCCGCGGGAAAAGCACCATGCGGCAAGGCCGGGGTCGCGCTGCACGGCGTCATAGCGCTCCGGATGGGCCACAACGGGCACAAGGCCGCGCTGCGCGATGGCCTCGAGCGTCCGCAGCAGCACGGAGCCGGGCAGTCCAAAGTCAAATTCTACGAGCAGATACCGTGAGCCGCCGAGCGTGATGAGCTCATGCTGCTCAATGAGTGTGCGGATGTTTGAGGGGTCCGCAAACACCTCCGCGCCGGAGTACAGCCGCAGCGGAATGTTTTCCTGCGTCAGCAGCTCGCGCAGGTCGTTCAGCCGCCTGCGGTAGTCCGGGCCGCGGTAATTGCGGCGGAAGCCGGGCAGGTTGCAGTGCGGCGTGACGGCAATGGCTGTGACGCCGCTCTCGGCGGCGTGGCGCGCCATGGAAAGCGAGGTCTCCGCGTCGGGAGAGCCGTCGTCCACGCCGGGGAGAATATGACAATGCAGGTCGATCATGGCCCGTCCTTTCCGCGTCGGGGCACAGCAGGCAGACTGTGGGACCGACAGATGATTTCTTAAATAGAATAGCATATTTCTCGGGAGAATTCAACTTTTTCGTTTGGATTCTGCGGAAAAAGCCTGCGATAAAGAAAAAATCATGCTTGACATCACGGAACTTCCGTGCTAAAATAGTTCCGCAAAACGAAGAAGGCCGGCAGCCCCGACCTCACCCCAAGCGAAGGCAAAGGGGTCTGATATCGAGTCTCGCTGCGCTTCGGGCGCGGTGTGTTCGGTTGCGGGTGCTGCGGCATCCGCAATTTTTTGTTTGGAGGTGCTTTACCATCGGCAAATTAGATCATCAGCTCAATGAGGAGATCCGGGATAAGGAGATCCGCCTGATCGCAGCGGACGGCACCATGCTCGGCATCGTCTCCGCACAGGAGGCGCTGGCCCAGGCAGAGGAGCAGGAGCTCGACCTTGTGAAGATCTCGCCCAACGCCGTTCCCCCCGTGTGCAAGATCATGGACTACGGCAAGTTCCGCTTTGACCAGCTCAAGAAGGAAAAGGAAGCCCGGAAGAATCAGCGCGTCGTCGAGATCAAGGAGATCCGCATGTCCCCGGGCATCGACACGAACGACCTGAATGTGAAAATGCGCAACGCGATGAAATTCCTGAAGGAAGGTAACCGCGTGAAGGTCACGGTGCGCTTCCGCGGGCGTGAAATGGCGCATACCGACATCGGCGAGCAGCTTTTGATCCGGTTTGGCGAGGGATGCGCCGAAGTCGCAAACGTGGATAAAAAACCCAAGCTCGACGGCCGGTTCATGACGCTGTTCCTGTCGCCGAAGAATGCAAAATAATCACAAAGGAGAAGAATCATGCCGAAACTCAAAACCCACAGCGGTGCGAAGAAGAGATTCAATCTCACCAAGACCGGTAAGGTCAAGAGAGCGCACGCGTTCAAGAGCCATATCCTCACCAAGAAGGACACCAAGCGCGGCCGTCGCCTGAGAAGCACGACCTACGCGGATGTCACCAATGTCGAGAGCATCAAAAAGATGATCCCGTACAAATAATCGGATAGGAGGATTCAAAAGATGGCAAGAGTAAAAGGCGCGATGATGACGCGCAAGAGAAGAAATAAGACCCTGAAGCTTGCGAAGTCCTACTGGGGCTCCAAGTCCACCCATTTCAAGATGGCCAAGCAGGCCGTCAAGAAGTCCGGCGTTTATGCCTACATCGGCCGTAAGCAGAAGAAGAGAGATTTCCGCCGCCTGTGGATCGCTCGTATCTCCGCCGCTGTCAAGCCCTACGGCATGAACTATTCCCGCTTCATGAACGGCCTGAAGAAGTCCGGCATCGAGATGAACCGCAAGAGCCTTTCCGAGCTCGCAATTGCGGATGCCGCTGCGTTCGGCGCTCTCGTCGAGACTGCCAAGAAGGCCCAGTAATCGCTTTTCCAAAATCACTCCGCTCCGGCGGGGTGATTTTTTTCGGAAAAGCCCGGCGGGCTTTTCCGACGCGGAGATCGCAGTCCGCTGCGCGCACGGATCGTCCGCCAAAAGCGGACGCCCCGCACACTGGCGGACTGAGCGGTATTTTTCCGACGTACAAGCCGCCGGAAAAAATGATTTCAATTGATTCGCCGCCTGCGGGCGGCGAACTCTGCGAGGCTTTTTGATGCACGGAACAGACTGTCAAAAAAATCTGCTCAGCCGAAGGTTTCCCTGACGAAAAATCCCGGAGGGAATTTTTCGTCAAGGTGATTTTTTTGCAATTTTTATTCCTGCATTTTGCATTTTTGCGCATTGTGTGCTATACTATTTCTATCAGACTGTCGAAAACCTGCCAGGACAGAGGGAACTTATTCGGCAGTCTGTATGTAAAAGAACGGGGGGAAACCGTCATGAAGAATATCATTACGATCAGCCGTGAATTCGGCAGCGGCGGCCGCAGCATCGGCAAGCAGGTCGCAGAGAAGCTCGGCTATGCGTTCTATGACCGCGAGCTGGTCGATGAGGTCGCAAAGCGCAGCGGCTTTGCGCCGGAGTACATCGAGGAGCACGGCGAATATGCCAACGCCCGCAACAGCCTGCTGTTCTATCTGGCCACGGCCGAGCGCTACAGCCACGACAACCTCTCCATGCACGATCAGCTCTATATCACGCAGAGCAAGATCATCGAGGAGCTGGCGGAAAAGGGCAAGTGCGTCATCGTCGGCCGCTGCGCGGACTATATCCTGCGCGACCGGAAGGACTGTCTGCATGTGTTCATCTGTTCCGACATGGCCAGCCGCGCCCGCCGCATCGTCGAGCGCTACGGCCAGACGCAGAAGGCACCGGAGAAGCGTCTCGCCGAGAAGGACCAGAAGCGCAAGGTCTATTATAAGAACTACACGGGCCGCGTCTGGGGGCAGGCACAGAATTATGACATCTGCCTCAACAGCGGCGCGCTCGGCGTAGATACCTGCGCCGATATGATCGTACAGCTCTGCAAATAAGGAACATAACAAAGCGGCCGCCCAGAAATGCGGGTGGTCGTAAGACAGTTTCAGTCCCGGCAGTAATGTCTGCCGGGACTGTTCTTGCACATATTAAAGCCATATGATAGAATTAAATAAAGCAATAAATCGGAATGATAAGGTAGGTAAGGTATAACATGCCAACAATTCAGTTAAAGGCGATGACGCGAGAACTATGTCACGAACTGTACAAGCATTGGACGAATGATGCGTCTATCTATATGGATATGCACCTGTTTCAGCCCTATGTTTATGACGAAGCTGCGGTAAATCGATATTTTGATATGAAGGGGCAGGATGCTTCACGCAGACTGTTTGCAATCATGCTTGGGTATAAGGCGATCGGGGAATTGCAATTGAAGCAGATTGACCATGATAAAAAAGAATGTTCCCTGAGTATCCATATGCAAAACGACGCGGTGAAGGGAAAGGGATATGGAACGCAGGCAGAACGTTTGGCAGTAAAAACCGCCTTTGACGAGTTTGGAATGGCTGCGGTAAACGCAGATACCATCAGGAAAAACACCCGGAGTCAGCATGTGCTGGAAAAGGTAGGCTTTCGCTTTGTCGGAGAAGATGAAACATTCAAATACTACCGTATCGAGCGGTAAACTTAATTTGCCGAACTGATAAAGGGCGCACTTCTATACACCTTTCGGTGTACCGTGCGAGCATCCCTTGCCTCTCCCTTTGGGAGAGGTGGCCGAGCATAGCGAGGACGGAGAGGGCAAACCATGACAATACCAAAAGACAACACCCAATTAGAAAATGCCCGACGGCTTCGCAGGGAGATGACACCCCACGAGCGTAAGCTCTGGTATCTTTTTCTCCGCAGATATCCAGTAAAAATTTACAAACAGTGGATTATCGGCAGATTCATCGTGGACTTTTACTGTGCTTCGGCCAGACTGGTCATTGAATTGGATGGCTCTCAGCATTATGAACCTCAGGGGCTTGCTTATGATGCGGAACGTTCTCAATTTCTGATGTCTCTTGGGCTGGAGATTCTGCGATTTTCCAACCGGGATATCGACAAGGATTTTCGCGGTGTGTGCGCACAAATTGATCTTATCATTCGAAAAAGGCTGCAGGGCCCTCTCAGTCACCTGCGGTGACAGCTCTCCCAAAGGGAGAGCCAAGGGACTGTACCCCATTACATAGTATGTTGACGTGAAAAATGGAGCGTATCTGTATCGATACGCTCCATTGACTGTTTTATGAACACCCATCTAAATGGGCGGCCGCTTCGCTTTCAATCGGCGCTTGGGAGCCGCGTTCTGCAGGCCGGGCAGTGAGGACGGAGGCAGGGATTCTCTCGGGGACAGCGGCGTGCTGTACACAGACGCAAAAAGAGCCGCCCAGGTGCTTCGGTCGCTGGGCTACCGAAGCGGTAGCCCAGACGGTTTGCACAAGGGCGGCTATATTGGAAGTATAGCACACGTCGCCGACGGTGTCAAGATATCCGGAGGAAAATTACAAGTGTGATCGGCCGCTGCAGAAATCCCCCGTGCAGGAGAAGCTGCAGGCTTCCGAACGGGTTACGGCAGCTTCTCGAGCAGCTCCGGCAGGCTCAGGCCCGTCTCACGGGCGATGCGTGCCAGATCGTCGAATTCATATTTTTTGCGGGAAACGCCATAGCCGCCCGCCTGCTTGCAGCGCACCGGTCCCCATGGGCTGTCGGTCTCGCTGACGCTGCGCTGCAGCGCCGTCCGGCTGCAGCGGTGCTCCCGCACGCCGAGCGTTGTCGTGTCGCGCAGGAATACGTCCAGCACAGCCTGCCGCTTTTCCGGGAGGCACAGTGCGCGCAGCAGTACGCCGGGGCGCGATTTTTTCATGCCGATGGGCGTCGTCCATGCGTCGAGTGCCCCTGCCTCCAGCAGACGCTCCAGCGCAAAGCCGATGGCCTCCGGCGTCATGTCATCCAGATTGCAGGCAAGCTCCAGCACGTCCTCCGCGCTGTCCTCCGTCTCGCCCAGCAGGGCGCGGACGCAGTTGGCGGCGGGGAAGTCCTTGCGGCCCATGCCATAGCCGATGCGCTCTACGCGCATGGGCGGCATATCGCCGAAGCGCGCGGCAAACTGCGTCAGCAGAGCAGCGCCGGTCGGCGTGCACAGCTCGCCTGCGATGTGCCCGCCGTAAATAGGAACGCCGCGCAGCAGAATGGCCGTCGCCGGGGCGGGAACGGGAAGAATGCCGTGGGCGCAGCGGACGTGGCCGCTGCCAACATGCACGGGCGAGACGATGATCTGCTCCGGCGCGAGCCGCTCAAGCAGCAGGCACACGGCTGTGATGTCCGCAAGCGCGTCCATCGTGCCGACCTCATGGAAGTGGATCTGGTCGACCGGCCTGCCGTGGGCCTCGCTCTCTGCTGCGGCCAGACGGCCATAGACGGCGAGGATATTGTTCCGCACACGCTGCGGGACCGGCAGGGCCGCAATGTGCGCGCGGATGTCCGCCATGCCAGTGTGGGAATGAGGGTGTTCATGGGCATGCTCATGCTCGTGCTCATGCTCATGGTCATGCTCGTGAACATGACTGCATGCATGTGTGTGCGCCAGCGGGACGTCCTCACTCTCCTCCTCCGCGCCGTTCACGGTCACGGAGAGCTGCGTGCCGCAGATGCCGCACTTTTCGGTGCGCACGGCCGTGGTGACAACGCCGGGGATGCCCAGCGCATTGAGCTCCTGCAGAAATGCCTTCGGCTCCGGCAGCAGCTCGAGCAGCGCCGCCGTGAGCATATCGCCCGCAGCGCCCATGCCGCAGTCAAGATACAGTGTTTTCATGGTTTGGCCCCCATATGATTGATCATGCTGGCAAGATAGCCCGCGCCGAAGCCGTTGTCGATGTTCACGACGGAAACGCCGCTGGCGCAGGAATTCAGCATGGAAAGCAGCGCGGCAACACCGCCGAACGACGCACCATAGCCAACGCTCGTCGGCACGGCAATGACGGGGCAGTCGACCAGTCCGCCGATGACGCTGGCAAGCGCGCCCTCCATCCCGGCAATGGCGATGATGGCGCGCGCACCCATCAGCTCGTCCAGACTGGCGAGCAGACGGTGCAGCCCGGCCACGCCGACGTCATACAGCCGCACGACGCGGTTTCCGAGCACCTCGGCTGTGAGCGCTGCCTCCTCGGCGACGGGAATGTCGCTCGTGCCGCCGGTCGCGACAACGATTTTTCCGTCGCCGTCCGGCTCCGGCAGCGGCCCGACGATGCCGATACGGGAGGCTGCGTCATAGGTGAGCGCTGCGCGCTCCTGCAGATAGGCTGCGGCCTCCGGCTTCATGCGCGTGATGAGCACGGTCTTCTGCCCGCTGCGCTGCAGGGAATCGACGATGCCAGCGATCTGCTCCGGCGTTTTGCCCGCGCCGTAGATGACCTCGGCCGCGCCCTGCCGCAGGCGGCGGTGATGGTCAACGCGCGCATAGCCAAGGTCCTCAAACGGAGCCTCGCGCAGCTGCAGGGCCGCGTCCGCGACGGAGATGTTTCCGTCGCGCACCTGCGTGAGCAGGGCGGTGAGAGAATTATGCATGGCGTGCCTCCAAATCGAGCAGAACTGCCCGGTAATCGGGCTTCAGGGCCGCGACGATCTCGTCGTGCTGGGCCAGTGCCCGGGAAAGCTGATCTGCCGGAAACTGCAGGCGGGCGCAGCCGTCCAGCAGGCGGACGCGGAAGTCCGTGTAGCCCTGCGAGAACAGCCAGCCCTCGGCGCGCTCCGTGGCGGCCAGCAGCTCCGGCGTGATGCGCGTGCCGGTGGGGACGCGCGTGGCAAGGCAGGCATAGGCGGGCTTGTCCCAGGTGAACAGCCCGGCCTCGTGCGACAGACGGCGAATTTCCGCCTTCGTCAGGCCGCATTCGCGCAGAGGTGAGCGGACGTCCATCTCGCGCAGGGCGCGCATACCGGGGCGGTCCCCGGCGTCGTCCGAGGCGTTCGTGCCGTCGAGGATGAGCGTGAACCCGTCCTCGGCTGCCGCGCGCTTCAGATTTCCGAAAATATTTTGCTTGCAGTAGTAGCAGCGGTTCGCCGGATTGCGCGCCACATCCTCGGAGGACAGGGCATCCAGCTCCAGCACGGTTAGCTTTGCACCGACGCTCTCGGCCAGCCGCTGCGCATCGTCCAGCTCAAACTGCGGCTGGAACGCCGTTTTGGCGAAGTAGGCGTGCACGTCTGCACCGCACTGCACCGCAGCATACAGCAGATACGACGAATCCACGCCGCCGGAAAACGCAATGGCAGCGCGCGGATTTTCCGCGAAAAATTCCTGTAGGGTCATGATGGGGTGTCTCCTTTCTGCTCCGGGCACGGCGTGAGCCGCGCGCGGAAAGAAATGCGCCGCGGGGTCGGCAGTCCGTCAAAGCGGATGAGCCAGGCCTGCTTTGCCTCGTCCAGCTCCAGCACGGTGCCCGTGCCGAGAATGCTGTGCCGCACGCGCTGGCCGGGCCGGAAGGCGGCGGCGTCCGCGCTGCTGCGCAGCGTGCGTTCGCTTATGGCAATGTAGCTGCGGGCGTTATCCAGCAGCATATCGTCGCGCTCACCGCTCTGCTCCAGAAGGCCGGGGGCGATGTCGAGCAGAAAGCGCGAGGGATAGCGGTCGGTTCCGTCAAAATTGCGTCCGGCGGCCTCGGAGAGGTACAGCCCCTGCTCCGCGCGCGTCATTGCGACGAAGGCCAGCCGTCGCTCCTCCTCCATGGCGGGGAGGGTCCGGATCTTTTTCGAGGGAAACAGTCCCTCGTTCATCGCGCACAGGAACACATGGGGGAATTCCAGTCCCTTGGCCGTGTGCACGGTCATCAGCTTCACGCGGTCGCTGCTGTCGCCCGCGTCGGCGTTTGTAAACAGGGCCACATGGGCCAGATAGTGCTCGAGCGTGCATTCCTCGCCGCACGTTGTCTCATATTCATAGACGGACTGCTTCAGCTCGGCCAGATTGTCCAGCCGCTCCTGACTGCCCTCCGTGCGGAGCATGGCCTCATAGCCGCTTTCGTGCAGGATGGCGGACAGGACCTCCGAGACGGACCGGCCGGAGCAGTCGGACGAAAAGGCATCGATGAGCGAGACGAAGCGTGCCGCACCCGTGCCGCGGAAGGCCTCCGTGCCGACACTGCGGCGCAGGGCCGTGAACAGCGAACAGCCCTCCTGTGCGGCCTGCTCCTGCAGCAGCCTGCGGCGGCGCTCGCCGATGTTGCGCTTCGGCTGGTTGACGATGCGCAGGAACGACAGGTCGTCCTGACAGGCGATCATGCGCAGGTAGGACAGGGCGTCCTTGATCTCGGCGCGGCCGAAAAACTGCACGCCGCTGTAGATGGTGTAGGGGATCTTCTCCCGCTGGAGCACCTCCTCGACCGTCCGCGTGAGATAATGCGCGCGGTAGAGCACGGTCATGTCGCGGTAGGGCGTCCCGCCGTCGTGCAGGGCCTGCATCTGCGCCGCCATCCACGCGGCCTCGTCCGCCGCGCTGCGCGCATGGTGCAGACGGACCGGTGCGCCGTCCGGCAGGGTGGGGAGCAGGGATTTTTCCATGCGGTCCGTGTTTTTGGCGATGAGCGAATTGGCCACGGACAGGATCTGCGGCGTGGAGCGGTAATTCTCCATCATCAGGATCGTCCGCGTACCGGGAAAGACCTGATCGAAGTCCAGCAGATACCGGATGTTCGCTCCGCGCCAGGTATAGATCGTCTGGTCGGGATCGCCCACGACGAAGAGGTTGTGGTGATAGCCGCACAGCACCTGCATCAGCGTGTACTGCGGCTCGTCAATGTCCTGAAATTCGTCGACCATGATGTATTCCAGCCGCTGCTGCCACTTGAGCCGGATGTCCGCATCCTGCTCGAAGATATAGAGCGTGAATTTCAGCAGATCGTTGTAGTCCAGCCCGAAGCATTTCTTCTGCTGGTAGAGATAGCCATAGAAAATGATGTCATCCGGGGCTTCGGCCTGCAGATATTTCTGCTGCAGCGTCTCGAGCGACAGCGTGATGAGATCGAGATAATACTGCGGCTCCTTCTTGAGCTTGCGGAGCTCGATCATGTCCCGCGCCGCGCTGAAGGTCATGGCGCGCAGCGTCAGCCCGCGCTCCTCATAGATGATGCGGAGCATGGCGTCGATGTCGCTGTTGTCAAGCACGAGAAAGCGCCGCGGATACTGCACGGCGTGGCTGTCCTCCTGCAGGACGGTCACGCAGAAGCTGTGGAACGTGCAGATATAGCCCGTGTCCTCGTCGCCCGTCAGGGCGTGGATGCGCTGGCGCATCTCGGCAGCAGACTTGTTCGTGAACGTCACGCACAGGATGTTGCCGGGCAGCGTGCCGACCTCGTTCACAAGATAGGCGAAGCGCCGCGCCAGTGCGCGCGTTTTGCCCGAGCCTGCGCCCGCGATGACACGGATATAGCCCTCTGTGGCCGTGACGGCCTCCCGCTGGGCCGCGTTCAGCCCGCTCAGCAGATCGTCCATGCGTGTTCGCCCCCTTTCCCGAAAAATAATAGCACAAAATCGGGCGAAATACAAGCGCGAGCCGGGCGGGCTTGCGCACTGCCTGCCAATATGCTACAATAACAAACAATAATTAAGAACACCGCCGCAAGGGCGGGGAGGGGAGAGCGCTATGCCGCGTTTTTTTGTTCCGCGCGCGGAGCTGGGTGAGAATTTTCTGGTCCTGACGGGGGAGAATGCCGCGCATGCGCGCGTGCTGCGCCTGAAAAACGGAGATGCCGTCACGGTGTGCGACGGCGAGGGCGAGGAGTGGCACTGCGTTGTCTCGGACGTGGCTCCGGGGCAGGTCAGCCTTGTCGTGCAGGAGCACACGGCCGCAAAGAGCGAGGCGGCCGTATTCTGCAGTGTGTATGTGGCCTTTGCCAAGGCGGATAAATTTGAGTATGTGATCCAGAAGGCGACGGAGCTGGGCGCGTCGGAGCTGGTCGCGTTCCCGAGCGCGCGCTGCGTCTCCCGGCCGGATGAACGCTCACTTGCCAAAAAGCTCGAGCGCTGGCAGAAGATCGCCGCCTCGGCCGCAGAGCAGTCCGGGCGCGGCCGCATCCCGCAGGTGCTGGCGCTGCCGTCGTATGAGGCGGCGCTGCAGCGGGCTGCGCAGGCGGAGCTTGCCGTCTGCTTTTATGAGAACGAGGAGCAGCGCACATTCCGCGCCGCCATCGAGTCCGCGCCGTTCCGCACGGCGGCCCTGCTGACGGGACCGGAGGGCGGTCTGGAGCGCAGCGAGGTGGAGCAGGCGCAGAGGGCCGGCCTGCAGATCTGCACGCTCGGCAGCCGCATCCTGCGCTGTGAAACGGCTCCGCTGTGCGCCCTGTCTGCCCTGATGTACGCAACGGGTGAATTCTGAGCGAAAGTGAGAGTTAATGAATGAAAACGTGTGTGATCTCCTTCAGCAGCCGGGCGGATGGGAACTGCGCTGCCATTGCCGACTGTGTGCAGGAAACGCTCGGGGCGGAGGGTCTGACCCGCTTCGATTTTTCCGGACTTTCGGTGCATGGCTGCGGCGCCTGCCATTGTGAGTGCTTCCGGCAGCGCGAGGCCTGCCCCTATTTTGCGGACGATGCGTTCCGCCTGAACGAGGCGGCGGCACTGGCGGACCGCGCCGTGTTCATCGTGCCGAATTACTGCGATTTTCCGTGCTCCAATTTTTTCCTGTTCAACGAGCGGAGCCAGTGCTGCTTCAACGGGCATGCCGAGTTGGCGGACCGCTATCTTGCCGTGCCGAAGAAATTCATCGTTGTCAGCAATACGGGCCGGGAGAATTTTCTGGCGGCGTTCCGGGACCATGTGCTGCCCGGAACGGAGCCGGATGTCTGCTTCCTGCGCGCGGCGGCCTATCATCGCATCAGCCTCGACGGCGACATGATGACCTGTGAGCCTGCCCGTGCAGCCGTCCGGGACTTCTTGCGGGACTGGTAATGCAGCGGCCTGAGCGCCATGCAGGCAGGCAATGATTGCGGCACAAATTCATTGGCGCAGTGCCTTCAAGTTTGTCATTGCGAGGCCCCGAAGGGGCCGTGGCAATCTCCTGCAACGCCCGGCGGATTCGCCAAGGCTTTCCTGTGATCCGGCCGGGTACTGCGAGATTCCCACGTCGCTTCGCTCCTCGGAATGACAATTCGGGTGCGTTTACCGTTTTAACGATGGCCTTTGCCGCTCGTGAGTTCCGCGCCGGTCGGGGCATGTCCCGACCCTGCAACGCTTCAATGATAACCGATCTGATCCCCCCGGAAACAGGCATGTTTCCGGGGGAGTTTTGATATATTGGACAGGGGAGGTGAGGGCATGGAGCGGAACGACTCCATTCTGGGCGGCGCGCTGCTTCTGACGGCGGCGAACCTGCTGCTGCGGCTCATCTCCATCGCATTTCAGGTCTTCCTCTCCGTGCGCATTGGCGCGGCGGGGCTTGGACTGATGCAGCTCATCTCGACCATCGGCGTTTTTGCCATGCTGGCCGGGACGGCCGGGGTACGCGTGACAGCCATGTATCTGGCGGCGGAGGAATTCGGACACCGGCGCCTGAGCGGTGTGCGCGCGGCCATGCGTGCATGCCTGCAATACGGCATCCTCGTGAGCGCCGTCTCCGGCGCGGCACTGTTCTTCCTGTCGGACTTTTTCGCAATGGAGTGGCTGCGCGACCTGCGCGCTGCGCCGAGCCTGCGGGTCATGGGCCTGCTGCTGCCGTTTTCCTGCCTGTGCGGGATTATGACGGGGTATTACACGGCCTGCTCCCGCATCCGCCAGCTCGTCGGCATCGAGATCGCGGAGCGGCTGGTGTCCGTCGGGCTGACGGTCGCCCTGTTGTACCTCTGGGCCGGGGACGATCTGGCGCGGGCGTGCTGCGCCATCACGTTCGGCAGCTCCGCCGGGTGTATTTTTGACTTCACACTGCTGTATCTGCGCTACCGGCGCGATATGCGGCGGGTCCCGCGCGAGCGCATCCCGATGCGAAAGCGCCTGCTGCGGCTGAGCGTCCCGCTGGCGCTGAACGACGCCCTGCGCGCCGGGCTGAACACGGCCGAGCAGCTGCTCATCCCCATCGGCCTTGCGCGCTACGGCGGCTCGACGGAGGAGGCTATGGCAGGCTATGGGACGATCCACGGTATGGTGTTCCCCATCCTGATGTTCCCGGCTGCCATCCTCTATTCCGTCTCCGATCTGCTGGTGCCGGAGCTTTCGCGCTGCCGAGCCATGGGGCGCAGCCTGCGGGTGCGCGACCTGAGCGGGAAGTGTATCCGCATGACCATGCTGTTTGCCGCAGCCGTGGCGGGCTTCTTCTTCGTCTGCGCGGAGGAGCTGGGGCAGTGTATCTATCACAGCGCGGATGCCGGGCGCTACCTGCGCATCTTTGCGCCGATGGTGCTGATGCTCTATCTCGACGCCATTGTCGACGGCATGCTCAAGGGCCTTGCCGAGCAGCTGAGCTGCGTGCGCTATAACACGCTGACGTCCGTTCTGGACGTCGTATTCCTCTATGTCCTGCTGCCGCGCCATGGCGTTGCGGGCTATGTGGCGGTGTTTGCCGTGACGCATGCCATCAATCTGTATTTGAGCATCCGGCGGCTGCTCGTTGCGACGGAGCACCGGCCGCGCGCGGCGGATTTTTCCCTGCCGCTGCTGAGCCTCGGCCTTGCCCTGCTGCTGACGCTCCCGTCTCCGGCGATGGGCGGATGGCTTGTGCGGCTCCTGTGCCGCGGCGGCTGGTTCCTGACGGTTTTGCTTGCGGCCTTTGTGCTGCTGCAGGCTCTGACGCAGCAGGACGGCAGCTGGCTGCGGCGCGTGCTGCGCAGGACGCTTGACAATCGGGGCGGCGCGGGCTACAATGAGGGCAGTTTTTAGGGGAAGCGCTGTTTCAATCAGCGTTTTCTTAGACCAGGAGGCTGATCTCATGCCGCAGACGCCCATGCCGCAGGTGCATCCCATCCCCCCGCTGTTTGACGCGGAGTCCCGCGTGCTCATTCTCGGTTCGTTCCCGTCGATCAAGTCGCGGGAGGCCATGTTTTTCTATGGCCATCCGCAGAACCGCTTCTGGCCGCTGCTCGCCCTGCTGACCGGCGAGCCGACACCGCAGACCGTGGAGGAGAAGCGCGCGCTTGCCCTGCGCCACCATTTTGCGCTGTGGGACTCCATTGGGCAGTGCACCATCACCGGTTCGTCCGACAGCAGCATCCGCGACGTTGTGCCGAACGACCTGCGCGCTATCACGGAGCATGCGCCGATCGAACGCATTTTCTGCAACGGGAACACGTCGCTGAAATACTACCGCCGTTATAACGAGCCGCTGCTCGGCCGCCCGGCCGTCGTTCTGCCGTCGACGAGCCCGGCCAACGCGGCGTGGTCACTGCAGCGTCTGGCCGAGGCCTGGCGCGTGATATTATAAACGGGAGGAGCCAGATCGAAATGGCTCCTCCCATTTTTTAGAATAACCAGATGGCCGGGATATGGATGTTTGTCAGCCCGAGCTTGGCCTGCAGCGAGAGGGACGGCACGTTATCCGGCGCAACGAAGCAGAACGGCAGCCAGCCGCGCTCCAGATGGAGCCGGATGAGCGCCGCCTCCAGCGCCTGCGCGATGCCGTGGCGGCGAAACTCCGGCACGACCTCGAGCATACCCATGCTGCCCTCGGAATGGATGCCGAGGAAGCCCGCCAGCCGCCCTTCGGCGGTGAAATGGCCCCACAGCGCTCCGGCCTCCGCGCGGCCGCGCAGATAGGGCTGGGGATCGTCGAACAGATGATAGTAGCGCGCCGCCTCCGCGGCGTCTTCCGCCTTCAGCGGGCGGATGGAGCAGGCCGGAACCTCGGGCGGCGACTGCTGCAGGTACAGCAGCGTCTCATAGGCCTCCTGATCGTGCAGGCCGAATTCGCGCTGCACGGCGTCGGCGGCCTCGTGCGAGAAGACGGTGAAGCCCGCGTCCTTCGGAACGGTCACGCCCCGCAGTACGCGCAGCAGGGCGCCCGCATCCGGAATGCCGCAGAAAAGGCCGTTTCCGCCCGTTTGCAGCAGCATGCCCTCCGGTCCGTCGTACAGCGCGCGGCAGCGGCCGGTCCGGCGGAGCATTTCCGTAAAGAGAAGCCGAAGATTTTGATCCATGACGTTTTTCCTTTCCAAATAAAATCGCGCGGCCCGGAGCCGAGCCGCGCGGAATATGTGCCGGGAAACGCGCTCAGAAGAGCTCGTTGATGATGGCGGCGATCATGGCGATCACGACGAAGTCGGCAAGCAGCTCCACGCCGTTGATGATGAGACCGGTCAGCGCAAGACCCTTCTTAACATTGCGGCGGGCGACGCCGACGATGCCGAGGATGAGGCCGACGATGGACACGAGCAGTGCGAGAATGGCCAGCACGATGCCGCTGGTGCACAGCGTCTGGAGCTCGCTGAAGCTGAAATAGAAGGAGCTGACCGAATCCATGATGCTGGAAATGATGGCAATCACGGCGATCGTGGCGACGAGCGAGACCATGCTCATGACGAACGAGGCCACGCCGACACCGTTGCTGCCCTTCAGCGGGGAGACAGGCTGGACGTAGACCGGCTGCTGGTAGACGGGGTATACCGGGGCCTGCGCGGGAGCGGCAGACTCGGCCGGTGCGGAAGGCTGGGATTCGACGGGAGCGACGGGCGGCTCCACGGGGACGGCGGGCTGCATGGGCTCCACGGCGTTCTGAACAGGTGCGCCGCAGCTGCCGCAGAACGCAGCGCCTTCCTCGACGGGGGCGCCGCAGTTGGCACAGAATGATCTCATAACAGATTCCTCTCTTTCTAGGGCTTAGAGCACGGCGATGCCGATGGCCGCCAGCACGATGAGCCAGATGCACAGGGCGATGGCGCTCAGGATCAGACCGGCAATGCCGAGACCCTTGCTGCGGTTCTTCTGGGACATGCCGACGATGCTGAGGATGAGGCCGGGAATGGCCAGCAGGCCGATGTAGGTCCAGCAAAAGATCAGGCCAAGCAGACCGCAGACGAAGCCGGCGATGCTGCAGCCGTGCGCACCGCGCCTTTCGGGAACGGGCGCTGCAACATAGACGGGCTGGGAAGGCTGCGCCTGCACGGGCTGAACGGGGGCCTCAGGGGCAGCCGCGATGGGAGTGCCGCAGTTCGGACAGAATGCGCCGCTGTTGTCGACCATGCTTTTGCAGTTCGGGCACTGGATCATGGACATGGAAATTACCTCGATTCAAACAGATTCAGGAATGACAGGGCATATCCTGTTCATAATAATTTTACACAATCGGTCGGAGAATGTCAAGGCGGAACATGGTACAGAACGGTGCAAAAAAGACCTGCTGCAGCGTAAGTTCTGCAGCAGGCCTTTTTGCGGTCATTTTCCTGCGATATGCAGCCGGTTCAGGGCGCGGCTGAGCTTGGCGCGGGCCAGCTTGATGTCGCGCTCCTCCGTGGCCGCTGCGATGCGAGCCTCAGCGCGGGCCTTTGCGGCCTCGGCACGGGCGACGTCGATCTCATCGGCATATTCGAACGTGGTGGCGACGAGACGTACCTCGCCCTTCTCCACGCTGAGAAAGCCGCCGCCGCAGGCTGCATGCCGCGGCTCGCCGTCCTTCGTGACGACGACGCGGCCGATGTCCAGCGCGGCGATATAGTCCGTGTGGTGGGGATAGATGCTCACATAGCCGCCGGTCGTGCGGACAACGACGGAATTGGCCTCTCCGTCAAAGAAGCTGCCGTCCGGCGTGACGATCTGCAGATGGAAGCTGCTCATTTTGCAGCCCCCTGCTTCGCCTTCTCAACGGCCTCGTCGATCGTGCCGACAAACAGGAACGCGGACTCGGGCAGATCGTCATGCTTGCCCTCCAGGATTTCCTTGAAGCCGCGGACCGTCTCCTTGATGGGAACGTACTTGCCCTGCATACCGGTGAACTGCTCGGCAACGGAGAACGGCTGGGACAGGAAGCGCTGGATCTTGCGGGCGCGGCTGACGGTCAGCTTGTCCTCCTCGGACAGCTCGTCCATGCCCATGATGGCGATGATGTCCTGCAGCTCCTTATAGCGCTGCAGAATGCGCTGCGTCTCGCGGGCGACCTCGTAGTGCTCCAGACCGACCACGTCCGGCGTCAGGATGCGGGATGTGGATTCCAGCGGATCGACGGCGGGGTAGATGCCGAGCGAGGCGATGCCGCGGTCCAGAACGGTCGTTGCGTCCAGATGGGCGAACGTCGTGGCCGGGGCCGGGTCCGTCAGGTCGTCGGCAGGGACATAAACGGCCTGCACGGACGTGATGGAGCCCTTCTTTGTGGAGGTGATGCGCTCCTGCAGCGCGCCCATTTCCGTGGCCAGTGTCGGCTGGTAGCCCACGGCGGAGGGCATTCTGCCAAGCAGGGCCGAGACCTCGGAGCCTGCCTGCGTGAAGCGGTAGATGTTGTCGATGAAGAGCAGAACATCCTGCCCCTCGCGGTCGCGGAAGTACTCGGCCATGGTCAGGCCGGACAGCGCCACGCGCATTCTGGCTCCGGGAGGTTCGTTCATCTGACCGTAGACGAGGGCGGTCTTGTTGATAACGCCGGACTGCTGCATCTCGTTATAGAGGTCGTTGCCCTCGCGGGTGCGCTCGCCGACGCCCGCGAAGACGGAGATGCCGCCGTGCTGCTTGGCGACGTTGTTGATGAGCTCCATGATGAGGACCGTCTTGCCGACGCCTGCGCCGCCGAACAGACCGATCTTGCCGCCCTTGGCATAGGGGGCGATCAGGTCGACGACCTTGATGCCGGTCTCGAGGATCTCCGTGGAGGTCTGCTGCTCGTCATAGGCGGGCGGGTCGCGGTGGATGCTCCACTTCTCACAGGTGACGGGCTGGGGCTTATTATCGATGGCGCGGCCGAGCAGATTGAAGACGCGGCCGAGCGTCTCGTTGCCGACGGGGACCTTGATGGGCGAGCCGGTGTCTACGGCCTCCATGCCGCGCACCATGCCGTCCGTCGAGCTCATGGCGATGCAGCGGACCACATCGTCGCCGAGCTGCTGGGCGACCTCGCAGACAAGCTTGCCGCCGTCGCGCTCGATCTCGATGGCGTTGAGCAGGTCGGGCAGGTGACCGGCCGGGAAGCGGATGTCCAGCACCGGGCCGATGATCTGCACGACGGAACCAATGTTCTTTTCCTGCATTCGGTTGACTCCTTTCCGTTACAGCGCCTCGGCGCCGGAAACGATTTCTGTGATCTCCTGCGTGACGGCTGCCTGCCGCGCGCGGTTGTATTTGAGGACCAGCGAGTCGATGAGCTCACCGGCGTTTTTATTGGCGGCGTTCATGGCCGTGCGGCGCGCGCCGTGCTCGGAGGCAGAGGCCTCACAGAGGGCGGAATACAGCACGCCGGAGACATACTGCGGCACGATGGCCGCAACCAGGGCGGCAGGGTCGTCCTCGACGGTCGCGCTCTGGTACTTTGCATCGCCCGTGAGCTGCAGCGGCAGAACACCGGCAGAGGCGGGGACCTGTGAGAGCATGGAGCGGAACTCCGTATAGACGACGGTCACGCGGTCATAGCGCCCGGCTGCAAAGCCGTCGCACAGCAGGCGGGCGATCTGCATGCAGTCGCCGATGCCGACGGAGGCGGCAAGGCCAAAATAGGTGCTGACGAGTTCCGCGCCGCTGCGGGTGAACTGCTCGAGCGGCTTTTTGCCGATGGGCAGCACGCAGTAGGGCTCGCTGCCTGCCAGCGAGAGCACGAGCCGGTGCAGGTTGGCGTTGTAGCCGCCTGCCAGACCGCGGTCGCCGCCGATGACGACGAAGCAGGTCTTCTTCACGGGGCGCACCTCGGAATAGACGGACGGCGTTTCCTTCAGCCCGGCCTGAATGCCCGCGATGGCTTCACCCAGCACCTCGTGGAAGGGGCGGGAGCGCTCGACCCGCTCGCGCGCATGACGCAGCTTGGACGTGGCGACGAGCTCCATGGCGCGGGTGATCTGCTGGGTGCTCTCGACGCTGCGGATGCGCGTCTTGATATCCTTCATGGAAGCCATAGGCAGCGCTCCTTAGGCCGTGAACGGCGCGCGGCAGGATTCGATGGCGGCGCGCAGCGCGGCCTCGTTTTCCGGCCGAAGCTCGCCGGTCTTGCGGATGTCCTCGAGAATTTCGGGATGCTGCACGGTCAGATGGTCAAACAGCGCGTTCTCAAAGGCGGAAATGCGCTCGACGGGGACGTCCATGAGCATGTTGTGCACAACGGCGTAGAGAATGCTGACCTGCAGGGCGACGTCCAGCGGGGAGCTGCGGTCCTGCTTGAGCACCTCCACGACGCGCTCGCCCTGGGCAAGGCGCGTCTTCGTGTCGGCATCGAGGTCCGAGCCGAACTGCGCGAAGGACTGCAGCTCGCGGTACTGCGAATACGTCAGCTTCAGGGTACCGGCGACCTTCTTCATGGCCTTGATCTGGGCGCTGCCGCCGACACGCGACACGGAGATGCCAGGGTTGATGGCCGGGCGGATGCCGGAGTGGAACAGCTCGGACTCCAGATAGATCTGTCCGTCCGTGATGGAAATGACGTTCGTCGGAATATAGGCCGAGACGTCGCCGGCCTGTGTTTCGATGATGGGCAGAGCCGTCATGGAGCCGCCGCCGTATTCCGGGGCGACGCGGGCCGCGCGCTCGAGCAGACGGGAGTGCAGATAGAACACGTCGCCGGGGTAGGCCTCGCGTCCGGGCGGGCGGCGGATGAGCAGGGAAAGGGCACGGTAGGCCACGGCGTGCTTCGACAGGTCGTCATAGACGATGAGCACGTCCTTGCCCTGATCCATGAAGTATTCGCCCATGGTGCAGCCGGAGTACGGCGCGATATACTGCAGCGGAGCCAGCTCCGAGGCAGTTGCGGAGACGACGATGGTATAGTCCATGGCGCCGCCGCGGGCGAGCGTATCGACGAGCTGGGCGACGGTCGAGCGCTTCTGGCCGATGGCGACATAGATGCAGATGACGTTCTTGCCCTTCTGGTTCAGAATGGTATCCGTTGCGATGACGGTCTTGCCGGTCTGGCGGTCGCCGATGATGAGCTCGCGCTGGCCGCGGCCGATGGGGATCATGGAGTCGATGGCCTTGATGCCGGTCTGCAGCGGGACGCTGACGGACTTGCGCTCGATGATGCCGGGGGCGTTGCGCTCGATGGGGCGCAGCTCCTTCGAGTCGATGGGGCCCTTGCCGTCAATGGGCTGGCCGAGGGCGTCGACGACGCGGCCGATGAGGGCCTCGCCGACCGGGACGGACACGACGCGGCCCGTGCGCTTGACAAGGCCGCCCTCGCGGATGCCGACGTCCGTGCCGAGCATGACGACGCTGACGCAGCTCTCCTCGAGGTTCAGCGCCATGCCGAACGAGCCGTTCTCGAAGCGGAGCAGCTCGTTGGACTTGCATTTATCCAGCCCGTGCACCTTGGCGATGCCGTCGCCGACCTGAATGACGTAGCCGATCTCATCCTGCTGCGTCTGGGATGCATATTTTTTGATCTGATCCTTGATGATCTTACTGATATCGTCGATTCTGAGATTCACGGTTTCACCAACCTTATCTTTTGATGGGGAGCCGGTCAGACCACGGTCTGGCTCAGGCTGCGGCGCAGGCGCTCCAGACGGCTGCGGATGCTGTCGTCGAGCTGGATGCCGCCATAGCGCAGGGTAATGCCGCCGAGCAGCGTGGGATCGGTGCGGCAGGTCAGGCTGACGGTCTTGCCGGTCAGCGACTCGAGCCGGGCGCACAGGGCCTCGCGCTGCCGCTGCTGCATGGGAACGGCCGTGATGGCCGTCGCGCGCAGGATGCCGTGCGCCTCGTCATAGGCCGCCTCATAGGCGGTCAGGCAGGCGGGCAGTTGCCAGAGCGCGCGCCGGTCGCACAGCAGGCACAGGAAATTGCGCAGCTCCTGCGACGCGCCGGAAAAGGCCTGCAGCAGCAGGGCGTGCTTTTCCGGCCCGGCCACGGCGGGCGTGTCCATCAGCGTGACATAACCTGGGTTTTCCCGCAGGGCGCGGCGGACGAGCTGCAGCTCCTCCAGCACCCCGTCGCCGCAGCCGTCCTCTTCCGCGAGCTGAAACAGCGCACGGCCATAGCTTGCGGCATCAATCATGGCTGTCCCCCAATTTCTCAATGAAGGAATCGATCAGTTCGGTGTGCTCCTCGCTGCGGATATCGCGCTGCAGGACGGCGGAGGCAATGTCCACCGCCATGTCGGACACATCGTCCTTGATCTCGTTCATGGCGCGCTTCTTTTCCAGCGCGACCTGCGCCTCGGCGCGCTGCATGGTCTGCGCCGCCTTGTCCTGCGCGTCGCGGAGGATCTCCTCCTCACGGAGCTGGGCACGGCGGTTGGCGTCGCGGAGCAGCGCCTCGCTCTCGGCGTTGGCCTGCTGCAGGCGCGTCTCATAGCGCGCGCGCATCTCTTCGGCCTCGGCCTTGGCACGGTTGGCGTTGTCGTAGAGGTCGTCGACCTCCTTCTGGCGCGAATCAATCATGTTCTTGACGGGCTTGAAGAGGAGCTTTTTCATGACCAGATAGAGGATGACCAGATTGCACAGCGTGAACAGGCAGGTCCAGAAATCCACACCGACAAAGCTCTCAAATCCCGTAAAAAATTTCAAGCCGCATCTCTCCTTTCTCCGGCAGATCTCGTGGTGCTGCGCCGCATCAGAAAACGAAGAGCAGCAGCAGAGCGATGACCAGAGAGTAGATACCGGTGGACTCGGTGATGGCGCAGCCGAGGATCATGTTGGTACGCAGCGTATCGGAGACCTCCGGCTGACGTGCCATGCCCTCGAGGGCCTTACCGACGGCATTACCTTCGCCGACTGCCGGGCCGATAGCGCCCAGACCCATGCAGAGACCTGCGCCGATCGCAGCGGCGGCCTTGATGATTGCTTGATCCATTGTGTGTTTCCTCCTGTAAATATTGTTGTGTTTGGAACGATCTCAAATCGGGGTTTGCTTATTTCTTCTCCGGCTTCGGGGCGGGGGGTGGGCAGGCTGCGCCGACGTAGACCATCGTCAGCATGCAGAACACGAGCGCCTGGATGCAGCCGGTAAAGAGATCAAAATAGATGGAGAGGACGGCGGGGATGCCGACCTGGAAAATGGGGATGGACGAGATGAATTCACTCGGGATCCAGCCGAGCACGAACGAGCTCAGCGCGGACAGACCGCCGTAGATAAGGGCCGTGAGCACGGAGCCGCCGGCGATATTGCCGAAGTGACGGAACGACATGGAGATCGGCTGTGCGATCTCGCTGATGATGTTCATCGGCGTCATAACGACCACGGGCTCTGTGAAGCCCTTCAGCCAGCCGAAGAAGCCGTTGTTCTTGATGTTGTTGTACCAGACGAGGGCGGTCGTCATGAGGGCCCAGGTGAGCGTCGTGCTGAGGTCGGCCGTCGAGCTGCGCAGGAAGCCGGTCAGGCTGGCGAGCGAGCCGAGCACGGACGAGCAGAACAGCGCGCCGATGTAGGGCGCAAAGCGCTCATTGTGCTTGCCCATCGTGTCGTCCACGAGCTTGTAAACGGCAAGGACGGCGCGCTCCGTGACGGCCTGCATGCGGCCGGGGCGCTTCCGGAGATTACGGCCGAGCCGCCAGCAGAGAATCGTCACCGCGGCCAGAACGAGGAGCGAGGTGAGCGTCGTCTGCGTGATGGTCACATCGCACAGACCGAAAAACGAGAACTCCGCAAGGATGCGCGGACCGGTGATATTAACATTCATGCAGCGGGAACTCCCTTCTTTTTCTTGCGTACCAGCTCGGAGGCCATGAGCGCCAGCCGCATGAAGCACAGCGGCAGCAGCGTGGCCAGCGGGTCGAACCGCTTGCTCTTGAGCGCGATGACCAGAACGACCAGCAGCACGACCATGCGCACGACGAACAGCACGCGGGACGTGAGCTGGGCGGACAGTGGGTTTTCCTTCTTCGAGGCCCGCAGCAGGCCGAGGATCATGGCGGCAAAATTCACCAGCGCGGCGGCGGTACCGAGCGCGGCGCCGAGCAGAATATCCTGCCGCAGCGCGGCGAACAGCGCGTAGCAGCCCAGCATGATGCCGGACAGCACGATCTCTGCAGCGAGCGTCGGCAGAACGAGCCACTTCAGACTGCCGGACGTTGACTCGTTAACGGGTTCCATGCGGATCATCCTCCTTTTTGTGAGATGACGGAACATCGGAAGACGGGGGAGCGGTGGGGTCCATGGTGCGGGCGGCCGTCAGCAGAAAATGGAACATGCTGTACAGCCCGGCGAACACGCCGAAGACGATGGCGGCAATCATAATCCAGCGGCCAAGTCCGCAGCGCGTGCGCAGCAGCCAGCCGCCGAGAATGATGAGCCCAGCCGGGCACACCATACAGAAGCCTGCCTGAATGCAATAATTGACGGCATAAATCGCGCGAAATACCTTTTTCGGCAAGAAAGAGCACCTCCTAAAAAACAGGACCCGATTCTCCCCTATTATCAGTTAACATCATACCCCTTTTTTTCAAAAATTGCAATATGCAAAGCTTGAAAAATGTCTGAAATCAGGGTGGCCTTTCGAATATGCTCCGCGTTGACATTCTGCGGGGAATTCGATATAATTGTTCACGATCGCCGCGCAGAATGCGGCTTTGTTGATTCTTATTCTTCCCGATTTGAGGTGTCTTGATTTTGAAAACTCCCGATCTCCGGCCGGAAACGCTCTGCATTCAGGCCGGCTACACGCCGGGCAACGGCGAACCGCGCCAGATCCCGATCATCCAGAGCACAACATTCCGCTATGAGACCTCCGAGGCCATGGGAAAGCTCTTTGACCTCGAGGCGGACGGCTATTTCTATTCCCGCCTGCAGAATCCGACCTGCGACCACGTCGCGGCGAAGATCGCGGCGCTCGAGGGCGGCACGGCCGCCATGCTGACCGGCTCCGGGCAGGCTGCCAATTTTATAGCCATGTTCAACATCGCCGGCTGCGGCGACCATATCGTGAGCTCCGCGTCCATTTACGGCGGCAGCTATAACCTGTTTGCCGTGACGATGAAGCGCATGGGGCTCTCCTGTACGTTCGTTGACCCCGACTGCTCCGAGGAAGAGCTGAACGCCGCGTTCCGCCCGAACACAAAGGCCGTGTTCGGCGAGACCATCGCCAACCCTGCCCTGACCGTGCTGGATATCGAAAAGTTCGCCGCTGCGGCTCACACGCACGGCGTGCCGCTCATCGTGGACAACACGTTTGCCACGCCCGTCAACTGCCGCCCGCTCTCATGGGGCGCGGATATCGTGACGCACTCCACCACAAAGTATATGGACGGCCATGCGGCGGCCCTCGGCGGCTGCATCGTCGACGGCGGAAAATTCGACTGGACGAAGTATCCCGATAAATTCCCCGGCCTGTGCACACCGGACGAGAGCTATCATGGCGTGATCTATACGGAGCGCTTCGGCCTCGGCGGCGCGTTCATCACAAAGGCCACGGCCCAGCTCATGCGCGACCTCGGCGCGGTGCAGTCTCCGCACAATGCGTTTCTGACCAATCTCGGGCTTGAGAGCCTGCCCGTGCGCGTGCGCCAGCACTGCGCCAATGCGCAGCGTATCGCAGAGCACCTGCAGGGCCATGAAAAGATCGCGTGGGTGAAGTACTGCGGCCTGCCCGGCGACCGCTATTACGAGCTGGCGCAGAAATATCTGCCGAACGGCTCCTGCGGTGTCATTTCGTTCGGCGTCAAGGGCGGCAGAGCCGCCGCCGAGCGGTTTATGAGCCATCTGAAGCTCGCCTCCATCGAGACGCACGTCGCCGATGCGCGGACATGCTGCCTGCATCCCGCCAGCACGACGCACCGCCAGATGAACGACAGCGAGCTTGCCGCAGCGGGTGTTTCTCCCGACCTTGTGCGGCTGTCCTGCGGCCTTGAGAATGCGGACGACCTGATCGCCGACCTCGATCAGGCGCTTGCCGCCGAATAAGCCGGAGGAAACACCATGCCTATTAAAATACCGAACGATCTGCCGGCAGCTGCTACCCTGCAAAGTGAGAATATCTTCGTCATGCCGGAGACCCGCGCGGTTACGCAGGACATCCGCCCGCTGGAGATTCTCATCCTGAATCTCATGCCGACGAAGATCGTCACGGAGACGCAGTTTGCCCGTCTGCTCGGCAACACGCCGCTGCAGGTGCACCTGGAATTCCTGCACACGCGCTCCCATGTGGCCACGCACGTCTCGGCGGAGCATCTGTTCACGTTCTACAAGACGTTCGACGAGGTCCGCGACCGCCGCTATGACGGCATGATCATCACGGGCGCGCCCGTGGAGCAGCTGCCGTTTGAGGACGTCGAGTACTGGCAGGAGCTGTGCAGCATCATGGACTGGAGCCGGACGCATGTGCACAGCACGCTGCACATCTGCTGGGGCGCGCAGGCCGCGCTGTACCATCACTACGGCATCGAGAAGGTGCCGCTGGAGAAAAAGCTCTTCGGCGTGTTCCCGCACCGTGTGGAGTATAAGAACCCGATCCTGCTGCGCGGCTTTGACGATGTGTTCATGGTGCCGCATTCCCGCCACACGACGGTCCGCCGCGAGGACATCGAGCGCGTGCCGGAGCTGAAGATCCTGGCCTCGTCGGAGCAGGCGGGCGTCTATGCGATCTTCACGGCGGGAGGGCGGCAGATCTTCCTGACGGGCCACGCGGAATACGACCCGGACACGCTGCGGCGCGAATATGAGCGCGACAAGGCTCTCGGTCTGCCCATTGCCGTGCCGGAGAATTATTTCCCCGGCAATGACGACACGAAGCCGCCCCTCGTCACCTGGCGCAGCCACGCCAACCTGCTGTTCTCGAACTGGCTGAACTACTTTGTCTATCAGACGACCCCGTATGATTTCACATTCTGACCAAAGCGCGCCGCGAAAACGGCACGCTTTTTCGTCGTAAGCGCCAAAGATCGGATTTTGACGAAAAAGGGCTTTACAGCCGGGAAGGGCTGTGCTAGAATAACGCCCGAAAAAAGTTCTTTAAGAGCGGTACAGAGAGACCGACAAGGACGCGAATGAGAGACGCAGAGGGTCTGTGTACCCGTCTGCCGCTTTGCTGTGGATTCGTATGCCCTGTCGCTGTGCTGCGGCAGGGCATTTTTGCACCCTACGGGAGGAAAAACCATATGCAGACTGTTGATATTGCGGATGCAGCCGCGTTTGAGCGCACCCTGCGCCGCCTGGCGCATCAGATATTGGAGAACAATCCGGAGCCGGAGCAGGTTCTGCTCGTCGGCATCCTGCGGCGCGGCGTTCCGCTGGCCGAGGAGCTGGCCGGGCTCATGGAGCGCTTCGGCGGTGTCCGGCCGCCGGTCGAGACGCTGGACATCACGCTGTACCGCGACGATCTGAGCGAGCTCGGCGATCTGCCGGAGGTCCGGCCGACGCAGTTCTCCACGCCGGTCGCCGGAAAGACCGTCATCCTTGTGGACGACGTCATCTACACCGGCCGCACGGCGCGCGCCGCGATGGAGGCCGTCATCCGCCTCGGCCGTCCGGCGCGCATCCGGCTGGCCGTGATGGTCGACCGCGGGCACCGCGAGCTGCCCATCGACCCGGAGTACGTCGGCAAGAACGTGCCGACGGCGCGGGAGGAGCAGATCTGCGTACTGACGCCGCAGTTCGACGGACAATGGGGCATTCACCTGCGCAAGCAGGCCTGAATACATCGGGTGGTATCGCATGCCGAATCGTGCGCTGCCGCCTCAGCAAACCACATCAGCAAAACCAAAAATACAGAACGGGGGAAACAATCATGAACATGATCTTCGGAGTCAAGGACCGGCCGAAATTCGGCCAGACGATCCTCTTCGCCATCCAGCAGCTGCTGGCCATCATGGCGGCGACGCTCGTCGTGCCGGTCATCACCAACGGCGCGACCGGCAGCACGCTCAGCCCCGCCGCGGCACTCTTTGGCGCAGGTGTCGGCACGCTCGTCTACCTGCTCTTTACGAAATTCCGCAGCCCGGTCTTCCTTGGCAGCTCGTTTGCCTTCCTCGGCAGCATGGCTGCAGCCTTCGCAGGCGGCGTTTCCATGACGCTCGGCTATGCGGGCCTTATTCTCGGCGCGGTGTTCGCCGGCTTTGTGTATGTCATCATTGCGGCGGCCGTGAAGGTCGCGGGCGTCAAGTGGCTCGACCGCCTCATGCCGGTCGTCGTCATCGGCCCGACGGTTTCCATCATCGGCCTTTCGCTGGCGGGCAACGCCGTCTCCGACCTCATCAAGGGCAGCGTGGTGAACGCCGAGGGCGCTGCGGTCGCTTCTCCGCTCATCACCGTTCTGTGCGGCCTCGTGGCTCTGCTCGTGACCATGCTCTGCTCGACCTACGGCAAGAAAATGGTCCGCCTCATCCCGTTCATCCTCGGCATCCTCGCGGGCTACGCCGTTGCGGCGGTGTTCACCCTCATCGGCAACGCCACGGCCACGGACGCGCTGAAGGTGCTCGACTTCTCGAAGCTCTCCGTGCTGTGGGAAAACGGCGTCACGCTGAAGACATTCGTGAACTATGAGCTTGTGACGAAGGACTTTGTCTTCCTCAAGGCTGCCAAGGGCTTTGCCGAGCTGAACTGGGGCTATGTCGGCGCCATCGCCGTGGCCTATGTGCCGGTCGCGTTCGTCGTCTTCGCCGAGCACATTGCAGACCACAAGAACATCTCCTCCATCATCGGCAAGGACCTTCTGAAGGACCCCGGTCTCTCCCGCACCCTGCTGGGCGACGGCGTCGGCTCCATGGCGGGCGCTCTCCTCGGCGGCTGCCCGAACACGACCTACGGCGAATCCGTTGCCTGTGTTGCCATCACGCGCAACGCCTCCGTTGTGACGATCCTGGCAACGGCCATCCTCGCCATGCTCGTCAGCTTCTTCTCCCCGTTCGTCGCCTTCGTCAACTCCATCCCCGGCTGCGTTATGGGCGGCGTGTGCATCGCCCTGTACGGCTTCATCGCGGTCTCCGGCCTGAAGATGATCCAGCAGGTCGACCTCGGCAAGGACAACAACCTCTTCGTCGTCAGCACGATCCTCGTGACCGGCATCGGCGGCCTGTCCCTGACGTTCGGCAAGATCACGATCACGCCGGTCGCCGTCGCACTCATCCTCGGTATTCTCGCAAATCAGATCCTCAAGGGCCGCAGCGCGAACCGCGACTGAGACCGAGTCTCATACCTTATATAATATATACAGCCGCGCGGTGCCCAAGTCACCGCGCGGCGGCTTTTTTCAAAATAGGGCTTGACAAATGCGGAAAAACAAAGTATAATACACAAGCAAATTGGATATGCGAGTGTGCTGGAATAGGTAGACAGGCACGTTTGAGGGGCGTGTGACAACCGTCGTGTGCGTTCAAGTCGCATCACTCGCACCACGCCGGAGCAGATTCTGCTCCGGCGTTTTGTATTTTCCGGAGCGCCCCCCTGCGATCGCTCCGTTTTTTGATTTCCGGGGAGGGAAGACAGCTTGGCGGATCCTGCAAATGAATGCTTCGCCCTGCGGCGGGAGGACGGTTCCCTGACGGGCGAGATCAAGCCGCGCGCGCTCGTGCACCGCGACGGCGACCTGCACGGCGCGAGCCACGTTTTTCTGGCGCGGCTGCGCGGAGAAAGGGCCGAATTGCTGCTGCAGAAGCGCAGCGCACAGAAGGACTCGTTCCCGGGTCTGTATGATATTTCGGCGGCCGGGCATCTTGACCCCGGCGAGGACTTTGCGGCGGCGGCCCGCCGTGAGCTGGCCGAGGAGCTGGGCGTGACGGGGGAGGAGCCGGAATTCCTGTTTGCCCAGCGCAACGAATATCACGGCGCCTTCCATGGAAAGCCGTTCCATGACAATGAGATCGCATGGGTCTATCTCCTCGTCCTCGACCGGCCGGAGGAAGCCTTCACGCCGGAGGCCTGTGAGGTCGAGTCCGTGCACTGGTTTTCCGTGCGGGAGATCCTGCGCGCCATGCGGGAAAACGACCCGCGCTTCTGCCTGCGCGAGGCGGAGTTCTGCCGTCTGCTGCCGTATCTGGCACAAAAGTTCGGCATTCCGGTTGACAAGCTCTGAAGCGGAAGGTACAATAAAAGTTAACCGTCTCTGATTTTCAAACACGCTGGAGGAACGCTATGAAGCTTCTTGACCTGCTCATCACTGCCATCGCGCTGTCCATGGATGCGTTTGCCGTCTCGATCGGCAAAGGCCTCTCTGTCAAGCAACTCAAGGCTTCGCATTGTCTGATCACCGGCGCGTATTTCGGCGGATTTCAGGCTCTTATGCCGCTGCTCGGCTTCCTTCTGGCCAGCTCGTTCGCCTCGTACATCCAGAAATTTGACCACTGGATCGCCTGCGTGCTGCTCGTGCTCATCGGCGCGAACATGCTGCGCGAGGCCTTCTCAAAGGAAGAGGAGCAAGGGAACGATTCGTTCGCCTTCCGCGTGATGCTGCCGCTGGCCATTGCTACGAGTATCGATGCGCTGGCCACGGGCGTGACGTTCGCCATGATGGGCGTCAATATCTGGATCGCCATTGCCATTACGGGCCTGACGACGTTCGTGTTCTCCGTGGCGGGCGTCAAGATCGGCAACCTGTTCGGCAGCCGCTATCAGTCCAAGGCGGAGCTGGTCGGCGGCCTGATCCTGATCGCCATGGGTTTCAAGATCCTTGTTGAGCACCTGCTCGGCAAGGCCTGAGGGAACCGTCATGGAGCTTTGGGATATCTATGACCGCCAGCGGCGGACGACCGGGCGCTTTCATGTGCGCGGCACGCCGATGGGGCGGGGGGAATATCATCTGACGGCGTTCGTCTGGGTGTTCAACCGGCAGCGGGAGCTGCTGCTGACCCGCCGCGCACCGGAGAAGGAGCATTATGCCAATTGCTGGGCCGCCACGGGCGGCGCGGCCCTCGTCGGCGAGACGAGCCTGCAGACCGTGCGGCGTGAGCTGCGTGAGGAAACGGGCATTGAGGCCGATGAGGCGGATTTCCATCTGGTGCGGAGCTTTCGCGAGCACTCCACCTTCAGTGATGTCTATTTCCTCTTCCATGATATCCCGCTTTCCGCGCTGCATCTGCAGCCCGGCGAGACAACGGAGGCCCGCTGGGTGTCCAAGGCCGGTCTGGAGGCTCTGGTTGCCTCCGGCGAGGTCGCTCAGCCGGATGTCCGCCGCCTGCGCCAGCTGCGGGACGAATTCCGAAAAATTTGGAATGCCTGAGACCGATGGGCCTCAGGCATTTTTGCCAATGTAACGAGGTGCCTCTGTGTAGGGGAGCGGCATGCCGCTCCCGGCGGTGCAGGAACGATCCGTATGGGGTGACGATAAAATGGCAAACGCCCCCGAATTGTCATTGCGAGGAGGCCGCAGGCCGACGTGGCAATCTCACGCAACCGGTTACGTTTTTGCTGGGAGTACCCTGTTATCCGACCGGGTGCTGCGAGATTCCCACGTCGCTTCGCTCCTCGGAATGACAAATTTGGGGGCATTGTGCGGTCGGCGATGTCACCCTATAACTTGCAAGCCTGCAAGGCGCTCAGGGAGCGCCGTTTGTTGAACGACAGTCATAAAAATCCCCGAGGCCGGGCGGTCTCGGGGATCCTTTTTTGCGTTTGAACTCAAATGGCATACTGGCTCGTATAGAGCTGGTAATAGAAGCCGCGGCGGGCCAGCAGCTCCGTGTGCGTGCCCTGCTCGACGATATGGCCGTGGTCGAGCACAAGAATGAGGTCGGAGTCGACGATGGTGGACAGGCGATGGGCGATAACAAAGCAGGTGCGGCCCTTCATCAGGCGGTCCATGGCCTTCTGCAGCAAAATTTCCGTGCGTGTGTCGACGTTGGACGTCGCCTCGTCCAGAATGAGCAGGCGGCGGTTTGCCAGCATGGCGCGGGCAATGGTCAGCAGCTGCTTCTGACCGCCGGAGAGGTTCGTCATGTCGTCGCCGACGACGGTGTCATAGCCCTGCGGCAGCGTGCGGATGAAGTGGTCGCAGTACGCGCGGTCGCAGGCCTCGACGATCTGCTCGCGCGTGGCCCCCGGCGTGCCGTAGGAGACGTTTTCCGCAATCGTTCCGCGGAACAGCCAGGTGTCCTGCAGCACCATGGCGAACTGGCTGCGGACCTCCTCGCGCGACAGCGAGGCGCAGTCGGTGCCGTCGAGCAGGATGTGCCCGGCATTCAGGTCATAGAAGCGCATGAGCAGATTGACGATCGTCGTCTTGCCTGCGCCGGTCGGGCCGACGATGGCGACGTTCTGGCCGGGGCGGACGGCAAGGTTCAGGTCTTCAATGAGCGGCACGGCCGGATCATAGGAGAACGAGACATGCTCAAAGCGGACGTCGCCCTTCGCGGGGGCGGGGAGCGCGCCGTCCGCCTGCGGCTCCTCCGGCAGGTCGAGCAGCTTGAACACGCGGCGGGCGGCCGCTTTGGCGTGCTGCAGGTCGCCGAGGCCGCCTGCGATCTGCTCCAGCGGGCCGGAGAACTGCTTGGCATACAGCAGGATCGTCACGACGATGCCGACGGACACGCTCTCATTGCGGACGATGAGCCAGCCGCCGAACAGGCAGATGGCGATGTAGGCCAGCGCATTCGTGAAGGCGATGAGCGGCCGGACGATGGACGAGGTGAAATTGGCCCGTGTCTCGGCCTTGCGTCGGCGCTCGTTCAGCTCGGCGTGGCGCTGCTCCGTGTAATCCTCGAGGTTATAGGCTTTTGTCGTGGCAAAGTTCGTAAAGGCCTCCTCCGTCACGGCGTTGAGGTTGCCGGACTCCGTGAACATGCTGTAGAAGTGCTTTTCACTGCGGGAGGACAGGAGCGTCGACAGCAGGATGGAGGCCGGGGTGAGCACAAGGACGATGGCAGCCAGCCGCCAGTCTTCCAGCAGCATCATGACGGCGATGGCAAGGATCATGAAAAAACCGGTCATGAGCGTGTCGATGATCTGGTGAACGTAGTTTCCCATGGTGGACACGTCGTCCATCATGCGCGAGAGAATGTCGCCGACGGGCGTCTGATCCACATAGCTCACGGGCAGGCGGCGGATTTTATCCGAGATGCGGATGCGCAGCTCGCAGGTGAAGTAGCGGCTGACGACCCGGTTGAGCAGCTGCATCTTGACATAGCTGAACAGGCTGTAGCCAAGGTAGACCAGCGCGAGCCAGCCCATGGGGCGCAGGAGACCGGCCAGCAGGTCGCTGCGGTCGGAGCCGTCCCACCAGGCATACAGCCGGTCGATGAGGCCGCCGAGCAGCTTCGGGCCGAGCACGCCGCAGACGATCACGCCGATGCACAGCAGCGCGGCGAGCAGGAGCCACTTCCAGATCGGGCGGGCCTCCCAGAGCAGGCGGCGGATGATATGTTCCTTTTTCGGCTGCTTCACTGGAGGTCACCTCCCGTCTGCGAGGCATAGATCTCACGGTAGATGCGGCAGCGCGCCAGCAGCTCGTTGTGCGTGCCGCTGTCGACGAGGCAGCCGCCGTCCATGACGAAGATGCAGTCCGCGCTCATGGCGGAGGTGATGCGCTGCGTCACGACGATCTGCGTGCGCCCGGCGATGCGCCGGTTCAGGGCAGTGCGCAGGTTTTTCTCCGTCAGGAAGTCCAGCGCGGAGAAGCTGTCATCAAAGATGTAGATGGGCGCGTCCTTGATGATGGCACGCGCGATGGCAAGGCGCTGCTTCTGGCCACCGGAGAGGTTTTTGCCCGCCTGCCGGATCTCGTAGGACAGGCCGCCCTCGCACGAGGCGATGAAGTCCGAAAGCTGGGCGATGCGTGCAGCCTCCGTGACGGCAGCGTCATCCGCATCGGGGTCGCCCATGCGGATGTTCTCACCGATGGTGCCGGAGTAGATGGCAGCCCCCTGCAGGACGCTGCTGATGCCGCGGCGCAGGGTGTGCTTGCTGAGCCCGGCGGCATCGCGCCCGTCAAAGAGGATGCGCCCCTGCGTCGGCGCGCGGAAGCCGAGCAGCAGGTGCATCAGCGTGCTCTTGCCGCTGCCGGTGCCGCCGATGACGGAGATGCGCTGCCCCGGCAGAATGTGCAGGGAGACGTGGCTGATGGCGTCCGCGGAGCCACCGTAGGAGAAGCTGACATCCTGCAGCTCGATCTCGCCGTGCAGCTCAGCCGTTTCGCCGGCCATGGGATCGCCCATGCCCTCCGCGCCGAGCACCTGATGGATGCGCCCGGCGGCGACCTGTGCGCGCGGATACATGATGATGGCGAACGAGGCCATGATAACGCCGTTCATGACCATGGTGACATACTGGATGATGGCGAAAATGTCGCCCGCACTCACGCCGCTGACGCCGTGGACCATGCGCCAGCCGCCGAGATAGATGATGAGCAGGGCGGAGATGTTCAGAAACAGCGTGGCAAGCGGCGTGAGCAGGCCCATGGACACGTTGGCGCGGATGATGTTCTCCGCCATGATATGCGTGGCGTCCGCAATGCGGCCGTGCTCGCGCTTTTCCGTGTTGAACGCGCGGATGACGCGGATGCCGCGCAGGCGCTCGCGCAGCAGGGCGTTCTGCACGTCGATGTAGTCGTCGGACTTGCCCCACAGCGGCAGCACGCGTTTGCCGAGCAGCACGACGATGAGCGTCAGCAGCGGGACAAAGGCCAGCAGCACGAGCGAAAGCACGACGTCCTTGCGCATGGCCAGCACCACGCCGCCGAGAAACAGCATCGGGATCGTTGCGACCGTGCCGGAGAGCATGGAGGCGACCCACGACACGGTGTCGACATCGTGCGTGGCGCGCGTGACGAGCGCGGCCGTGCCGAGCGAGCCGAATTCCTCAAACGAGAGCGTGTTGACCTTGCGGAACACGTCCGCGCGCAGATCGGCACAGAAGCAGGCGACGACCTCGGTCGACAGCCGCGTTCCGCCGAGGATGCTGGCGAGGCTGACGGCGGCGATGGCCAGCATCTGCAGGCAGCGCACGGCAATGGCCGGAAAATCGCGCGCGGCGATGCCGCCGTTCAGAATGGCGGACATCCACGTCGGCAGCAGCAGATCACACAGCGTCGACAGCGCAATAAGCACCGTTGCGGCGAGCAGCTTGCCCAGATAGGGCTTCAGATAGCGTAATATCTGCTTCATATTCTTCCTTTCCTTTTAGGTTAGGGAAACTCTGGCGGGATCCTCTGCGGCGGATGCCGGGTATTTTCCGCCGATCCATCGGTCTGGAAAGCTTGAGGTACACAAAGTACATCTGCGCTTTCCAAACCTCGACTCGACGAAAAATCTCTCGCCATCCGCTCTTGATAATCCCGCCAGAGCTTCCCCGTTTTTGGGAAACCCTGAGGGAGCTCCTTGCGGCGGATGCCGGGTATTTTCCGCCGATCCATCGGTCTGGAAAGCTTGAGGTACACAAAGTACATCTGCGCTTTCCAAACCTCGACTCGACGAAAAATCTCTCGCCATCCGCTCTTGATAATCCCGCCAGAGCTTCCCCGTTTTTGGGAAACCCTGAGGGAGCTCCTTGCGGCGGATGCCGGGTATTTTCCGCCGATCCATCGGTCTGGAAAGCTTGAGGTACACAAAGTACATCTGCGCTTTCCAAACCTCGACTCGACGAAAAATCTCTCGCCATCCGCTCTTGATAATCCCGCCAGAGCTTCCCCGTTTTTGGGAAACCCTGAGGGAGCTCCTTGCGGCGGATGCCGGGTATTTTCCGCCGATCCATCGGTCTGGAAAGCTTGAGGTACACAAAGTACATCTGCGCTTTCCAAACCTCGACTCGACGAAAAATCTCTCGCCATCCGCTCTTGATAATCCCGCCAGAGCTTCCCTGTTTTTGGGAAACCCTGAGGGAGTTCCTTGCGGCGGATGCCGGGTATGTTCCGCCGATCCATCGGTTTTTTTGATCTGTCGTTAAAAGCGGGCCTTTCCAAAGTAATTGGCAGCGCAGAGCTGCGCAAAGCAGTGATTGACCTCGTCATCCGTAAAGCAGGCGTTGAATTTTGCCGAAACGGCCAGCGCCTCGGCGGACAGCGCGAGCTTTCCAAGCCCGGCCAGCCGGTCGAAGCCGTCCGAGACCTGCCCGCGGCGGCAGAGCTCCTGCACGGCGGAAATGCCGCCGTACTGCTCCACGGCCCGGCGCAGCCGCGGCTGGCGGACGCCCGCCTCCTGCTCGGCGGCGTCCATGGCGCGCAGAAGCGCCTGCGTGAATGCATCCTGTTTCTCCATTTCTCCGCTCCTCCCTCTTCCTTAAAATCATATCGTATCATAGATCCGAAGAATTGCAAGGTTTCTGCAAAAAAAGATATACTTTTTCCACAAAGTTCCGTATAATAAACAGATAACGGCATGGCCTGAAAGGAGAGCGATGGATTTGACGCAATTGCTGCTGCGCCTGTTTGTCAAGGACTACCGGAACACGGAGGATCCCGCCGTGCGCACCCGCTACGGAAAGCTGGCCGGGATCGTCGGCATCGTGTGCAATGTGCTGCTGTCGGCGGGCAAGCTGCTGGCGGGCACGCTGTCCGGCGCGGTGTCCATTACGGCGGACGGCCTGAACAATCTCTCGGACGCCGCTTCCTCGCTCGTGACGCTGCTGGGCTTCCGCTTGGCGGAGCGGCCTGCGGATGAGGAGCATCCGTTCGGCCATGCGCGCATGGAGTATCTTTCTGGCTTGTTCGTCTCCGTGCTGATCCTGCTCGTCGGCGCGGAGCTGGCGCGCTCGTCCTTCGAAAAGATCCTGCACCCCGAGCCGGTGGCGTTTTCGGCTCTGAGCTTTGCCGTCCTCGGCGCTTCCATTCTTGTGAAGCTGTGGATGGCGCTGTTCTGCGGCGGACTGAGCCGCCGCATCGGCTCGACCGCCCTGCGCGCCACGGCGCAGGACAGCCGTAATGATGTGATCACTACGGCGGCCGTGCTCATCGGCTGCGTGCTCGGCCATGTGCTACACTGGCAGGTGGACGGCTGGATCGGCCTGCTCGTGGCGCTGTTCATCCTCTGGTCCGGCTGGTCCGCGGCGAAGGATACCATCAGCCCGCTGCTTGGCGAGCCTGCGAGCGAGGAGCTGGTGCAGTCCATCTCCCGGCTCATCCTGTCGCATGAGAAGATCCTCGGCATCCATGACCTCATGGTGCACGATTACGGTCCCGGCCAGTGCTTCGCCAGCGTGCATGCCGAGATGGACAGCCGCGAGGACCCGCTGCTGTGCCACGACGTCCTCGACGATATCGAGCGCGATGCCCTGCGGGAGCTGCGGGTGCACCTTGTCATTCACTACGATCCCATCGTGATGGATGACGCCGAGCTCAATCACATGCGCACCTTTGTGCAGGAAACGATCCGCGCCATCGACCCGGAGCTGACGCTGCACGACTTCCGCATGGTGCGCGGCGCGCAGCACACGAACCTGATCTTCGACCTTGTCATCCCGTATTCCCTCGTCGGGAAGCAGGCGGAGCTCAAGCACCGCATTGACGCGCGCGTGCAGCAGGAGGACCGGAAATATTATACCGTCATCACCTTCGACGAGCCGGTGTGCAGGTCGTGAGCCTGTTTTAGCATGGAACAGCGGTTTTATCAAGCAACCGGCGGTTGAATCGGTAAAACCGGCCGCCGGAATGTGAATTTTCTGTTTCTTTCCCCGCATTTTACTTTTCTTATGTGGGGGATTGTGATATAATTTCGGATGAAAATCCGACGGAAAGGTCTTGCATCCTATGGGAATCATTCAAAAAATCTTCGGCACCCGCTCGGAGCGTGAGGTAAAGAAGCTTATGCCGCTCGTCACGCGCATCGAGTCCATGGAGGACGAGATGAAGGCGCTGACGGATGAGCAGCTGCGTGAAAAGACGGACGAGTTCCGCAAGCGCTATCAGGGCGGCGAGGACCTCGACGACCTCCTGCCCGAGGCATTTGCCGTCTGCCGCGAGGCGGCGGACCGCGTGCTCGGCATGCGGCCGTACCGTGTGCAGCTCATCGGCGGCATCGTGCTGCATCAGGGCCGCATCGCGGAGATGAAGACCGGCGAGGGCAAAACGCTGGTCGCCATCCTGCCTGCCTATCTCAATGCCCTGACGGGGAAGGGCGTGCACATCGTCACGGTCAACGACTATCTGGCCAAGCGCGACTCGGAATGGATGGGGAAGGTCTATCGCTTCCTCGGCCTCACGGTCGGCCTGATCGTCCACGATCTCAAGCCGGACGAGCGCCGCGCCGCCTATGCTGCCGATATCACCTACTGCACGAACAACGAGCTCGGCTTTGACTATCTGCGCGACAACATGGCTCTTTATAAGAAGGACATGGTCCAGCGCGGCCATAACTTCGTCATCGTCGACGAGGTCGACTCCATCCTCATCGATGAGGCCCGTACGCCGCTTATCATCTCCGGCAAGGGCGAGGAATCGACAAAGCTCTATGAAATGGCCGACTTCTTTGTCTCCGGCCTGCGCCGCAAGGTGTTTGCCACAACGGATGAGAAGGAAATTCAGGACGACCTCGACTGCGATTACTATGTCGAGGAGAAGTCCCGCACCGTCTCGCTCACGGCCAGCGGCATCGCCAAGGCCGAAAAGTATTTCGGCGTGGAGAATCTGTCCGATGTGGAGAACACGACGCTCGTGCACCACATCAATCAGGCCATGAAGGCCCGCGGCGTCATGAAGCGCGATATCGACTATGTCGTCAAGGACGGCCAGGTCATCATCGTCGATGAATTCACCGGCCGCCTGATGTACGGCCGCCGCTATAACGAGGGCCTGCATCAGGCTATCGAGGCCAAGGAGGGCGTGTCCGTCGCCAGCGAGAACAAGACGCTTGCGACCATCACGTTCCAGAATTTCTTCCGCCTGTACGCCAAGCTTTCCGGCATGACCGGCACGGCCATGACCGAGGAGGAGGAATTCTCCGCCATCTACAAGCTCGACATCGTCGAGATCCCGACGAACAGGCCCGTTATCCGCGTCGATCACAACGACGTCGTCTATAAGACGGAGGCAGGCAAGTTCCGCGCCGTCATCCAGCAGATCAAGGACTGCCACGCCAAGGGCCAGCCCGTGCTGGTCGGCACCATCTCCATTGAAAAGTCCGAGTATCTCTCGAAGCTCCTCAAGCGTGAGGGCGTGCCGCACACCGTGCTGAATGCCAAGCACCACGAGCGCGAGGCCGAGATCGTGGCGCAGGCCGGTAAGTTCGGCGCCGTGACGATCTCCACGAACATGGCAGGCCGCGGCACGGATATCATGCTCGGCGGCAATGCCGAATACATGGCGCTGTCCGACCTGCGCAAGCAGGGCCTGCCGGACGAGCTGGTGGCAGAGGCCAATTCCTATGCCGAGACGGAAAATCCCGAGATTCTTGCCGTGCGCGAGAGCTACAAGCAGCTGCTGGCGCAGCACAAGGCCGAGATCGCCGAGGAGGCCGCGCGCGTGCGCGAGGCCGGCGGCCTGTTCATCGTCGGCACGGAGCGCCACGAGTCCCGCCGGATCGACAATCAGCTCCGCGGCCGTGCCGGTCGTCAGGGCGACCCGGGCGAGACGCGTTTCTATCTGTCGCTCGAGGATGACATCATGCGCCTGTTCGGCTCCGAGCGCATCATGAACATGATGAATTCGCTCGGCATCGACGAGGACACGCCCATCGACGCCAAGATGCTCTCCAACGCCATTGAGAACGCGCAGAAGAACGTCGAGAGCCGCAACTTCCAGATGCGCAAGAACGTGCTGGAATACGACGATGTCATGAATACCCAGCGTCAGGTCATCTACGAGCAGCGCCAGAAGGTGCTCGACGGCGAGGACCTCTCCTCGACGATCGAGGGCATGATCCACTATGTCATCGACACCGAGGTCGAGGATGCCTTCGCCGGTGCCGACCACTGCGACGACCCGGAGAAGCTGGCGCAGATCAACGCAAAATTTGAGGGCGTCTATTATCCGAAGGGCGCATTCGCCCCGCAGCCCGGCTTGAGCCGCGACGAGGCGAAGGAGCAGCTCTATCCGCTCTTCCGCCAGACCTATGCCGCGCGCGAGCAGGAGTTCGGCGCGGAGCGCATGCGCGAGATCGAGCGCATCATCCTGCTGCGCGTCGTTGACGAGTACTGGATGGACAACATCGACGCCATGGAGGACCTGAAGCAGGGCATCCGCCTGCGCGCCTACGGGCAGACCGATCCGGTCGTGGCGTATAAGCGCGAGGGCTTTGCGATGTTCGACGGCATGATCAACGCCATCCGCGAGGAGACCGTTCGCCGCCTGTATCTGTTCCGTCTGCGCACGGAGGAGGACATCCGCCGCAAGCAGGTCGCAAAGATCACGGCGACCGGCGGCGCTGCCGATAAGACCGTCAAGCAGCAGCCCGTGAAGAAGATCAAGATCGGCGCGAACGATCCGTGCCCGTGCGGCAGCGGCAAGAAATACAAGTATTGCTGCCGCGACAAGGACGAGGCCAAGTCATGAGCTTCCGCGTCCATCGAGAAGGAGAGCTGGAATACCTGACGAGCGATGTGCTGGACGGTGCGGTCCACTGCTTTTCCACCCGCTTCGGCGGGGTGAGCGAGGGCGCGCTCGTCAGCCTGAACCTCGGCACGCACCGGGGCGACCGGCCGGAAAACGTGCTGGAGAATTATGCCCGCCTCGGCAGGGCCGTTGGCTTTGCGCCGGAGGAGACCGTGTTCACGAAGCAGGTGCATTCCGCCCTCGTCGAGCGGGTCGGCCGCGCGGACTGCGGCCGCGGCCTGCAGCGGGAGGCGGAGCACGGCGTTGACGGCCTTGTGACGGACGAACCGGGCGTTGCACTGACAATTTTCTCCGCCGACTGCACGCCCGTGCTGCTGTTTGACCCAATAGCACGCGCCATCGGCGCGGCCCATGCGGGCTGGCGCGGCACGGCGGCGGGCATTGCGGCCCGCGCGGTCGAGGCCATGCAGCGGGAGTTCGGCTGCCGCCCGGAGAACATCCGCGCGGCCGTCGGTCCTTGCATCGGCCCGTGCTGCTTTGAGACGGATGCCGATGTGCCGGATGCCATGCGCGCCGCCCTCGGCAGCGAGGCCGGGCAGGCCATCCGGCCCGCCGGAGCAAAATTCTATGTCGACCTGAAGCGGCTCAATGCTATTTGGCTGCGCCGCGCCGGGGTGACGTGCATCGACGTCAGCGCCGACTGCACGGCCTGCCAGCCGCAGCGATTCTGGTCGCACCGGCGCGTGGGCAATGCCCGCGGCTCGCTGGCGGCCATCATCCGGCTGCGGGAGGAGGGCTGATATGAAGCGACTGCTTGCCCTCTGCCTGCTGCTTGCTCTGCTGCTGTGCGCCTGCTCTGCGGCCGGTCAGCCCACGCAGGCCACGCAGCAGCCGACGGAGGAGACTGCGGCCGCCCCGACGGAGACGGCAGCCGCGCCGAAGACGTTCGGCCTGTCCTACCTGCCGGAGCACGGCTTCAACCCCTATACCTGCACGGCGACGGTGAACCGCGCGGCGTTTTCGCTGCTGTATGAGAGCCTGTTCGTCGTTTCGTCGCATTTCCGCGCCGAGCCGCTGCTCTGTGAGAGCTTCACGGCCTCGGAGGACGGGAAGACCTATCGCTATACCCTTGTTTCCGGCGTGAGCTTTTCCGACGGAACGCCTCTGACGGCGCAGGACGCCGCCGCCTCGCTGCGCGCGGCGCAGCAGAGCGCGCTTTATTCCGGCAGACTGGCGCATATGCTGTCCGTCACGGCGGATGACGACCGCACCCTGACGGTCACGCTCGACACGGCGTATGAGAATTTTTCCCTGATGCTCGATGTGCCCATCGTCTCTGCGGCGACCGTACAGAGCAGCACGCCGCTCGGCACGGGACCGTATTATCTCGACGGCGAGGTGCTCCGGCGCAGCAGCCGCTGGTGGCAGACACAGGCCCCGGCCGTGACGGCCGAGACCATCGAGCTGCAGGCGGCCAAAACGCCGAACGACATCCGCGACAATTTCGAATTCGGCAGCACGGACCTTGTGTACTGCGACCCGAATTCCCCAGCAGCCGTCGGCTACCGCTGCGATTATGAGGCGTGGGAAGCGCCGACGCCCATCCTGCACTATGTCGGCTTCAACCTCTACAGCGGCTGGTTCACGAATGTCGCTCTGCGCCGCGCCTTCACCTACGGCGTCGACCGCGAGGCGATGACGAGCGCCGTCTATAACGGCTTTGCGCAGGCGGCGACGCTGCCCTGCTCGCCTGCTTCCGACCTCTATGACGCGCAGCTTGCTGCGCAGTATGCCTATTCGGCCACGGCCTTTCAGGCCGCCATCCACAATGCAGGCGTGCCGACGTCCGAGACGGACTGTCCCGTGCTGCTTGTGTGCTCGGACGACCCGGCGCGCGTGCGCGCTGCGGAATATCTGTCCTCCTCCATGCAGGAAAACGGCTTCTTTCTCAAGGTCCGCTCGCTGGGCCGCGAGGCCTATGTGGCCGCTCTGCAGGCGGGTAATTACGACGCCTATCTCGGCGAGGTCCGCCTGACGGCAAATTTCGACCTGTCGGAATTCTTCCGCACGGGCGGCGCGCTCAGCTACGGGGCCGTGGCGGACGCTTCCCTGGCCGGCCTCTGCACGCAGGCGCTGGGCAATTCCGGCAGCTATGCCGACCTCTGCGCGCGCCTGCTCGACACCGTGCCGTTCTGCCCCATTGTGTTCAAGAGCTACGAGGTCTGCGTCAGCCGCGGTGCGATCGCCTCCATCTCGCCGGGCGTGGACTGCGTGTTCCACAACGCCGCCACGGCGCGCACGCTGGCCGATGCCGACCACTCCTATGACGGCGCGGCAGAGCCGTCCGCACCGACGGATGTATCGGCCGACCCAGCTGAACCCACGGAGCCGGCCGATGCGGCGGACCCCACGCAGGAACCCTGATATCGATCCCGCCGGTTTCCCCGGCGGGATGAGCTTGCCCAAAACGTGGTTTTGGCAAGCTCTCAAACGAGACCCGTTTCACTGGGCTCTCGTTTGAAAGGGGCTGCGGCTCGCTGCAGCGCACGAAGGGCACGCCCTTCGCACGTTTGCGAGCCGAGCGGTATTTTCTCCGACGTACACGCCGCCGGAGAAAATGATTGCCACTTTCTTTGCGCCTGCGGGCGCAAACTCTGCGAGGCCTTTTTTGATAGTTGATGGTCTGTATCCCGCCGGTTTCCCCGGCGGGATCGTTTTATGCAAAAAAACGGCGCAGAATTAAAATTGTAACAATGCAATGTACGAAAACACTTGACGAACGGGGAAAAACGTGGTATCCTGCAGTCAGAAGGGAAACGAGTGATTTCCCAAAAAGAAACGGAGGGCCTGACCATGAGACGAACGCTGTTTTGCCTGCTTTTGAGCCTGATCCTGCTCCTCTCGGCCTGTGCACCGGCGGCAGTTCAGACCGAGCCGCCGACGGAGGCCCCTACCCAAGCAACGACAGAGGTTCCTACCGAAGCGCCGACTGAGGCCCCTACCGAAGAGCTGACAGAGGCCTTGCCGGAGGAGACGGAGGCCCCGACGGAGCCGCCGGAGCGTCCGGAGCATACCGTGAGGATTCAGGTCTCTGACAATTGTGATTATACAGTCACGAATGCAGAGGGACAGACCACCCGACAGGGAGATGACGGCAGGCCGAGGGGCGATCTGGTGGTTTACAGCATTGATCTTTATGGCTTTGATACCGGGACCCTGCCAATGGAAGTGTGGGAGGTAGCGGCGAGCGACAGCTTTACACTGGAGACGACGACGTCCCCCTGTGCCTTCTGTGCGGAGATCGGAGATGCATTTTATGCCGTGACGGAATGTACCGGCGTTACCCGCATTGAGTTCCGCGATGGCTATATCAAACTGACTGGCTCGGAGATGACCTATAAAATGCTCACGACTTTTGATGCAGGAGAGGATTACTATTTTGAAATTACCGGTACGGGAACGACGGAGATTGAATTTCCCATGGGGGAGATTGCAAGCACCGGTGCGCTCAGTGAGACTTATCAGGTAGAAAAATTTTCAATTTACTCCGTTTAACTGACCGTTACACCCGAGAGAGGAGAAAATATAATGAAAAGGACATTTGTGTTTTTGACTGCTATTATCCTGCTCCTCACGGCCTGCGCCCCGGCGACAGTTCAGACCGAGCCGCCTACGGAGGCCCCTACCGAAGCGCCGACGGATGCTCCTACCGAGGCCCCTACCGAGGCACCAACCGAACCTCCTACTGAGGCCCCTACCGAAGAGCTGACAGAGGCCTTGCCGGAGGAGACGGAGGCCCCGACGGAGCCACCGGAGCGTCCGGAGCATACTGTGAAGATTCAGGTTTCCGTGAACTGTGATTGCACGATCACCAACGCGGAGGGGCAGACTGTCCGGCAGGGGGATGACAGCGGACCGGAGGGCGATCTGGTGGTTTACAGCACTGATCTTTATGGTTTTTGTACCGGCACCCTGCCGATGGAGGTGTGGGAGGTTGCGGCCAGTGACAGCTTTACGCTGGAGACGACGACGTCGCCCAGTGCCTTCTGTGCGGAGATCGGGGATGCATTTTATGCCGTGACGGAATGTACCGGCGTTACCCGCATCGAGTTCCGCGACGGCTATATCAAACTGTCCGGCTCGGAAATGACCTATAAGATCCTCACAACCTCACACGCGCGGGAGCGGCAGTATTTCCGCATCACCGGCACGGGCACGACGGAGATCGAATTCCCGATCGAGGATGTCTTGGCCGCCAGCCCGATCGGCGAGACCTACCGCGTGGAGCGGTGTACGGTTTAAGAGACTGACATTCGGAGCGTGGAGGACGCGTTATGAGAAAATTATCCGGAATTTTTGCGGCACTTCTGCTGCTCCTCTCGGCCTGTGCACCGGCGGCGGTTCCGACGGAGGAGACAACGCCCAAGACGCAGGGCGAGGAGCTCGTTTCCACGCTCAGCATGCTGCCGAAGCAGGCCATCTCCATCCACCGGGCCGATACTCCGGCGGAGGAGGACACGGAGACGGACAGGACCGATATCGTGTTCGTGCCGTACTATGCGTCTGTCGAGCAGCTGACGAGCAACTCGTGGGTGGACCAGACGCATGTCACAAAGTCGACCGTCCTGAACCTGACAAAGACGGATGCCGTCGAGGTCAAATGGGAGGCAAACGCGCTCCTTGCGGGCGGCCGCTGGGTCACGTCGCAGGAGGAGCTGCAGACGGTCTGCTCCTATCTGCGCAGCCGCGCGGACGACGGCGTGCTGCACCTGACGGACGAGGCCTGCAGCGCGCCCGCGGAGGCCTTCGGCAATGCGGACTTCTTTGCGGAGCAGAAGCTGCTTTTGATCGACCTCTGCCGTCTGGGCAGCGACACCCTGCTCGACCCGGTCGTTCTCCGCGCGGAGGACGGCACGGTGGACATTACCCTGCGGATGTCCGCGCCGACTGTCGGAGAGGTGCGCGGAAACGGCATGGTCTGCCTGATCCCCGTCCCGGCCGACTGCACCGGCGCGGAGATCACGCTGTATCCTGAAGGAAAATAAGGAAATGAAACGAGCTGCGCCGGGAGGGACCTGTCCCTCCCGGCGCAGACTATTGTCATGGCAGCTGCTCCCGGATTTGCCATTGCAAGGGCGCTCTGCGCCCGTGGCGCCCTGAGCGCGAAGCGCGAGGAAGTGCCCTTGGGGTGCAATCTCGGAAAGGCACTTCCAATTTGGAATAGCTGTCGTTAAAATGGTAAAAACCGATTGCGTCTGTAGCGGCGTTCCCTGAGCGCCTTGCAGACCAGCAAGTTATGTGGTAGCATCGTCGACCGCACCAGTCCCCAGATTTGTCATTGCGAGGCCCCGAAGGGGCCGTGGCAATCTCACGCACCAGACTCCGAATTCGCTGAGGCCTGCCTGTTGTCCAGCTGGTTTCTGCGAGATTGCCACGTCGGCCTCCGGCCTCCTCGCAATGACAAACCTGTTTGTTTTACGCCGCCGAATTACTACTGCAATACCTGCGACTGCCCATGGCGGTCACTACCCGTAAAGGGTACGCCGCATCCGTAAGGCGGCAAAGCCGCCAACGGCTGCGCAGTGACCGCCGCTACAGACGTAATCGGTGCACGCTGTTTTAACGATAGCCTGTACGGACTGCAACTGCCTCCCCGAGATTCCCACGTCGCTTCGCTCCTCGGAATGACAAGCCTGTTTGCCTCGCGCCACGGAATCACCACATACATTCCTGCATATTATTGAAATTAACTGGATATTTTCTGCAAAAATATTGACAAAAAAATAAAATGTGGTATTCTGGATTTACCGAGAGGCACATTGCCAAATAACCGGAAGAAACAGACGGAAAGGAGAAATACGCATGAAAACCCGTAAATTTCTGATATTTGCAGCCCTGCTGCCGCTGCTGCTCCTGCTGGCCGGGTGCGGCGAAAAGCAGGCGTTCAACCCAATCGTCTTTGTTGCGGGACACTCGGCGGACAGCCTGACGAACGCGGCGGGGGAACGTCTGCAGGGCGACCCGGAGCTGGGCTTTGACAACGACGCCACGACCATGGAGATCGGGGAATCGTACTCTACCAATCTGTCGTACTGCTTTGAGATCCCGCGCACGACGTCCCTGACGCTGCATTCGCAATATAACCCGGTCATAGAAAGTGCGTCCACGAAGTTCCTGCTGCACAGCGATGCCGTGGAATGCCAGCTGGACGCGACTTACGCCGAGGACGGCGAGCTGACGTTCGAGATCGACGCGGAGTCGTGCAGGCTGCGCGGGGACGACATGGAGTACAGCCTCCTATTCGATTACGGCTGCGAGGACGAGACGACGCTGACCATAAAGGCGGCCGGTTCGCAGGAGGTCACGGTCACATACCGGAACGGAAACGTCGTCATTCAGTCGGACACGGCGTTCACGCTCCGCCAGTTTGCTCCCGGCAGCGACGAAACGGAGCGGTTCTACGATTTCCCGGCAGGCCGCACGGTCATCACGTCCTCCACGGTCGAGGGCGTTACCTGGAAATAAGGAAAAAGACGCAGGCCTGGCGGCGCCCCTGCCGGGCCTGCGTTTGTCATCGTCTTTTTGCTTGCATTGCCGGGCGGAGTGTGCTACACTGTAGCTGCATACTTATGGAATAACGGAGAATGTATCATGACCGAATTGATTCAGGAATCCACCCTCGCGGAATACGAGGCATTTGTGCAGAGCCACCCGAAGGGACATTTTGCGCAGAGCTCCCTCTGGGCCAAGCAGAAGCCCGCGTGGAAGTGGCGCGCCATCGTCTCGCGCGGCGCGGACGGCCGGATCCGGGGCAGCATCGCCTTTCTGATCCGCACCATGCCCTATATCCACAAAACGATGCTCTACGCCTGCCGCGGCCCCGTCTGCGATCTTGACGACCGCGAGACGTTTGGCGAGCTTGTCGCCGCCGCCCGCGAGCTGGCGAAGGAATATAAGGCCTATGTCATCAAGATCGACCCGGACGTCCCCGTGGAAAACGAGGACTTCCGCCGCATGCTCGAGGACTTCGGCTTCCGCACGCGCCACGGCGGCAAGAATTTCGAGGCGATTCAGCCGAAATTCGTCTTCCGCCTCTGGCTCAACGGCCGCACGGAGGACGAGCTCATGGCCTCGTTCCACCAGAAGTGGCGCTATAACATCCGCCTCGCCGTGAAAAAGGGCGTGGAGGTGCGCGTCTGCGGCAAGGAAATGGTGCCGGATTTCGCCCGCATCATGCTCACGACCGGCGTGCGCGACGGCTTCGTCACCCGTCCGCCGGAGTATTTTGCCAACATGCTCGACAACCTTGGCGAGCACGCGCGGCTGTATATGGCCTTCCACGAGGGTCAGCCCATCGCGGGTACGCTGGCCATCCATTACGGCGACAAGGTGTGGTATCTCTACGGCGCAAGCTCGAACGAGCACCGCAACCTCATGCCGAATTATCTGCTGCAGTGGAGCATGATCCAGTGGGCCGTTGAGACCGGCTGCAGCGTCTATGATTTCCGCGGCGTTTCCGGTGATATCTCGGAGGACAACCCCCTATATGGCCTGTATAAGTTCAAAAAAGGCTTCGGCGGAGATTTCACGGAATTTGTCGGCGAGTACGACCTCGTGCTCAAGCGCACGGCGTGGCTCATCGCCGAAAAGGGCAGCGTGCTCTATAAGAATCTCAACGCGAAGCTCTATCTGCTGAAAAACCGCAAAAAGTGAGGTATGCCCATGAAGGCCTATGTGGTGGAGAAGGAAGCCCTCTCCCATAATATCGAACTGCTGCAGAAAATGGCAAACGGCGTCCCCATCTGGGCCGTGCTCAAGGGCAACGGCTACGGCATCGGCGTGCTGCCGCTGGCCCGCCATCTGGCGGAGGCCGGGATCGACCATTTCTGCGTGACCGAGGTGCGCGAGGCGGAGCTTCTGCGCGAAAACGGCTTTGAGGACGATTCGATCCTGATGCTGCGCTCCACCGGCGACCCGGCGGAGCTGAACCGCCTGATGGACCTGCGGGTCATTCTGACCATTGGCTCGTGGGAGACGGCCTGCGCCATCAACGCCATTGCGGCTGAGCGTGCGGACGTCGTCGAGGCTCATCTGAAGATCGACACCGGCATGGGCCGCTACGGCTTCCTGCCGGAGGATATGGACCACATCCTCGGCGTCTACCGCGAGCAGAAGAATATCGCGGTCAGCGGCGTCTATACGCACTTCAACTGCGCCTTCGGCAGCAAAAAGCTCACGCATCAGGAATTCGAGACCTTCCGGAAGACGGTCTCAGCCATCCGCGAGGCCGGCTTCGAGACCGGGACGGTGCACTGCTGCAATTCGTCTGCCTTCCTGCGCTTTCCGGAGATGCACTGTGACGGCGTACGGCTCGGCTCGGCCATTCTCGGCCGTGTGCCCTTCCACACAAAGTTGCGCCCCGTCGGCTATGCCGAGGCGCATGTGGAGGAGCTGCGCGTCCTGCCGAAGGGCCACCCGACAGGCTACGGCGCCATGTGGACTGCGCGCGAGGATACGCCGGTCGCCATTGTCCCCATCGGCTGGTACAACGGCTTCCGCGAGCGCTGCGACGGCGGCATCACACGCTTCCGCGACTGTCTGAGCCTCATTCTGCGCGGCCTGCGCGGGATCTTTTTCCGCGCCCTGCCGCTCGTGGAGGTCAACGGACATAAATGCCGCGTCGTCGGCCAGATCGGCATGCTGCATATCGCAGTTGACGTGCGCGGCATCGAGTGCAAGCCCGGCGACCGCGTCATCGTGCCGATCAACCCGCTTCATGTCAAGGGCATGAAGATCCAGTACCGGTGATGGCTATGCAGTGGGATCCGCAGGCGGTGCGCGCCGCGCTGGCCGCACCGGGGGAAAAGACCTCCCGCAGGCTGCTCTCGGAGCTTTGCGAGGACTTCCGGCGCGAGAAGCCCGAGGAGTGGAAACGAATCGAGGCGGCGAGCTATTCCGAGCCGGACTGCGCTGCGGCGCAGCGGGCCTATCAGCGGGCGTCTGCCGTTTCGACGGCCCTGCTCGTGCTGGCGCTGGCGGTCGTGATCGCGGCCTTTGTGCTGGGCGATTTCGGAGCGGCCTTCCTGACGGGCTGGGGCAACCGCTATCTGCTGGCTGGGGCGGTGCTGGCCGCCATGGGACTGCTCGTGCTGGGCGGCCTCTTTGCCGGGAAGTACCGCGCGATCTTTCTGGCGACGGTCCTGCTGGCGCGGGAAGAAAGTGAGACGGATAATTGAATCCCGTGCTCCCGCGTAGGAAAGAAGAACTGCACAGGAGCATGTCTCAAAACAAGATATGGTGCCGTGTAGCGCGCGAAAACGCCAGATATTGTATGCACAAAAAAGATTGAAATTAGTCGAAAAAAGTGCTTGACAAAAGGAGGTATGCATGGTATTATATCGGAGCTGTCTGCGAGAGACACAAACGCGAAAGCGGTTGAGGGTCAAGCGGTCGGCGGTGTACCTTGTAAATTAAACAACGAGAAACATGAACAAACACCTTGGACAATTTGATGAAAAACAAGTTGTTCTTTGAGATGTCAGTGTAAAAGCTGAGATTGTGAAGAATAGCCAACGAGAAATTCTTGAGTGAAGCTAAGAGCAAAACTTATAGAATGCATGATTTTATTCAGGACCTGAAAAGGGACTGATTAAGATACCATTTTATAGAGAGTTTGATCCTGGCTCAGGACGAACGCTGGCGGCGTGCCTAACACATGCAAGTCGAACGGAGTCGGCCCCGCAAGGGACTGACTTAGTGGCGAACGGGTGAGTAACGCGTGAGCAACCTGCCTTTCAGTGGGGGACAACAGTTGGAAACGACTGCTAATACCGCATAAAGCATTTTGACCGCATGATCGAGATGCCAAAGATTTATTGCTGAAAGATGGGCTCGCGTCTGATTAG
>CDZQ01007954.1_pt1 | contig 109481 bp, 92 predicted proteins | sample 554831 | NCBI WGS metagenome assembly CDZQ01 (sample SAMEA3182112, study PRJEB8094) | gut metagenome | biome: human; feature: gut; material: Stool; isolation source: human stools | place: Canada | collected 2013-05-06 | reverse complement strand
CCTCGGCGCTCACCGTCGAGGGCGACCTGCCCAGCTCCCTGGCGATCTCCCTGCACGACGCCCTGCGCTCCAGCATCCTCTGGACCGTGTCCCGCTCGTGCCTGGTGAGCCTTCCGTAGGCCCTCGGGACCGCCTTCTCGGAACCCTTCTTCCTCTTTCCGGACATGCCGTCCTCCGATCTCCCGGGGCCGGCCGATCCGGCCCTCAGGGTATCGGGTTCCCACATTCATCCGTACATGTGCGGATGAATGTGGGAAGTGTTCGGATGAAGTCGATAATCAAGGGACACCCGAAGCCTCGTGCACTCCACCAGTCTTTTTAGCGCCGTCCCAAAAAGACTGGTTACAATTACGTGCAGCATACTAACAACGGGAGGAATCGTGGCACAAAAGCCCCAGGACGCTCAGCACAACCAGCACGGCAAGCATGCCCAGCGCGGCCAGCAGCAAAAGCGCGGCGGTAAGACGCAGGGCTCGCGACCCACGCATGCCCCGGCGGCGCCCGCCCGTCCCTGGCGCCCGGGCCGCGATAAGTTCCTCCCCGTCAGCCGCGCCGACATGGATGCGCGCGGCTGGGACCAGTGCGACTTCGTCTATATCTGCGGTGATGCCTACGTGGACCATCCGAGCTTTGGCATGGCTATCATCAGCCGCGTACTCGACGCGCACGGTTACAAAGTGGGCATCATCTGCCAGCCCGACTGGACCGACCCCGCCAGCATCACTGCGCTCGGCGAGCCGCGCCTGGGGTTTCTCGTCAGTGCCGGCAACATGGACTCCATGGTCAACCACTATTCGGTGACCAAGCACCGCCGCCACACCGACGCCTATACCCCCGGCGGCGAGGAAGGTCACCGCCCCAACCGTGCCGTCACGGTCTACGGCAATCTCATCCGTCAGACGTTCAAGGACGCCCCCATCATCATCGGCGGCATCGAGGCAAGCCTGCGCCGACTGGCCCACTACGACTACTGGCAGGATAAGCTCAAGCGCTCGGTGCTGCTCGACTCGGGCGCCGACATCCTCATCTACGGCATGGGCGAGCACGCGATTGTCGAGATCGCCGACGCGCTCGACGCGGGGCTGCCCGTCGATCAGATCACCTATATCAACGGCACCGTCTACCGCACCAGCTCGCTCGACGAGGTCTACGACTACGACTTGCTGCCCAGCTGGGACGACCTTGCCGCCGACAAGCTCAATTACGCGCGCAGCTTCAATGTGCAGCAGCAGAATATGGACCCCATCACCGGGCATCGTCTGGTAGAGCCCTACCCCAACAGCGTCTATGTGGTGCAGAACCCACCGTCGGCCACGCTCACCACCGACGAGATGGACGAGGTGGCCGAACTCCCCTACGCACGCGACTGGCATCCCGACTACGACGCGGCAGGCGGCGTGCCAGCCTTTGCCGAGATCAAGTTTTCCATTAGCTCCAACCGCGGTTGTTTTGGCGAGTGTTCGTTTTGCGCCCTCACCTTCCACCAGGGCCGCGTGCTGCAGATGCGCAGCCACGACTCGATCATGCGCGAGGCCGAGCTGCTCACACGCGATCCCGAGTTTAAGGGCTACATCAACGACGTAGGCGGACCGACGGCCAACTTTAGCCGTCCCGCCTGCGACAAGCAGCTCAAGCACGGCGTGTGCAAGAACAAGCGCTGCCTATGGCCGAGCGTGTGCAAGAACATGGTGGTCGACGAGAGCGGCTACACGCAGCTGCTGCGCGACCTACGCCAGCTGCCGGGCGTCAAGAAGGTCTTCGTCCGCAGCGGCATCCGTTTTGACTACACTATGGCCGATGCCTCGGACGAGTTTTTGCGCGAGCTGCTGGAGCACCATGTCTCGGGCCAGCTACGCGTGGCGCCCGAGCATGTGAGCGACGCGGTGCTCTCCGTGATGGGCAAGCCGAGCCGCGCCGTCTACGATGCGTTCTGTCGCAAATTTGAGCGCCTGAACCGCGAGTACGGACTCAAGCAGTACGTGGTGCCGTATCTGATCTCGAGCCACCCCGGCTCGACGATGAAGGAAGCCGTGGACCTTGCCGAGGCCGTGCGCGACATGGGCTACATGCCCGAGCAGGTGCAGGACTTCTACCCCACGCCGTCCACCATGTCGACGTGCATGTACTACACCGGCGTGGACCCGCGCACCATGGAGCCGATCTACGTGGCGCGCGACCCGCACGAGAAGGCCATGCAACGCGCGCTCATCCAGTATCGCAAGCCCGAGAACTACAAGCTGGTACGTGAGGCGCTGGAGAAGGCCGGCCGCCGCGATCTGATCGGCTACACCAAGCATTGCCTGATCCGTCCCGTGCCGCCGCGACCGGGCGAGACGTCTGCTGGCGGCGGACATGGCGCCGGCAATAAGGGCGGCAAGGCCCACGGTGGCGCCGGCAAGGGGCCCAAGGGTAGCAAGGGGCACGGCGGCATGTCGCGCGCGCAGAACACTGCCGGCCGCAACCGCGCGGCCCAGGGGCGTCAGGGTGCCAACGGAGGCGGACGCCGCAACTAGGGCAGCGGTGCGCTCGCTGCATCCACCCCACACGCGTGGCGCAGCGAACGCATTGCCTCAACGAGGATGACGCCGGCGATAGCGACCGTAATTGCCACATCGAGCGGCGTGTTCACAAACCAGAGCAACGTCATGAGATACGACCCGGCATTAAAGGCAAAGTGCAGCAGAATCGTGTAGCGGAGCTTTCCGGTCGTCACGAGCACCCAGCCAAAAATGAGGCCGGCAGCGCCCGCATAGCAGCCCTGCACCCAGTTCATATGCATAAAGCCAAAGATGGCCGCCTGCAGCACGATTGCCGCGGCGATACCCCACGTGCTTGGGGCCGCCCAAGGCACCATGGCGCCATCCTGCGCGCTCGCACGACGCCGGCGCTTCCAAAGTGGGCGGCACTGCGGATTAAACGCTCGGAGCGAAAACTCAAAAATAATGCCGCGCACCAGCAGCTCTTCACAAAATGGGGCGCCGAGTACCGTAGTCAGGACGGCGAGATAACTGGTGTCGCCCATGCCTGTTTCCTCGACAAGCTCGCTGTAGTCGGCCGCGGCATCGGGCAACAGCGACAGCGCGGCGTCGGTCACGTAGCCAACAACCACCTGCAGGGCCAGGCCGATCACGATAACGCAGGCGATGCGTTTCCACGCCCCACGCGCTCCCCCGCCGAGCGGGTGTTCGCTTTGCCGGCGTGCCATAAACGAACGCGGCCACAGATAACGCCACCACAGCAGCGCCATCAAAAACGATGCTGTCTGCGCGACGGCCTGAAGCAATTGAATGTCGAGGTCATCGATCGAAAAACCCATGAACACCGATGCGACGCCAAGGGCGGAAAACAAAACGACGCTCAGGGCAATATCGACAGCAACGACGCCAAAACAGGCAAGCGCCCAAATCATCGCATTGAGCATGCCAACCTCCTCCCGACGACTAGTCATTGGGAACGTTCTTCAACGACTAGCTGTTGGGGACAGTCTTTGCCAAAAGCCCCGCTGGGCGAGATGTCGAACGGGAAGGTGCCGCAGCGATTGAACGCGGCGATAAACATGCGGATGGCGTTGGACGGCGTGGTGCCCACGAGCTGGGTTGCCGCCGCGAAGGCTGCCTTCTCCTCGGGCAAGACCTTCGCGACTACGGGGGTCATGTGTTCTGCCATGGCGCTTCCTTTTTGAAACGACGGTAGTGCGGATAGATGCGGGCCACGCGGCTGGGCGACGGGCTGTGAAGGCAACCCGATTGGCCCGCATCCGGAGTTTGTTTCTGCGGCGTTGGTATTACTAGGTATTCCTAAGTATTACCCCGCAGATAGAATACCACACCCGACCCCATGGGGACGGAGGAAAACGAATCATTTTGTTGCTGAGTAAGTTTTTAGAGCGTGATGATGTCCGAGATATCGAGGGCTTGAGCGTCGACGACATCGTGCGTGGCGAGCAAGAGCGTGCGACCGTCGAGCAGGTCTAGCACGGCCTCGGCCGTCGCATCGCGCGCGGCGGCGTCCAGGCCGGTAAAGGGCTCATCCAGAATGACGGCACAGCCGCCACACAGCAGGGCTCGAGCGATCTCGACACGACGGCGCTGCCCGCCCGAAAGCTCAGCCACGCGAACATGCACGTCGATTCCCGGCACCAACCGGCGCAGCAAGGTCGTAGCGTTCGAAGCATCCACGCGCGCATCGGCACACACCAGCACGTTATCCAAAGCCGAGCTGCCCTCTACCAAGCGTGCATCCTGAAACACCATCGAGCACGGCGCGCACTCCCCCGCTGCCAACGAAAGCAGCGTCGACTTGCCCATGCCCGAAGCGCCCATCACGCAGATACGCCCACCCGCAGGCACGTTGAGCACCAGACCATCCAGCGCCGGCGCCCAGGGCGCACGATCGCCCACGGCAAGCGCAAGCTCCGCTGCGGCGCCATCGCTCGCAGCCCCCGCATGCCCGCGCAGTCCATGCCCATGCGCCCGCACGGCCGCGCGCCACGCCACGGGTCCCGAAACCCGCAGCAGCCACACCAGCACGCGCTCACACGCCCACGAGGCGGCAACGACCAGCACGGTCCACGCCAGCAAATCAGCCGTCTCAATCAAAAGCTTTGCCTGATAGATGCGCTCGCCCACGGTGCCCACCGCCATGCCGATCAGCTCGGCTGCCACGCCGGCCTTCCAGCTCATGCCGATCACGGCGCGGGCGCACGAAAGCACAAACGGCAGGACTTCGCGCCAGGTATGGGCGCAAAACAGGCGCCAGCCGCGCACGCCATGCAGACGGAACATCTGCTCCAGCGGTTTATTCACCTGTGCCAAGCCCTCGGCCAGCGAAAAATACACGCCCGGCAGTGCCATCAAAAAGACCGCTGCAATGCTCACGCGCGCCGACCCCAGCCAAATGAGCAGCAGAACCACCACGCAGGCAACCGGCGTCGCCTTTACAAACGAAAGCGCCGGCGCCACCAGACGGGCAAACGTCCGCGACCGCACCGAGACTCCCGCCAGTACACCGCCGCAGATCGCGGCAAGCGCCAGTCCGCCCAAGATTCGTGCGCCTGAGCCCACCAGAATCGCCCACGTGTTGGCATCGCACACCAGCCGCAGCAACGCCACCACAACAGCGCCCGGCCCCGGCAAAATCAGCGGCTGCGCCACCAGCGCCGCCGCGAAAGCCCACACGGCAAGCCAAAAGGCGGCAACGGCACCTGCTGCCGCCACCGCCTTCATACGCTTTGTCATTTGTCGAGCAAACGCACGCACGGGCTACTCCATGTAGTAGAAATCATCGGCCGGGAGCTTGCCGCCCACGGCGCTCGCGTCCGCATCGGCCAGCACCCGCAAGTACCCACCGAGTGCCGCCTTCATATCCTTCCCCGTCTGGCACACGAGCATGCACCCGGGAATCGCCTTTTCGGCAATCGCGGCGTTATCCACGATACCCGCATCGACCACGGACTGAGCCCAGTCCGCCGGAGCCGCGTTCACGGCCTCAACGCTCGCAGCATGGCAGCTCAGGAATTCCGCCACGGCATCGGGATGCTCCTCGGCAAAGACACGGCGCACCACGGTCACGCCCGTCAGCAGGCGCGAACCCGTGTCACCTGCCAGCTCATCCCACACATCGGTCAGACTTACCGGAGCCGACAGCTTGTCCTCGCTCTTGGCGATGGTCGCCGTCTTGAACGGCTCGGGTAGCACGCCCACGGCAGACGGATCGGCAAGCAGCACCGAGAGCACCTCGGTAGGCTCGCTCTTAAACTCGAGCGCCACCTGACCGGCCAAGCCCGCGCGCTCCAGCAGGTAGTTCATGACGTACTCCGGCGTGGTGCCCTTGCCCGTCATATAGACGGTATGGCCCGCCAGATCGCCAAACGAGGCCACACTCGCGTTACCCGTCACCACGTTCAGCACGCCCAGCGTGTTGATGTCGATGACCTGCACCGCACCCTCAGTCTTGTTGTAGAGTACGCTCGCCACGTTGGCGGGCACCAGGGCGATATCGATATCGTCCTGAATGACCTTGGGCACAATCTCATCGGCGGCAGTATTGATCGCAAAGTCGAACTCATTGTCCGTCTCGCCATCGGCTGCCCGGTCCATAAACTGCACCAGACCAATCGAGGTCGGCCCCTTGAGCGAGGCGACGCGCACCTCGACCGGCTCTGCAGCAGCACCGGCGCCGTCCGTGGCAGCCGAGCCCGCGGCGGACCCGGCACCGGCAGCCCCGCCGCCACAGCCCGCGAGTGCAAGCGACAGCGCACCCGCGGCAAGCGCCGAGGCAAACCCCCGGCGCGACAGCTCAAAATCAAACGCGCGCATCGCTAGCACGTCCCCTCGTTAGGCATCGTCCATGCGTGATGGTCGGTATGCAGCAGATCCTCAGCCAGCGACGAGAGCGGCTCGCCCAAGAACTCGCGGTAGCACGCCTGGACATCGGGATTCTCGTGCGAGAAACGAATGTCCGCAGCGGCATCCAGGCCCCAGAGCACCTGGCCACGCTCGGCTGCCAGCTCGCAGCCGTCGTGGATGGGCTGACCGCCGCCACCGACGCAGCCGCCCGGGCACGCCATAACCTCAACGAAGTCATAGCTCACGCGGCCGTCGCGAATCGCGTCGAGCAGACGGGCAGCGTTGCCCAGCCCGTGTGCCACGGCGACGCGCACCTTGGTGCCATCGATATCGGCCACGGCCTCCTTCCAGCCGTCCAGGCCGCGCACATCGGTAAAGAAGTCGGCGTCGGGGTTCTTGCCCGTCACCAGGTAATAGGCCGAGCGCACGGCGGCCTCCATCACGCCGCCCGTGGCGCCAAAGATCACACCCGCGCCCGTGCCAAAGCCCAGCGGCGTATCGAGCGGCTCCTCGACCAGCGTGTCCACGCTCACGTGGCTCGCGCGGATCATGCGCACCATCTCGCGCACCGTCAGCGCAACGTCCACATCGGGCGTGCCGTCCTCGCCCACCATGCTCGGCAGCGCGCACTCGGCCTTCTTGGCCGTGCACGGCATCACGGACACCACAAACAGACGCTCGGGCTCCACGCCCAGCACTTTGGCATAGTAGGTCTTGGCGATGGCGCCGAACATCTGCTGCGGCGACTTGGACGTAGACAGGCTGTCGACAAACTCCGGATAGCGGGCCTTCACAAAGCGTACCCAGCCCGGGCAGCAGCTCGTAAACATGGGCAAGCCGCGGCCATCACCCTCACCCTTAACGGCCTCGCCCAGGCGCTCGAGCAGCTCGGAGCCCTCCTCCATAATGGTGAGGTCGGCCGAGAAATCGGTATCGAACACGTACTCAAAGCCAACGCGGCGCAGCGCGCAAGCCAAGCGCTCAACGGTAGCCTCCTCGCGAGATATGCCGAGCTCCTCGCCCCAGGCGCTGCGCACGGCCGGCGCAATCTGCACCAGCACGATCTTGTCGGGATCGGCGAGAGCATCGAACACGGTCTCGGTATCGTCGCGCTCGCGCAGTGCGCCCGTCGGGCAATGCGTTATGCACTGGCCGCACGCGACGCAATCGGTTTTGCCGATCGGCGCACGCCCACGGGTGCCCACGGCGGTATGCGTGGCGCGGTTGGTCAGGTCCCAAATCCCTAGGCCCTGCACGCTCTCGCACACCTTGATGCAGCGCATGCATTTAATGCACTTGTCGTTTTCGCGGATGATGGGAAAATCGAAATCCCAGCCCTCGCCCGCCAAATGCCTTTGATACGGCAGATAGAAAACGCCCAGGTCGTTGGCGATGGTCTGCAGGTTGCAGTTACCGCTGCGCACGCAGCTCGTGCACTGCGAATCGTGCTGGGACAGCAGCAGCTGTACGTTGGTGCGACGGGCCTCGCGGGCCTTGGGGCTGTTGGTATGGACCACCATGCCGTCGAGCACGTAGTTGTTGCAGGCGGCAACCAGCTGGTCGCAGCCCTCAACCTCGACCACGCACACGCGGCAGCCACCGATCTCGTTTAGATCGCGCAGGTAGCACAGGGTGGGAATCTGAATGCCGACGGACTTGGCCGCATCCAGGATCGTGGTGTGCTCGGGAACCACGACCTCGCACTTATCGATAGTGAGCTTGACCATGTTATGCGCTCCGTTTTCGGTGTTGTCGATGACGGTGGTTTTGTTGGGCTCTACCATTCCAGGTTCCTCCCTCCGCGGAACGCGCCAAAGCCAAAGTGGTCGCAGCGCAGGCAGCGGCTCGCCTCCTGGCGCGCCTCCTCCTCGGTAAGGCCCTGTTCGACCAGATTCCAATCGTGAATGCGCTCGCCGGCCTCGCGCTCGCCCAGCTCGCAGCGGCCGCACTCGTGCTTGCCCTTAAACTGGACGGTCGGCAGCTCCACGTCGAGCTTGATCTTGTGGTCGAAGCCCAGATAGCGGTCGATGTTTGCCGAAGCCACGCGGCCGGCATTGATGGCGCGGATGACGGTAGCGGGGCCGGTCTGGCAGTCGCCGCCGCTAAAGAGGCCATCGAAGTTGGGCACGGCGCCATCCGAATCGGTGACGACGCAGCCCCACTTGCAGGCAATGCCCATCTCCTCAAACGGCTTGGAATCGATGTCCTGGCCAATGGCCACAAACACGCGCTCGCAGGGGATGACGTGCTCGGGCGTGGCGGCGGCACGCGGAGCCGGACGACCGCGGCGGGGCTCGCCGATAATCTGCGGCTGCACGCGCAGGCCGTTCACGCGACCGTCCTCGCCCGTCTCGATGGCGAGCGGGGCCGTCAGCTCCAGCACCTCACAGCCCTCGGCCTGGGCACCGGCGATCTCGGCATCCTGGGCCGTCATATCGCAGATGCGACGGCGGTAGACGATGCTTACCTTTTCGGCACCGCAGCGCACGGCAGAGCGTGCCACGTCCATGGCAACGTTGCCGCCGCCGATGACGCACACGCGCTGGCCGCTCAGGTCGGGCAGCTCGTCATCGCCGATGGCACGCAGCATCTTGACGGCCGACTCAACGCCGGGCGCCTCTTCGCCCGGAAGGCCGAGCTTCTTGTCGCTGTGGGCACCGATGGCTAGGTAGACGGCATCGAACTCGTCGCGTAGACGGGCGAGCTCCTCGCCGTTCACGGAGTGGTCGAGTTCCACATCGATGCCGGCGCTCATAATCCAGTCGATCTCGGCCTGCAGGCGCTCGCGTGGCAGACGATAGCTGGGGATTCCGTAGCGCAGCATGCCACCCAGGTGGTGGCGCTGCTCAAAAATGGTCACCTTGTGGCCCATCACGGCCAGGTAGTAGGCGCAAGAAAGACCGGCCGGGCCGCCGCCGATCACGGCGACGCGCTTGCCGGTGTTGTCGGCCACGCTGGGCTTGTAATCGTTGAGGTCGCTGTGCTCAACGGCAAAACGCTTGAGGGCGAGGATGTTCATGGGATCGTCGACCATGCCGCGACGGCAGTGCATCTCGCAGGGATGCTCGCACACCAAACCGCAGACGAGCGGCAGCGGGTTGTTCTTGCGGATGACCTTGACGGCATCGGCATAGCGGCCGGCCTCGACCAGCGAAATGTAACCGGGAATGTCGACGTGCGCCGGGCAGCCCGAGACGCACGGGACGCGGGCCTCGCGGTCAAAGCCACAGGAGTGCTCGCGGATGTGGTGCTCAAAATCATCGCGGAAACCGCGGATGGCGGTGAGTGCCATGGCGCCGGCCTCGTAGCCGATGGCGCAGTCGCTCGAAAGGTAGATGGTGCGGGCCGTGCGCTCAATCAAGTTGAGCGTGGACTCGTCGGCGCGGCCCTCGAGCACATCGGCGAGCAGGTCGCTCAGCGCGCTCAGGCCCACGCGGCAGGGCGTGCACTTGCCGCAGCTCTGGGTGGAGCACAGGTTGACGAGCGCCGCCGTAAACTCGACGGGGCACGGGGCGAGCGAACTCACCGCCAGACGACGTCCGAGTGCATCGTGCAGGTCGTCCATGACGGCCTGAGCGTGGCTGCGTTCCATTACGTGCAGTCGAGCCATAAGATCCCCTCTCACATGGCAGCCCGGAGGCGAGGCCGGGCGAAATTGCTACACGCACAACACTGACCTAAAAAGTTGTGAGGTCTCCATACGGTTCGGCAGGCGGTATAAAATGTCACCCTCAGCGGTGAAATAGAACATTACCGCAGATAAATGCCATATTTGATAAAACGCGTTACCAAACGACAATGCCCCGCCCACGCAATCACGTGGGCGGGGCATTGCTTCAGGCATGCGGCCAGCGACCCTGTTGCTTTTACTTAAGCTCGGGCCAGTAACCCTTGTTGGCCTCGATCATGTCGTCGAGAACCTCCTTGGCGACCTTCATCGACGGCACGGTCTTGTTGAGCGTAAAGGCCTTGAGCGCCTTCTCGTACGAACCCTCGATCGTAGCCTCGACAATGAGCTTCTCGGAGTTCAGCTGCTGCATCATGAGGCCCTGCTGGAACAGCGGAATGTTGTCGCGGCTGATGACCTCGGGGCCGTTCTTGCCAATGTAGGCAGGCAGCTCGACCATAGCGTCGTAGGGCATGTTGGGGATGGCGCCCTTGTTCTCGCAAATGACCAGGAAGCGCTGCTTGGTGTCGTTCTTCAGAGCGATAGCCAGATCGGCAATCCAGTCGCCGTGGCTGCCCGCATAGAACGTGCTCTCGTCGATCTCGCCCGTCTTCTCGTAATGGTCGATGCCGTCGAAGAGGTTCTTCTCGCGCGTCTCCTCAACCTCGTTAGCACGGGTGCGCTCGGGGTTGGAGTGCTCGACGAACTCCTTCTGCTGCAGGTAGTAGTTCAGATACGTGTTGGGCAGGTACTCCGGGAAGCACTCCATGATCTCGTACTCGCCCTTCCAGACGTAGTACCAGCTGCCCTTGGTGTGGCGGTTCTGCTCGGGGTGCTCGTCGACGGCTTCCTCGGGCTTCTTTGCCATGAGCGAGCCCATGCCCTTGAGGTAAGAGTCGGGCAGCAGAATCTCATGCTCCTTGATGTACTCGCGCAGCTGCGGGAGCACCTCCTCGCCCTTGTGGCGGATCGAGGTGAACCAACCAAAGTGGTTGAGGCCAAAGTAATCGTACTCGACATCCTTCTTGTCGATATCGAGCGCGGCGCAAACCACGTCGATGATCGCGATCGGCATGTCGCAGATGTTGATGATGCGAGCGTTGGGACGCAGCACGCGGCAGCCCTCGGAGACGATGGCGGCAGGGTTGGAGTAGTTGAGAATCCAGTAGTCCTTCTTGGCGTACTTCTCAACGTCATCGATCAGCTCGACCATGGGGAAGATGGTGCGCATGCCGTAGGCAAGGCCGCCGCAACCGCAAGTCTCCTGACCCACGCAGCCGTGACGCAGCGGAATCTTCTCGTCCTGCTCGCGCATGGCGTAGCCGCCCACGCGCATCTGGGCAAACACGAAGCTCGCGTCGGTAAAAGCCGTCTTTTTGTCGGTGGTCACCGTGAGCTTGATGTCCAGGCCGAGGTCCTCGTGCAAAATCCAGTCCACGAGCACGCCGATCTTGCGCTGGCGCTCCTCGTTGATGTCGTACAGACGAATCTCGTCAACGTCGAGCTCGTCCTTGCGCAGGGCGATGGACTTGACGATGCCGGGGGTAAAGGTGGATCCGCCACCACACAGAGTAATGATCATTGTTTACTGCTCCTTCTCAATTGCGTTTTCGACCTTGTCGCGCATCTCGGCGACCTTCATGCCAAAGATGATCTGGATATTATTGCCGTTGCGGTTGATGCCGCTGTTGGGCACGTGGTTGATGAGGTCCTCATTGATGAGGTCCGGGTTCTTAACGTTCACGCGGAGACGCGTAAAGCAGTTCTCGAGCTCCTCGATGTTGTCCTTGCCACCAAGACCTGCAACCAGGTCGGCAATGCCCGCATCGACGCCCTCTGCGGGAGCCGCGGCAACAGCGCCCTGCTTCACCGCGACAGACGCGGCGGCCTCGCCCTCGGCAACGGACTCGGCGAGCTCGGACTCCTCCTCGCGACCAGGCGTGTGGAGGTTGAGCTTCTTGATGAGGAAGGTGAAGAGGAAGAAGTACAGCGCGGCGTTGACGACTCCGAGCACCAGCATAACCGGCCAGTTGGTCTTATCGACGCCAAGAACCAGGTTGGAAACCACGATGTTAATGATGCCGCCTGCAGTCGAAGCGGGCACGGAGAGGACCTTGAGCAGAACCAGGAAGATGCCGGAAAGAACCGAGTGAACGACAAAGAGCACGGGAGCGGCAAAGACAAAGAGGAAGTCCATGGGCTCGGTCACGCAGGAGAGCACGGCGGTGATGATCAGCGGGATAATAACGGCCTTGGTCTTATCCTTGTTCCCCTTGTAAGCGGTGACGATAAAGGCGAGACCGATACCGATGTAGGGCCACAGGTTGTTGAAGGTGTAGCTGTTGAAATACGTACTATCGGAGAAGGGCTGACCCGTCATTGCCATCTCGGCAACACGGATGGGATAGGCGCCGGCAATAACCTGATCACCCAGCGTCAGGGTGCCACCCACATCGGAGAACTGGAACGGGGTGTAGATGAGGTGGTGCAGACCGGTGGGAACGAGCAGCTTGTTGAGCATGCCGTAGATAAACAGACCGATGTTGCCCGACTCCTTAATGATGCCGGCAACGGAGGAGATGGCACCCTGAACCGGAGGCCAAACGATGCAGAAGCCAGCGCCCATGATCCAGGAAATGATGATCATAATCAGGAACGGGAAGCGGACGCCCGAGAACATCGAAAGGGCAATGGGGAACTGCTTGTTCGAGTACTTGTTGAACACGGCACCGGTGATGCAACCAAGGATGATGCCGCCGAACACGCCGGTATCGAGCACCTGAATGCCCATAACGGTGGCCTGGCCGGTTCCGGTAAGACCGAGCATGCCGCTCGCATCGGCAAGAGAGCCGGTGGCGTTGAGCACGATGTTGTTAGCCTGCAGGAACAGGAAGAACGACATCAGGGCAATCAGCGAAGCATGGCCCTTGTTCTTCTTTGCCATGGCGCCGGCGATGCCCACGCAGAACAGAATCGAGAGGTTGTTGATGATAAACATCAGCGACTGATAGACAACGGCGCCCACAAGCTGGAACGGACCGGAGCCCAGTACGGGGACCAAAGCGCAGATGGTCTTGTTGGTCAGAATGATGCCCACGATGAGCAGGATGCCGGCAACCGAGAGATACATCATCGGCTGAACGATCGACTTCGCGAACACCTCCAACGGCGCTTTGAAATTGAACTTCTTTTTTGCGGTCATAGCGGTACTCCCCTTCCTTTTCCGCAAATTAAGACAGATGTGCCCTGGACAAGACCGTGAGCCTTGCCTTATATCAATCGATGTGTGGGCACGTTATGCCTAGAGACCAGGTTCTCCAAGCAGGTTAACAATGTGATATGCGAGATAACTCTTCTCAGCATCGGTAACGACAACGTTATAGGTAGACGACAAGTGGGCGGCTATGGCGTCCGCGCACGAGAATGCGCACGGATACGCCGTTTCATCGATTCGGAACAGCGCGTCTCCGTTGATTTGCCCTGCCGTAGGATCGAGCGCTCGCTGTGCGAAAAACTGCAGGTGACGAACGAAACGTTCGTAAGGCAGCGAGGTGTCATCGAGGGTCGTAGCATAGCGCTTGGAAACAATCGCGAGCACGTCGCGAACAAGCTGGACCGAAACAATCAAACGATCGGAGCGTTGCGGCATGGTGGCGTTGACGATATGCAGCGTAATGAAACCCTGCTCTTCTTCGCTCATCTGAATGCCCATATACTCCTTGATAATCTGCAGCGCACGGCCCGCAAGTGCATACTCCTTGCGATAGAACTGCTGGATCTCGAGCAGCAACGGATTCTCACAGGGGACGCCCTTGCGCTCGCGCTCCAAAGCAAGGCTGATATGGTCTGCGAGAGCAATGAGAATCTTATCGTTGATGTCGGCATTGAGCTCTCGACGAAGCATCTGAACGATTTCCTCGGAAATCACGAGGTTGACGGTGGGGATGGACTCCAAAAGATGTGCCAAGCGGTCGATCGTACGCGAGTCCTGAGAAGTTCCCTCCTGCAACGCGTAGGTCTTTTCGATCGACGCCTCGTCGATGGCATCGCCGGCATGACGGCCAAAGCAGAGGCCTCGACCGATGACGATGAGCTCGGAGCCATCGTCCGAAGTGACCATTGCGACGTTGTTGTTAAAAACTCGCTTGATAACCACGGTACCCACCACAAGAATTTACTCGGAAAGCCAGACGACAGGCTCTTTAACAGCAACAGGGCCGGAAGCATGCTCACGAAGAGTCGAGTTCTCCGAACGCTCACACACGATAACGAAGACCGTGGGATCAAAGCCGGCAGCGCGAACCACGTCGAAATCGACCTCGACGAGGGGCTGGCCCGCGTCGACATGGTCACCCTGGGCAACAAGCGCATGGAAGCCCTTGCCCTCAAGCTTAACAGTGTCGATTCCGATGTGCAGCATCACCTGAGCAGAGCTGTCGTCGGACATGATGCCCAGCGCGTGCTCAGTCGGAAACAGCGCCGCGACGGTGCCGGAAACAGGAGCGCACACCGTTCCCTCTTGGGGAACCACGGCAACGCCATCACCCACCGCACGGCTGCTAAAAGCGGGGTCATTGGTTTTTTCTAGATTAACAAGCTCGCCGGAAACAGGGGCGAGGATTTCGAACTCGGAAGTCGCAGTCGCCTGCTTATCCGAGCCACCCATAAGGCGAGAAAAGAAACCCATGGTGACATGTCCCTTCATAAATATAGCCCAACCAAAATCAATCGAATGCGCCCATTGAGACGCACCCGTTCAAAGACTTTGGTTAGGCCCATGTCCGAGGGGACTCGGTAACCTTCCGCATTTCTTTTTACGGGGGTTATTGTAGGCAACAACAAAGCCAGAATAGTCATTATGACCGGTGAGCGGTATTTTTTCTTCGATAAACGGTATTTAAGCGGCACTTAGGGACGTTCCTTTTCTGCCGGCACTCGGGAACACTCCTCGCTCTGGTGCATTGGGGACAGGTTACTTTGCACCAATCATGAGTTGCGGTGAAATAGGGACTGCAAAGCCGCTCAAAAGGCCAAAACAGTCCGTATTCCACCGCAACTTCAAGACGTTGATGCAGATTAACCTGGCCCCATTGCACCAATTTCGTATGCGCTAGATAAAGAGCTCGCATTCCTTCCGCACGACGCAAACCTTGCTCAGCATCTGGGAAACAGCGGATAGCTTGTTGGGATCAAGCTTGCGAGCGCCTCGCGGACATACGGCGATGCAGCGCATGCAGGAGATGCACGCCTCGCCAGCTGCTCGCTTGGGGTCGCCCTTGTCGATAGCACAAACGGGGCACGCCGCGGCGCATGCACCGCAGGAGACGCAATCCCCTGTTGCCTCGGGTGCCATGCGGCGACCTCCAGCTTGTTTATAAGGACGATTGCAGGGGATAGAGGGCTCGGACGCATCCTCAGCCAACAGCTTTTGCTGAATTTGCTGCGCAAACTCTGCGAGCTGCGCCGCATCCTGCGCATCCGGTCGCCCAGCAGCAAACTGACGAGCAACGGAATGTTCTGCAATGGCTGCAACTGCCGCGATCACCCGGAATCCCGCATACTTCGCAACGTCCTCCAGCTCTACGAGCGTGTCCTCAAACGCGCGGTTTCCGTATACACAAACCAAAACAGCCCGAGCCCCGTTGCCGCGCACCATGCCCAACCGGTCAGCCACCACAGCCGGGATTCTACCGGCATACGCCGGCACAGAGATTACGGCCACGTCGTCCTCAGTCATCGAGACAGCGCTGAAATCTAGCCCGCTATCGGTCAGATCGACGGTAACAGTATTCTTGTCCAGCGCTCCAGCCACAAGGCAAGACACCTTCTCCGTTCCACCCGTCGGACTAAACACAATTTCGAATACGCTCATCTAGACACCCTCCCCCTACGCTCAGCAACGCGTCAAGCCGTTTTCACATCCAGCCAGAGTATACGGCACGTGGGGTCCCCGTTTTAATGCACCAAGCACCCCAATGCACCCACCCTACGCTGTCTGCCTCTTCATTTTGCATAAATTATGGTACAGATTGTATATATTTACGGAATACCGCTGTGTTCTCCTGAGGTACCCCATCCTGGCCCGTGCAAAAAACGGAGTATTCTGCAACGTGACCACGCTAGCACCGCCGCGGGTGGGCAAAACTGTAGGGCGCCGTATCATTCTAAGTCCCGACATGGCGAAAATACGCGCCCCTGCTCCGGAAAACGGCGAAATCTGACTCAGAACGCTCGCCAGGGATATCCGAAGGCCACCGTTGGCGACGTCGAATCATATGCAGACAACTCGAACTGCAGAATACTCCAAAAAATGCACGGCGCACCCCATGGGACCCATTGCCGCATGGCAGGAAACAGGTCCACGGCATCCTCTAGATGCATTCCCGAGGAAATCACATTTGAACTAGCGATCGGATACGGCAAACAAAAAAGGGCCCCGAGTGTAGTTGCTCGGGGCCCAAACTCGTCTCGCCTTACCGCGCGACGAGCATGTTACTTGCGCTTGCCGCCACCGTCACCGGGGCGACGGGAGCTGCTGCCGCGCTTGCCGCCACGGCTGTTGCCATAGCTGCCACGGTTATCGCGACCGCCGGCACGGCCGCCACGGGAGCCGGCCTGGTTGCCGCCGCGAGTGCCACGATAGCCGCCACGACGCTCCTCGCGGGTATCGTCGTAGTTGCGCCAGTCATCGCGACGATCGCGGCTGGCACGCGGGTCACGACGATCGCGCAACTCGTTAGAACGACCAGCGCCGCCGCGGCCGCCATTGCCGCGAGCACCCTCGCGACGCTCGCCGCCGCGGCTACCGCGCTCTTCAAAGCGCTTGCCGCCGCGGGACTCACCGCCACGGGCAGCACGCTCACCACGACCCTCGCCGCCGCGACGCTCATCACGGCCACCGCGCTCGCCATCACGACCGGAACGACGGCGGTCGCCCGAACCGCGCTTGCCACCGCGCGAACCGCGGCCCTCGTCCTCGCGCTCGACACGACGACGGCCACCGCGATCCTCATCCTCGCGACGACGGCGATGTGCCTCACCCTGGAACTGCTTGGCACGACGCTCGGCACGGTTACCGTGCGCAGGCTGCTCAGCGGCACCAGTACCAGCGCGCTCCTCGGCAGCCACCTCGCGGGCCACGCTCTCAACGGCCTCATCCACGCGAGCTTGAACGCCCTCGCGCACGCGGGTCTTGCCGCCGCGCTTGGGACGGCTCGGGCGCTCGCCGTCGCTGCGGCGCTCGTCGCGACCGCGGTTGGAACGACCGGCAACATCGCCGTAGTCGTCGCCGTTGCGCTTGCCGTCGCGACGTGCCTGCTCAAGCTTCTTCTTGCTCTTGGACTTGCCGCGCTTGGTCTTCTTCTTCACCTTAAAGGCCGCAGGGTCGCGCTCGGGATCAACCGCAGGCGGGTTGGGACCCACATGCAGGTCGCCGGCCTCGTAGATGTCGGCGGTCTTGTCCATGAGCTTTTCGATCTCGTAGAACTCGTCCACATCCTGCTCGGTCACAAACGTGATGGCCCAGCCTAGCTCGCCTGCGCGGCCCGTACGGCCAATACGGTGGATGTAGTCGGTCGGCTCGGCCGGCACGTCAAAGTTCACGACATAGCGCACGTCGCTGATGTCGATGCCGCGGGCGAGCACGTCGGTCGCCACCAGCACGTCGACGGTGCCGTCGCGGAAGGCCGAAAGGGCACGCTCGCGCTGGGCCTGGCTGCGGTTACCGTGAATCGCGGCGGCCTTGATGCCCTTACGCTCCAGACGACGGCAGCAGCTGTCGGCGCGATGCTTGGTGCGCATAAAGACAATGGTGCGCTCCGGACCCTCCTTCTTGAGGAACTCGGGCAGCAGGTTGTTCTTGGCCTCGATGGACACCGGGAACACAAACTGGTCGACGGTGTCGGCGGTCGACGTGGCGGGCGCGATCTCCACGCGGGCCGGGTCGCTCACCAGGTCGGTGATCTCGCCCACGGCCTCCTCGTCGAGGGTCGCCGAGAACAGCAGCGTCTGGCGCTCGGCCGGCGTCTCGCGCACAATGCGGCGGACGGCGGGCAGAAAGCCCATGTCGAGCATGCGATCGGCCTCGTCGAGCACCAAGACCTTAACCTCGTTCAGGTGGCAGGCGCCCTGCTCGATCAGATCGACCAGACGGCCCGGCGTGGCGACCAGGATGTCGCAGCCGTACTTGAGTGCCGCGGTCTGCGGCTTGTAGCTCACGCCGCCCACGACGGTCACGGCGACATGGCCGGTGACGTCGGCGATTTTGCTCGCAACCTCGTCGATCTGCTGGGCAAGCTCGCGCGTAGGAGTGATGACGAGCATCACGGGGCCACGGCCGTTGCCCTCGGGCTTTTTAGCACCGCGGCGGCGGTTGCGGCCGCCGCGCTCGCGCACGGGCTTAGGTGGAGCGATGTGCTCCAGATTGTTCATGGTCGGCAGCAAGAAGGCGGCCGTCTTGCCGGTGCCGGTCTGAGCGGCGGCAAGCAAGTCGCGGCCTTCGAGCACCACGGGGATCGAGCCAGCCTGGACAGGCGTGGGCGCCGTGTAGCCTAGGTTCTCGATGGCACGAAGTATCTCGTCGGAAAGGCCCAGCTCGTCAAAGGCGGGCAGGCTCTCGGTAGCGGACTCGACGGCCTGGGCAGCATTGGCCTCATCGGCGGCATCGAAGGCAGCCTGGGTCATGGCCTCGCGGGCCTCGTCCAGAATCTCGGCGTCGGTGACGTCGGATACAGAATTACGCATATGTTGTTGTTCCTTATCTGCACGCGCTATGGGCACGGCATGCGGCCGCGCTGGCGTGCTTGGTAGTGCGCTAATACATACAAAAACGGGTGCGCACAGAGAGGACGTTGCTCAGCACGCTGGCGATCGCTTTGGCAGCCCTATCACGCGCCGTCCAGACGCAGCAGCTCTAAGCGATGGAGCAGATTCGCCGCCGGTTAGTATACCCGCGCATCGCATGCCCCCACGTAAACCACAGATGACGGGGCGTTGGGCTATAGCGTCGAAAGAAATGCAGGGCAGTCATCCCACTCTGTATCGAATATGAGTGTATCCCATTTCTCTACTGGACACCCCCAGGGGGTATGGGTGTATAGTATCGGCAGGTTAACATTTCCGACATTACGTCACAGAAAGGAGAAGCCATGGCTCAAGATACGTTCGATGTGGGTGGCATGACGTGCGCCGCCTGCCAGGCGCACGTGGACCGCGCCGTCAGCAAGCTCGACGGCGTCCAAAGCGTCGCGGTCAACCTGCTCGCCGGTTCCATGCTGGTCGACTACGATCCCGCGCAGGTCGCCCCCGACGACATCTGCGCCGCCGTCGACCGCGCGGGCTACTCGGCATCGCCCGTCGACGCGGGCACCGGTGCTGCCCCAAGCGGCAGCGCGCAAGCCAGGTCCGGCACCGCCCATATGGAGTCGCCCACCAAAAAGCTGGAGGCGGCCGCCTCCGCCATGCGCGCCCGACTCATCGTTTCGATCGTCTTCCTCATCCCGCTGTTCTACATAGGCATGGGGCATATGCTCGGCTGGCCGCTGCCTAGCATCTTCACCGACCACACCCACAGCATGACGCTCGCCCTCACCGAGCTCGTCCTGCTCATCCCCATCGTCTATGTCAACGACGCCTACTTTATCAACGGCTTTAAATCACTGGCCCACGGCGCGCCCACCATGGACGCGCTCATCGCCGTCGGCGCCACCGCATCCATCGCCTGGTCGCTCTACGCCATGTTTATCATGGCCGACCAGCTGGCCGCGGGACAGGTCCACGAGGCCATGATGACAGGCATGGACAACCTGTATTTTGAAAGCGCCGGCACAATTCTGTCACTGGTAACCGTAGGCAAATACCTCGAGACGCGCAGCAAGTCCAAGACCGGCGGCGCCATCGAGGCCCTGATCGACTTGGCGCCCAAGACCGCGACCATCGTGGCCGAGGACGGCACCGAGACGACCGTCGATGTCGACGCCATCCTGCCTGGCCAGGTGCTGCGCGTGCGCCCCGGCGAGTCCATCCCCGTCGACGGCGTGGTGCTCGAGGGCGCCTCGGCCGTCGACGAGAGCGCGCTCACCGGCGAGTCCATCCCCGTGGAAAAGACCGCCGGCGACACCGTCAACGCCGCAACCGTCAACCGCACCGGATCGTTTACCTTCCGTGCCACGCGCGTGGGCGCCGACACGTCGCTCGCCAAGATCATCCAGCTCGTCGAGGACGCCAACGCCACCAAGGCGCCCATCGCCCGCATGGCCGATAGGGTCGCCGGCGTGTTTGTGCCCGTGGTGTTTGCGATCTCGGCCGCAACCTTCGTAGCGTGGATGGCGCTGACCGGCAGCGTGAACGAGGCGCTCACCTCCGCTGTCGCTGTGCTGGTGATCAGCTGCCCGTGCGCGCTGGGCCTGGCCACGCCCGTCGCCATCATGGTGGGCACCGGCAAGGGCGCCGAGATGGGCATTCTGTTTAAGAGTGCCGAGGCGCTGGAGAATCTGCGCAACGTGGGCACCGTGGTGCTCGACAAGACCGGCACCGTCACCCGCGGCAAGCCCGCCGTGACCGATATCGTGGTAGCCACGCGCGCCGACGGCTCGCCCGCTATGAGTGAAAAGGCGCTGCTCAAGCTGGCTGCCGCGCTAGAGCGCTCGAGCGAGCACCCGCTGGCCGAGGCGATTATGACCGAGTGCGAGACGCGCGGAATCGTCGCACGCATGGTCGAGGACTTTGTCGCCGTGCCCGGACGAGGCGTTACGGCACGCGAGGGGCAGAATATCATCGCGGCCGGCAACGTGCGTCTAATGAACGAGCTGGGCGCGGAGGTGCCCGCCGGTCTTGCCGAGCAGTTCGCTGCCGAGGGCAAGACGCCGCTGTTCTTTGCCAAGAACAGCGAGCTTGTCGGCACCATCGCCGTGGCTGACGAGATCAAAGAAACGAGTGCCGAGGCAATCGCCGCGCTCCGCAAGCTCGGCATCGATGTGCGCATGCTCACCGGCGACAACCGCGTGACGGCCGAGGCCATCGCCCGCCGCGTGGGGCTGAGCAGCGAACAGGTCATCGCCGACGTCCTCCCCGCCGACAAGGAACGCCACGTGCGCGAACTGCAGCATGCGGGCGGCAAGGTCGCCATGGTGGGCGACGGCATCAACGACTCCCCCGCCCTGGTGCGCGCCGACGTGGGCCTTGCTATCGGCACCGGCGCCGACATCGCCAAGGAGGGCGCCGACGTGGTACTCATGCGCAGTGACCTCATGGACGTCGCGCGCGCCATCGAGCTTTCGCGCGCCACGATCCGCAACATCAAGCAGGACCTGTTCTGGGCGCTGTTCTACAACGGCATCGGCATTCCGCTCGCCGCGGGCGTGTTCTTCCCGCTCACCGGATGGCAACTCTCGCCGATGTTTGGCGCTGCGGCCATGAGCCTGTCGAGCGTCTGCGTCGTAAGCAATGCCCTGCGTCTGCGAACCTTTAAACCATCAGTTGCGGTGAAATAAGGCGTAACATGCTTAGCTAAACCGCTATTTAGTCCGTATTCCACCGCAACTTTAGGTACTCAACGAAAAGGAGATAATCATGAACTACATCGTTAAAACGTCTGGCCTCATGTGCGGCCACTGCGACGCCACTGTCGAGACGGCGCTGCTCAACGTGGCAGGCGTGACCGATGCCGACGCCGATCACGAGACCCAGACCGTCCAGGTAGAGTGCGCCGACACCGTGACCGCCGAGCAGCTCGCCGCCGCCGTCGAGGGCGCGGGCGAGAAGTTCCACGCCCTGTCCGTGACCGCCGCGTAGCAGGCGCTGCCAACCCAATCCTCAGAAGTTGCGGTGAAATACGGACTGTTGAGCCGCCCTAGGCCTTTAAACAGTCCGTATTTCACCGCAACTGACGGGGGCATCCGGAAGATCGACCAGAAACGAGGACCCGCCATGATGGCAGACCATAAATCGGTGACCCGCATGCTCAAGACGGCGCGCGGGCAAATCGACGGCATCCTGCGGATGGTGGAGGAAGACCGTTACTGCGTCGACATCTCCACGCAGCTCATGGCCACGCAGGCGCTCATCGCCCGCATCAACGCCGACGTGCTCAAGGCGCATATCGAGGGCTGCGTGACTTCGGCAATCGAATCGGGCGACGAAGACCTCAAAGCCGCCAAGCTCGCCGAGATCGAACGCGTCGTCGACAAGCTCTCCAAGTAATTGGTGCATTGGGGACGGGTACGTTTGCACCACCTTGGTGCAGATTGACCTGTCCCCTTTGCACCAAATCGGGTATAAAGGCGTGCAGCATAGCGAAATGAAAGGCAGTTCTGCATGAATGACTTTATGAAGGGTCGCAACGGCGCCGACGAACTCACCGTCGTGTTGGGCTTCGCAGGCATTATCATCGCGATGATCGGATCGATGGCCCGCATCCAGTGGCTCAGCTGGATCGCCATCGCCGTAATCGTACTCGGCGTGCTGCGCGGCCTGTCCAAAAACATCGACGCCCGCCGCAAGGAGAACGATGCTTTTGTCACGGCGACCGCAAACGTCCCCGGCCTAGGCAAGTTCGTCGCCAGCTTGGGCGGTGGAACTGCAGCGGCCAGCACCTCGCGCGCAGCTGGAACGAGCAAGGAAGACTTTGAGCGTGCCAAGCGTACGGCCAAGAAGATGTGGAAGGGCCGCAAAACCACGGCATACCTCAAGTGCCCCAACTGCGGCCAGATGCTCTCTGTTCCCAAGGGCAAGGGCAAGATCCGCGTCACCTGCCCCAAGTGCCACGCCAAGATGGAAACGCGCTCCTAGCCGCTACACCATAGGACAAATTAAAAGTCGAGGCCTCGTGTTGAGACCTCGGCTTTTTGCATGGGGCGACATCATTCGATGAAGCCGTCGCGCCAGCGCCTAAGCTACGCCGTCGCGAGCGAGCTCCTCTGCCAGGGCTTCTGCTGGCATAGCCATAATCGCGTCGAGCTCGGTGTCAACCTCGGGGATGTGCTTGACCTTCAGCTTGCGCACCAGATCACCGCGGCACATCACATGCATCGGTTCACGCAACACCGCTAGGTCGTCCAGAGGATTCTCGCGCGTCACCAGAATATCGGCAGCCTTGCCGCACTCGATTGCACCGGTCTCGTCGCCCAGGCCCAGCAGCTCGGCATTGACCTGCGTGGCCGTATGCAGCGCAAACGCATTACTCACGCCCACGTACTTGGCAAAATAGGCCACCTCGCGCCACATGTCATACTGCGTCACAAACGGGCAGCTCGAATCCGTGCCCAGGCCCACCTTGATACCGGCTTCCAGCGCCGCACGAGCACTCTCGATAATGCCCGAGCACACGATGTCTCCGTTCTTCTTTTGTGTGTCAGTCGAATGAGTCTTCTCCGGATCGAGCAGTACAAACGGCAGCGCGGGGCTAATCGTGCAGGTCACGCTTGGCGCGCGTCCCTCGAGCTGAGTTCTTGCGGAGCCGCGGTACAGCTCCAGAATCTCGGAGGTTATCGGAGCGCCGTGCTCGATTGTGTCGACGCCAGCCTGAAGCGCGGCCTTCACACCTTCGGCGCTCTCGACATGGGCCATGACCGGAAGGCCGACCTCGTGCGCCGCCTTGCACGCCGCCGCGGCAACCTCGACCGGCATGCGTAGCACGCCCGGCTCGCCTACTTCGGTCGCATCGAACACACCACCCGTCACGAACAGCTTGATGACGTCGGCAGCGCGCGCATACAGATCGCGCACCTGTTCGGCCGCCTCGTCGGGGGTATTGGCGACCTGCGCGAACAGCCCCGCGCCATGGCCACCCGGCACTGTGACGCCTGTTCCCGGCGCTACCAGACGCGGACCCTGATACTTACCGGCATCGATAGCATCGCGCACGGCGATGTCGGCAAACAGCGGGTCGCCTGCACCGCGCACCGTAGTCACGCCGCTTGCCAGCTGCTGCTGAGCGCTGCCCTTGAGGATATGGCGCACGATGGCGCGCCCCACGGGATTATCGAGCTTCTTCATCAGCGCGCCCGCATCGCCCGCCGAGACCGGTTTGCCCGAACCGCACAGATGCACGTGCATATTGATGAGGCCCGGCATGAGATACGCACCTGCCAGGTCGATGACCTCTGCACCTGCAGGTGCTTGCGCCACGGCGCTCGGACCAATCCAGGTGATGACACCGCGCTCAACGGCCACGGCCATATCGGGCTGCGGCTCCATATGCTCCGAGCCATCCAGGACGGTCGCATTGATAAACAACGTGGGACGATCGGCAGTCGCCATATCGGACTCCTCCCCCTCAATTAACATGAACATTTGTTCATTATCACCTAGTCCAGTAGGGCTGCTGCAGACATATCGGCTAACGGAGAAAGGAGGGGAATATGAGGGAGGACGGGAGTCGATGCAGCCCTTCCCCAGCGGTGCCTACAAAACATCTCAATCCGTAACAGGAGAACCGTCTTTGAGCCTCCAGATGTTACAGAACAAGATCTTTCGGTCGCATACCCACCCTTTATCTCAATCTGTAACAGATAGACCAGTTTTCAGCAGCTAGATGTTACAGATTGAGACATTCGGTCGAGGCCGCACTTGTTCATCTCAATCTGTAACAATTACGGGCCCAAACAGCCCCAAGATGTTACAGACCGAGACAAACCCTCTCAGCGCCCATACCACTGACGCTTCCATTCCTTAGCCAGATCCGCCTGTTGCGGAATACCCGCCAGCCTCATCTTCTCGACCAGCTTCACCGGATTCTTAAGCTCGTTAAACGTAAACCGAAGCACCTTATGCCCGAGCATTGTCAGATGGGATTCCCGCTGACGCTCCGCCACAAACGGATCGATCGGCTCCCGGCCCTCGCCGGTCTGCAGCGTATACTTTCCCTTTCCGTCGAGCTCGCCGATCACGCACGTTCCATCCTCGAGCTTCCAGAAATAGTCGACGCGAAACACACGAGTCGGATCGAGCGGATCATGAAACTCCACCTGCAACTGCGGCACCGGAAAGCCGTACGCGATGAAGAACGCCCGGAAGCGCGACTCGCCGCCGTTTTCGGACAGTCCGTCCGCATGCGATGCAATCACCTGCGCCCTGCGATACCCACGCCGACCTTCGCAATCGGCGCGAAGCCGCTCACACAGTTCATCGCGCGACGAACCCTTCGCCCGCAAGGCAGAATCGGCAATTGCTAGCCCATAGGAAAACGGCGCCCGTAGCAGGCAATCCTCCACTGTGCGCCAAAACGGCGTCGCCCGCACACCGTCGACGCGCTCGAGTGCACCCGCCGCCTGCGGCCGCAGCAACCTGCACCCACCGCTCAACGCCGCAGAGCAGCCCGTCTTAACAAGAAAGCGAGGACCAAGCAAATCTTTCGGCACTTCCAAGCCCCACAGAAGTGCCGCGTCGTATCCCCAAAACGCCCAATCGGGATGAAACTTCGCAAGCCCCTTGATGGTCCGCAGCGCCCGCTCCGACGGCGTCAGCAAATCCCAATCATGTTGAAAGCAGAACAGATACGGCTCGGGCTCCGCGATATCATCGGCCCCCACATGGCGCCTCAGCCACATGAGATCGGCGTTGTCATGCGTTGCGAGCAGCGTACCTTGCTCCCCTGCCTCCGTGAGCCGCGCGAGCATCCTGTTTCGTGCCAATGTGTTACGAGTCGCATGTTTATGCTTGCAGACGGTACTGGGCACCTTCATCACCACCACATCAGACAAACGAACCATTGTCTCTGTTGCCCGCCGCGCCAAACATCTCATTCTGTAACAGGAAAACGGCATTTGAGCCTCCAGATGTTACAGAACGAGATCATTCGGCAGCGGTCCAACCCTTTGTCTCAATCTGTAACAGGCAAACCGGTTTTTAGCAGCTAGATGTTACAGATTGAGATAATTCATCAACAGCCAACCTTCCGTCTCGATCTGTAACAGTTACAAGCCCAAACTGCCTCCAGATGTTACAGATCGAGACATTCGGGAACCACGCGCCCGTCAATCTCGATCTGTAACAGGTAGACCGTGTTTTGACAGCCAGTTGTTACAGATCAAGACAAGCCGGCATCGGCCCGCCCCTACTCCCATTCCTGCTCGTAGATATTGAGCGACTTCACGTACCGTCCCTGGGCTCCCATGATGTCGCGGACCAGGCGCAAAAAGAAGCTGATGCACGAGGTGTCAAAACCGTCCTGCAGGTCCTCCGGATGCACCGCGCCCGGCCCATCGACCGCCGTGTCGCTCAGGCGCGCAATGTCATACAGATAGAGCTGCCCCGCCGTCAGCCAGACATCATCCACGCACGCGAGGCGTACCGCGATGGCACCATCACTCCAATGCTCCTTTTGCACGATGTGAGGGTCGTAGACGTCAAAACGGCGGTCGGTGCGCGTGTCCTTCAGCACGACCATGCCAGTCGCGGGGTCCTTGTCCAAAATGCCAAAGCGCGAGAAATACTGCGTGTCACGCACCTGCTTAAGACGCCCGAGCGAAGCAGGAGAAATTGACGCTGGCGGCTCATCCACATACAGCTCCAACAGCGTCTTGCCGTGGTAATAGGGGCGCTCAAACAGCAGCCAATCGGTAAACGCCATGTTGTAGGCCATGATTTCGTTTTGAGAAGGTTCCTCGCAATAGCTGAGCCACGGATCGACGATAATCTCGAACTGCTCGCGCGCCAGCTCCAGGAATTGAAACTTCCGCAGCATCCAAAAGTGAGCCATGTCGGCAATATCGTTGCCGACGGCTTCGGCCAGCTGTGCTCGGTCAAAAACTTGGTCAGTCATGGCATCCTCCTCAAACTGATGGACCTCAATTTGAGCTTACGAGGAGGGCGAGCAACCGAGGCCAGTACGGGCAAAATGGGCCTCCGGCTGCAAACCAGATGCTAACCAAACACTTGACGGGGCACTTGACCGAATGAGCGCACCGCAAAGAAACCGCAGGTAGACATAGACAGCCAACCCGCCCTTTTGAGCCAGATGCCCGCTACCACCACAGAAACAACAGGTGACCACAGCCCAAGAAGTCGACAAATGAACACCCATACGTCGACAAACGAGCAAATCGCTCGAAAAGAGTGTCCCCAACGACTAGACAAAAAAATGACTAGTCGTTGGGGCGTTCTTAAATGACTACTTTACAGCTCCAGCGCCTCGGCGACTTCGGCTGCGCAGGCCAGGGCATCGGCCATGGCGTTCACAACGAGCGAACTGCCGTTGCGGGCGTCACCGGCCACATACACCGGCGCGGCATCCGCGGCGACACCCTCCGTGCGAGCCGCGAGGTGCGAGCCCTCGGCAGCCATCACCGGCAGCGGACGACCAGCGGTGGCAACAGGCACGCTCACCGCATCGAACACGCCATGCTCGGGACCCGTAAAGCCGCAGGCGATAAGCACCAGCTGCGCCGGCACCTCGTGCTCGGAGCCCGCGATGCGCTCGGGCTTTCCCGCCGACCAATCCAGGTCGACCACGCGCAGGCCCGCAGCCGCACCCTTCTTGTCCAGCAGCACCTCGAGCGTATCCACGCCCCAGGCACGCATCTCGCCACCCATCGCAGCGATAGCCTCCTGCTGGCCGTAGTCGGTCTTCTTAACGTTGGACCACTGCGGCCAGGGGTTGCTCGCCGCGCGCTTATCGGGCGCAGCCGGCAGGAACTCAAACTGGCGCACGCTGCGTGCGCCCTGACGCACGGCGGTACCCACGCAGTCGTTACCGGTATCGCCACCGCCAATGACCACAACGTCCAGGCCGCGCGCGTTCACCGCGGGCTCGCCGCCTTCGAGCACCGAGACGGTCGAAGCCGTCAGGTAGTCCACCGCGTACACCACGCCCGGAGCATCCACGTTCGCAGCCGAAAGACCGCGGGGCGCACGAGCGCCGGCAGCCACCACAACGGCGTCAAAGTCGTCGAGCTTGGCGGCAACCTTGGGATCGTTCACATCGGCACCCAGCTCAAACACAATGCCCAGCTCGCGCATGAGCGCCACGCGACGCTCGACCACGGACTTCTCGAGCTTCATGTTGGGAATGCCGTACATGAGCAGACCGCCCGGGCGGTCGTCGCGCTCAAACACCGTCACGCGGGCGCCACGACGCGCAAGCTCCCATGCCGCCACCAGACCAGCAGGACCGGAGCCCACTACGGCAACCGTGGGTGCGCCCTCCCCTGCCGGATCAAAGCGACGCGGACCGCCGTTTGCCCATTCACGGTCGCTGATCGCACGCTCGTTGTCATGGATCGTCGTGGGCTGGCCATCGACCGAACCCAGGTTGCACGCAGCCTCGCAAAGCGCCGGGCACACGCGACTCGTGAACTCGGGCATGGGCGAGGTGAGCGACAGACGCTCGGCGGCCTCATCCCAGCGGCCACGGTACACCAGCTCGTTCCACTCGGGAATCAGGTTGTGCAGCGGGCAGCCGCTCGGGCGTGCCTTGCCAAAGCTCGCGCCCATCTGGCAAAACGCCACGCCGCACATCATGCAGCGGCTCGCCTGGGCGCGACGTGCATCGTCATCGAGCTCCACGTACAGCGGATCGAAATCATGGCTGCGCTCCTCCACGGGGCGCAGCTCGTGAGTCACGCGATCGATATCAAGAAAAGCACCGGGCTTACCCATGGCACTTACGCCTCCTTCTTGGTCGAAGCAACAGGGCTGGCGGCCGTGGGCGCAACACCCGCAGCACCGCCCGCGGCATCAAAGCGGGCAACATCAGCAGCGTCGGCGCGACCGGTCACGATGTCAAACGCCAACTCCTCGGCCTGCGCATGCGTCTTGCCGGCCGCCTCGCCCGCGGCGACAATCGCCAGCACGCGCTCGTACTCGGTCGGAATGACCTTCACAAAGTGTTTGCTCATCGTCTCAAAGCTGTACAGCAGCTTGATGCCGCGCGGGCTCTGCGTCGCGTCCACGTGCTCTTGGATGAGCTCGCGAATCTGCGCCAGCTCGCCAGCCGTCGGGGCCTTGAGCTCAACGCTCTCATGGTTCACGCGGGCATCGAGCGTGCCGTACTGGTCAAAGACGTAGGCCACGCCGCCCGTCATGCCGGCGGCAAAATTCTGCCCGACCTCGCCCAGGATGAGCGCCAGACCGCCCGTCATGTACTCGCAGCCATGGTTGCCGCAGCCCTCGACCACCACGGTGGCACCGGAGTTGCGCACGGCAAAACGCTGGCCGGCAAGACCGTTAATGAAGCCGCGGCCGCTCGTGGCACCAAAGAACGCAACGTTGCCCACGATGATGTTCTCGTCGAACTTGTAGGTCGCATGCGGGTTGGGGCGCACGGAGACCTCGCCGCCCGAAAGGCCCTTGCCAAAGTAGTCGTTGGCGTCGCCGCACACGTTGAGCGTAATGCCGCGTGGCAGGAAGGCGCCAAAGCTCTGACCGGCCGAACCATCGCAATCGACGGTAATGGAGCCGGCGGGCAGGCCCTCGGGATGCGCTTTGGTCACCGCGTTGCCCAAAATGGTGCCCACGCAGCGGTTGACGTTGGCGATATCGGCGCGGAAGCGAATCGGACGCAGGTGCGCACGGGCATCGGCCGTATAGGGCACAAACAACGTGGAGTCGAGCGTCTTGTCGAGCTCGCTGTCCGCGGCCATCTGCGGCAGGAAGTGGCGACCGTCGGCGCCCGGAATATGGGCACCGAACTCGCAGGTCGCGCTCGCCAGCACGGGCGACAGATCGAGCAGGTTTGCTTTGCGGTTACCCGGCACCTCGATCTGGCGCAGGCACTCGGGATGGCCGACCATCTCGTCGACGGTGCGGAAGCCCAGACTCGCCATGACCTCGCGCAGCTGCTCGGCAACAAAGAGCATAAAGTGCTCAACGTGCTCGGGCTTACCGCGGAAGCCGCGACGCAGGCGGCAGTTTTGCGTGGCGATGCCAGCCGGGCAGGTGTCCTGCTGGCAGTCACGCTGCATGAGGCAACCCATGGAGATGAGCGGCATGGTCGCAAAGCCAAACTCCTCGGCGCCCAGCAAGCAGGCGACGGCAACGTCGGTGCCGTCCATAAGCTTGCCGTCGGCCTCGAGCACCACGCGCGAGCGCAGGCCGTTTTGCAGCAGCGTCTGCTGGGCCTCGGCAAGGCCGAGCTCCAGCGGCAGGCCGGCGTGCCAGATGGAATCGCGCGCCGCGGCACCCGAGCCGCCATTGTGGCCGCTGATCAAGATCTTGTCGGCAGCACCCTTGGCCACACCGGTGGCGATGGTGCCGACGCCGGCCTCGCTGACCAGCTTGACCGACACGCGCGCACCGGGGTTGGCGTTCTTAAGGTCAAAGATGAGCTCTGCCAGGTCCTCAATGGAGTAGATGTCGTGGTGCGGCGGAGGCGAGATCAGGCCGATGCCGGGCGTGGACTGACGGACCTCGGCGATCCAGGGGTAGACCTTCTTGCCGGGCAGATGGCCACCCTCGCCGGGCTTGGCGCCCTGGGCCATCTTGATCTGAATCTCGAAGGCGCTGCACAGATAGCGGCTCGTCACGCCAAAGCGCGCGCTTGCCACCTGTTTGATGGCGGAGTTCTTGGAGTCACCGTTAGCCAGCGGGGTCTCGCGACGCGGATCCTCACCGCCCTCGCCGGAGTTGGAACGGCCGCGCAGGCGGTTCATGGCGATGGCCATGCACTCGTGTGCCTCTTTGCTGATGGAGCCATACGACATGGCGCCGGTGTTAAAGCGGCGGACGATGTTGAGCGCAGGCTCGACCTCGTCGAGTGCCACCGGAGTGCGGCCGCTGGCATCAAAGTCGAGCAAGTCGCGCAGGCGCACGGCACGGCCGGTGCGGTGCAGGCGGGCGCTGTACTCCTTAAAGGTATCGTAGTTGTCCTCACGGCAGGCGGTCTGCAGCAAGTAGACAGTCTGCGGATCGATCAGGTGATCCTCGCCGCCGAGCGGGCGCCACTTGGTCAGACCCAGCGTGGGCAGCTGATCGGGAGCCGGGCTCTTAAGGATAGCGAGCGCGGCGTCGTAGCGCTCATTTTGCTCACGCTCAACGTCCTCGACACCCATACCACCCACACGGCTCACCGTGCCGGCAAAGTACGCGTTGACGAACTCCGGAGTGAAGCCCACGGCCTCGAAGATCTGCGCGGAGTGGTAGCTCTGCACCGTGGAGATGCCCATCTTGGACATGATGGAGACGATGCCGGCGGTCGCAGCCTTATTGTAGTTGGCGATGCCCTGCTCGGCCGTCACGTCCAGGTCGCCGCGTGCCGCCAGATCGCGGATGCACGCATGTGCGTTGTACGGATAGATGCCGCTCGCGGAGTAGCCCACCAGCGCCGCAAAGTCGTGCGGGGACACGGCGTCGCCGCACTCCACCACGATGTCGGCAAAGGTACGCACGCCGGCGCGGATCAGGTGGTTGTGCACGCAGCCCACGGCGAGCAGCGACGGCACGGGCACCTCGCCCGCAGCGGCACGATCGCTCAGCACCACGATGTTCACGCCGTCGCGGACCGCAGCCTCAACGTCCTCTGCAAGCTGCTTGAGCGTAGCCTGCAGCGCGCCCTCGCCGGCATCGCGGCGGTACACGGCACGGAAACGGCGGGTCTTAAAGCCCACGCGGTCGATGGCGCAGATGCGGTCGAACTCCTCCTCGTTGAGCAACGGGCGCTCCAAGCGAACCAGCTGGCAGGCCGTACGGGAGTCCTCGAGCAGGTTGCCGTGATTGCCCAGGTAGAGCGTGGTCGAAGTGACCATATGCTCGCGAAGGGCGTCGATGGGCGGGTTCGTGACCTGAGCGAACAGCTGATAGAAGTAGTCAAAGAACGAGCGCGTCTTCTTGGACAGGCAAGCCAGCGGCGCGTCGATGCCCATCGAGGCGAGCGGGGCCTTACCCTGCTGGGCCATGGGACGCACGACCTCGTCGACATCATCCCAGTGGTAGCCGAGCTTGGCCATTCGCACGGCGACGGACACCTCGGCGTCCTCGGCGGGCGTTGTCGCAACGGGTTCATCGAGCGCGTCAACGGTAAGCGTCTCCTCGGCAATCCAATCACGGTAGGGCTTTTCCTTGGCATAGCGGGCGCGCAGCTCGTCGTTGTAGATCACGCGACCGCGGGCAAAATCGACCTCGAGCATCTGGCCCGGCCCCAGGCAGCCACTCGTCAGGATGTTCTCGGGGCTTACCTCGATGGTGCCCACCTCGCTTGCCAGCATAAAGCGACCGTCGCGCGTCACATAGTAGCGGGCGGGGCGCAGGCCGTTACGGTCGAGGGCGGCGCCCAGCGTGCGACCGTCGGTAAAGGCGATGGCGGCCGGGCCGTCCCACGGCTCCATGAGCATAGACTGGTAAGCGTCGTAGGCGCGGCGCTCCTCGCTCAGATTGTCGTTGTGGTCCCACGGCTCGGGCAGCAGCATGGACGCGGCACGTGTAAGCGGGCGACCGTTCATGACCAGGAACTCAAGCACGTTGTCCAGAATCGCGGAGTCGGAGCCCTCGCGGTTGATGATGGGCATCACGCGCTCAAGATCGTGCTGCAGCACGGGGCTGTACAGGTTGGGTTCGCGGGCGCGAATCCAGTTGACGTTGCCCTTGAGAGTGTTGATCTCGCCGTTATGGATGATAAAACGGTTGGGGTGCGCGCGCTCCCAGCTGGGCGTGGTGTTGGTGGAGTAGCGCGAGTGGACGAGCGCCACGGCCGTTTTGACGGCGGCGTCGTTGAGATCAATGAAGAAGCGGCGCATCTGCGTGGCGACCAGCATGCCCTTGTACACGATAGTGCGCGAGCTCATGGAGCAAACATAGAAGATCTTATCGCGCAGGGCGAACTCGGCGTCGGCCTTCTTTTCGATGGTGCGGCGGCACACGTACAGGCGACGCTCAAAGGCATCGCCGGCGGGCGTGTCGTCGGGGCGGCCCAGGAAGGCCTGCAGGATAGTAGGCATACAGGCGCGGGCCGTCTCGCCCAAGTCGTGCGGGTCGACCGGCACCTCGCGCCAAAAGAGCAGCGGCACGCCGGCCTCGGCACAGCCCTCCTCAAACACGCGGCGAGCATCCTCTACGCCCTTGTCGTCCTGCGGGAAGAACAGCATGGCCACGCCATAGTCGCCCTCTGCCGGCAGAATCTGGCCGCACTTTTGAGCCTCTTTACGGAAAAAGTGATGCGGAACCTGGAACAGGATGCCAGCGCCATCGCCGGTGTTCTTCTCGAGCCCCGTGCCGCCGCGGTGCTCCAAGTTGACCAGAATGGACAGTGCATCGTCCAGAATCTGGTGATGGCGCTCACCGTTGATATCGGCAAGCGCGCCGATGCCACACGCATCGTGGTCGAATTCGGGGCGATAAAGGCCCTGCTGCTGAGCGGAATCTGCCTGCATCGCGATCCTCCCCTAGATATTAGACAGTCAGTTGAATAGGCATACTAGGAGCATCGCCGGCCCGTTGTGTTTCCCACCCGTTTCGAAACAATCGCGTAACGCACGCCCTCCGAGTGGACACCGCCGAGCTCAAGGGCGACAGCAAGGACCCCAGGTTCGGCCCGTAAACTCACCGCTTCAAACATCTCAATCTGTAACAGGAAGACCCAATTTCGACGACTTACTGTTACAGATTGAGATGTTATTGAGAGACGGCTCCGGATGTCTCAATCTGTAACACGAAGGGCCGATTTTGGCGGTCAGCTGTTACAGATCGAGATATTCCATAGGACCATTTCTTCCTGTCTTGATCTGTAACACCTAGACCCAATTTCCATCCCTAGTTGTTACAAATCAAGACATTTCGGCAGCCCCCTTTCACTATCCTATCCAAATACAACAATTTTGTTAGTCTTGGTTAACTTTTGAGCCTAAAACGAGTATCCTTTGCGGCGTCAAGCAAACGGCACACAGGAGCGCACCATGCTCAACCATCTCAAACAACACTTTGGCTCCCGACGCACCGGTGGCCACGGAGGCCTAGACATTGCGCGGCATATCGGCCCCGGGCTGCTCGTCACCGTCGGCTTTATCGACCCGGGCAACTGGGCCTCCAATATGGCCGCCGGCTCACAGTTTGGCTACGCGCTGCTGTGGATCGTCACGCTGTCCACGATTATGCTCATTGTGCTGCAGCACAACGCGGCACACCTGGGTATCGCCACGGGCACCTGTCTTGCCGAGGCCACGACGCGCCACCTGCCCCGCCTCGTCGGGCGTGCGATACTCGGCAGCGCATATCTAGCCACGATCGCCACCGCCATGGCCGAAGTCCTGGGCGGCGCGATCGCGCTTCAAATGCTCTTTGGCCTGCCCGTACGCGCCGGCTGCGTCATCGTGGCGGCAGTATCGATGGCGATGCTCATGACGAACTCCTACAAGCGTGCCGAACGCTGGATCATCGCCTTCGTGGGCGTGGTAGGACTTTCGTTTTTAGCCGAGCTTGCGCTGGTCAAGGTCGACTGGCCGCAGGCCGCCGCAAGCTGGATCACACCCAGTATGCCCACCGGCTCTGCCGCGATTATCGTGAGTGTCCTGGGTGCGGTCGTTATGCCACACAACCTTTTTCTGCACTCCGAGGTCATCCAATCCATGCACTTCGAAGGCCAAGGCGAGCAAGTTATCGAGGAACGTCTGCGCTACGAGCTCTTCGACACGCTCTTTTCGATGGGCGTGGGCTGGGCAATCAACTCGGCCATGGTCATCCTGGCCGCAACGACCTTCTTTGCGCACGGCATTATCGTAGACGACCTCGCCGTCGCAGCGGCCACACTCTCCCCCATCTTGGGCCCGGCGAGCTCGACCATCTTTGCGGTAGCGCTGCTGTTCGCGGGACTATCGAGCAGCGTGACAGCGGGCATGGCGGCGGGAACCATCACCGCGGGCATGTTCGACGAGGAATACGATATCCACGATCGACATTCCTCGATCGGGGTGGCAGCCTGTTTCGTCGGTGCAGTGGCGGCGTGCCTGGTCGTCCCGAATCCTTTTGAAGGTCTCATCTGGAGTCAGGCACTGCTGTCGCTTCAGCTGCCGATTACGGTCTTTGTGCTCATACGACTCACCAGTTCGTCCCGCGTCATGGGCAAATACGCCAACTCGCGCCCGCTCAACGCGTTGCTCGTAGGGATCGGTGTCGTCGTAACGGCTCTCGACATCGTGCTGCTAACGGGGATGTGATAGGACGGGGCGCCCACCCAGGCAAACGTCTCGATCTGTAACATCTAGACCCGCTTTTGATGTCTAGGTGTTACAGATCGAGATCATTCCGAGGGACAGCTCCGTTTGTCTCAATCTGTAACACGTAGACCCCGTTTTCACTGCTAGATGTTACAGATTGAGATCTTCTGCCGGACGGTTTTAGTTTGTCTTGATCTGTAACAAGTAGACCCGTTTTAAGCCGCCGCATGTTACAGATTGAGACAAACGGTCGGCCGGACTCACGACAGACAGGATCGGCTAACAGCAGCCGTGATCCCTTGGGGACGGAGGAAAAGGGCCCCGGCCGGGATGACCGACCGGGGCCCTTGGACAGAGCTATGTTCGGCTTTCGCCGTGTGCCTGCGAGTTACTCTTCGACGAGCTCAAACTGATCGGGACCGACGCCGCACACCGGGCACACGTAGTCCTCGGGCAGCTCGGGCGTATCGACCTCAACCTCGTAACCGCAAACGACGCACACGAACTTATACGTATTCTTCTCCTCAGCCATGATGTTCTCCTCTCGAACGTGACTGGTGATGTACTTCGCTTATTAGTATATGTTCTCAATAAAATAATGCAAGTGTTTTTACAACAATTCTAGCCTTGATAGGACGAGGCCTTCGGAGGCGTCTTGCCCTTCAGGACCTTGTGGTAGTAGTCGTAGGTGAGCGGCGTCTCGTCGCCCAGGCGCTCGGCGTCCTCGACCTCGCCGATAAACAGCAGGTGCGTACCCACGTCCACGGTGTCAATCAAACGGCAGCTAAACAGCGCTGCCGCATGCTCGGGCACATAGGGCATGCCCAGAGCCGTCTCGCGGGTCTCGTACTTGGCAAACTTGTCGTAGTCGCTGCTGGTGCGGAACCCAAAGTTACCGATGTAGAGCATGTCGGCCGTCTGATCGATCACGGTCAGCGCAAACGCCTTGGCCGATGCGATGACACCCGAGGTGACGTTGTCCTTGTTTACGGCAACCGAAATGCGCGGCGGCATGGACGTCACCTGCACCGCCGTGTTGATGACGCAGCCGGCGCGCAGCCCGTCTGCCGCGGCGCTCACCACGTACAGGCCGCTCGGCATGGTAAAGAACGCAGTTTTGTCCATAACGATCACTCCCCTAACCCGGGTTGGAACCTCATGGATGTATGTACCCACAAAAAAGGCGGCACCCCTAACGGATGCCGCCTTTGGGGCATATGTGTCAGAACAGTAAGAAAGATGAGACAGCTGAAGTCGAGGTGGGACAAAGATATCAGTAGTTTTTGTCCCAGGGTCGCTTGCGGTAACAAGGCCGATCGGGCTCTCGCACCTGGGACAAAAACTACTGATATCTTTGTCCCACCGTCCCTGCAGGTCGAGCGCCTAGCGGTTGCGCTCCTTGAGGGCGCGGTCAATCTCGCGTTGGACATCACGCTTGGCCATGTCCTCGCGCTTGTCGTAGAGCTTCTTGCCGCGACCCAGACCCAGCAGCAGCTTTACACGGCCGTCGGTATTAAAGTAGAGCTCCAACGGAACCAGCGCATAACCACGGTTGCGAAGTTTGCCGTCAAGAAAGTCGATCTCCTTGCGGTGCAGCAGCAGACGACGCCGACGGTCGGGATCGCGATTCCACACGCCACCATGGCTATAAGGGTGGATATGCAGTCCGACGAGCCAGCACTCGCCGCCACGAATCAGCGCAAAAGTGTCAGTGATCTGACAGGCGCGCTCGCGAATCGACTTGACCTCGGTGCCGCTCAGCTCAATACCGCACTCAAACGTCTCATCGATAAAGTACTCGTGATGTGCCGAGCGATTCTTGGAAATGAGTTTGCGCTCGCGCTTACTGGGCATCGCCGGCCTCCTTGGCGCCATCGGAACCCTTGCCCGCAGCCTCGCGCTTTGCCTTGCGCTCGGCATTGAGCTCGGCATCGCTCTCGCGCACCAGTTTAATAATCGCCGCGCAGGCCTCCTCGCCCACCAAGTCGCGAGCACGCACCGTCAGGCGCGTCGCCTCCTGCTTGTCGCCGTCGCTTGCGGCATCGGTCGCGCACATAATCAGGCAGATGGCGATCTCGGCCGAAGGCGAGGTCGGAACGCCTTGCAGGGCCAGTTCACCCATCACGTGCTCGTCGCTCTCATCGGCGGCATCCGGATAGGTGGTATGGATCTTGTTGAGCAGGCGCGTCGTATGCGCATCGTTGGGCGCCAGGCGCAGCGCCAGACGCGCGCAGCCCACGGCAGCCGAAACGTTCTCGGTCTCGGGCTCCAAGAAGTACTGACCTAGATTGGCGTAAGCGCGGGCGGCGCACTTGCCATCACTTGCACGCTCCAGCACCGAGAACGAGAGCGATGCCCATTCCTGCTTGTCCTCGAGTGCGCGGAACAACTCGGCCAAATCCAGACGATAGTTGCAGTTCATGGGATCCCAACGCACAGCTTGCATCAGGGCGTTGCGAGCGCTCACATAATCCTGCTGGCGAATATAGGCAAACGCCATGTCGGAGTACAGGCGGTCAAAGGGAACCTCGACCTGCACGAGCTCGCGCGGATCCTTCTCCACGCGTCGATAGGCCAAACGCTCAAACTTGCTATCGAAGCTAAAGTACTGGCGCTTCTCCTCCGTCTTGCACTCGGCGTCAATATACTCCTCGGCGAGCTCCACCAGACGCTCCAGCAGCGGCGTCGCCGTGGCCAGGTCACCCTGCGCCAGATAGTTCTCGGCATACGTAATGTCTTGCAAGCTGATGGGCAGGTCCATGGCTACTCCTCGAGCGGGACGAAACGCGGCAAACGCCGCTTGCGGTCAATACACAAAACCCGGGTCTCTTACGAGGCCCGGGCGTTCATTTTGTGGTAGCCCGTACCAGATTCGAACTGGTGATCTCCGCCTTGAGAGGGCGGCGTCCTAAACCGCTAGACGAACGGGCCATATGTAGCAAATGCAATGGCTGGGATGGAGGGAGTCGAACCCCCATTGACGGAACCAGAATCCGCTGTCCTGCCATTAGACGACATCCCAATGACTGCATCGCTGCGCTCGGCTGTGCCTTTGCGCAAGAAAGAAATATACGGGAAGTCCCGCCGTGACGCAAGCCCCAATTTTGACTTTTTTGAAATTCAGCCAAATTGGCCTAAATTGGCCCAACCCGTGAAGGACCTGTGAAGCCAACCGCTGTACACGAAGGGCAAAACGCCGTGAGCGGCAGCCGTCAACCGTTGGCAGATTCTACCGTGAAAACGATAGCACCAGGCAACACAATCGAAGTATCAATGATCGCGTAGATATCGAGGCGCCATGGACGAAGAGCTTGATTACCTATGGGAGACCCTGGGCCTCGAGATCACTGCCGACCTTTGGCCCGAACGGGACAAAATTCACCCCACGTTACGCCCCGCCATTACTGTGGTGCAGGCAAAATACCGCCGTGCATCCTTTTTAATCATGCGGATGTCATGGCACGCGGGACTCCCCGACCTTAAGCGAATCCAGGCAAGCCTCGTCGAGCTATCCGGTATGCCGACCGTCATATCCGAGGCGCACCTGGAGCAGCGCCAACGCGAGCGACTGCAACAGCAGCGGATTCCCTTTATCTGCCCCGGCGTTCAGGCATATCTGCCCTTTATGGACGAGGAGTACTGGAGCGGCAAGCCCAACAAGCACGTAAAGGTCTACGATCCGCACGAATGGGCACAGCTGGCGGACTGACTGAGGCAGGCCCGCCGGCGGAAAGTGCGTTCCAGATTTCAAGCTCAAACTGGTCCCCACTTTCCCGTCGAGCCCTCAACCGGAGACCGTGTCCCACAATCGAAGCTCAGAATGGGACGTGCTTTCCGCAACCGGCCACTTTGGGAAAGTGCATCCCATTCTGGAAGCGAATTCCGGGTCGCACTTTCCGCAGCCGCTACAGCAACGCCTCGGCCCAAGCCGCTTCCCTAAAGCCAGGAATCGCAAAGTCGTCGCCCACCAGCAGCGGACGCTTGACCAGCATGCCGTCGGTCGCCAGCAGCTCGTAGCACTCCCGATCCGTCATGCCCGCATCCAGACGCGCCTTCAGGCCCAGCTCTCGATATTTCATGCCCGACGAATTAAAGAAGCGCCGCACCGGCAGCCCCGAACGAGCAATCCAGGTCGCAAGCTCATCAGCCGTGGGATTGTCCAAAACGATATCGCGGTCGATATACTCTACCCCATGTTCGTCCAGCCATGCCTTGGCCTTCTTACAGGTCGAGCACTTGGGATATTCAACAAACAATACCGCCATGGGATTTCCTTTCTTAGAGAAAACAGGTGTCTGGAAAACTGCACATCGACGACCACTCGCGATTGCAGCCGTTATTGTAGTCAATGTCGAAGCATAGGCAGTCGCGATGTCTCGTCTTAAGGCTAGCGCCTCGCATGGGCGCCGATCGGCCGAGTCGCATGGCGCACCAACGCCGCCGCCAGCAATACCAACAGCATGGCGGTGACATAGCCCGCAGCATCGAATCCTAAATCGATAACGTCGAAATGCCTGCCGGGAACAAAGATCTTATGTACCTGATCGCCAACGGAGCAGGCGGCGCAAAAGAGCAATACGGGCACGCAACGGGAGCATACGCTCCACGGACGCCTGGAAAAGCAAACCACGACCACCGAGGCGAACAATCCGACGAAGAAAAACTCTACGGTATGGGCAACGCGACGGACGTTTGTGCCCACCCACATGCGAACGGAAGCAAGTCGGCCAGACCGGACATTCGAGGCAGCCGAATCGGCGCCCCCGGTCATTCCGTTCTCCGTCTGAGCTTCACCCGTGGCATCGGCAGCCTGAACGCCCGTAGCCTGACCCTCCACCACACGCGCGGTGGACTCGCTCAGCAACGACGTCTCTACCGCATTTTGCTCCGTCAGCACCCAGATGCCCGTCAGCGTTACAGCGAACAGAACGATCGCGGTCCATCCGATTATTTGTTTTACGCGTGCCAAGGGCCAACCTCCTTTTTTGAATATCAGCGAGTGTAGCCCCAAATGACATCGTCAACGTATCAAAATTTGAATCGCAACAGGAAGCGACAAAGCGACGCAAACCCCTACCCCGCCTCGCGCATCCAGCGATCGAACGTCCCCACGCACACACCCAAGCACTTTGCTGCCTGGCTGCGGGTAATATCGCCTGCCTCATAGCTATCGCGCACCAGCTCAAACTGAGGAGGGCACGGCTTGCGAGGTCGACCGAAACGGACCCCTCGCGCTCGCGCCGCTGCAATCCCCTCCGCCTGGCGCCGATGGATATTCTCGCGCTCCACCTGCGCCACGTAGCTCAGCAGTTGCAGCACAATATCGGCAATCAGGGTGTTGGTCACATCCGGCGCGCCGCTGGCCCTGACGCGCGTGTCAAGCAATGGCATGTCCAACACCACAATGGCAACCCCGAGCTCCTTGGTAATGCGTCGCCATTCCTCAAGAATCTCGGAGTAATTACGGCCAAGTCGGTCGATAGAAAGCACCACCAGTACGTCCCCGTCTCCCAGGACGTGCAGCAGCTCGCGATAACGCGGTCGATCGAAGTCCTTGCCGCTCGCATGGTCGGCATAAATATTCGCCGAGCCCACGCCATAGGCGCCCAGCGCATCCAGCTGCCGATTAAGGTTCTGATCGCGCGAACTCACCCGCGCATAACCGTACACCGTCGCCATCTCATCCCCGCTTTCTTGTAAACCTGCCAAAAGGGACAGGTTTATTTTGGTAGGTTTTACCTCTCAAATAGCAGGCAAGCGGGCGGCCGAGCAGGCGGCGACGCGGCCATCATTCAAATGCGGGGGCGGCCCCGAAAGACCGCCCCCACTCCCGCACGGTCGGGATTCGGCTAATGGATAAGCTTAAAGTCCAAGTGTCCGCGCGTGGTATTGACGCGCGAGACCTCGATAATCACGCGCTGGCCCAGCTCGTAACGAGCCCCCGTGTCAGCGCCCGTCAGTGTAAGCGCGTCCTCGTCGAACTCAAACCACTCGTTGCCCAGGCTTTTAATCGAGACCAGGCCCTCGACCTGCGTCAGATCCAAGCGAACAAAAAGACCCATGCTGCTGACCCACGAGATGGTTCCGGTATAGCGCTCGCCCAGACGATCCTCGTAGTACTGGGCGATCTTGATCTTTTGCGTCGCATGGCTGGCAGCGTCGGCCGCGCGCTCGGCATCGCTGCAGGCGCGACAGATCTGGGGCAGAATGCGCGGCAGCGACTCGCGCCCCTTACCGATCAGGCGCGGCGTGCGGACCAGGGCGTCCTTGCCGCCCAGCCGCTCGTAAGCCAACTGTAGCTTGAGCACGCGGTGCACCACCAGATCGGGGTAGCGACGGATGGGGCTCGTAAAGTGGCAGTAGCACGGCGCGGCGAGCGCAAAGTGGCCCTCGTTGCGTGGCTTGTACAGCGCGCGCTGCATGCTGCGCAGAAGCAGTGTGTTGACGAGCGGCGCGCTGGCCGTACCGGCGGCAGCATCAACTGCGGCCTGCAGCTCATCGGGGCTTCCCAGGGCAATGCCAGCTGCGCGACGATCGTCGATAATACCCAGCTGAGCCAGTGCCACGGCGGCGCCGTGAAGGCTGTCGGGACTGGGGTCTTCATGCACGCGGTAGCAGGCCTCGATATCGCGGTCGGCCAGCCACTCGGCCACGCACTCATTGGCGAGCAGCATGGCTTCCTCGATCAGCGACGTGGCACACGAGCGCTCGCGCGCCACAATCTGCACGGGCACGCCGTCCTCGTCCAACAGAGCGCGAATCTCAGCCGTATCGAAGTCGACCGAACCACGCGCGCGACGAATGTGGCGGCGAAGCTCGGCGAGCTCGTTAGCGGCGACGAGAAAATCACCCAGATCGACGTTATAGCCGCGAGCAGTTTCCTCGCACGCAAGCCCACGCTCGAGCGCTTCCTCACGCGAAGTCTCTACAGCCGCAACATCCTCGGCGGCGCCCTCCAGCGCCCCATACTCCACCGCGCTGGCACGTACCAGCAGCGCTTCGGCGCCGTCGTAGTCCATGCGCACGCGCGAACGAATCACACTGGGATAGGGATCGTAGTGGCGAACGCGGCCCTGCGCATCGAGTTCAATATCGACGGTAAACGCCAGACGATCCTCGTCGGGACGAAGCGAGCACAGGTCGTTCGATAAGCGCTCAGGCAGCATGGGCAGCACTCGATCGGCCAGATACACCGATGTCGTGCGATGGCGCGCCTCAAGATCGATATGCCCGTCCCAGGCCACATAGTGCGAGACATCGGCGATGTGGACGCCCAGCTTGTAGCCGCCATCGGGCGTGCGCTCCAGCGAAATGGCATCGTCAAAGTCGCGAGCGTCGACCGGGTCGATCGTGATGATAAAGCGGTCGCGTAGATCGCGTCGGAGCGGATCTTTGAGCGCCGCGGTCACATCGAGCGAAAGGCCCTCGGCCTCGGCCAGCGCTGCCTCGGGATAGCTGTCGGTATAGCCATAGCGCGCCATTACGTATTGAACACCCAGATCGGGCGCGTCATCGCCGCCAATACGGCGCTCGATGGTCACGGTGCCCGATTCAAGGCGCGTCGGATAGGTCAGAATGCGTGCGACCACAGCGTCACCGGGATGAACGCCCAGGCGCTCGGCCGAAGTGTCCTCGGGCAAAATGAAGAAATCGGCCTTGAGACGCGAATCGAGCGGCTCGATCACGCCGAGCGGACCGGCCGTCTGGTACGTGCCCACCACACTGATGGCAGCGCGCTCGACGACCCCCTCAATCACGGCACGACGCTCACCATGCGGGCTGTTCTTAATGCTCACGGCGACGATATCGCCGTCCATAATCTCGCGCTTACCGCGGCCCATGACTTTATAGTCGCCGTTCTCGGTTATGACATAGGCGCTGTGCTCATGGAGCTGCACGCGTCCGGTCAGACTCGGACGGCGCTCGCTGCGCACCGGTCCACGCTTGTTGCGGGCACCGCGCTTATGCTTGTTGTTGCGCCCCATGGCGCCTCCTTGCTATCGATTGCGGACTCCAAAGAGTCTACCCAAATGATCCGCGATCCTGCCGTCGCATCGGAATCAAAAAACGGGCCGCCCCATAAGAGACGACCCGTTGGAAGGAATGAAATCCAGACATGCCTACACGCGCAGGTAGCGGCGCATGGCGATGGCAGAACCAAAGAGACCGATAATCACGCCGACCAGGACCAGCGCAGCATAGGTCACCAGGTAGTACTGCATCGGCAGGGCAAACGACATCCAGCCGATGCTCTCCTGAAGACGCGGAATCATCAGGTTGCGCAGCAGCTCCAGCACGCCGATGGAAAGCAGCGAACCCAAAATGGCCTGCAGCACGCCCTCGGTAATGAACGGCCCGCGAATGAAGCCGTTGCTGGCACCGACCAGACGCATGATCGCGATCTCGCGACGACGCGCCGTGATGGACAGGCGAATCGTGTTGTTGATAAAGATGAACGCGATAAAGGTCAGCAGGCCGACGAGTACCACGGCAGCAATGCGGATGTAGTTAGTCACCTGGAACAGGCGGCTCACTTCCTCCTGGCCGTACAGCACGCTCGCGTTGACGTCGCCATCATCTGCGATCTTCTGGAAATCGGCGTCCTTCTTGAGCTTCTCTGCCGTGCTCTCGACCTTGGACGGATCGTCCATCTCAATTGCAAACGAAGCCGGCAGCGGGTTCTGGCCATCGAGCGCGCTCATGGTGGCGTCGGCGTTGCCCGACATCTTGCTCGTATACTCGGCCAGCGCGTCGTCCTTGTCCTTGTAGGTCACGGACTTGACGTTGCTCCACGTCTTGAGCTCGGCCTCAAAAGCCTGAACATCGGCCTGATCGGCGTCATCGCTGATGAACGCGTTGATGACAACCTGATCCTCGACGGTGCCGATCACGGAGTTCAGCATCGCAGAGCCCATGATGAAGAGGCCGATGATAAACAGCGAAAGGAAAATCGTGATGACGGCGCCGAGCGAGGTGGTCCAGTTACGGAAGAAGTGGCTGATTGCCTCTTTGAGCGAGTAGCCCACGTTAGTTGGTGCCATAGTTGCCGTAACCTCCCCTCTCCTGGTCGCGGATTACGTGGCCGCCCTCGAGGGCGATCACGCGACGGTGCATGCTATCGACCATCTCGCGGTCGTGCGTAGCGACGATCACGGTGGTACCGGTGCGGTTAATGCGCTCGAGCAGCTTCATGATGCCCAGCGAAATCGCCGGGTCGAGATTGCCCGTCGGCTCGTCGCAGATCAACAGCGGCGGGCGGTTGACCATAGCGCGGGCGACGGCAACGCGCTGCTGCTCGCCACCGGAAAGCTGGTCGGGCAAAGAGTCCATCTGATCGGCCAGACCGACCAGACGCAGGACCTCGGGCACCTGGCTGCGAATGACGCCCTTGGGCTTGCCGATGCACTGCAGGGCAAACGCCACGTTTTCGTAGGCGGTCTTTTGCGGCAGAAGCTTAAAGTCCTGGAACACGGCGCCAATCTGACGGCGCAGGAACGGAACCTTGCGGTTCTTGATCTTCATGAGGTCCTGACCGGCAACCAGGATGCGGCCGCTCGTCGGCTTGACGTCGCGGTTGAGCGTCGACAGCAGCGTGGTCTTACCCGAGCCGGAGTGACCGACCAGGAAGACGAACTCGCCCGGATAGATCTCGATGTTGATGTCGTCGAGTGCAGGCTTGTTGGGCTGTGCCGGATAGATCTTGGTGACATGCTCCATAAGGATGACGGGCTCGACACCGGCCTGCTTGGCCATCTTCTTGCGGCTCGCCTGCGGGTCGATGGGCGCGAACACCGACGTAAAATCGGGGTTGTTGAGCGCGTTGTCGAGACTTGCGACCTCGGCGGCCTGATCGCGCTCGACCACGGGAACCGCAGGCTGCGTAGGGTCGGGAATGCCGGCAAGAAGACCGGACTGCGCGGGCTGCGGCGTGGGAGCCGCAGGGGCCATGGGATCGGGGACGCCGGCCATGGTAGGCTGCGGCGTGGCGGCGCTCATCTGAGGCTGAGCCACGCGGGCGGTCACCGTCTGAACGGGCTCAAAGCCAGCCGTGCCGGAAAGCGCAACATCGTTGTTGGGGTTGTAGGCAAAGGGATCTGCCGCCGGCTGTGCCTGATCTGCCGGCCGTGCGGGGATCGGGCTAAACAGCTGATCCTCTGAATCCGGAGTGGCGAAACGATTGCCCGCGACGCTCGGCTGCGTCTTGGGGGCTTCATCGCCCGCACCGGAGGTACGGAAGTGGTTACCCACTGGTGCTCCTTATCGTCGTGCGTTTAAACTACATGAGCGCTTTGTATTTTAGCAGGATTGCCTTTGCTGCACATAAGAAGCATGGCGCGCCTTGGATTCCCGTCGGCCGCCATGAATATCAACTTCATCCGAACTCCTCTGATGGATGGTCCGCGCTTTCCAAGCGCTTCCCCCGTCCGCCTCAATCGGGCATACTTCAATCATTGTGAAAAGCCCTAGGGCTTTTAGCGGCTGCGGGTACCTGTACCTTCAGCCGCATTTTTCTTACTTTTTGGACCCGATATGGAACACTGACCGGCTCTCACGGCCATAGCAGACACGTCTCGTAGCACCAGAAGTCAGCTCTCCGTATCCATCACCGCCCAGCTCACAGGCGCAATACCCGGAATAGACATTAGACAAGAGGGACAGGTGGCCTGACAGTCTCCCGATTTTGTCCTGCGTTGCATCGAGGCGGAGGCATATGCCGCCTTTCGAGCGCGAGTGACGCCGACGTATAGCAGGCCGCTTTCCTCGATAAGCCCGTCTGGCATTCTCCTCATATCGACAATCCGGCAACTTTGCGCGGAACGTGAGCACATATCAGCTCTGTCGCACTGAACCTGCGCCCCCGACTCCCAAGAAGCTCAAAGAGATCGCGCCTCGTTCAAATGACCAGAGCGGTTTGGGAAAGTGAATAAGCTCCCTTTCCGCCTGCCACCCCCTCGCATATCCGCCACACACCAAGCATCGCTGGCTGCGGTTTCCCCCATTACATGGGACGCACGCGCCTTACGACCCGCGCCGAGCCGTATGAACCCGTCCTCCAACGGCACCCGCACGCTCATCGCGTCCGGCAGAAGCGACCGCCGCATCGGCGCCGCCCCGGCATCACGCCACCCCGCAGAATGCGATCCCCGCGCCGCTAAGCTCCGCCAGCACGGCGCGGGCCGCCGGCGTTGGCCCGCTCTCCACGCCGTCGCCCACGTGGCGCGACACCTTGAGCGCCACCACGTCGCCGCCGTGATCCGCGAGCAGAGCCTTGGCCGCCGTTACGCTGCGAGCGCCCACGAGGCGCAGCTCGTACTCCACGCGCTCGTCCGTAGCGGCGGTCTTCACCGCCTCGATCTCACCGCGAAGCGCCTCGGCAGCCTCCTTGGAAGCGGAGGCATCGGCCACCTGTGCCTCAAACTCCGCGATCCGCTCGTCCCGCTTCGCAAGCATCGCCTGGTAGTCGTCGCCGGCTCCGCCCAGGGCCGTCACTTCCCCTTGCTCCTGCGCGTCTTCCGAGCCCGCCTCTTGCTGCTGCGCCTCGTCCGCTTGCCCGCCATTCGAGCCCTCCTTCACGAGAACCGCCTTTCCGCTCGTACGGCAAGCACAACAAGATGCCCGCCTGGTTACTCATCAAGAGCAGCCTAGGCGGGCGTCAAAAAGTCAACTGCGCATCGGAGCCGCAAGGCGGCAGTGCCCGAAGAAATACGTCCCACTGGGTTACACACACCGAACTTAAGAAGCGTTTTTGGGCCATCATGGTAAAATTCCCATCGGAGGTAACGATGGAGACCATGCTACTTGATGACATAGAGTTGAGGGAGACTGCAAAGCGGCTCTACGATTCATACTCGACTGTTCTCTCCGAATCCAAGCTCATCTCCATCATCCAAGACGTCCTCGGCGACTTCGCCCCCGCGCTCGACTCCAAATACGCGGCCCGAAGGACCATCAACGACTTGGTGATGGGTTATTACCCGAACGAAGCCACCATCAAGGCCAATTTCATCGATAGGGTCCTCTTTCCGCTGAGCCCCGCGAACATCTCCATCTTCGAGCTTCCCATCGGCAACAGCCGCGTGGACATGTGTAAGGTCAACGGCCACAGCGCCGCCTACGAGATCAAGACCGACCTCGACACGTTCGATCGTCTCGAGGGCCAGTTGAGCGACTACTTCGACGTGTTCGAGACCGTCTACGTCGTGACGTCCGACAAGCGTTGGCAAGAACTGCCAAGCTACGTCCCCGAGGCCTGTGGGATTTACTCCTACAGCCAGGACGCAAGGGACGGCTCCTATCACTTCAAGGCACAGCGCAAAGCCATCAAAAGCACCAACCTGGACTCCGAAAAGCAGCTCGCGGTCATGCCCAAGCGCGCCCTCTGCGAGACCTTCGGCATCGACGGCGGGGGCATGTCAAAGCCCGCCATCGTCCAGGAGTGTCTTGCCGAGAACAGCCAGGCCAAAATCAACCGGCTGTTCAAGGCCTATCTCAAGCAACGCTACGGTGCCTACTGGGAGCACTTCTGCAAAGTCAAGCCGCGAATCTTGGGTATCGATTATGAGTGGTTCTACCGCAACAGGTTAGAGCCGGGGATTGTTTACTGAAACACCCTCGAAGATTCTGTTAGCTGCTGCATATAGCGGATAAGCGTGTACTTAATCCACTCGGCAAAGGTGCTTTGCGTGCCTCGAGCGTATTTTTCAGCAACAATGCCAAGGGCAAGGCAGTTCCCTTTGGGGTTAAGCGTGGCGTCGGCCAAGATGGCTGGGATGATGTCCTGGTAGCCGTTTGGCCCGCGATCATAGTCGTCGTTCACGAAGGTTTTGAATTCGTTCCTCGAGCCATCATAGAGAACGGCAAGGGCTCGCCCCTTGTTCGTTCCTCCGTATGGAAGGTTGTCGCGGAGTCCGCCGTAATCGCCGACACCTTGGAAACCATAGTTTGCAAAGGTGTCGAGGTGGCTATTGTTGATGATGTTGGCATAGTCTCCGTTGGGGAAATCCTTGCCAGTGGAGTTTCTCGCCCTTGGAGAGCAAAGCGCGATAAGATGGGCGGGAAGATTAAGGCGCCGAAGCTGCATACACTCTATTGGCTTCGAGCGAATCGGCTGCTCGTTGAAATCATACAGAAGGAAATCGTCCGCCCGCAGAACTTGTTTGACCGCACTTTCATAGCCCTCAAGGTCGTCGATGCGAATCGCAATTCGCTGTGCCGGATTATCCACCCTCAATTGACCCGCAAGCGCCAAAACCTCATCGGGTTTCAGCGCGTCAATGCCACGCTTAACAGTGATGATGGGAATCAAGTTTGGGTACGCAGCAATTCCGAGGACCTTGGTCTTGTATAGCCCGAGGTCTCTGTTGAGTTGAATGACGAGGGGAATCTTGTCAGGCTTATAACGGTATCTACTGAGATCGCACCTGAAGTAGTCGACCAATACAGGGCGATTGGGGAATAATCGGGCAATCTTCTCAAGCGTAACGTCATGCGGAGAGGACAAGTCCTTTACTGCTCGGTGGATTATTTTCCCGCCCTTGCAGACTTTCTCCTCGCGAACGGTTTCGCCTGTAAACGGGTCAATCTTATTGTCGTAGGTAAACTTCTCTTGAATGACCTCTACAAGGGGAATCATGTCGTCGCGTAACAGGCTCTTTTCCTGAAGAATCTTCATCGCTGCGAACTCGCTTTGCCGATTTTTGATGGCGATTACGTACACGGCTCCGCCCCCTAGTTAAAGCGATCCTTCAAATCGTTCAGTTCAGCAAATGGCACAAAGCCGTCATGCTGCAGGAAGGCGACGACGATCCCCGGAGGCGTTCCCTGAGAAGCGGCAAAGCTCTTTACGGCGGCGCTGGAAAAATCTCCAGTAGATGCGAACGACTGATAGCTGTCCTCGTCTACAAAAAACTTTCTCGCATACACATTGGCACGCGCGTCGTCCTCGTCAGAACTCTTGAACTTTGGGTCATCAATAGAAATGTCTGTACCCTTCTGTCCAAGCCCGTCGAGGAGATGCCCAATCTCATGAGCAATCGCAAACCATGCATCGCCATGGGTCTTGTAGCGTCCGCTGATGTAAATAGTCGGATGCCCGAGATAATACGTTAGGGCGCCTCGTACCTTGGCGTTGGCGATAGCCGGCCTATAAACCAAGTAAACGCCAACCGAGTTGAGCAGCATGCGGCAGCTCTTCAGCGAAGCCATGAAATCGGTGTTAGAGGCCACGTCCTTCAAATAGGAGATGGCATCGACAAAATCCTTCTTGGAGTATTCGGGAGAGTTCTCAGTGTCGTTCTGCTCCTCAATCTCTTCTTTGCAGAGCCCCAGCCAAACCACAACGGCTTCGGAATCGCCACCATCTTGCATGAACTCGATTCCGTCGGGAACGGCATTCCCATAGCGGTCAAAGTCCGTAATGCCGAGTATCTTCAGCATCGCGATAGCCTGCTCAACGAGGGACATGCCGCCCACACGTCCAAAAGCCTCCTTGAAATGAAACCTCTTGGCGATCTCCTTAAGGTCAAGCTCCTCCAGATGCGCCTCCTCGCGTTCGCGGGCAAGGTACTCCTGATACTTGACCTCATAGTTAAGCCAAAAACTCGCGGGAACGTCGGGCATGACCTTCTCAAGCTTCAGCGCCATGTCCTCGGTAAGCCTGGTCTTCCCGTTCAGAAGCTGGGAGAGGTGGCGCTCGCTCACGCCGGTACGCTTCGAAACTTCCTTTTGGGTCAAACCACGCGCATCAAGGTATTCCTTGATGATCTCGCCGGGCGCGACGATGAAATCACTCATAGCTATCTTCTCCTCTCCTAGCTCAGTGGTAGTCCTGAATATCCACGATGCAGACGCTGGTGATCGTCGTAAGGTCATCCGGGTCAAACTCCCCGACGGGACGGATGACCAGTCTCATGTTCTTGCTGAGGTCGATTCCCCAACAGCCCTCAAAGTTGCCGGTCAGCTTGTGCCTGCGCGGCGGCGGCAGATGGGTAATCTGCGAAAGGTCATTCGCAACCCGCAGATCGGAAAGACGATGAATGAGGTTCTTGGCTATCTTGCCGTAGTTCCTCGTTATCGCCCTCTGATCCTTAAGGCTCTTCTCCAGCGACTTGCTTGCATATTCGATATCCATCGCCACCTCCTTTGATAGAAGGATATTGCAATTGACCTCTGAGGTCAATATTGACTTTTAAGATCAATTTAATTCTGTACCTAGACCACTCAGACTGATACTCGTCTGACGTTAGGGTTTTCTAATGAGCGGTGCCACCTCTTAAATACTCTCGCATAAACCGCCCAATCTCTTCTCCGAAAACGCTCAAGCCGCCCGATGCAATAAGCTCTGGATGCACCCTAACCCCATTAATATCCCAGCCATCATCCCTGACATGCTGGAATTCAGTGAAATGCCCGCCACTCACAGGGCTGCCGCATGGATACAAAATGGGACGTAAATATCAAAATTCCGCGCACATCCCGGCGCCAAACCACGTTATGCCCTATAGGAGGTGAGGGAAGAGAATGCATAGCTTTCCATACGGCAGCAACGGCAGGGCGGACGCGCCAGGCCGCGAGAACGACTCTTTGGTAGGGCGCTTCGCAGAGGAGCACTACGACAAGGTATACCGCTACTGCGCGCGAAGGCTCCCCTCGAAAGAGGATGCCCAAGACGTGACGCAGGAGGTGTTCCTTCGGCTCGTGCGGAGCGATGCGCTATACGCCGAGCATGGAAAGCCCCTTGCGTATCTCTACGCCTGCGCGCGCAATGTCTGTGCCGACTTCTACCGAGGTCAGAGACCGGTTGGTGCCTTGGACGAGGACGATGTGCAGACAATTCCTGACGTGCGGCATGCAGACATGGACGGACGGCTGACCATGGCGGGTGCCCTCGCCCGCCTTACGGAAGAGGAGCGCGAGGTCATCGAGCTTCGCTACGGCCAGGACCTGCCTATGTCCGATATCTCCGCCGTGACGGGGAAGTCGAGGTTCGCTCTCTATCGAATCGAGCGGCGCGCGCTCGGCAGGCTCAAGGAACTGATGGGAGAAGGCAATGGATGACTCGAAGCTAAAGGATGCGCTGAGGAGCTACTACGCCGCCGACGCGGCATCCCCCGATGCCTCGGCGCGCAAGCGCACCTTGCTGCTCGTGGAAGCAGAGGCGGCTCGCGCCTGCGGAGGCGCGAGGGAGGCGGATTACATCCCGCTCTGGCGGTTCGTCGCGAGCCAAGTCCGGTTCGTGCGTCCCTGGGCATGGATGCTCCAGATCGCGCTTCTGGCATGCATGCTCGTTCTCGTCGGCGTGATCGGCCCGCGCTCGGGAAGTCCCGTCGTCGTCATGGCGGCATCGGCCCTCTCGGTTGCCATAGCGGCACCATCGGTATTCAAGAGCTTCGAGACCCGCGTCTGCGAGATGGAGTACTCGTGCCGGTTCAGCTGCGTGCAAGTGTTGGCGAGCAGGCTTTTGCTTTTCGGCCTTGCCGACGTGCTTTGGATTACGCTCTCCGTTGCGGCAGTGCCAACGCTCGCGGGGATCGACGCGCTTCGCGTACTGCTGTACGCATGCACGCCGTTCTTCTGCTCGTGTGCCGCCTGCTTCTATGCGGCGCGCCGTCTGCCGGGCAACTCGCTCGTCGCCAGCGTCGCCCCTGCGATGTCCGTACTCGCAGCGCTCTGGCTGCTGAGCACGGCGTTCCCCCTCTGGTACGAGGGCGCGTCTCTCGCCGTATGGGTCACGGCGCTCATGGCCTCCATGGCGCTCACCGCCCTGGAGGCGTCAAGGCTCATACGCTGCGTCTCAGGCGGCCTCTCGCCACGCCCGTCAAAGGCGGCACTCTAGCTCTCCTCCTGCATGCCTGCAACATCGAACGAAGGACAAGGAACGAACATGGAACTCAGGCTTGACAGGCTCACCAAGCAGTTCGGCAGCCATATCGCCGTCGACCGCGTGAGCTTCAGCTTCACGCCCGGCGTCTACGGCCTACTCGGGGCCAACGGCGCAGGCAAGACCACGCTCATGCGCATGATATGCGACGTCATGAGGCCGACATCGGGAAGCGTGTTGTTCGGGGGCACCCCCATAGACCAGCTTGGCGACGGCTATCGGGCGCGCCTCGGGTACCTGCCCCAGGACTTCGGCTACTACCCGGACTTCACGGCCTGCGATTTCATGATGTACCTGGCATCGCTCAAGGGGCTCACCGCGCAGCAGGCGAAAGTGCGTACGCGCGAACTCCTGGGAGTTGTCGGTCTCGCAGAGGCCGCAAAGCGGAAGGTCAAGACCTTCTCCGGCGGCATGAAGCAGCGGCTCGGCATCGCCCAGGCGGTGCTCAACGACCCGTCTGTCCTCGTGCTCGACGAGCCCACCGCAGGGCTCGACCCCAAGGAGCGCGTCCGCTTCCGCAACCTCATATCCTCTCTCGCCCAAGACAAGATCGTCATCCTTTCCACGCACATCGTCTCTGATGTGGAGTACATCGCCGACGAGATCCTCGTGATGCGCGCTGGCGGCATCATCACGACGGGCACGGTCGACGAGATCACAGGGGACATCAGGGGATGCGTCTGGGAGTGCACTGTCGCCCCGAGGGAGGCAGACGCCATGTCGGCATCGCTCACGGTGGGCAACATCCACTACGCCCAGGACGGCTCTGCCATTGTTCGCGTGGTGGCGCAGCAGCGCCCGCATCCGAGCGCGCGCGCCGTGGAGCCGACGCTGGAGGACGTCTACCTCTACCTCTTCCAGGAGCAGTCCAGGGGCCTGCCGGTTTCGCGGACGAAAGCGGAAGCGGGACGGGACGCAATCGCACGCAGGAAAGGAGCGCGCCGTGGGTAGCCTCATCAGATACGAGCTCAAGAAGATGCTCTCAAGGCGCGTCTCGCAGGTTTCCATAGCGGCCGTCCTGGCGCTGGTCGCGGTCATAGCCTTCTTCAACATAACGTCCCAGTACGCCCTCGACCCCAAGGAGATGGGCACCGAATTCGAAGGCACTGCCGCCATCGCCCAGATAAAGGCAAACACGGAAGCGCTCGCAGGCCCCATCACCGACGAGGAGGCCACCGAGGCGCTCCGCGAGTTCAAGGAGTTCGTCGGTCCGGACGGCGAGGTCAAGGAAGAGTACAGGACGGACAGGAAGCCCTACGGGGAGAAGGCGAACGAGTACTGGGAGTTCAGCGCGAAGAACGGCGCCCTCATGGCGCTGCTGACAAGCCCTTGGATGCAAGGCTACCAGATGCCCGTGTCCGCGGCAGCCGCTATCGACACGACTGGCACCGTCGACCTCTACGGGCGAGTCCGCTCGAAGATAGCCTCCGGGCTCGACGCGAACGGGGCCCTCTCGTACAACGACGATGAGAGGGCGTTCTGGAGCGAGAGGGCGCAAGGCATGCAAACGCCCATCGAGTACGGATACGCAGGAGGATGGGAGGACTTCCTCAACCTCGCCCAGTTCCTCATATTCGCGATGCTCGCAGTCGTGATAACGTGCGCATCGGTGTTCAACGAGGAGTACCGGGCCAAAACCGACGCCATCCTGCTGTCCACCAAGTTCGGCAAATCAAGGCTCGGGCGCGCGAAGGCGGCGGCCTCTATGATCGCGGCAAGCGCCATATACTGGGTCTTCACACTCGTCTTCCTGGCAATAACGCTCGTCTTCTACGGAGCCGACGGCGCAGGTCTACCCATCCAGATCTACAACATCACATGCACCTACGGCATAAGCCTGTCAGCCGCCGCCCTCATATGCTGCCTCGTCGGGTATCTCGCAACCCTCGCCCTCCTTGGGATAGTGCTCGCACTGTCAGCCAAGATAGACAGCCCCATGGGAATCCTCGCAGTCGGCGTCGCTCTCATCTTGATTCCGATCTTCGTGCCGACGATGACGAGCAGCATCGCGAACCGCGTCATCTACCTGTTCCCCTACGACGCACTGAACCCCCTCAACCTCTTCGGCATGGTCTCGTATGCCATAGGCCCTGTCGTGGTCGAGCTGCCCGTGTTCCTCGCCGCTTTCTACCTCCTGCTTTTCGCGACGGGCATTGCTCTCGCGATAAGGACGTTCAAACGCCATCAGGTTGCCTGATGATGTCAAGGAGGGCCGTTGCCGCCAAGGATGCGTGAATCAGCGAGCCTTCGAGTGGATGCATACCATCGCATTTCAGGGCGAAATCCTCTCCGATTCGCCTCTGGCTGTTAGGGTTTAGGGCTGAATGTTGCGCAACTGCGCCCTGGCCCCGACCGTAAAACCTCTCTAGCTTCTTTCCCTGCCGTCTCCAAACACAAAGCCGGAGTGCCCTCCATATGGAAGGCACCCCGGCTTATTTATTGCCCAATACGGGAACGGCTCTCAAGTTAAGGCCAACGCAAAACGCCTTAGGCCAAGAACTCCTTGGTGGTCGCCACGATGTTGGCGGCATCCAGGCCGTACTTGTGCAGGAGCTCGGCACCCGGGCCGGACTCGCCGAAGGTATCGTTGACGCCAATCTTCTTGAGCGGCGTCGGGCACTGCTCGCACAAAACATCGGCAACAGCACTGCCCAGGCCACCGATCACGGAGTGCTCCTCGACGGTCACGACGTGGCCGGTCTTGGTGGCGCTCTTGACGATCAGGTCGGCATCGATGGGCTTGATGGTGTGCATGTTGATGACCTCGGCATCGATGCCCTCGGCAGCAAGCTGCTCAGCGGCCTCGAGCGCCTCGCCGACCATCAGGCCGCAGGCGATGATGGTGACGTCAGTGCCCTCGCGCATGACGATGCCCTTGCCCACCTCGAACTTGTAGGTCTCGGGGTCGTTGATAACCGGCGAGGCTAGACGGGCGAAGCGCATATACACGGGGCCGTCGCACTCGTAGGCGGCGCGCGTCACGGCGCGGGCCTCGACATCGTCGGCGGGAACAATCACGGTCATGCCGGGGATGACGCGCATCAGGGCGATATCCTCGCAGCACTGGTGCGTGGCGCCGTCCTCGCCCACCGAGATACCGGCGTGCGTGGCACCGATCTTAACGTTAAGGTGCGGATAGCCGATGGAGTTGCGGACCTGCTCAAAGGCGCGGCCAGCAGCGAACATGGCAAAGCTGCTCGCGAAGGCAACGCGACCGGTGGTCGCGATACCGGCAGCAACACCCATCAGGTTGCTCTCGGCGATGCCCACATCGAAGAAGCGGTCGGGGCAGGCGGCCTTAAACTTGCCGGTCTGCGTGGCGGCGGCCAGGTCGGCGTCGAGGACCACAAAGTCATCGTGCTCGTTGGCGAGCTCGACGAGGGCCTCGCCGTAGCTTACGCGCGTGGCGATTTTCTTGACGTCTGCCATCCTAGAGCTCCTCTCCGGCGGCCGTGAGCTCTGCCATGGCCTGCTCAAACTGTTCATCGTTGGGGGCCTTGCCGTGCCAACCCACCTGGTTCTCCATAAAGGAGACGCCCTTGCCCTTCATGGTCTCGGCGATAATGGCGGTCGGCTGACCCTTGGTAGCGCGGGCCTCGGCAAAGGCGGCGCGGATCTGGTCGAAGTCGTTGCCGTCGGCGAGCTCCACCACATGGAACTTGAAGGCGCGGAACTTGTCGGCGAGCGGCATGGGGTCGTTGACCTCCTCGACGGGGCCGTCGATCTGCAGGCCGTTGTGGTCGACGATCACGCAGAGGTTGTCGAGCTGCTGGTTGCCGGCAAACATGGCGGCCTCCCAGACCTGGCCCTCCTCGCTCTCGCCGTCGCCCAGCAGGGCGTAGGTGCGATAGTCGTCGCCCCAGTGTTTGGCGGCAACGGCCATGCCCACGGCGGCGGAGATGCCCTGGCCGAGCGAACCGGTGGACATATCGACGCCCGGGGTGTCGTTCATGTTGGGGTGACCCTGCAGGTGGCTGCCGATGTGGCGCAGCGTCTCGAGATCCTCCTTGGGGAAGAATCCGCGCTCGGCGAGCACGGCGTACAAACCAGGCGCGCAGTGACCCTTGGAAAGCACGAAGCGATCGCGGTCGGCCTTGCGGGGGTCGGCCGGGTCGACGTTCATTTCCTCAAAGTACAGATAGGTCATGATGTCGGCAGCGCCGAGCGAACCGCCCGGATGGCCGGACTTGGCAGCGTGCACGCCGGTGACGATGCCCTTCCTTACCTCGTTGGCAACCTTTTTGAGCTCTTCGTCGCTCATTGTGCCTTCCTTTCATCCTCTTTAGACAAAATGCGCACGGCACTGAAGGTCATCCCAACCCAGCCGCGATGCACGTACGTCATTCATTATGCTGGAAACTGGAAGCTTTACCAGAGTATTTATCATTATTTGAGCAATTTAGCAGGCAGAACCGCTGATGAAACGGTTTACCAATGTGAACGTCTTTTGGATGGAACGCAGTCGGCCCTACGCGTTAATGTCCTTGAATCCCTCGCCGAAGGTTTCCGTGACATCGGCGACCGTCACAATAGCACGCGGGTCGCGCTCGCGCACAATGGTCTTGAGCGTGTTGAGCTCGCGACGGCTCACGATTACCATGATCACCGGCTTCTCGGCGCCCGAGTACATGCCGGTCGCCATAAACTTGGTGCAGCCGCGACCCAGGCCATACATGATGTCGGCCGCAATATCGGGAAATTTGTCCGAGATGATGAGTACCATACGGCGCCTGTTGCCGCCGTCGACCACGGCATCGATCACGTAGCCGCTAATGACCATCGAAAGGCCCGCATACAGCGCGTTTTCGACCGAGAAGACCGGGGCCGACAGCGCGCACACGGCAACGTCGATCGCCATGACGGTGGAGCCCACCGGTAGTGACGTATTGCGCGAGATAATCTGACCGATGGTGTCAGAGCCGCCAGTGTTGGCACCGGCGCGCAGCACCATGCCGTAGCCGATGCCCGTGATAATGCCGCCCCACATAGCGGGCAGCATCAGGTCGGCATGTGCCAGCGGCGCCACAAACGGAGCAAACAGGTCGGTGAAGAAGCCCAGCAGCACAAAGCCCGTCGCCGTCTGGACCACGTAGAACATGCCACCCTCGCGCATAACGACCAGCAGCAGCAAGGCATTCATCACGATGGTTTGAATACCGACAGGCAGCGAGATGCCATGCGAGGCGCCGACCGCCTGGATAATCGTGGCGAGACCCGTAACGCCGCCGGCAGCAAGACCGTTGGGAATCAAAAATAGATCCGTCGCGATAGCGGCCAGAGCGCAGCCCAGCATAATCTTGGGCAGATCGTGAAAGAAGTTCAGAGAAAGAATGCGCTTGATGTCCAGACGATATGCCATGCTGCCTCCCTCAAAAAAGCGCACCCAAACGAGTGCGCTTTGAACTTCTTGCTGTATTCGATTCTACCGATTCATCGAGCAAATACCACCCCTGCGAAGTGTTTGCATCGACCCGGAGCCAACCATGTGCCTAGGCGTCCGAGCCTTCCGCATCGGCGTTGCCAGTTGCCCAGCGATGGTAGCCGATCACAAACGGATCCAGATCGCCATCGTCGAGAACGGCCTCGACGTTGCTGGTCTCCACGCCCGTACGCAGGTCCTTGACCATCTGGTACGGGTAGAGCACGTAGCTGCGAATCTGGTTACCAAACCCGATCGTGGTCTTGAGTCCACGAATCTCGTCGAGCGCCTCGGCACGCTTCTCGAGCTCGATCTCGTACAGACGGGCCTTGAGAATCTGCATGCACGCGGCCTTGTTTTGAATCTGGCTGCGTTCGTTTTGGCAAGTGACAACGATGCCGCTGGGAAAATGCGTCACGCGTACGGCGGAGTCGGTGGTGTTGACGCCCTGGCCGCCCGGGCCGCTCGCGTGATACACGTCCACGCGGATATCGTCGGGACTAATCTCGATGTCGATATCATTGGGCAGTACGGGAATAACCTCGACGCCGGCAAACGTGGTCTGGCGGCGCTTCTTGTCGTCGGTGGGGCTAATGCGCACCAGACGGTGGACGCCGGCCTCGGCGCGCAACATGCCAAACGCGTCCTTGCCCTCGACGGTAAAGGTCGCACGGTCGATGCCGATGACCTCAGCCGCGGGGCAGTCGTTAATGGTGACCTTCCAGCCGCGACGCTGGCAGTACTTCATGTACATCTTAAAGAGCATGAAGGTCCAGTCCTGCGCCTCCAGGCCACCCTGTCCGGGCTTGATGGTCACAATCGCGTCGCCGTGATCGAACTCACCGGTAAACCAGCTCGAAAGCTCAAGCTCATCGATGGCCCGAGCCAGGCGCTCAGCCGTGGCTGTAGCCTCCTCGCGAAGGGCGACGGCGTCGGGGTCATCCCCCATCTCCTCGGCAAGCTCCAGCGCGGCGCGGGCATCGGAAAGCTCGCCGCGCGCGGTGTCCACGGCAGCGATATCTTCCTTGGTACGCGCGATCTCCTCCATGGTGGCACGGGCGGCGTCGGCGTCATCCCAAAAGCCAGGGGCAACACTTTTGGCCTCGAGCTCGGTCACGCGCGTGCGCTTTTCGTCCAAATGGAGATACGACTCGACCTCGCCGAGCCGGTCCGCGAACGCGTCCAGCTCGGCGGGCGTTACCTCTAAAGCCTCAGCCATTAACGATTCCTGCCGTGGCAGTACTTAAACTTCTTGCCGCTACCGCAGGGGCACGGGTCGTTGCGGCCCACGTTGACGTACGGATCGTCGCTCTCGGACTTGCGATAGGTGGTCACCTTGCCACCGTTGTTGACGGCAGCCGGTCCGCCTTGGACAGCCGTGCGGGCCTGCACCTGCGCCTGCTTGCGCAGCACCGAGTCGCCGTTGTCACCATCGACCTCGGCAGGACCGGAGAAGTGCGCACCCTCGAGCGCGGGCTCCTCCTTGTGCTCCACGGCACGCGGGGCAGCCTTGATCTCGATGCGCAGGACGGTGCGCAGGTAGTCCTCGTACATGGTGTCGACGAGCATCTGGAACGCGCCGTAGGCCTCGGTCTTGTACTCGACCAACGGGTCGCGCTGGCCAAAGCCGCGCAGGCCGATACCGGTCTTGAGGTAGTCCATCTCCTGCAGGTAGTTCATCCAGCGGGTATCGATGACGCGCAGCATGACCTGGGTGTTGAGTTCGCGCATCAGGTCCTCGCCCAAGCGCTCGGCCTTCATGTTGTAGCACTTCTCTACGTAAGCCAGGACATCGGCAGCCAGGGCCTCATAATCCTCGTCGGGGAACTTCGGCGTATCGATGTGGCCGGTGAGCTCCACAACCCACTTGCGCAGGCCCTCCAGATCGCGCTCGCCCTCGTGGCTGTCCTTGGTGCAGAACTCCTGCACGCAGCGGTACACGGTGTCGTGCATGACCTCGGTGATGTGGTCGGTCAGGTCCTTGCCGTCCAGAATCTTGTTGCGCTCGGCGTAAATCACCTGGCGCTGTTTGTTCATAACGTCGTCGTACTCAAGGACGCTCTTACGCATGGAGAAGTTGATGCTCTCGACCTTGTGCTGGGCGCTCTCGACGGCCTTGGAGATGATCTTGTGCTGGATGGGCATGTCGTCGCCCATGTCGGCCGTGACCATCATCTTGGAGACGCGGTCCATCTTGTCGCCGCCGAACAGGCGCATGAGGTCGTCCTCGAGCGACAGGTAGAACTGGGTCTCGCCCGGATCGCCCTGACGGCCGGAGCGGCCGCGCAGCTGGTTGTCGATACGGCGGGACTCGTGGCGCTCGGTGCCGATGACGGTCAGGCCGCCGGCGGCAAGCACGCGCTCGCGCTCGGCCTTGCAAGTCTCCTTGGCCTCGGCGTTAAACTGCTCGAGCTGCTCGGGCGTCACGTCCTCCATGGTCAGGCCCTCGTACTCCAGGCGCTCGCGCACCAGCTCGTCGGGATTGCCGCCCAGCAGGATGTCGGTACCACGACCGGCCATGTTGGTGGCGATGGTCACGGCGCCGTAGCGTCCGGCCTGGGCCACGATGTGGGCCTCGCGCTCATGGTGCTTGGCGTTGAGGACCTCGTGTGCGATGCCGCGCTTGGTAAGGGCGGCGGACAGCTTCTCGGAACTCTCGATGGAGACGGTGCCCACCAGGACCGGCTGGCCCTTGGCGTGACGTCGCTCGACATCGTCGGCGACGGCGTTGTACTTGGCCTGAATGGTGCGGTACACCAGGTCCTCGTGATCCACGCGCTGCACGGGCTTGTTGGAAGGGATGACTTCGACGGGCAGCTTGTAGATCTCGCGGAACTCGGCATCCTCGGTAAGTGCCGTGCCGGTCATGCCGGAGAGCTTGTCATACAGACGGAAGTAGTTCTGCAGGGTGATGGTGGCCAGGGTCTGGTTCTCCTCGCGTACGAGCACGCCCTCTTTGGCCTCGATGGCCTGGTGCAGGCCCTCAGAATAGCGGCGGCCTTCCATAATGCGGCCGGTGAACTCGTCGACGATCTTGACCTCGCCGTTGGTGACCACGTACTGCTTATCGCGGTGGAACATGTACTGGGCCTTCAGCGCCTGCTGCAGGTGGTTGACCAACTGGCCGGAGAGATCGGCATAGATGTCATCGATACCCAGGCGGCGCTCGATTTTCTTAAGGCCGCGCTCGGTGGCGGCAATGGTGTGCTTGGCCTCGTCCATGACGTAGTCGCCCGTGGGCTCCACGTCCTCGGTGGCGGTGAGCATGTCGTGCGACACGTCCTCGCCGCGCTCAAGGCCACGCACGGCACGCGCGAAGTCCTTGTAGGTACTGGCGGACTTGGTGCCAGCGCCCGAGATGATCAGCGGGGTGCGGGCCTCATCGATCAGGATGGAGTCAACCTCGTCGACGATGGCGTAGTTGTGACCGCGCTGCACGCGCTGCTCGGGACGGGTAACCATGTTGTCGCGCAGGTAATCGAAACCGAACTCGGAGTTGGTGCCGTAGGTGACGTCTGCCTGGTAGGCCGGACGCTTGAGCTCGAGCGGCATGTTGTTCTGGAGCAGACCGACGGTCATGCCCAGGTACTTATAGATGCGGCCCATCCACTCGGAGTCGCGCTTGGCAAGGTAATCATTGACAGTAACGACGTGTACGCCTTTGCCGGCAATAGCGTTGAGATAGCCGGCCAACGTGGAGACGAGGGTCTTACCTTCGCCAGTCTTCATCTCAGCAATGTGGCCCTCGTGCAGTGCCATGGCGCCAATGAGCTGCACGTCAAAGTGGCGCATGCCCATGGTGCGCTTGGAAGCCTCACGCACGGTGGCAAAGGCCTCGGGAAGCATGTCGTCGAGCGACTCGCCGTTGGCGTAACGCTCGCGGAACTTATCGGTCTGGCCGCGGAGCTCCTCCTCGGTCATCTTCTCAAACTGGGGCTCAAGACCGTTGATCTGGTCGACGATCTTGTAGTAGCGCTTAAGGTCCTTATCGGATCCAAAGGACAGCAGCTTTGACATGAATCCCATGTGGTTTTCCTTTTTGGCCATCGCCCACGCCGTGCAGCTGCGGGCGAGTTAAACACAGATGATTGTACTTTAGCCAAACAAGGCGCGGCCTATACGGTCGACCTCGACCGCCACGTAATAACTACGACCAACCTGCCAAAAGGGGACTGGTTTATTTTGGCAGTTTTTATCTGGGCAAACGCCGCCTCTCTGCCATTTGGTGCAATGGGGGCAGGTTGGTTTGCACCAATAAAAAGAAAAGGACCGCGCACCCAAACGGATGCACGGCCCTTATGCCATGAATGCGAGTGATTCCGCGGCGAGCTATTTACTCAGCAGCCTCGGTGGTCTCGGCCTCGGCAGCGGTCTCCTCGACGGGAGCCTCTGCGGGAGCCTCGGCGGCCTGCTTGGCAGCCTCCTCGGCAAACTTAGCGGCACGCTTAGCCTTCTCGGCAGCCTTAGCCTCAGCGGCGGCCTTGCGAGCGGCCTCGGCCTCAGCAGCCTTGGCGGCCTTGGCAGCCTTGGCCTCCTCAGCCTTCTTGAGCTGGGCGGCAGCGGCGCCACCGAACTTGTCGGCGAAGCGCTGGACGCGTCCACCGGTGTCGACGAACTTCTGCTGGCCGGTGTAGAACGGATGGCACTCGTTGCAAAGCTCGACCTTCATCTCAGACACGGTAGCGTGCGTCTTGAAGGTGTTGCCGCAGGAGCACGTCACCGTGCACTCGACATACTGGGGATGGATACCCTGCTTCATGGTAGGACTCCTTATTGGTCAGGCGCTGGTTACCGATCAGCGCATAAGGCGTCTTGGTTTCCGACCAAGACAACAAACTCGGCTATGGTACCACGGCGCCGCGCGTCCCACAAAAGGTTCACGGTCTTTTCGGAACGACACGAATCTGACCCATCGAAACACATCTCCACCGTTCCTTCAACTGGGAAAATGCCGTCCCCGGGGCCTGAGAAGGGCCCCGGGGACGTTCGACTGACTGCGGGAACGGCTTTTCCGCTCAATGTGTTCGGCTGAAATCGGAAATCAACCAAACTGAACCAGGTTCAGTTGACATGGTTAAAAACGAGGGGCGACGCTTTTGCGTCACCCCTCGTCCCGGCCGGGTTGCTTTAGTTGTACACACGGTAGTTACACTTGAACTGGGTTATGTGTCCATAGCTGGAGCGGTACCAACCCGATGTATAGCTGATTACTTCTGGGCCTAGATATTCGTATCTCTTGTTGTAGCGAAGCTGACGGTAGGTCGTGTCGTACTCTGCTACGTAAAACGTGTCTCCAGAGAAGGCTTTGTACCGGTCTTTAACCGTCGAAGCCATGTACGCGGGTTCGACATCGCCTTTCTCCCCGTTGAGCGCATAGACGGGTGCCGCGATTCCGCATAAAGCCGTTGCCACGAGGATGGCGTAGACAGCCATGCGCGACGCATTGGACTTCAGCTGTTCAAATAGTTTCATGTCATTCACCTCCCTCGTATGTATCGAGGTATTCCTGCTTGAGCGTCTGCGAGGACGGCTTGATCTTTTCCACGAGCGCGCCGGCCTCGATGAAGTAGAACGAGTTGGTGAGGTCTGCCAGGTCGTCGAGTAGATGGCTTGAGATGAGCACGCTGCGTCCCCGCGCCACCTCGCTGCGCATCGCGTCGCAGGAGGTTTTCCGTTTTCCCGGATCGAGGCCGTTCAGCGGTTCATCGAGGATGAGGTACGGGCAATCGGTCGCTATCGCCATGGCAAGCTTTACCTGCTGCTTCATTCCTGTCGAGAGTTTACGGGTCGGCTTGTCGAGATATGGGGAGATTCCGAGGGAGTCGCAGAGCGAGTCGATGTCGGCGGCCGATTTCCACGCCTCCCTAACGAAAGAGAGGTGCTCGCGGGCCGATAGCGTGGGGTAGAGATCCGCGCCGCCCGAAGAGCTCAGGTAGACGAGTTCTGCGAATTCGGCTGATCGACGTTGGTAGATTCCGTCTGCCGCCAGGCTTCCCGAGCGGATGCGGGTGGGAAATTGGCCCGACAGCGCTTCAAGAAGGGTGGTTTTCCCCGAGCCGTTGGGAGCGACGAGCCCCGCCGCCGTTCCCGGGCCCAAGGAAAGCGATCCGATCGAAAGTATCGTCGTGCTCCCGTATCCCACGCTCACGTCCAGGAGCTCAAGCCCATGGTGCTTTTTAGCGGGTCCAGCCTGTTTGGGCGAACGCGTCACAACGGCGCCGACCGCGAAAAGGACCGCGACGTATACCAGGGCCACGGCAAGCATCGATGCGCCGCCCGAACCGGAGCCGATGAATTCCGTCGGGAAGCATCCCACGTAACCCGTTGCCTCGATAGGCGAGAACACGGCCAGCGGCAGGAGCTCGAGCGCGGCATTATGCCCCAGTGCCGAATCGGACAATAACGGGAATGCCGGGGCCGCGACAAGCAACGCGGAGGTAAGGGGGCCCGCGAAGACGCGCCTCGTTGCGGTCGATAGGACGACGGAACAAACGGATATCAAGGTTCCACCCGCGAGCAGCGCGAGAAGTATGGTCGTGAAGACGTTTCCCGCGGTCGTGGTAGTGAGCGCGCCGTTATGGAAGAAGGCGATCGGGTACCCGATCTGCCCGAAGCCGTTTAGAGCCAAGGCGTAAATGCCCCCGGGCGCAAGGCCGGCGAGGAGCATCGCGGTCCCCGCGCCAATTATCGAAAACACGGTTTGGATAAGGCGCCGGAATTTGGGCACGGGCGCCTTTGCCGCCAGGGTCCCGGGCCTTGTGGCGCCGAGCACGAGTATCGACGAGAGAAGGAAGGGGATGAAGGGAAGGAAGGACGGCGCCTGGGCAATGGCGTAGGGCAGGAAGGAGAGGAACGGCAGGTCGTTTGCGGAGGCCGGGATATCCGCGATGCCGGAGCTGCTCAGGGCGCGGCAATATGCGAGCTCTGCGTCATTGGTCTCCTGGTCCCCCACGATGGACCCGGATTGGAAGCCCTCGTCCATGAGCGCGTAGTAGCTCTCGGCAGAGTCGAGAAAGGCGGCGTCGGTTTGAGCGGCGAGGGCGGCGTTCGCGTATCTTGCAAGCTCAGCGTCATCTTGCTGCTCTGGCGATAGGTCTGTGCCGCTGGCCTGGGGCGCGCGCGTATTGAATGCGTCGACAAAGCCCTGCATGCCCTGCTTCATAAAGAAGGGGCCGTAGATGGGTGAATTGAACGCAATGGGGACGGAAAAGGCTGCAGCGAGAACGAGCGTGGAAATCCATACGGCCTTGTCTCTTAGGATTAGTTTGAGAAGAAGTCGACAGTACATTCAGAAGCACCTGCATTCCTCAAAGAATCGTTAGATTAAAAGTAACAGATTGAATGAAGATGCGCGCGGCGGGGGCGAGGCGAATGGCTGAACGGTATCGATATGCGGGTTTAACGGCATATCGACCACATAGATTATTAACTTGCATTTCTACCCGCCCTCTCCGTAGAGCCGCCGATACGCGCTTAGCGCACCCTCGGCGCGTCCGGCAGGCCTTGCGAAATGGGATCCGGGAGACTTCGGCGCAGCATCATCTTGCGGAATGCTTCTAATGAGCCTCCCATCCTTCAAAAACAGAATCTCATCGCACAGTCTATCGACCGAATCCAAGATGTGGGATGACATGATGATGCACGTACCAGAATCGGCCAGCTTCCTGAGAATCCCGGAATGCAAGTCCACCCTGCTGGGATCGAGCGCGTTCATGGGTTCATCCAACAGGAGGTACCGCGCACCCGTCGCATACGCAATCGCCAAGGTAAGCTGCTGCTTCATACCCTGGCTCAGAGCGCGGATCCTCATCTTCGCGAACTCGCCTATCTGCGTTTGCTCCACTACCTCCTCGATATCACGAGCATGCGGCCACATATCGCAAACCATCTTGAGGTGATCTTCCGCACGCAATCCGGGATACAGCAGCGTTCCCTCACCAGGTGCATAGAAGATCATAGAACGGACCTCTCTCGCACCCGTACCCTGCACCTCATCCAGAACGATGCTCCCGTCCACGCGAGGACCCGGCAAACCTGCCATCGCACGCAGCAACGTCGTCTTTCCATGCCCGTTCGGAGCGACGAGACCGTAGACCGTACCCGGGGCAAACTCAGCGTTCACCGAATCTACGAGCACCTTCTTTCCATAAGAGATCGTCAGCGTTTGAAGGTCAATCATCGAGATCATCCCCTTTCGATCTTCGGAACACCCAGGCGCACCAACAACGGAGATACGGCGCCCAAGACCACCAGCAGAGCGCCCGATGCGCCGACGACCTCTCCAAAAGGCATCGCGTTCGTCCCTCGCCCAAGGAACCCAATCGTCCCCACCTGGGAAGCGGGATCAAACGAGGCGAATGGAGCCAGCAGCGCGGCGCCCATGCCCGCGCTTTCAACATGAGCGCTCAACGAACCCAACACCAAGAGAACCGCGCAAACCACTCCGGTGACAACGGGGCTGCGGCTAATCGCTGCTGTCAACGCAGCGACGACGGAAATCACGCCGTATGCCATGACCAGCAACGGAACGCTACGCAACACCGCCTCCCCCACCATGGACGTTGTCGAAGCCCCCGCTCGAATGAGAGCGACGGGATACTCCGATCCACCCGCACCGTTCTTAATCGCGGACACAACTGCAGCGGGAACCATCGACACCAAAAGCAGCGTCAAGCCAAGCAGGAGAGACAACGCAACAGCCGTCAGAAAACGCACATGCGCTGTTGCGGGGACTTGGAAAACCAGAAGGGAACGGCACTGCAGGTGGGTGCACGCAAGCGATGTGACAACCACAGGCAACAGCCAAAACAAGGAAGGAAGCGCTGCCTGGAAATACGAAAGGAGGATTAATGGGGGCATCTTCGTACTTAACTCGTAAACCTTGGGGTCCGGCAAGCTCGCGATCGACTCGAGCAGAAGGGCGCGCGCCTCCGCACGAGAAGGAGTCTCCGGCTCGATTCCGATCGATTGCAGGAGGGTCGCATCTGCCGCGCCCAGTTCGCCTCGAGCGCGCTCGTACGTCGCAAGGCTTCGAAACCCCTCCGCAGGCGTAGGCGCGTACACAAAACCCGAAAGAGCATCTCGCATGTCTTCCAGGGCCGTTTTGCCCTCGACATCCATATTCGCAGCGTCCTGCTCTAGATACCGATCTATTGAACGGAGCTCCCCATCCCTATACCGAACAGCGGAAACGTCATCAGCGTCAGGAAACACCTCGACCAGAGCCGGGGCCAGCATCGTCGTCGACATTGCAATCGCGCATACGGCGAGGGCAGGAGAATGCAGGAGCAGTTTCCCCATCGTTCTTACGTATGCAACGGCGGAGGCACAAGCGCTCGAACGAGTTGCCGCTCTCGATGCGGTGAAGGAACCTCTCTCAAGACAAATCGGGGGCATCGGGCGCGCGCAGCCGCTCTTTCCAGCAACGCAAAGCAGGCTAATTGCCAGCACCTCGATCCCGATTGCGCATACGAGGGTAATCGCACCACGCTCGAAGCAAAGTCCAGGCAGATTCACTATCTGCGTTGTCGGGTACGGGCTATAGGCGCCGACGGTCAACTCGGTGTTCGCATACGTAAGGGGATTCAACAGGGCGAACTCACGTAAAGCGATGGATCTTCCGTAATACCCGGGAACCATCGTCACCCCCATCAGGGCACATACGAACACGATTCCAAGCGTAGGGTTATTGGCAATCTTCACGGCAAGGTGAACGACAAGCGAGATGAACGCTGCCACCAAGAATTGCAAGATGGCCGTCTGCGCGAACACCAGCCAAGCCGGTTTGATAACCGGAGTCGCATATTGAATGTAGCCTATCGGATAGAACGGCGAGCCCGGGCCATTCTTCACAAGCACGGCGATTATCCCTGGAAGATTGATGGCGAGGACGGCAAGCATTGCAAAAACACTCGCCCATACGCTCGATGCAACAAGTCTACCCAGCTCGCCCATCGGTGCCTGGATGATGAGCTTTTCGCGTTTGTTAAGACGCGCGGCAAGGAACGAGACGGCAACGGCCGTTGCGACCCATAGCAAGTACTCCTTCGATCCGTCATAATAGGTGTACTCTCCATCCGATATCTGCAGAAACGGAAGTAGGGGAGAGAGCGGTGCCAAGATAAGACGTCCCGCGGCAAGAGGGTACAGAAGCGCGGGCATGCTTGATGAAGAGGTATAGACACCGTCCTCCCCCGCATTCACAAGCGCATCCGCATAGGATTCTGACAATTCCTGCTCAACACGGGTTATTCCCGACTCGAGGTATTCGACCCGTCCGTCGATGCCAGCCGCGCTCCTGAAGACGGGCAGAGCACAAAGAACCATCAACGCAACAACGACAACACAGAGCGACCTGGAGGAGAGAAGCGACCTAAAGATCGCCTTCGAGATTTTGAGCATATTCATCGCCAACCTTAACCTCATCCAGTCGGAACAGAGGGGCCGAACAAAATGCTCGGCCCTTCCTCGCATCTAGTAGGTGCTATAGACAAATTGCCATTTATCAGTTGTGCCAAGAACACCACAGGAGCACATTGCAGCGAGGCGGGATTCCCTATGATGCGCGGATCGGCGGTAGCCATTTCGGTAGGAGATCGTCTTGTAAGAGATGTTGAACATCGAGATGCTGTGCCCGCTTACGCCGCGAGGACAGCTGTAGCTCCAGTAGGTATCGACGACGTCGTCCGTATACCCGAGGGGCTCAACGAGGGCACACTGGCTGCTCTCCTGGGAAGGAGGCATCGGGGTATCCGCAAAAGCGGGGGCTCCCGGCAGCAACAGACAAAGAGCGAGGCCGAGGAAAACCAAGAGCTTACACGACTTAACAGTACTGAACATAATCCTCTCCAATCTAGAGGGGTTTCGGTTGCAGCATGCTGTGATTACTTGCCGGCAAAGTCAATTTAACATAAACTGTTAAAAAGTAACCTGAGTTTTTTAAATTCTTCGGAGGTTATTATGAGTTCCGACAATCGCACTCCCCGGCTTCATTCCTTCCGCATCGCATGTGCGATAGCCTCTGCGACCCTTTGCGCCACCGCCATCGCACAAGTGGCGTTCTCCTTAAAGCCAGCAATCGAAGTGCTCGACAACCCTGTAATTGCAGACTCCCCCGCGTATCCAGCCCTTGCGATCTCGACATTGGTCCCTGCCGTCATCGGTATCGCTACGACCATCCTCAGCGCCGTTCTCGTGTGGACGATCAAGAGCGGAGACCCCTTCAAGAAAGGGTCTGCGACATGCTTGAAGGTGCTCGGCATTCTCTTCGTTGTTCAAGCTGCCACCAGCCTCTACGCCGGCTCACTCAAAACCTCCGTTTCGATGTTTGGCGGCGAGGGGGCCGTCGGCGCCCAAGAGATCGCTTCATCATTCGATTGGACCTCTCTGGTTCTCGGCATCGTCCTGTTCATGCTTTCCCAGCTCTTCTTGTACGCCCGAGAGCTGTACCTCGACTCCGACGAGATTGCGTAAGGAAACGCCATGCCCGTAATTGTTCGCCTCGACAAGATCATGGCCGAGCGAAAGATTTCCTCGAACGAACTTGCCGAAAGGATTGGAACCACGCCCGTGAACCTGTCCCGTATTAAAAAAGGGCATATTCGCGGCATTCGCTTCAACACACTCGAGCAGCTATGCCTCGCCCTTCGTTGTCAACCCGGAGACCTTCTCGAAGTCATGAGCGAAGAGGATGCCCGAAAGGAGTTCGGACTCGATTGGTCTGCCGAGGACTAGAGGGCGCGACGAGACTCGTCCCCGCGTTCAAGAGTCCATCGAGACGCTCCAAGCGTTCGGCTACGGCATCACCGAGCCGGACGACCGAAATATCGCCATACGCGACGTGAAGACGAACAGTTGGCTCTAGCTCACCGAGTACGCGGCAGTGCTGGGCCCATCCCAACTGAGGTCACGGTGGTCCGATAGGGGCGCCGCCCGCGGCATGCGCCGCGGAGCGGTATCCCCTACCGAAGGGCGGGGATGCCCTCCGCTTCCAGTTCGGAATCAGCCGTCGGAGGCGTTCGGCTGACTGCGGGAACGGCCTGTCCGCTCAATGTGTTCGGCTGAGATCGGAAATCAACCCAACACGAGCCGGACACGCGCCAGACGGCTCTTCCCCGTACGGCCTTCCCCCTTACGCTCATGTTGCAGACGTGTAACGCCGCAGTAAGCACACCCCTTTTGGCGCCAGACAGGTACAATGATGAACACTGTACCGTAGCGGAGCGCCCCGCGCGCCGCAACCACGCGAAAGGGTTTCCCATGGCCGAGATCTCGTCCTCCCGTATCGTCATCACCGTCCTTGGCAAGAACCGCCCCGGCATCGTCGCCGGCGTCACCCGTGTCCTGGGCGAGGCCAACGTCGACATCCGCGACATCACGCAGTCCATTATCGAGGACATCTTCACCATGACCATGCTGGCCGATACCGCCGAGTCCAAGCTCGACTTCGCTGAGCTGCAGAAGGCCCTGGCCGAGGCCGGCGAGCTTTCGGGCGTCAACGTGTCCATCCAGCGCGAGGACGTCTTTAACTTTATGTACCGCCTGTAGCGAACAGGCCGTACGGGAACAGGCCGGCGCATCTGCACTCAAGCACGCCGCCCCCACACGGCCCGGAGAGGAGCGCACATGGCCTACGACGCCAAGAAAATCTATTACCGCTTCGATGACCACTTGAGCCGACTAGTCCTGGATTACGAAGCAAGCCGCCAGATTTCGTCTGAGAGCGAAAGCCTCTACCACGGCCTGCCGACCGACCCTTATGAAGAGGGTCTGTTTGTCGAGCACAATGTCAAGCGCGGCCTGCGCAATGCTGACGGCTCGGGCGTGGTCGCGGGTCTCACTCGTATCTCGGATGTGCACGGCTACAACAAGGTCGACGGAAAGGTCGTGCCCGATCAGGGCAAGCTCACGCTTCGCGGCTACAGCATCGAGGATCTGGTCAACAATGCCCAGGCCGAGAATCGCTACGGCTACGAGGAAGTCGCCTATCTGCTTATCACGGGTTCGCTGCCCAACAAGGAAGAGCTCGACGGCTTTTGTGAGCGCCTGGGCGCCTTTAGACATCTGAGCGACGAGTACGTTAAAGAGTTCCCTATGACCACGGTGTCGTCGAGCATCATGAACGTCCTCCAGCGCGCCGTACTGCTGCTCTACGCCTTCGACGCCGAGCCCGACGTGATCACGCCCGAGCATGAAATCGACGTCGCCATTTCCATGCTCGCACGTCTCCCGCGCATCGCCGCCTTCGCACACATGGCCTCGGTCGCCAAGCTTCGCGGCTCCGAGGTTCACGTGCCGCACCCCACGCCCGGTCTCTCCACCGCCGAGACCATCCTACAGGTCTTGCGCGGTGGCATGGCGTTCACCCGCGACGAAGCCATGCTGCTCGACGTGATGCTCATGCTGCATGCCGAGCACGGCGGCGGCAACAACTCCACGTTTGCCTGCCGCGTGCTGTCCTCCTCGGCCACCGACCCGTATTCCGCTTATGCCGCGGCCATCGGCTCGCTCAAGGGCCCGCGCCACGGCGGTGCCAATGCCAAGGTCGTGTCTATGCACGAGGACATCCGCGCGCATGTCTCCAACTGGGAGGACGAGGACGAGGTCGCAGCCTACCTGGGCAAGATCCTCGACAAGCAGGCCTTCGACGGCACGGGTCTCATCTACGGCATGGGCCACGCCGTCTACACGCTGAGCGACCCGCGCGCCGAGGTGTGCCGCCGTTACGCGCGCACACTTGCCGCCAAGAAGGACCTGGGCGATGAATTCGCGCTCATCGAGCGCATCGAGCGCCTGGCACCGCAGGTGATGCGCGACCACGGCATGACCAAGCCTATCTGCGCCAACATCGACCTGTACACGGGCTTTATCTACAAGATGCTCGGCGTGCCCGAGACGCTTTTTACGCCGCTATTCGCCGTCGCCCGCATGGCCGGCTGGTCGGCACACCGCATGGAAGAGCTCTTCTGCGCGCACCGTATTATTCGCCCGGCCTATCGTCCGGTGATCGAGCCGCTGGCGTACAAGCCACTCGCCGACCGCTAGGACGCGGACCGCTATAGAACCCGAGCGTGGCCAGGACATCACCGCCCTCGGCCACGCTTTTTATGCCAGCAGAAAGGGCTGCATCGAATGATTGTGTTTTCCGATATGGATGGGACGCTGCTGACGAGTGATAAGCAGATGAGCGACGCCACCTGGGCGATGCTCGACGAACTCGCTCGACGCGGAATTGAATTTGTGCCCTGCACGGGACGTCCGTTGTCGGGCATCTTTGAGCCCATCCTCGCCCATCCCGCCGTGCACTATGCCGTCTGCGCCAATGGCGCCAGCGTCTGGCAGCTCGACGACGATATGCCCAACGATGCCTCGCGCGCCACGCGCATTTTGAGCCGTCCGCTCGATCGCGGCATTGCCCACCGCGTCCATAGCATTGCCGCCGACCATGACGTCACCTTCGATATCTTCGCGGATGGGCAGTGCTTCCTCCCCCGCTCGCTCTACACGCGCCTGGGCGAATTCTGCGGCGGCGACCCCCACATCGCGGCTTCGCTCAAGCGCACACGAACACCGATCGACATGGATATCGACAGCAAGATCGACGGGGTCGAGACGCTCGAACGCATCGCCATGTACTGGCACGACCCGGCCGATCGCGACGCCATCGCGGCTGAGCTCGACACGCTCGGAGGCATTGAGGTCACGCGTTCTTACGCCATGAATATCGAGGTCATGGGTGAGGGCGCCACCAAGGGAACGGCCCTCACGTGGCTATGCGAGCACCTGGGCGAGCGTCTCGCCGACGCCTGGGCGTTCGGCGACAACATCAACGACATCCCCATGCTGCAGGCAGCGGGCCACGGCATGGCCATGATCAACGCCGAGCCCGAAGACCGCGAGGCCGCCGACGCCGTCACCGAATACGACAACGACCACGACGGCGTCGCCCGCACCATCATGGCCGCCCTCGCCTAGTCATTGGGGCGTTCTTGAATGACTAGTCGTTGGGGACAGTCTTCACGAAAAAGCTGCAAGGACTGTCCCCCACTGCCGGCGGAAAAGGAACGTCCTCATCTGCCGGATTAAGCGAGACTCTCCAGCACGCGACGGAGCTCCTGCTGGACGGCGTGGTCGCGATTACAACCCACCACGCGATCGGCCACCGCCTTGAGCGCGGGGCGCGCGTTTTCCATCGCGCAGCCCGTACCGACAAAGCGAATGATCTCGTAGTCGTTCATCGAGTCGCCGAACGCCATGACCTCGTCGCGTTCGACGCCATAGTGCTCCATGAGCTGCTCGATTCCCGAGGCTTTCGACACACCGGGCTGCATGGCATCGATCCACGCGTTGCCCGAAGGCGCAAAGGTAAAGAGCTGACCGAGTTCTCGCTGTAGCACGTACGCACTGTCCATAACGGCACCGTCATCGCAAAAGATACTCGCCTTGATGATATTTACGCTGGGATCGGGCAGTTCCCAAATGCGCTCGGCATTGGGAAGGTCCTTATCGACCTCACGCACGAACTTGCACTCGTCATCGAGCAAGAAGGACTTGGTTCGGTCAAAAAGCGCAAGATGCAGATTGGGAAACGTCGCGACGGCCTGGGCGAGCCTTCGAATCGCCAGGTGCGAATACACCTCACGGTCTACCATCTTGCCGTCGGCGAAGACCTGGGCACCGTTAGCGGCGACAAAGTCCATCTTGTCGCGAACGGGCGCAAAGAACTCGCACAGGCGATCGTAGCGACGACCTGACGATGCGGCGAAATGCACGCCATGCTCGCGTAGCGCCAGAATCAGTTCGTAGGTCTCGGGAGGCACCTGGCCGTTTTCGTCAAGCAGTGTGCCATCCATATCGGATGCAATCAGTTTAAACATAGAAAAGCTCCCTTCGGACTTGTTGGAATCGAACGTGTATCCGATTCCAACGTACCCAAAGGGAGCTCAAATAAGACTCCGCGGGCGTAAACGTTACAAGGACCTGGCAAATAGCTCACACATGTCAGAGGTCCCACAATCGCAGCGTCAGGCGACACGCCAAAGAACGTCCCCGACGACTAGTCATTTAAGAACGTCCCCGATGACTAGTCGGCGTAGGTGAAGGTGGTGACGTCGAACATGCCCTCGGGGCGGATGCGGAGCGTCGGGATGACCGGCAGGGGCAGGAAGATGATGCCCATAATGGGGTCGAGCGGCGGCTCAATACCCATGGCGCGCGCCTTGACCATAAAGTCGTCGTGCTGCGCCGCGACGTCTTCGGCAGTGCCTTCGCTCATCAGGCCGCCGAGCGCCAGCGGAATACGAGCCACGACCTCGCCGTTGCGCACCAGCACGTGACCGCCCTGGCCCACGGCCTCGACAGCAGCCATCATATCGGCGGCGTTGTCGCCCACCACGCACACGTTGTGCGAGTCATGGCCGATCGTGGAGGCAATGGCACCACCGGTGATGGTGAAACCGCGCACCCAGCCGCGACCGATGTGTTTGCCGACCAGGCCCAAGCCAGCGGGACCGTCGCCATCGGCACCCTCGGTCTGCAGCGACACGCCGCGGCCATGGCGCTCGATCAGCATAATGCGGCGCAAGTCCTCGTCAGTCTCGGGACGGACCATACCCGTGATGGCCTTACCCGGTACCACGTCAATCACGGCCTCGCCCGGCTTAAAGGCATAGTCAAACACGTCGAGCGAAAGCTTCGGCAGCTTAACGGAGGCGCGCAGCTCATCGGCAAGGGCCGCAACCTCGGCCATCTCGGGTGCGACCTCGCCCACAAAAGTGCCGTCCTGCGCCACCAGAGCACCGGCGGCATATACTCGATGCGGAGCCGTAGCAAACGTCAGGTCGTTGAGCACCAGCAGGTCGGCACGCTTGCCCGGGGCAATCGCACCACGCAGCTCGTGCGGGTCGCGGCAGCCGTGATCCAGGCCAAACGCCTCGGCCGTGGAGAGGGACGCCATAGAGATAGCGACCACCGGGTCGATGCCGGCCTCGATGGCCACGCGGCAGGCATTGTCGATCATGCCGGTCGAAAGAGCATCGGAGGGAGCGCGGTCGTCGGTCGCAAAGCAGCAACGGCGGGCGCGGGCAGGGTTCTCCAGCAGCATCGGAGACAAATTGGCCAGGTCGTGGCTGCACGTACCCTCACGCAGCATCACATACATGCCGCGGGACAGCTTGTCGAGCGCCTCCTCGGGAATCGTCGACTCGTGGTCGGCGATAATGCCCGCTGCGGCATAGGCGTTGAGGTCCTTACCGGCAACGAGCGGCGCGTGGCCGTCAACCTGCTTGGACGGCGTATGGTTGGCAGCATCGATGCGGGCGCAGGTCTCGGGATCGGCCATAAAGACGCCCGGCAGGTTCATCATTTCGCCCAGACCAAAAACGTCGCCCGGATGCTCGGCAAAAAACGCCTGCATATCGGCAGCGGTGATGACGGCACCGGCCTGCTCATCGGGCAGTGCGGGCACGCACGAAGGCATCATGTACTTGATGGAGATGGGCGCACGACGACCGTCCTCAATCATAAAGCGCAGGCCGTCGAGACCGGCAACATTGGCGATCTCGTGACTGTCGGCAATGGCGGTGGTAGTACCGCGCGTCGCGGCCATGCGAGCATACTCGGCGGGGCGGATGTTCGAGGACTCGATATGCAAGTGTCCGTCAATAAAACCGGGGGCAAGATAGTGGCCCTGGCAGTCGACGACCTCAGTTGCCTCGTAGGTGCCAGCGGCATCGTCGCGACCATCGTAGAGCACGCCGACGATCACACCGTCCTTGACGGCAACGCTACCGGGCGCCACACGCTGGCCATACACGTCGACGATCTGTGCATTGGTAAACAGCGTGTCGACGGGCACGCGGCCCTCGGCGGCGTCGATCACAGACCTCATGACCTCAACGGACATACATACTCCTTTAACTGTAGAAATAACCGCGGAGCGGACAAACCTTCACCGCAGCAAGCCAATAGCAATTGTATGCCCAAACGAAGGTCCCGCTAACACCCCATCCGCTTAACGGCACACGCCGCTTGGCGCGATGGGGACAGGTTGCTTTGCACCAATGACAAGAAGTGTCCCAAAGTGCCGGCACAAAAGGAACGTCCCCAAGTGCCAAAAAGGCCGCAGTCGGGAATCCCGACTGCGGCCTTGTTGCACTTGTGAGGTCAACTTGCTCGTTAGACCAACTTGAAGCCCTTGCGCTTGCCTACGGAGAGGGTGTCGCCCAGCTTGAGGGCGCTCGGGTCGATGTTGTAGCTCTTGGGAGCCACGGCCTTGCCGTTGATCTTGACGCCGCCGCCGTCGATGTCGCGGCGGGCCTGGCCGGCGCTGGCCGAAAGACCCAGGTCCTTGAGCAGGCCAGCGAGGTAGATCTGGCCCTCGTCGTTGACAGTCAGCTCGACATGCTTCTCGGGGAAGTCGGCAAGCTGGCCCTCCTTGAACACACGGTCGAACTCGGCCTGGGCCTCGTCGCCGGCGCCGGCGCCGTGGTAGGTATCGCACAGGTCGCGGCCCAGAGCGCGCTTGAGCTCGTAGGGGTCGGCGGAACCGTCGGCCAGGGCGGCGTCGATCTTATCGACCTCGGCCGGGGCGAGCGAGCTCGCCAGACGATAGTACTTGCCGATCATCTCGTCGGGGATGGACATGGTCTTGCCGAACATATCCTTAGGAGCATCGGTCAGGCCGATGTAGTTACCGTAGGACTTGGACATCTTACGGACGCCGTCGGTGCCCTCGAGCAGCGGCATGGTGAGCGCAATCTGCGGCTCCATGCCCATCTTCTCCATGAGCTCGCGGCCGGCGAGCAGGTTGAAGAGCTGGTCGGTGCCGCCCATCTCGACGTCGGCCTTGATCTGAACGGAGTCGAAGGCCTGCATCACGGGGTACAGAAACTCGTGCAGGGCAATCGGCGTCTGGGACTGGTAGCGCTTGGTAAAGTCGTCGCGCTCGAGGATGCGAGCGACAGTGAACTTGGAGCACACCTGCAGCAGGCCGGCCAGGTCCATCGAAAGGATCCAGTCGCCGTTGTGCACGATGGTGGTCTTCTCGGGGTCCAGAATCTTCATGGCCTGGCTCACGTAAGTCTCGGCGTTGGCCTCGATCTGCTCCTGCGAAAGCTGCGGACGCGTGGAGTTCTTGCCCGAGGGGTCGCCGATCAGCGCGGTGCCGTTGCCGATGATGAGGGTGACGTTGTGGCCCAGGTCCTGGAACTGACGCATCTTGCGCAGGGGCACGGCATGGCCCAGGTGCAGGTCGGGGCTGGTGGGATCGACGCCGAGCTTGATGTTGAGGGGCTCGCCCTTCTCAAGCTTCTTGCGAAGGTCGGCCTCGGGGACGATCTGCGCTGCACCCGAGGTGATGATACGCATTTGCTCGTCAACAGACAGCATTGGGTATCCTCCTTTTGCTATAGCACCCTCACCGGATACGGCGGTGCTGGAAGTTCATAAACTCTCTTATGATAACCAAAACGGCGCGGCCGAACACCTACGACAGGAAAATCCTCGTCCTGCCGCATGCGTCGACAGCGACCGGCAGACGCGTGCCGTCGCGCTCGACTAGGTAGCGCATCTGCCGACGGCGTTGGCAGTCACGACAATGGACCTGCCCCGTTGCATCGGTGGCACAGGTACCCTCGGCGGTCAGCAGGCAGTGCTCGCACACCATAAGCTCAGGGCGGTCGGCATCGACGGGGCCCAAGACGCCGGGGCGATCGGCGAGGCTGGCAACGAGCTCAGCGTCGTTGGTGACAAGCTCGGCAGGCAAGTACACCCGCCGTGTGCCAAGCCCGCGCAGCCAAGCAAGCGTGGCACGATTCGCGCAGAACACCGGCGCTGCCACGTCAAACATCACGCCCAGCTCACGAGCCATCGCCACCTGCCCCAGGTTGCGACAGACCACGCGCCCGGCACGCCGCATTAGCGACCGGGTCCGCTCGGCATCGCCCACGCGGCAGACCTCGTCGAGCACCACGGTCGCATCGGACAGATCGAGCTCGTCATGCGGGTCGGTATCCATCAGCTGCCAGGCAAAAGCCACGCGAGCGGGAACCCCCTGCTCCGGCGACTCCATCAGCTCCCCCGTCGATGCATCGTCATCCACCGTGCCGCCTTCAAACGGCAGAACCTCAACAGTGCGCTCAACAGGTACAGCAGTGTCCGCCTCGGCCCGCATGCGCTCCAACGCCGTCGCCGTCTGCTCCAGCACACCGGCACTGCGAATCAGATAGACCTCGCAGCCCGTGTCCACCTTGCGCTTGCAGTGCACGACAACGCACTCCCCCGCCGCAGCGTCCCCCGGACAGGGCACCTGAGGCCAGCGCTTGGGCACGTCGGGCCGCGCGTCGGCGCCCGGGTAAAACCGGATCTCGAGCGTATCGCCCGCAGCTACCGCGGCATCGAGCTCGACGGCCACCTCTTCGTAGCCCACCGCCACCAAGCGGCCCACGCGGACACCTTGGTTAATTGCGCGCTCAAAGCTCATGAGCTCGGCACCCGATCTCCCCCGCAGATACGCATCGGTGAACCCACGGTTGAACGACCTACCCAGCTCACGCTCAAGCTCCGCCACGATATCGGGCTCCCACGCGCCGTCGCGCACCATATCGAGCGCCCGGCGCCACACCCGCACTACGTTGAACACATAGTCGGGATTCTTCATGCGCCCCTCGATCTTGAGCGACGCCACGCCGGCGGCAACAAGCTCGGGCAGGTGTGCAATGCCCAGATAGTCACGTGGGCACAGCAGGCGGTCGCCCTCAACGGAAACAACGCTCTCCCCCGCCTCGTCCACCAAGTCATATGCCAGACGGCAGGGCTGTGTGCAGTCACCGCGCATCGCCGAGCGAGCGCGCCGCAGTGCCGAGAACTCACAGGCGCCCGAGTAACCGATGCAAATGGCACCGTGGCAGAAAACCTCAATCGGCACGCCCGTGGCGCACAGCGCGGCAATCTCGTCGACCGTCAGCTCGCGTGCCGTCGTCACGCGCTCGACTCCCAACTCGTCGGCAGCCAGTCGCACGGCGCCCTCGCTATGGACGCCCGCCTGCGTGGACAGGTGAATCTCGACCCCGGGAATCGCCGCGCGCAACGCGCAAGCCAGCCCGGCATCCGCCACGATCAAGGCATCGGCACCCAACGCATACGCGTGCGCTCCCAGCGCCACCGCGTCTGCCAACTCGTCGTCGAACACAAAAACATTGAGCGTCACGTACACGCGCACGCCATGGGCATGCGCCACGGCGCAGCCGCGCGCAAACTCGTCATCCGTAAAGCCATGCGCGCTCACGCGCGCGTTGAAACCGCCCAGGCCCGCATAGATGGCATCGGCGCCCGCCGCAACAGCCGCGAGCATCTGGTCGAGTCCGCCCGCCGGCGCCAGCAGTTCGGGCAGCGCCGCCCCAGCGGCCCCCGACCCGTTCATACATTGTCCGTTCGGCCCCATCGCCCGAATCGCCATCGGCAAACTCCTTACCAAGGTATGCATTCACTCTGAAAAATGCCGTCTTCCAGCATACACGAGGCCTCGGGCGCCCCGTTTGGTTTATCGTGTAATAACTTATGTCCATCCTGCCCCGACGGCACATCCGCCGTCCGGCGCGACATACCTGGAGGTCAATATATGGGTCCTCGCCAACGACAGGGACGCAGCCGTTCAAAGACGCATGCCCTGCCCATGATCCTGCTCTCGTTTTTGGGCTTTCTGCTGATTGCAGGCGTAGCGTTTGGCATCGGCATGGTCGGCAACGTCAACCGCTGGCTGTCCGACCTGCCCGACTACACCGACGCCAACGCCTATCTGGTGAGCGAGCCCACCGAGATCGTCGACTGCAACGGCAACAAGATCGCAAGCTTCTACACGCAAAACCGCAAGTCCATCACCAAGGACCAGGTTTCCCCGTACGTGCTGCAGGGCACCGTCGACGTTGAGGACGAGCGCTTCTACGAGCACGGCGGCATCGACCTGTGGGGTATCGCGCGTGCCGCGGTGGCAACCCTCGGCGGCGGCCACGAGGGCGCCTCGACGATCACCCAGCAGCTGGTGCGCAACACCATCCTGCAGGAGGAGCAGTTCGACTCGACCATCGAGCGTAAGGTACGCGAGGCCTACATCGCCATCAAGATGGAGGATATGTACTCCAAAGACGAGATCCTCATGATGTACCTCAACACCATCTACTACGGCCACGGCGCCTACGGCATCGAGGCCGCGGCCGAGACCTATTTGTCCAAGAGCGCCGCCGACCTCACCCTGAGCGAGGCCGCGCTGCTGATCGGCCTTCCCAACTCGCCTTCGCAGTACGACCCCACGGTCAATCCCGACCTGGCGCTGTCCCGTCGCAATAAGGTCCTCGACAACATGCTGCGCTTGGGCCACATCACGCAGGAAGAGCACGATGCCGCGCAGGCCGAGCCCATCACCCTTAACGTGACCGAGATTTCGGGCAGCGGCGTCGACGTGTACTCGCAGCCCTATTTTGTCTCCTATGTGAAGCAGCTGCTGGAGCAGGAGTTCTCGACCGACGTACTCTTTAAGGGCGGTCTGACCGTCAAGACCACCATCGATCCCACGATGCAGCAGGTGGCGGAGAACGCCTTGCGCGAGCAGTTGGACACGCTCTCGCTCGATGGCCTGGACATGGGCATGGTCGTCGTCGACCCCAAGACCGGCTACATCAAGTGCATGGTGGGTGGCTACGACTACAATGCCGACGAGAACCACGTGAACCACGCCACGGCCAAGCGCCCCGTCGGTTCCACCTTTAAGGCCTTTACGCTCGCCACCGCCATCCAAAACGGCATGAATCCCAACGTCACTCTTAACTGCAACTCGCCGTTCAAGGCTAAGGGCACCACGACCGAGGTCCAAAACTACGCCAACCAGAGCTATGGCAACATCACGCTCAAGCAGGCAACGGCATGCTCCTCCAACACCGGCTATATCCAGGTGGCCGAGGCCGTCGGCAACAGCAAGATTATCTCGCTCGTCAAAAAACTCGGCATCGATCCTTCTAAGGACAATATCGAGGACGTTCCCGTCATGACGCTCGGCACCGGCTCGATCTCTCCGCTCGAGATGGCGTCCGCCTACGCGACGTTTGCCAACGGAGGCAAATACCGCCAGCCAATCGCCATTACCGAGATCGACTCGCGCACCGGCTCGGTCCTGTACCAGCACACCGATAACCCGCAGCAGGTGCTCACCGAGGGCGAGGCCGCCGCGGTCACCGATGTCCTTTCCGGCGTCATGCAGGGCAGCGGTACGGGCGCTGCCGGCGCCCTGAGCGTCAATCAGCCCTATGCCGGCAAGACCGGCACCACCGACAACACCACCAACCTGTGGTTCTGCGGCTACACCCCGCAGCTCGCGTGCGCCCTGTGGACCGGTTATTCCGCAGGCGAGATCCCCATCCAAAAGTACGGCACGGATCTGCTGGGCGACAGCACCAACCTGCCCGTCTTTAAGCGGTTTATGAACACCGTCCTTGCCGGCACCGAGCGCGAAGAATTTGCGACCGGAACGGCCCCCACGTACAAGAACAACAGCGTCTGGAAGTTCTACGGCACCAATAACACCAAGAAGTCGGAGAACGACGACAAGGACAAGGACGAGAACGAGGACGAAGAGGAAACCACCACAACGACTACCACGACGACCACGACCACCGAGACCACGGGCGGCGACACCACCGGCGGCACCGGTACGACCGGTGGCTCGACGGGCGGCTCCACTGGTGGTTCGACCGGTGGCGATGGCGGCACGCCTACGCCTACGCCCACTCCCGACCCCTCGCCCACGCCTGACGATACGGTCGGCTAAGAAGTACGCGACTAAAGCCAACAAGGCCCCGAGCAGCTTATGAACTGCTCGGGGCCTTTTAGTTTGAAGCGACCTGGCGGGCGGTCTTTATACCGGCAAACAAAAAGGGGTACCGACCAACGTCGATGCCCCTTACAAGCCACTATGTCAGCGCACACAATGCCGAGCGCACGACCCGCACGCCTACTTGCGAGAATTGCTCAGCTTATTGATCAGCGCCTCGAGACGCTCGCCGTCCTCGGCCGTCTGGGCAATAACCAAAATCGTATCGTTGCCGGCAAGCGAGCCAAGCACATCGGGCAACTCTGCCGCATCAACGGCGGCGGCGATGCCGGAAGCCGTGCCAGGCTGAGCCTTGATCATAACCAGATTATCGGTACGCAGAACGCCCGTTACGAGCTCGGAAACCATACGCTGCAGGTGCAGGTCCTCTGCCAGAACATAGATGCCCTCAGGGAGCTTACGCAGCCCCATATCGGCAATATCGCGAGAGACAGTCGCCTGCGTGCAATCAAAGCCCATAGCACGGAGCTCATCGACCAGCACGCGCTGCGTGCGGACATCCTTATTGCGCACAATATCTCTAATGGCATCCTGGCGCCCATTGCGTTTTTTAGCCATACAAACCCTCTCTCCAAAAGATGGCGGAGACAATCAATCAGTGATTGAATAGTTTAACGCTATTTGAAGGCTTTTGTGTATAAGAACGCATTTCGAAACAATTCTATGCAAGTTTGTTTCGTAATGAGCCGTTTAGGCGGGTTTTGCGCCCGTCCGATTAAGAAAAGCTGCCAGATGCGTACACATCACGCAGCGCGCGGGCTTGGCGCTGGCGATCGGCCCAAACAACAGACCGAGTCCCCGATGGTTGTCCTTGAGCGCGGCGACCATCTGACGGGTTCGAGGCGCCTCGAGCATATCACGCATGCGGGCGGAACGCTCGATTGACGACACCCCATGCGGGCTCAGACACAAATTCTCGATGCAGGCGACCAGTCCGGCAAAGTAGAACTTTTGGCTTGCCAGCTTGAGCCGACCACCGCTATCTGCTTCCGAGAGTGAGTCCGCAAGCTCGTCGAGCGCTCGGGTGTCATCGGATACCTTGGCATACATGGTGGGATCAAAGGCATCTGTAAGCTTAGGCGCTACCGCGTGGAAACAAGCGTCGCCGCATCCGGAGACGCGCTGCGCCTGCGAGAGCGCGCATGCCATAAACCCAACTGTGCGAAACGCCTTGTCGCACAAGAGGCATGCCTCAAACAGCGGACGGCTATACATCACGCCAGAGACTTGAGCAACCAAGCCGCCCAAAATCAACTGAGGCAACCCGGCCACCATCGAAGATTTGCTATCAATGGAAATATGAGTAGCATCCAAGACGCGCGAATGGCGCTCTCGATGTGCATCATAGCGGTCGAGCGACACCGTGGGGAACACTATGTCTGCCGCAGTATCGCACGCGATATCGACCATCTTGGAAAGGGATTGCGGAGCAAACCACTCATCGGCGTTCATGGCGATGATTTGAGAGCCGCGCGAGGCAGCAAAACCGGCACGAAGACACGCGCCGCGCGTCGCGTCCTCGACGTCAATCAAATCAATATGGATGTCCCTGTCGGCAGCAACTTGAAGCGAATGGCGCACACCGGGCGCAGTATCGCGACAGACAACGACAATCTGCAAATCGTAGAGGTCTTGGTTCTGGATACTCTCGAGCGCACGCATCGCATAGCTGGGCGAACCTTCTACCACAAGGATCACCGAAAGTCGCGGATGCGAGCCACGTCGAACCAAATTATCCGTCCTCTCGACAGCAATGAATCAAACCGTGGTTCATGGTACACCCAGGCAATAAAAGCAATGAGACACCGGTTGCATTGCACGCCAAGAACAGATGTTGCACACGCGCAGCCCACAGATGACAGGTGTCGACGCACGACACGTCGAGCCCTCCCCTAGTCGAGCACGACAAGCTCGGCGGGATCGTAATCCACGCCCATAAACGTAAGGCCGCAGGCAGGAGCCGTGGGGCCCGCAGCGGTACGGTCGCAAGCATCGATAACCTCGCGCATCCACTCGGGTTCACGGCGATGCATGCCAATCTCGACAAGCGTGCCCACGATCGTACGGACCATCGAATGCAGAAACGCATTGCCCTCGATGGTAAACGTCAGGATGTCCTCGCCAAACGCAACCTCATGGCCAAATTCGGCACGCATCACGCAGCGATGCGTGGGCTTGCCAACGGCCGAGGCAACCTTGCAAAAGCTTTTAAAGTCCTGCTCGCCCAGCAGCGCGGGGCAGGCAGCAGACATAGCCTCAACATCCAAGGGATAGCGATGCCACCACACGGCGCCGCGGGACAGCGCGGGGCGCGCATCGCGATCGGCAATGCGATAGGTGTAAGTACGAGAGCGCGCGTCAAAGCGCGCAGAAAAGCCCTTACGAGCCTTGTAGACCTCGTTGATGGCGATATCTTTGGGCAGCAGGGCATCCATAGCCCGCAGCCACCTACGGCGCGTACACGCGAGCTCAGCGTCCGTTACAGGCACGCTGATGTACTGAGCCACGGCATGCACGCCGGCATCGGTACGCCCCGCGCACGTCAGATCGATCGGGCGGCAAAGCAGCGTCTCGATGGCTCGACGTAGCTCACCAGCAACCGTCGTCTGTCCCGGCTGCTCGGCAAATCCGCTATACGACGAGCCATCATAGGCCACACGAAATACGAGTGTGGCGTCAAGCTCGGAAATCGAATTGAAATCAGACGGCGCAGTCATGGGCGCTCCCAACAAACAAGCAACGGTATCGCGACAAAAAAAGAGGGGTACGCGAACGTACCCCTCGAATATAGCCTATGCAGACGGAAAGTCTACTCAGCGGTCTCCTCAGCAGGAGCCTCCTCGACGGCCTCGACCTTCTTGGGAGCAGCGGCCTTCTTGGGGGCCGGAGCAGCCTTCTTGGCCTTAGGCGTGCAAGGCTCGGTGACGAGCTCCATGATAACGATGGGAGCGTTGTCGCCCTTGCGGTTGCCGAGCTTCATGATGCGGGTGTAACCGCCGTTGCGGTCCTGCCACATGCCCTGGGCAGCCTTGTCGAAGATCTCGGCAACGAGCTGCTTATCGCCGAGCTTGGCGATAGCCAGACGACGAGAGTGCAGGTCGCCCATCTTGGCCCAAGTGATGATCGGGTCGACGACCGAACGCAGCGCCTTAGCGCGGGTCTCGGTGGTCTTGATGCGGTCGTTCTCGAAGAGGGCCTTAGCAAGGCTCTTCTTCATGGCCTTGGTGTGGCTCGCATCGGTGCCGAGCTTCAGGCCCTTCTTAACGTTGTGACGCATGGTCTAGTTTCTCCTCAAATATGCGAAGCATTAAGCCTTCAGGCTCAGGCCCATGGACTCAAGCTTGTCCTTCACTTCCTCGATCGACTTAACACCGAAGTTACGGATGTTGAGCAGATCGTTCTCCGAGAACTCAACGAGCTGACGGACCGAGTGAATGCTGGCGCGCTTAAGGCAGTTGTAGGAACGGACAGAAAGGTCCAGATCCTCGATCTGCTTGTCCAGCTCGGCGTTGTCGTTGGTGACCTCGGGAGCGAAGATCGAAGCCTCCTCCTCGACCTCGGGGGTCTCGGCAAGGTTCATAAAGGCAGCCATATGCTGGTTGATGATATTGGCAGCCTGGACCACGGCGTCGCGCGGAGCGATGGAGCCGTTGGTCTCGATCTCGAGGACAAGGCGGTCGTAGTCGGTGTGCTGACCGACACGGCAAGCCTCAACGAGCTTGGCGCAACGGGACACCGGCGAGTACAGCGAGTCGACGTGGATCACACCGATGGGATCGTTGTCGCGCTTGTTAGCCTCGCCAGAGACATAGCCGCGGCCATAGCCGATGCGCATGCTCATGGTGAGATGGCCGCCCTCGGTGAGCGTAGCGATGTGCTGCTCGGGGTTGACCAGCTCAAACTCGGACGGAATAAAGAAGTCCGCACCGGTGACCTCGCAGGGGCCGTCAACCGAGATGGTGGCGGTCGCCTCGTCGGTCGTGCCGAGAGCCCTGAAGACAAGACCCTTGACATTCAGGACGATGTCGGTGACATCCTCGACCATGTTAGGGATGGTCATGAACTCGTGCTGTGCACCATCGATCTGAATAGCCTCGACGGCGGCACCCTCGAGCGAGGACAGAAGTACGCGACGAAGGGAGTTACCCAGCGTATCGCCGTAGCCACGCTCGAGCGGCTCGACGGAGACACGAGCAGACGTCTCGTTGATCTCTTCGACCTGAACCTGAGGCCTAATGAATTCTGACATGTATTACCTCCAGCCTCAGCAGCCCGGATGGACTACTTAGAGTAGAGCTCGACGATGAGCTGCTCGTTGATATCACCGCTGATCTGCTCACGCGTCGGCAGAGCGAGCACGTTACCAGACAGCTTCTCGATATCGACCTCGAGCCAGCCAGGGACCTCAAAGCGCTCGGAGGAAATCAGAGCCTCCTTGATGGGGAGGAGGTCACGGAACTTCTCGCCGACAGCGACGACGTCGCCGGCCTTGACGCGGTAGGACGGGATGTCCACGCGCTTGCCGTTCACGGTGAAGTGACCGTGACGGACGGACTGACGAGCCTCTTTGCGGGTGCGGGCGAAGCCAAGACGGAAGACGACGTTGTCGAGGCGAGACTCAAGGATGATCATGAGGTTCTCACCGGTGACGCCGTTCATCTTGCGGGCCTTGTTGAAGTAGCCGTGGAACTGCTTCTCCAGAACGCCATAGATGAACTTGACCTTCTGCTTCTCGCGCAGCTGCATGCCGTACTCAGATTCCTTGCGACGGCGCTTGGGCTGACGGATAGATTCCTTCTTGCTGCTGTAACCGAGCTCAGCGGGATCGATCCCGAGCTGACGGCAGCGCTTAAGAACAGGAGTCCTGTCGATTGCCATATTGATACGATCCTTTCAGTTACACGCGGCGACGCTTCTTGGGGCGGCAGCCGTTGTGCGGGATGGGGGTCTTGTCCTGGATGCTCGAGACCTCGAGGCCAGCAGCCTGGAGGGAGCGAATGGCGGTCTCACGACCGGAGCCGGGGCCCTTGACGAAGACGGAAACCTTCTTCATACCGTGCTCCATGGCCTGCTTGGCAGCAGCCTCGGCAGCCATCTGGGCAGCGAACGGCGTGGACTTACGGGAGCCCTTGAAGCCCACCTGGCCAGCCGACTTCCAGGAAATGACGTTGCCCTGGGGATCGGTGATCGAAACGATCGTGTTGTTGAACGTAGAACGAATGTGAGCCTGGCCCACGGAAATGTTCTTACGGTCCGCGCGCTTCAGACGGGCAGCGCGAACGTTCTTCTTAGCAGTAGCCATCTATCTAGCGCTCCTTATTTCTTCTTCTTAGCACCGATCTGACGCTTCGGGCCCTTGCGGGTACGAGCGTTAGTGTGGGTGCGCTGGCCGCGGACCGGGAGGCCCTTGCGGTGACGAAGGCCGCGGTTGCAGCCGATGTCCATAAGGCGCTTGACGTTCTGGTTGCGCTCACGGCGGAGGTCACCCTCAACCATGATCTGGTTCTTATCGATATAATCGCGGATGGCGTTAACCTCATCCTCGGTGAGGTCCTTAACGCGCGTATCCACGTTAACGTTGCACTCGACGCAGATCTTCGTCGCAGTGGTGCGGCCGATGCCGTAAATGTAGGTCAGACCGATCTCAACGCGCTTCTCACGCGGGAGGTCGACACCATTAATACGGGCCAACGTAGTCTCCTCTCTTAACCCTGACGCTGCTTATGACGGGGGTTCTCGCAAATGACGAGGACCTTGCCATGGCGCCTAATGATTTTGCACTTATCGCACATCTTCTTGACCGAAGGACGTACCTTCATCGTTCTTCCTTTCGGTAGCGCTCAAACTACTTCCCTACTATCTACTCGCCCAGCCGCAGGCGTTTAAAACTATGGCTGGTCTTCACACACAATCCGACCGTAGGTTGAGCTAAGCCTGCAGTCGGAATAGGAGTGCGTGTATGCGCGCCGCTATTTATAGCGATAGGTGATGCGGCCGCGGGTCAGGTCGTACGGGGAAAGCTCCACGACAACCCTGTCACCGGGGAGAATACGGATGTAATTCATTCGGATCTTGCCGGAAATGTTGCACAGAACCGAATGACCGTTCTCGAGCTCAACCTTGAACATGGCGTTGGGCAGCGGTTCCTTTACCGTACCCTCGAGCTCAATTGCGTCTTCCTTCTTCACAAGCAATCATCTTTCTCTAGAAAACGACAGCGATTGAGTATTCTACAATACGCATGCACGTATCGTAATATCTTCGTAATGGCTCCACAACTAAGCGGAACTTGTTACATTTCTCCGCCCTGCAAGGAGCACCAAGCGCCCTGGGCGTCGGTGGTGAGAATCACCGGGCCGTCGTTGGTGATGGCGACGGTGTTCTCGTAGTGCGCGGCGGGCAGGTGGTCGTTGGTCGTGACAATCCAACCATCGGAGCCCGTGCTCACATGATTGGAACCCATCGTAACCATCGGCTCGATGGCAATGACCATACCGGCCTGAAGGCGAACGCCCCTCCCCTTCTTTCCATAGTTCGGAACGTTGGGGTCCTCGTGCATCACGCGACCGATGCCGTGCCCCACATAATCGCGAAGCACGCCATAGCCGTGAGACTCGGCGAGGGACTGGACGGCATAACCGATGTCCCCGATATGGTTACCGGGAACAGCCTGCTCGATTGCAGCCTTAAGGCAATCGCGCGTAACCTCGCACAGCGCCTTGGCCTCGGGCGTGGGGGTACCGACGAAAAACGTCCAGGCGTTATCGCCGACCCAACCGTCGACAACGGCACCCGTATCGATGGAGATGATATCGCCATCGCGCAGGATCATGTCGGGGTTGGGAATACCATGGACCACGGCATCGTTAATCGATGCGCAAATGGTTCCGGGGAACCCGCCGTAGCCCTTAAAGGCCGGGGTGCCGCCATGCATGCGGATAATCTGCTCCGCAAGCTGGTCGAGCTCAAAGGTCGAAACACCAGGGCGAACCATGGCTCCAACGTGGCGGAGCGCCATCTTAGATAGCGCTCCTGCCTTCTTCATCTGCTCGATTTGCGTTGCAGACTTAATCTTGATCATAGACCGAGAGCCTCTTTGACATCCCCGTATACGGTCTCGCGAGCCTGGTCACCGTTGACCGACTTGAGCAGACCCTGGCCACGATAGTAGTCAACGAGCGGGCTCGTGGACTTCTCGTAGACGTCGAGACGGTTCTTGATAGTCTCGGGCTTGTCGTCGTCGCGCTGATACATCTCGCCGCCACACTTGGGGCAGGTAGCATCGGCAGCGGTGCCGGTGTAACCGCAGGCGCGGCAGGTACGACGCGAAGACAGACGGTCGATGATGACCTCGGGGGCCACGTCGACCAGAAGGGCGCAATCAATCTCGCGACCCAGAGCGGAGAGCTCGGAATCGAGCGTCACAGCCTGGGCGGTGTTGCGCGGGAAACCGTCGAGGATGAAGCCCTGCTGGGCATCATCGGCGGCAAGGCGCTCCTTGACAAGGTCGATCACGAGCTGGTCGGGAACAAGCTCGCCAGCGTCCATGTACTTCTTAGCCTGAATACCAAGCTCGGTGCCACCCTTGACGGCAGCACGCAGCAGGTCGCCCGTGGAAATGTGGGCGACGCCGAACTCGGCGACGAGCTCCTGTGCGACGGTGCCCTTACCGGCACCCGGAGCTCCGAGCAATACGAGGTTCATGAGCAATCCTCCTCTAGCCTATTTAAAGAATCCATCGTAATCATACATCTTGATCTGGCCTTCGAGCTTGTCGACCGTGTCGAGCACGACGCCGACCATGATGAGGATGGACGTGCCGCCAAATGCCTGGATCAGCTGGTTACCCGTGAAGGAGAAGATGATCGAAGGCACGATGGCGATAAGCGCCAAGAAGACAGCGCTGGGAAGCGTGATCTTGTTGAGCGCGTTCTTGATGTAGGCCGCGGTAGCCCTACCCGGACGGACACCCGGAATAAAGCCGCCCTGCTTCTTAAGGTTGTCGGCCGTGTCGTCGGGGTTGAACACCATGGAGGTGTAGAAGTACGCGAAGAACACGATGAGGACAACGTTAAGCACCCAGTTGAGCCAACCAGTCGAAAGCGCAGAGGCAACTGCCTGGATCCAGCCGATGCCGGGGAAGAACACGGCAATCTGAGCCGGGAAGTACAGCAGCGCCGAAGCGAAGATGATCGGCACGACACCCGCGGTGTTGACCTTGATGGGCAGGTAGGTGGTCTGGCCACCCATCATGCGACGACCCACAACGCGCTTGGCGTAGGAGACCGGAATGCGGCGCTGGCCGCGCTCAAGGAAAACGATCAGCGGGATAACCAGCAGGATGATGGCGCAGATGATCACCATGGTGATGATGCCACCGGCGTTGCCCTCGGTGCTGGAGAAGATCGCCTGCGGAAGACCGGCCATGATGTTCGCGAAGATGATCAGCGACATGCCATTGCCGATACCGCGCTGGGTGATGAGCTCACCAATCCACATGATCAGCATGGCGCCCGCAGTGAGCGTGCCGACGATCATGATGTCAAAGATGATCTCGGGAGCGCCGGCGCCGTTGAAGCTGATACCGAAGCTCTTAAAGAGGAAGAGGTAACCCACGGAGTTGAGGATTGCCAGGGCCAAGGTGAGGTAACGCGAATACTGCGTGATCTTGGTCTGACCGACCTCGCCCTCGCGGGCAAGCTCATGCAGGGAAGGCACGACGGCCTGGAGCATCTGGAGGATAATCGAGCTCGTGATGTACGGCATGATGCCCAAAGAGAACACCGAAACATAGCTCAACGCGCCACCAGAGAAAAGATTCAGGAGGGCCATAGCACCTGCGGCGACCGAGTTATTCTCGGTCGAGAAAAGGCCCAGCATCCCCTGGAAGGGAATGCCGGGCACAGGAACGTGCGCACCAATGCGGTACACGACGAGCATAGCTATGGTAAAAAGAATCTTTTCGCGCAATTCTTTGATGCGGAAAGCATTCTTAAGACCATTTAGCACGGCAGCTCGACCTTTCCGCCGGCGGCCTCGATCTTGGCCTGCGCGGAAGCGCTGACCTTGTCGACCTTGACCGTGAACTTCTTGGTGAGCTCACCATTGCCGAGCACCTTGACGGGCTCGAACTCGCTCTTGGTGATGCGAGCGGCCTTAAGAGCGGCACCGTCGATCACAGCGCCGTCCTCGAACTTGCGCTCGAGACGCTCAACGTTAACGGCGGTGTACTCGATACGACGGGGGTTGCGGAAGCCCGGAAGCTTGGGCAGGCGCATGGCCAGCGGAGTCTGGCCACCCTCGAAGCCGGCACCCTTGGTGCCGCCAGAGCGGGAACCCTGGCCCTTCTGACCGCGGCCAGAAGTGGTGCCGTGACCCGAAGAATTGCCACGGCCGACGCGCTTGCGGTTCTTGGTGGAACCGGGCGCGGGAGTAAGATCGTGAAGCTGCATTTGCTACTCCTCTACAATCTCGACAAGGTGCTTGACCTTGAAGATCATGCCGCGGACGGACTCGTTGTCAGCAATCTCGCGAACCTCGCGGATCCTGTGGAGACCGAGGGCACGGACAGTACGGACCTGGTCCTGCTTGCAACCGTTGGTGCTGCGGACCTGCTTGATCTTGATGGTGTCAGCCATGCTTAGTTCTCCTTACCGACGAACATCTCGGAGACCGTCAGGCCACGGCGAGCCGCGACGTCCTCAGGGCTGGAGAGCTCCTTGAGGCCCTCGACGGCAGCCTTGATGATGTTGAGGCCGTTGTCGGTACCGAGGGACTTGGACAGGACGTTCTTGATGCCAGCAAGCTCGAAGAGGGGACGCACAGCGCCGCCGGCGATAACGCCGGTACCCTCGACAGCGGGCTTGATGATGATGCGGCCGGCACCAAAGTGGCCGAGAACCTCGTGCGGGATGGTGCCCTGCTCGGTCACCGGCACGTGGAACATGTTCTTCTTGGCATCGAGAGATGCCTTGGAGATGGCCATGGGCACCTCAGCGGACTTGCCCATGCCAACGCCGACGTTGCCCTTGCCGTCGCCAACGACGACGAGAGCGACGAGGCTCATGCGACGACCACCCTTGACGGTCTTCGACACGCGGTTGATGTAAACGACGCGCTCCTCGAACTCGGAGGCCTCGCGCTGCTGCTTCTGATTACGAGCCATGTGCTACATACCTCCTAGAACTCGAGACCGGCGGCACGAGCGCCGTCGGCGAGGGCCTTGACGCGGCCATGGTAGATACGGCCACCGCGATCGAAGGCGACCTTGGTGATGCCGGCCTCGATGGCGCGCTTGCCAACGAGCTGACCGACCTTCTCCGCAGCCTCCTTGTTCGAGGTGTGGGTGCCCTTGAACTCGGCCTCGAGGGTCGAGGCAGAGACGAGCGTCAGGCTGGAGCCCTTGCTGTCGTCGATGATCTGGGCATAGATGTTGGCGTTAGTACGGGTCACGCGAAGACGCGGACGCTCGGAGGTACCCGAGACCTTGCCGCGAACACGACGCTGACGACGCTTGAGGCCTTCCAGCTTCGCCTTATGCTTGTTCATACGTAAACTCCTAAAAAGGTTGATCTTGCCAGCACCTGACGGGGTGCTGGTCTTATGCGAGTGAGTCGGTTACGACTACTTGGCGGCCTTACCCAGCTTGCGGCGGATGTGCTCGCCAACGTAGTGGATACCCTTGCCCTTGTAAGGCTCGGGAGGACGATGGCCGCGGATCTCAGCGGCGATCTGACCGACCTGCTGCTTGTTGATACCCTTGACGTTCACGTGGGTGTTGTCGGGAACCTCGAAGGTGATGCCCTCGGGAGCCTCGACGATCACGGGGTGCGAGAAGCCCAGGGAGAACTCGAGGTTCTTGCCCTTCTGCTGCACGCGGTAACCGACGCCGGCGAGCTCGAGCTTCTTCTCGAAGCCCTCGGAAACGCCAACAACCATGTTGTGGATGAGGGCGCGGGTGAGGCCGTGGCGGGCACGGGTCTCACGCTCGTCGTCGGGACGGGAAACGGTGAGGACGTTGTCCTCGACGTTGATAGCGAGCTTCTCAAAGACATCGAGCTCGAGCTGGCCCTTGGGGCCCTTGACGACAACGTTGTTGCCGTTGACTGCCACTTCGACTCCGGCGGGAATCTGGACAGGCTTATTACCGATACGAGACACGGTGATCTCCTTTCCTTCTACCTACCGAGCGAATTACCAGACGTAAGCGATGATCTCGCCGCCGACGTTGTGCTTGCGAGCATCGCGGTCGGTCATGACGCCATGGCTGGTGGAAATAATGGCGGTACCAAGGCCACCGCGGACGCGGGGCATGTCGGCAACGCCGGTGTACTTACGCAGGCCCGGCTTGGAAATGCGGCGGATGCCGTTGATGACCTTAGCCTTCTTGGGACCATACTTAAGCGTGATGTGCAGAGTCTTCTGGGGAACGGTGTCCTCGACATCGTAGCCCTCGATGTAGCCCTCCTCGTGCAGAACACGAGCGATCTCGACGAGCTTCTTGCTGCTCGGCATGGAGACCGTGGCCTTGTTCACAGAGTTAGCGTTACGGATGCGCGTAAGCATATCTGCGATCGGGTCTGTAAGGTTCATACAGATTCTCCTTCGTTCTTGATGAACACGTGCTCTTGGTTCTTCGCCGCCCTTAACGGCAAAGCCTAACTAGCGCGTTTTCCCTGTTCCAAACTGATGCTTGAAACGCTGGTAGTGACTTACCAGCTGGCCTTCTTAACGCCGGGAAGCTCGCCCTTGAGTGCAAGCTCGCGGAAGCAGACACGGCACAGGCCGAACTTGCGGTACACAGAGTGCGGACGGCCGCAGCGCTGGCAGCGCGTGTACTCACGAGTAGAGAACTTCTGCTTGCGATTGCACTTGACGATCATCGATGTCTTAGCCACTTATATCCTCCTCACATAGAGTATTGTTCGCCCCAAGCGCCGCCCCCTTGTGGGAACGGCGCTTATAGGGCAGGTGAACCTATTTCTTGAACGGGAAACCGAAGGCGTCCAGAAGGGCCTTGGCCTCCTCATCGGTGTTGGCGGTGGTCACGAAAGTGATGTCCATACCACGCTGGTGATCGACGGAGTCGAAGTCGATCTCGGGGAAGATGAGCTGCTCGGTGACGCCCATGGAGAAGTTACCACGGCCGTCGAAGCTCTTGGCGGAGATGCCGCGGAAGTCGCGGATACGGGGGATCGCGACGGAGGTCAGACGATCGAAGAACTCCCACATACGGTCGCCACGCAGGGTAACCTTGCAGCCGATCGGCATACCAGCGCGCAGGCGGAAGGTAGCGATGGACTTGCGGGCACGGGTGATCATCGGCTGCTGGCCGGTGATGGCGCGCAGGTCGCGCACGGCACCGTCGATGGCCTTGGAATCGGTAGCGGCCTCGCCGACACCCATGTTCACGACGATCTTCTCAAACTTGGGGATCATCATGACGTTCTCGTACTGGAACTTGTCCTGAAGCTGCTGCTTGACCTCGTTGTTGTACTTGGTCTTCAGACGCGGCACATACTTCTCTTCTGCCATTGTTCACTCCTTCTTGGGGTTTTAAGCACGGGGCGTGGCCACGATGGGTTGTCCTCGTGCCTCCTGGCTGCATCCGCGCCGCTCATGGCATTTTGCGGTTTGGACTCGACGCAGCAGGAGCCGACAAAACAATCGGTACTATACGCGCATCGGGAGCGTATTTCCAGAAAAACCTCGTCTGCCTGCACAACTCCACAACTCCCCCGCACATAGTGATCCCCAAAAAGCAGTTGCGGTGAAATAGTTCCTGGCTGACCGCCCGTCAGGCTTATCTGGGAACTATTTCACCGCAACTCATATATGGGGCGTTATTTTTGGCGAGGCAGCACCAGGTTAAGGACGACGGCGACAAGTGCGGCGACGGCAATGGAGGATCCGCCAAAGACGGTGCCGACCCATGCGGGGAACCCAGCGCCGGTAAGTGCGCCGGCCGTGCGCTCAATGCCCGTGCCAAAGGCGATGGAGAGACCCATGAGCGTGGTGTCGCGCTGAGACAGGCCGTGGCGGGCAAACATGACCACACCGTTCATGCCGATGGTAGCGAACACGCCAATGGTGGCGCCGCCGATTACCGGCTGCGGAATGGACGTGAGCACTGCCGCACACTTGGGCAGCAGGCCTGCGATGAGCAAAATAGCCGCCGCAAGCGTAAAGACCATGCGGTTGACGACCTTGTTCTCGGCGATAATGCCTACATTCTGGCCAAACGTAGCCGTGGGGACGCCGCCCAAAAAGCCCGAGAGCATGCCGACCAGACCGTTGGCGATCAGACCGCCCGAGATCTGGCCATCGGTCGCAGGGGTATCGAGCGCAGCGGACGACACGGCGGCAAACTCGCCCATGACCTGCACGGCGTTAACAATAGCGACAACGCCCACGACGGCGCACGCGGCCGGGTCGAACACCAGGCGATGGGCGCCCAGAGCCGGCGGGGCGAACCAGCTGGCAGTCGCGATGGCCGAGAAATCGACCATGCCCAACACCGCAGCCAAAACAAAGCCCGCGCAGATACCGGCCAGGATGCTGCCCAGCCTAAGCGCGCCCTTGCCGTAGTTGCCGGCCATAAAGGTAACGACGAACGTCACGAGCGCAACGGCCCAGTTGGTGACACTGCCAAAATCGGCCGCGCCCTCCCCGCCCGCCATGGAGGCAACTGCCACTGGGCATAGCGACAGGCCAATGACAAAGATAACGGTGCCAAGCACCGGGGCCGGGAACAGAAAACTCACGCGCCTAAACAGCAGGCCGAAGAGCGCGACGAGCGCACCGCCGATTACCTGGGCGCCTAGCACGGCCTCAAAGCCAAGCTCGAGACCGACCGCCTTGAGCGCCGGCACGAAGGTGAAGCTCGCGCCCATCACGATGGGCAGGCCCGAACCGACCACACCTTTTATGGGGAACTGTTGAAGGAAAATGTCGAGCGCCGAGAGGACGAGCGACGCCTGGATGACAGCGGCTTCCTCTTGAGGGGTAAAGCCACAGACCGACGCGATGATAATGGCGGGCGTGACGATGCCCGCAAACGCCGCCAGCACATGTTGCAATGCATGGGGCAATACCTGTACAAACGATACTTTTCCCGTACGCTCGAACAGGGCGTCCCCTGCTGCCGACTCTGCCATTTGCGCCTCCCATACCACAGACGGCGGCCCCATGCCGCCCAGCGGGCGCACATTATAGGGCATTTGGGACAGGTAGCATTTTGACCCCGTGGGAACGGAAGGATCAAATGGAAGTTGCGGTGGAATAGTTCCTGTTTTGCCGCTTATTGGGCCCATTTAGGAACTATTCCACCGCAACTTATTGGTGGGGATGCGATTAGCGCTTGCGGGGAACGAGTTTGGTGCGGCGCAGGTGGATCATCTCGGCGGCAATGGAGATGGCGATCTCCTCGGGGTCCTCGGCCTCGATGGCAACGCCGATCGGAAGGTGCAGCTCGTCGATCTGGTCCTGCGTAAAGCCTTCCTGCTCCAGGCGGGCACGCACAAAGGCCGTCTTGCGGCGCGAACCCAGACAGCCCAGGTAGGCAGGCTTGGCGCGCATGGCCTGAATCACCACGTCGATATCGGACTTGTGACCCGCCGTGGCCACGACCACCAAGTCGCGCGGACCGATGGGGCACTGCTCGCCCAGATTCTTGTAATCGACCAGGCGACGATCGTAGACACCGGGCACCCATTCGGGCGTCAACGTGCCGGGGCGGTCATCGCAGGCCACGACGGCAAAGCCCGCCGCCGTGAGCACGCGCGCCGTCGCGGCGCCCACGTGTCCGCAGCCAAAGATGTAGGTCAGGCCCTCGGGGCAGAGCGTCTCGACGTGCGCCGCGGGAATCTCGGAGGCGGCGTTAGTGTAGGTGACGTTACTCCCCTCCTCCACCAGTGAAAGCCCGGGGCAGCCCGCAATGGTGTGGCGCGATGCCTCGCCATGGTACTCGGCCACATCGCCCTCGAGCGCGCTCGCGATAAACGGTTCAAAGTCGATGACGAAGTCGCCGATGCGCCGATAGACCAAGACGTCGGCAATTTCCTGGAACAACGGTGCCTGGGTCGCATCCAGATGTAGGTAGCACAGGCAGATGGCTCCGCCGCAGATCATGCCGGTATCGGAGTTCTCGCCGCCCATGGTGTAGCGGACCAGACGCGATTGCCCCGCGGCCAGCAGCTCTCGCGCCTCGTCCAGCGCAAAGAGCTCGATCTTGCCGCCGCCGATGGTGCCCGCCTGGCTACCGTCGGCAAAGACGGCCATCCAGGCGCCCACGCCGCGCGGCGACGACCCCGCCGTGCCGGCTACGACCACGAGCTCGCACGTCTCGCCAGCACGCAGGGCGACAAGCGCCGCATTCACAACATCGAGCTTTTCCATTGCCGCCTTCTATCCTCTAAAGATATCGGTGAGCATAGCGAGTGCCTCGAGCACGCCGCCGCCGACCGACGTCGCCTTGTCCGAAATGTAGTTGATATAGCTGGCATCGCCACGCGGATCGACATCGGCGCATTTAAAGCCCTCAGTCACCTGCACGCCGTTCGCCAAAAGCCCGCGCAGGCAGCCATCGATCTGCGTGCACATGGGCGTATCGTCCGCGTAGCCAATCACGTCTCCGGCGCTCACGATGTCGCCGATTGCGCGGTCGGACCGAAACACGCCGGCGGCGGGGCTGTGGATAACGCGCTCCTTGCCATAGCCGGCGATCACGCCCGGCACGCCCGTGTTGGGCTGGGGCGAGCCCTGGGTAATGACGCGGCCCAAAAAATGCCCGCGCATGGTCTCGACCACGGCGTCGCAATCGACCGGCGCGGTAAAGCCCGGCCCCACGGCGATGACGGTAGGCGCCATGTCGCGCGTGGTGCCCAGGTTGCGCTTGGCCAAAATCGCGTCGACCACAGCCGCGGGTTTAAGCTCATCGAGCATCTTGGCCTGAGGGTCCACCACGACGGCAACATCCCCCGCTTGGGTAATCTCGAGCGCCTCTGCCGGCGTCTGCGCCAAGCGAGCGCGAATGCCCTCGACCTGGACCTCGCCCAGGCGAATAGCCTCGCAAAAACTGATTGTGCGGCGGATGCACGTGGGAACCGCGATATCGGCCATAACGACCGACACGCCGGCGCGCACCAAGCGAGCGGCGACACCCGTGGCGATATCGCCGGCGCCGCGAACATAAACGAGCATTCCCGGGGCACCTCCCTGTGCTACGGTTTGAGCAGAGCAAAAGCGGCTCGACCGCTACTCTGATGATTATTTATTATCACAGTATTATACGGCGGTGAACAGATGGAAACGGTTAGCGGCAATCTTGCCTCGGCGCTCAGGATCGAGCCGGACATTACCGCGATCATCGGCAGCGGCGGCAAGTCGACGTTGCTCAAAACGCTGGGTCTTGAGCTCATGCGCGCTGGCGGCCGCGTGCTCCTCTGCACCACCACGCATATGCTTCCCGTTGCCGGCGTGCCATGGGACGGGTCGAATCGTCGCCTGGACGCCGTGCCTTGGAAGCCGGGCGCCTCGCATGTCCCCGGTTGCACCTGCGAGGCCTGCGCGGGCCTTGCACGCGGAGGCATCTGCCAGGCAGGCATCTTGGACCCGGAGACAGGCAAGCTCTCCGCCCCCGCCGAGCCGCTCAACGAGCTGGCGCAGCGCTTTGACTATGTGTTGGCCGAGGCGGATGGCAGCAAGCGACTCCCGCTCAAGGCGCATGCCGCCTGGGAGCCGGTAATTCCCGCCGCCACGGCAAACGTTGTCTGGGTCGTCGGCGCCTCGGGACTGGGCAAACCCGTCGCCGAGGTTGTCCACCGCCCCGAGCTCTTTTGCGAGCGTTGCGGCTGCGAGCTCACCGGCACTGCCACCCCAGAGCGCGTCGCCCAGGTGCTCAATGCCGAGCTGCGGATGCTGAACCTCAACAATGCCCGCGTCATGCTCAACCAAGTCGACACGCTCAGCGACCCCACGATGGCCGACCGCTTCGAGGCAGCCCTCGGCCGCCCCCTCATCGCCACCAGCCTCAAGTAGCCGGCCCCATCTCGTCAGTTGCGGTGAAATACGGACTGTTTGGCCGCCAAACGGCCGCAAACAGTCCGTATTTCACCGCAACTGCGGAGGGGAATCCGGTGATCTTCCTGTTAGCGGGGGACGTAGCGGCCGGGTTGGGCTCCGGTGGGCTCGCCGTCGCGTGCCACCAGCACGCCGTTCACAAACACGACCTTGGCGCGGCCATGTGCCCCAAAACCCTCGAGCGGCGTGTAGTCCACAGCTTGATGCTGTGTCGCGGCACTGATTGTCCAGCGCGCTTTGGGATCCCACACGCACACATCGGCATCGGCGCCCTCGGCAAGACAGCCCTTGCGCGGGTACATGCCAAACACGCGCGCCGGGTTCTCGCTCATCAAGCGGCACAGATCCTCGGGTCCCAGCTGTCCCTCAAAGCTCGTGGCAATCGCGACGGGACGATGCTCCACGCCGGGCCCGCCGTTGGGAATCGCGCGGAAATCGTCGCGCCCGCGGTCCTTTTGCCCGTGCAGGTTAAAGCTGCAATGATCGGTCGCAATCGTATCGATCTCGCCGGCCACAAGCGCCTCGCGCAGCGCGGCACGGTCGCCGGCATGGCGCAGCGGCGGGCTCATCACGTACTTGGCGCCCGCAAAGCCGTCCTCGCCCTGCTCCAGATAGCAGGTGTCGTCGAGCATCAGATACTGAGGGCAGGTCTCGACATAGATATTCTTCTGCCCGCGCGCCTTGGCCGCACGAATGGCCTCGAGCCCCAACTTGGTCGAAAGGTGCACCACGTTGACTGGGGCGTCGCCGGCCAGGTGCGCCAGATACAGCAGGCGGCTCACGGCTTCGGCCTCACACACGTCCGGGCGGCTGAGCGCATGCCCCTCGGGCCCATGAATCCCCTGCTCGTACACGCGCTTCTGCAGCTCATTCACCAGCGTACCGTTCTCGCAATGCACGCACAGTATGCCGCCAATACGCTTGAGCTCCTCGAGCACCTCGAGCGTCTCGGCATCGTCCAGGCGCAAATGATCGTAGGCAAAGTAGGTCTTAAACGACGATACGCCCGCCTCGCGCATAGCCGAAAGATCGGCGCGGTTGCGTTCATTCCACTCGGCGAGTGCCATATGAAAGGCGTAGTTTGCCGTGCAGGTGCCGTCGGCGCGGCGATGCCACTCGGCCAAGGCATCGGGCATGGTCACGCCACGATCGGCCGTCGCGTAGTCCACGATGGTCGTCGTACCGCCGCAGACAGCCGCGCGCGTGCCGGTCTCAAAGCTATCGGCTGTCCAATCCATGCCGGTCCAGCACTGCATGTGTGTGTGGCCGTCGATAAAGCCGGGAAACACCCAGCAGCCCGCGGCATCCTCGACGGTATCGCCCTCGGCCGGCTCAATCGCCGCGGCGATCCGCACGATCTTATCGCCCTCCATGGCAAGATCGGCGCGGCGAAGCCCCTGGGGCGTCGCGAGCGCGCCGTTTTTGATGATGATCATAATTGCTCCTTATTGATTTATGCAGTTGGCCACGCGATCAAAATACGAGCAGGCGGCGATATGCTCCGCTATGCGTCGCTGTCCCTTGGCGGTATCGACATCCCACAGCTCGTAGGCACGCGCCTCGACCAGCACCACGTCGGTACGCTCCTTGAGGATCGAACCGCCGCCGTCCTTGCCCTCAAGACGCATGAGCGCATCGAACAGTTCCGCCGGAAAGAGCACCGGGCTCGAAGGCTCACCGTTGCACGCAAGACGCACCGGATGCTTGCGGCCACACTCGTCAAATGCACGAACCATAGCCTCAAAAGAATCCGAACTCACGAGCGGCTGGTCGCCCGGCAAAAAGAGGTAGCCTTTCCAGTTGCGTTCGACTCCCCACGAAAGGCCCGCACGGACGCTTTCGCTGCGCAGCTCGCCATCGTGCAGCACGCACGGGCAATGCTTGTCCTCACAAATCCGGGCGACCTCGGGCCAACGCGTCGAAACCACGACATCGAAGCCCTGGGGAACCGAATCGATGGTCCGGGCAATCAGCGGCTCGCCATAGATATCGGCGAGCATCTTGTTAGAGCCAAACCGCTTGCCCTCGCCCGAAGCCATAATGACGCATCCAAGTTTCATGGTGATACCTCCCCTGAAACCATCGTACCCATAACTCGCGCCGCGGGCATCCACATCGAAAGCGCTTATCCCGCACGCCCGCGATGCAAAAAAGGGGGCACCCCGCCGGTTGGCAGAGCGCCCCCTTTACATGGCTTACCTCAACCCGGCTTTAGGCCTGAAGCCAACGGGCGGTGTTACGCTCGTCGAGGGCCTTGAGGGTAGCGGCGGGATCGGCAACCTTCTGCAGGAACATCATGGCAGCGATGGCGTACGGCTTGTAGCTGGCCTCCTTGTACATGCCCACGCGGTGCATGTCGAAGACGTCGGCGTTAACCTCGCCGTGCTCGCAGGAGACACCGGAGATGTCGGCGGGCAGCGGGTGCATAAAGATGGTGTCCTGGCCGTTGGCAGTCTTCTCCATGAGCTCGGTCGTGGAGCACCAGTCCTGATGGGTGGCGTTCTGGGCGAGCAGCTCCTTCTCGAGCGCTGCGATGCCGGCGTCGTCGCCCTCGGCGTACAGGTTGGTGCGCTTCTCCATGGCGGCAAACGGAGCCCAGCTCTTGGGGATCACGATGTCGGCACCCTCGAAGGCCTCGGCCATGGTGTTGACCTGCTTAAAGGTGGTACCGGACTCGGCGGCATAGCCCTTGGCGCGCTCGACGACCTCGGGCATGAGGTCATAGCCCTCGGGGTGAGCCAGGGTGACGTCCATGCCAAAACGGGGCAGCAGGCTGATCAGCGACTGCGGGCAGGACAGCGGCTTGCCGTAAGAGGGCGAGTAGGCCCAGGTAACGGCAACCTTCTTGCCCTTGAGGTTCTCAAGACCGCCAAACTCGTTGATGAGGTAGAGCATGTCGGCAGAGGACTGCGTGGGGTGATCGGAGTCGGACTGCAGGGAGATGAGCGTGGGACGGTGATCCAGAACGCCGTCCTCGTAGGCCTGCTGGACAGACTCGGAGACCTCGGCCATGTAGGCGTCGCCCTTGCCGATGTACATGTCGTCGCGGATGCCGATGACGTCGGCCATGAAGGAGATCATGGTAGCGGTCTCGCGGACGGTCTCGCCGTGAGCGATCTGGGACTTCTTCTCGTCCAGGTCCTGCAGCTCAAGACCGAGCAGGTTGGCGGCCTTAGAGAAGGAGAAGCGCGTACGGGTGGAGTTGTCGCGGAACAGGGAGACGGCCAGGCCCGAGTCGAAGATCTTGGGAGAGACGTTGTTCTCACGCAGCTCGCGCAGGGCGTCGGCGACGATGTAGAGAGCCTTGAGCTCATCGGTGGTCTTGTCCCAGGTGTGCAGGAAATCGCTGCCGTACATACCCTTAAAATCGAGGCCGTTCAGCCGCTCGACGAGCTCGGTAAACTTAGCGTCCATGGAAATGTCCTTTCTAAAGATGAAACGATCGCAATGAGTAGATGTGCTCCGGCATGCGCGTGTGGCTAGAACATGCAGAGCACCATGACGAGGACCCGCCACCGTTGAGGAAGCATGGGAGATAACGACCGCGGGCCCCAAGTCAACAGGAGGCGCCGGGGGCATAAACTGTCCCCGGCTCAACAAAATCGAGGAATGGGACTAGTCGATCTTGTTGTTGGTCAGACCGGCGCGGAACACGGTGGCGTCGCCATCGGCCTGGCTCGGATCGTAGAGGTTCAGGGCAGCCACATACATGGCGGCAGCGGTGACCAGGTCGTCCTTGTAGGTGACCTCGTTGGGAGCATGAGCCTGAGACTCGGCACCCGGGCCAAAGCCCACGCAGGGGATGCCGTAGCGGCCCTGGATGGAAACGCAGTTCGTGGAGAAGGTCCACTTGTCGCACAGCGGGCGACCGGTGCGCTTGTCCATGCTGGGCTCGCAGCCGATGCGCTCGTCACCAAACATGGCCTTGTGGGCGTCGACGAGGGCCTTGACGTGCGGAGCGGTCTCCTTGTTGATCCACGTGGGGAAGTAAGCCTCGGTCTCGTAGACCTCGCCGGTCCAGGACGGACGGTCGTACATGTACATGGAGACCTTCACGTCGTCGCCGTACTTCTTGGCGGCCGGCAGGTTGCGGATCTCGTCCAGGCAGGACTCCCAGGTCTCGCCGGCGGTCATGCGACGGTCGATGGAGATGGCGCAGGAGTCAGCGACAGCGCAGCGGCTGGGGCTGGTGTAGAAGATCTGGCTGACGGTGCAGGTGCCGCGGCCCAGGAAGCGGGCGTCCTCGAAGTGCTCGGGGTTGTACTTGGGGTCGAGCATCTTGACGAGGCCCTTGATGTCGGTCGACTCGTCGCAGCCGTTGTTGTTGAGGGCGCGGACGTCGGCGATGATGTCGGCCATCTTGTAGATGGCGTTGTCGCCGCGGTCGGGAGCGGAGCCGTGGCAGGAGGTGCCGTGAACGTCGACGCGGATCTCCATACGGCCGCGGTGACCGCGATAGATGCCGCCGTCGGTGGGCTCGGTGGAAATGACGAACTCGGGCTTAATGCCGTCCTTGTTGTAGATGTACTGCCAGCACATGCCGTCGCAGTCTTCTTCCTGGACGGTACCGACGACCATGATCTTGTAGCCCTCGGGGATAAGGCCCATGTCCTTCATCATCTTGGCAGCGTAGGTAGCAGAAGCCATGCCACCCTCCTGGTCGGAGCCGCCGCGGCCGTAGATGATCTCGTCGGTCTCGTAGCCCTCATAGGGATCGGCGTCCCAGTTCTCGATGTTGCCGATGCCGACGGTGTCGATGTGGGAGTCGATGGCGATAATCTTGTCGCCCTCGCCCATAAAGCCCATAACGTTGCCCAGGCCGTCGACCTTGACCTCGTCATAGCCAAGGCTCTCCATCTCGGCCTTGATGCAGGCGACAACCTCGCCCTCCTCGCAAGACTCAGAGGGGTGCGAGATCATAGCGCGCAGGAAGCGAGTCATATCAGCACGGTGGGACTCAGCAGCAGCCTTGATAGCGTCGAAATCGAGTTCTTTAGCCATTGTTCATAACCTTTCAAACGAAGGGATCTACCTGTGAGGTGGCGGAGCGATACCTATTTACTCCGCCCCAACGATTAGCAAGTGGGATATTCGCCCTCCCAGACGATGCGACGGTACTGATCCGGATCGGTGTCACCTTCCGTGGAGAAACAGAGCACGGAGCTCGTCTTGTCCAGGCCGATGAGTTCCTTGAGCTCGGCGTACTCGGGATCGAGCATGAGGGTCTCGACCAGGCCGGTGGTCACCGCGCCGGACTCGCCGGAGATGACGCGCGGGTCGCCCTTCTCGGGAGCGCCCAGGGTGCGCATGCCGCGAGCGGTAACCCAGTCGGGGCAGGACACGAAAGCGGTGGTGTGGTTGCGCAGGATATCCCAGCCCAGGATGTTGGGCTCGCCGCAGCACAGGCCGGCCATGATGGAGGGCATGTCGCCGTCCACGATGCGCGGGTCGCCGTCGCCGGCGGCAGCGCCTTTGTACAGGCAGGCGGCCGGAGCGCACTCGACCACGACAAAGGTGGGCGGGTTATCGGGATACAGGTTGGTGAAGTAGCCCACCACGGCGCCGGCCAACGAGCCTACACCGGCCTGGACAAAGACGTGCGTCGGGCGGTTGATGGCCATCTCGCGCAGCTGCTCGGCAGCCTCGGAAGCCATGGTGCCGTAGCCCTCCATGATCCAGGACGGGATCTTCTCGTAGCCCTCCCAGGCGGTGTCCTGAACGATAACGCCGCGCTCGCAGGCATCGGCCTCGGCAGCGGCCATGCGCACGCACTCGTCGTAGTTGACCTCTTCGATGGTCACCGTGGCGCCCTCGGCGGCGATGTTATCAAAGCGGGGCTTGGTGGAACCCTTGGGCATGTGCACGACAGCCTTCTGGCCCAGCTTGTTGGCAGCCCATGCCACGCCGCGGCCATGGTTGCCGTCAGTGGCGGTAAAGAAGGTGGCCTGGCCAAAGTCCTTGGCAAGCTGATCGGAGGTCAGGTAATCGAAGGTGCACTCGGCAACGTCCTTGCCGGTCTCGTCGGCAATGTAGTTGGCCATGGCAAACGAACCGCCCAGGACCTTAAAGGCGTTGAGGCCAAAGCGATAGCTCTCGTCCTTAACGCACAGGTTGGACAGGCCCAGGCGCGCGGCCTGGCCGTCCAGGCGGGCAAGCGGAGTGACGGTGTACTGGGGGAACGACTGGTGGAAGGCACGGGCCTTCTTCACGTGGTCGAGGCTCATGATTCCCAAGTGCTTGTCATCGCTCTTGGGCATCGTGTTGCCCGCCCACTGGATCTTATCGGCCATACGGTGAACTCCTTAAGTTCTCTCTTGCCGGCCCCCGCATACGCGTTTCAGCCCATTCCCATTCCTGCGACTGAACTTTTATGTGGATGCCAAACAAAAAGTTTGTTAGCACTGTTCTATCACACTTTTTGATTGGAAAACCTAACAAATTGTTTGTTGCCGTAATCGGTACCTTTTTCCCGCCGAACGGTCAGATAACGCAGCGACGCTTTCGTTATTTGCGAACAAGTGGGGTTTATGGCAAAGTGAGCCCAAACTAATTTTTAGGAAGGCACCTATGACCCCCGCACAGATTGAGTTTTATAAGCGCCTTGCACACGGTCTGGCGCTCCAATTTGGCCCCAACTGCGAAGTCGTCGTCCACGACCTGGAGACCGAGGATGTGGACCACTCCATCGTAGTGATCGAAAACGGCCACGTCAGCGGGCGCAAACTGGGTGACGGCCCCAGCCATATTGTGCTTGAGTCCATGCACGAGGGCACCGCCGACGTGCACGACCGCGAGCCATACCTCACCAAAACCGCCGATGGCAAGCTACTCAAGTCCTCGACCATCTTTATCCGCAACGACGAGGGCAAGCCCGTCGGCATTTTGAGCATTAACTTTGACATTACGCTCATGAAGGCTTTTGAGCGCTCGCTCGATGCCTTTACCGGCATCGGCGGCACGGGCTACACCGAGCCCGAGCCCATTACCAAGAACATCGGCGACCTGCTCGAGGACCTGCTGCACGAGTGCGAGCAGTTTGTGGGCAAGCCCGCGGCACTCATGACCAAAGACGAGCGCATTCGTGCCATTGGCTACCTCGACCGTCGCGGCGCCTTCCTCATTTCCAAGTCGAGCGAGCGCGCCTGCGAGTTCTTTGGCATCTCCAAATACAGCTTCTATAGCTACCTCAATGAGGCCAAGGCGGCGGCCGGCGACAAGTAGGCACTCGCCTGGATTGCCCCTCCCCTTTTGGGTGCGAGTTCTGGAAAGCACGAATCCAAGACCGGGCCGCTTGGGAAGTTCCATATAATCGATGTCATTAGTATTTCGAAAGGATGGAACAGAATGGCGTTGAGCAAGGCATCATGCACCGGTCGCGGATTGATTCCGGCAATTGGTGGACATGTGCACCGCATGTTCGATGAGGGTGAAGACGACCTGTTTTCGCTAAGCCTTGACGACGTGATGGATGATCGCCCGTGGACCGCCGACGAACTCATGGGCGGCGGGGCTCGCCCGTCAAGCCCCGATCCCACACTTGCGCCTAAGCCCGCATCTGCGCCGACTCCTGCGCAGTCGCCTGTTTCGACGCCCGCGCCTACGCCCGCACCCACTTCGGCGTCCACGCCCGCTCCCCGCCCCGCAAGCGACCCGTCCGAGACGGCGGCATTTCTCGCTGCAGCGACGCAGGGCAAATCGGCCGACAGCACCGTTATGTACAGCGCCCAGCAGTTGCCTGTTCCTGCGGCACGCAAGCCTCCGGTCGCAAGGCTCGATGAGCCCGTTGCCCATCAGGTTGCCTACGATTCCTGGGCTGCAGCCGATCTGGATGAGACCTCTACCGGCATGCCGGCGCTCGACGTTCCAGTTAATCCGCTTTTTGCCGCCAACACGAGCGCCGCGGACTATGAGGGCGGTGCGGCATATTCCGATTATTCCGATGGCTATGCTGGCACCAGTCGCATCGAGACCGAGGATTATGGCACCGCACCGAGCGATTATCTCAACGATCCGTACGCTGCCACGCGTGCACCGGAATATGACCCGGAGGCCGCGTCCGCACCGGCGTACACCAAAAGCACGGGCGAAGAGCGCTTCGCCGATTATTACGCCGAGGAAAAGGCGCTGCGTTTCTCGGAATTTCCGCAGGCAGTCAAGGTTGCCTTTATCGCCATTGTCATTGCCCTGCTCGGCGCCATTGCGTTTGAGGGATTCCAGCTGTTCCGCGGCCCCACCGCGTCCGAATCGGCAACGCAGCAAAAAGAGGACGACAACCAGTACCTGGACATCAACACCCTCAAGGGCGACCCCAACGACGGAGACGACGAGTAGCGAGAGCTGAAGGCGGCCGCAGGATCCCGCATCCAGCACCGGCTTCTAAGTGCTGTTTTGTCATCCAGCTACACTTTTCCGAAGTTTTAAGGTGCCTATTTCGACTCTTTTCCGGATTTTATACTCTGTCCCTCCAGATGCGCTTTACGGTGCAGGCGTTAGAAGAAGGGCCATGTGCCGCTGGCGGCCCACATGTTCTGCAGATCAAGCTGCTCGGAGACGGCTCGCGCGAGCCGTCCAGCTGGAAGCTCTTTGCCGACGGCGCGTGCGTTGCGGACGGATCCGGCGCCTTTGCCCGCGAGTGCTTCTGCGAGGGCGCCGAGGTGTTTCTAGACCTGTGCCGCGACGCCGTACGCGCGACCGAGCTGTACCAGTGGAGCCAGAGGGAGTACGAGCTGTTGAGTGCGGCCCGCAGGATCGTAAGGGTGTAGACGGGCGGACGAGCCATCGACGATTTTGAGCTGGCAAGGGCCGGGAACTAGATTCCCAGCCTTCAACCTAGCACTGCTTTATGAGATCGAGCACCGCAGGAATGTCATCGGCATTCCGAAGCGCAACGTAAGTGGGTAAGCCCGGGCCAAATCCACCCTGCGTACGCTTGTCCTGGCACATGTCCTCTGGATCCGTTAGATCATCCACACTCTTTGCCAAGCCAACGGCAATCCAACCACCGTTGCTGGTCCTGCCTTCTAACACGGCATGCAGTTTTCGCTTGCCCGACCTGAAGCCTACATAGTACTTAGCTATGTAGGACTCCCACGAAGGGTTACCACTCAGAACGGACTCGCGCACCTCATCGAAAAGCTTCTGGTTGAGCCCACCTTCGGCAAAGGTGGGGTGATTCTCCTGCAGAGTCCAGATAGGAGCCTCATCAGACTCCCCGCGAGAAGGACGGTACTTGTCGACGACGTCTGCCGGAAGGTCGGGATATTTCCATATCTCACACGCCTCTTTCGCCAGCTCGTTCGCGCGCTGTCCAATCTCTTCCTCACCCCATTTTTCACGCGAGGCGATCGACTTGTTCAGGTAGAGCGGACTGCACTTAAATCCGACGTCAGGCAGATTGAGCTTGTCCGAGAACGACCGGTTTGAGTACTCCTGGTTGTAGCCCGTCAGCGTAAGATTTCCCAAGTTGTTGCACAGCCTGTCGTGGACGTCTTCCCAGTTCTCACCAAGCGATTCCTTCCAGCCGTGCTCATCATCGATCGTCTGGGGCATGATGTGCTCGATCTGGTAATCGTCGGCTGAGATGGACTCCTTCGGGTGGTGCCAGTTCTCCATGCGTTCCAGGTAATAGCGCTTTTTAGAGAAGCGGTTGTAGCAGTCACGCGTCTTAAACTCCTCGACAAAATGCTCGTCTGTCGGAAAGTATGCGGTCATACCGCTGCTGTGGATAAGGAGCATCGCCGTAACGTACTCCTCGATATCGTCCTGTTGCTCAAGATTGCGATACATGCCGGCAAAGAAATTATTTAGACCCGTGGTAAGCCTGCCGCAAACCGCCCGCCTGAACAGAAACGACTCGATGGTCTCGCAGATACGGAGAAACGCATTGCGGTTCAACATATTTCCCTCGTAAACTGAGTAAAGCAGCATCAAAAGAGGCCTAATCTGCCTCACATCAAGGCTAACGATTCTGCCGAACACTCGGCGCAAACCCTCGTCTTTTTCCTTGTCAAGGAACAACCTGGTATATCTCTGCGCATATTCGCGGAGTTCCTTCAGCAGGCCCTCGGTATCTCCATCGTAGTCATCAGCGAAATAGCGTTTGAACTCATGGTAGGCCTCGTTTTCCTTCGGCATCCTATTGGGAACCTTGAGCCACAGCCAGTACCAGATAAATGCATTGAACTCTTCCTCGCCGCCTTTTCCGAACAAGCGCTCGAGCGGATGCCAGTAACCCTCGTAAAGCTTGGTCTGCTCGTCGTTGGGAAGCGACATAAGAACGTAGTTACGAATGAGATCAATAGGCGTGAGCGGCTTACCCTTGGAGTTCATAGACTCAAATATGAGCTGGGCATTGTCTACACCAGCCGTGAGCTTGGTATCGATGACCTGTACGCGGTTTAGCCCCGCCCAAAGCCTTGCAGGGTCGAATGATTTCCCGCGCATCTTCTCGCGGAAGAACGCATGGTTCTCGACAATGCGATCCGATTTTTCATCTGGCACGGGAGACCCAGACACGATGGAGAACAGCGTCTCTTTATCGTCCTGCGAGAGCACCAGCTTGTAGCGCGCCAGACCGTTGTAGTCGTCATCGTTAAAGAGGTAATTTTTCCGCAGCGCTGAGATCTTGAGATCGCCAAGGAAGCCGGCCTTGTTGGGATTACTCTCCAGATAGTCAGCCAAGGCAGTAATCATCAACGAAAACGTCGTCATGCGCTGCTGTCCGTCAATCAGAAGCACGCGCGAAATACTCGTGGCAGAACTCTCAGACTCGGGGATATAAAGCATCGACCCCACGAAGTGCGATACGCCATCACGACCCGCTCGCATGACGTCATCCCAAAGCACCTCGCACTCTCTTACACTCCACGAGTAAACTCGCTGGTACACGGGAATGACGAACTGCATCTTCGCCACGCCCATAAGGTCGAGCAGATTTGCCTCGGTTGCTTTCATTTGTGGTTGTCCCCTTTCTTGTTTACGCCGCTTGCGGTCAGTCCTCCACTGAACGAAAGGCGCTAAAGACCAGAGCATCGAAGCACTGGAGCAACCGGGATGCTCGTCTCACTAGATTATACAACGCTTGTCGCGAATACAGTTGAAAGCCAATCCGGTTCCGATGGCTCCCCCTATGAGAAG